>Ga0160467_100609_pt1 | contig 29924 bp, 27 predicted proteins | sample HID1972I_E11MG_FD_108221 | JGI IMG/M metagenome (GOLD analysis project Ga0160467, IMG submission 108221) | Enriched pill bug-associated microbial communities from UW Madison campus, WI, USA - HID1972I_E11 MG | ecosystem: Host-associated > Arthropoda: Insects > Digestive system > Unclassified ... | reverse complement strand
TACCCCCATTGTTAAAATCATTGTTTTGCTCGATTAATGGAATACACGGAGAGCACAAAAATTAAGAACAAAATTCCATTTACAATAATGTATGACGCTTCTTTGAAATCAGTAAACGAAAAAATAAGATTACTAAAAAATGCAATAGCAAAAAATATTATCGAAATTGTCCTGATAAGCGATGTTGTCCGCGGTAAATCAAATCTAATTCCGATCGTAAACGTTAGTGTAATGATCAAAAAAAGTAAACTTCCGAAAGTCAGTAAGTCCTTATTAAAACTGACACTGAACATATTGAAACCGTAAGCGATTAAACTACTTACAGCAACTGCAATAATTGTTTTTACAAGATCTATTTTCATACTTTTTAAATTGTTGGAAAAGGAGGTGGAACTACTAAAAAAAGACTTGCAAGTTCAGCAACACTACTTGCCAATACCCAAGCGGGCATTCCTTCTTTCCAAACGTAGTGTTGCTCTGTGAACAGTCCATTTTGTACAGATTGTTTCAGCTCTTCCAACGAAAATTGACCTAATTGCTGTCCGTTAAATGCAACAAAGTAAGTTGATAAAGGTGGAGGTGTGTTGTTAATATTGGTCATCATTCCACCCATCTGGCTACCCATTGCTCCGCCAATTCCCATTCCGACCATCAATCCTACTGCATTCATCCCCCCTGCTCCACCTAGATCCATACTACCCATTCCTCCAAGATTTTCGGCTGCAGTTTTTAATACATCAGATTGTTGATTAAGTTGATGAACGGCAAAGTTTTTACCCTCAACTCCTAATTCCATTTCTTTTCTTTGAATACGTGTAACTTCTGACAAGTTTTCGATTTCTATATCTGTTTTGGCAGCAGAAAATTTGGTCTGCTGATCTGCAGTTGTTTTTTTGAGTTGTTGATAGTGAGGATGCTCTTTATCCAATTCGATTGCTCCAATGTCCAAACGTTTAAGATTGACACCAAAATGTTCTTCTAATTCTGCTGCTAATTTTGACTCCACTATATTGCTTATCTCATCAATTTTTCTTTCAATCTGCATGACAGAAATATTATTATCTTGTGGTGTATTGAGAATAACAGACTTTGCTTTTCGTTGAAAAAAATCCTTGATTTGTTTTTTAAAATCGTCCAAATCAAAATTAATTAGGCGATTCAGTTTTATGAAATTCTTATAATCAGTTAGATTAAAAGTAAGCGTGCCACGAACAGCACAAGGGATGCCCAAATCTATAAATCTTAGATCATAGATATCAAAATACGGGATACCGAATCTGATTTGTATATTTCCTGAAAGGTTGATGAAATAGATTTCTGCCTGAAAAGGAGAGTTTCCACCAAAAGCTGTTCCTACAATATTTGTAAGAACAGGAAAATTAGCAGATTTTATAGTTTGATCATGAGGACCTTGTATAAAGTCCTGCATTGTTCCACTGTTTTGTTTATAAAAAAATACGGCAAGTTCCCCATCTTTTACACGCAAACTGCTCCCGTACCGTATTGCATTTTCTTTTTTGGTAGAGTTAGCTGCACCTGTAGGTCGCCATTTCCAAACTAAATATTCTGATTCATCGCAACGGATAACGTCCATTAATCCGCCTTCTGATTTTTTACTTTTGAATATGCTCATTTCTGAAATTGTATACTTAAGTTTATAATGAATATTCGCTTTCTATTTTTGCTCGTTTATCTTCTGGCATTTGGTTATTTAAAGCTTCTTTCTTTCTAATGAAATTTTTAAAAGATTCTTTTTCTATACTTTCTAAATCCCAATCTGACTTTGGAGTTATTTTAGTCCACATCAATTTCTCAAGCTCCATTTTGAGTTTTGAATATTCTTTTCTGTTCAATAGAGGTTCTAAATTGTCTAATTTCTCACTCATTTTTGAGAGTTGAATTTTACTTTTAATTTCTACTTTATGCTTACTATCTACCTCCTTTAAGAGATTTTCTGCCTCATCATATTTTTTGTCTTCTATTAATTTTTCAGCAGAAGTTACTATAGAAGTATAAATATTATTTCTATTATCATCAATTTTCGTTGAGATGATAGTCCAAATAATAAATGTGAGAATGATAAGTGTAAGTATAGCTAAAACCTGAAAAATTTTTTTAGTATTATCTTTTGCAATTCCTTTTGCATTTTTTACTAAATTTTCTACTTCTTTTAAAGAGGCGGAATCTCCTTTCATCGCTATAATAGCCTTTGAATTAATTTGTTCAATCTTTTTCAACCATATTTTGTTCCAAGCATTACGATATTTTGTATCTTCTGAAAATAAGTTGAAATAGGTAGACGAATGTAATTTACTGGATGAAAGTGTCAAAAATTCAAGAATAGCTTCCTTGGAGACAGGTACAGGGTAATTCATTATCAATTCTTCTTTTCGCGAATCGGTAGTTGACCACTTTGCCGATTTAGATTTGTATATTAAAAATTGAATTAATTTGATAAAAATGATTACGTGCCAAAAACAAAGCCATAATAAAATCGTTCCTATTCCAATGCTTTTTTTTTGACTCAATTCGTATACATTTGTTGCGCGAGTAGCTTCAACTTCATCTAATTTATCAAAGAATTTAATGACGCTATTTGAAGCTTCAATATTCCTAAATTCGGTACCGCAATCGGAGCATTTTATTGTAAAACTTTCTGCAATAGCACCACAAGACGGACATTTTTTTACATCCCCCAACTTGTCTGATTTTGGTGCAACTGCTGCATTCGGCTTACTTTTGATTTTTCCATAAATTCGAGCTTCCAAAACCATTTCAAATTCATCTAGATCTATACCCTCGGTTTCAGCTCTTTTGAAAAGTACTTGTTTCTCTTTTTCAGTCAACTCGCCGTCTGCTAATGCAAGTTCTATTAGTTTTTCTATTTGTTCGCTGTACATTGTTTATTTTAAATTTTATTGATTTTTGGCATGTGGAAATTTATTCGGTATCATAATTTGTTAGCCCTAATTTGCTTGATGGTAGCCCATATATTGTCTATGAGCTACCACCCTAGTAATCCATTTCTGGGTACTTTCATCATTTTCAATTCTATATCAGTAATAATTAAATCGTAAGAACGACTATTGCGAATTGCTGTGTTAATACATGTGCATAAACGACTGGTATTTGAGAAGTTATTTATCCCACCAAACACTTAATCTCTCCCCTACATTTCACCAATTACTTTCATTAATTTAGTTTGCAATTTCAAAAATTTAGCTACTTGTAACCCAGTAAGATCCTCTTTAGCATTTTCAATTTTCTCCTGCAAATCGGTTGCTTTTTGCATATATTCTGCATATTGTGCTATCGCATTTAAATCTCCATTTTTTGCTTTTTTCATCAATACAACATAATGATCAATGTAGTCTTCATAACTTTTCAATAAAGCATCCCAATTTTCACTACCTTTTGACGAACTAGTAGTTGTTACAATTTCTTCTTCTACATTGTCAGATTCTTCATTGGCATCATGATCATTTTCTGAGTTTGAACTTTCAATAACACCTTCTTTATCGGCAGAGATCTCTGCTATATCGGACGCTAAACTTTTACTTGTTAATGCTATTTCGTCTGCCGATTGGTCCTTATCTTTATGATCGGAATTTCCTCCGCAAGAAATATAAAATATTGAAATTAGAACAACCGCTAATACAGTTGATTTATTAATAATTATCATGTATAATTTTTAGATTGAATTCGTTTTTTATGATTGTTAATAGTTCGCGACTGTCTCCACAATTTGCTCGGAGTATTTGTATATGTCGTCTAGCGATTGGAGATCATATTTCACTTCCTTTTTCTCTTTATCGAACAATCCAATACGTAGGCGATTTGGAGTGAAATAAAATCGACAGATAGGCTTCCGGTTATTATCATCGAGCAGTATACCACAATAAGACTGGTTGTCGCGCATAAAAATGCGTCCCACTTCAATGTCTTTGCGCAAAATAGACTTCACGACTAAAAATCCGTCAATCTCCTCTTCTGTTGTTACAATAACCGCATCATGCTCAATCGGAACTGCGGATGCATTTTGCTCTTCGACCTCCGTTTCTTTTTTAAGCGCACTTTTGAGTCGTTCGGCTATCTGGTCATTAATGATTTGGGTAAATACGCGCTTCACAAGAGGAGTGAATTGTTCTAATACTTTTGCAGTTACAACACTCGGATATACTTGTTTGGTAAAAAACCGAACAAACTCATCACTTGGATTCTGTATTTCGGAATTAGCTAAAATGGTCAATTCATTAAAATATTTTAAATCGCTGGCTACACTAGAAATGCTCTCTAAATCAAATACTGTTTTATGGAATTTTTTTAACTCGGACACTTCATTGTCCTTGATATCCATAATCTTGAATTCGAAGAAGGGTTTTTCATCCATCTTATTGGCCGTGACAAGATCTGTATAGAAACGGTATTCAATACCATTGGTCAATAGTCCAAACTTGGCTTCTGTGGTATGAAAATAACGGAAAAGCTGTGAGTTATGTGGATCTAGACCATCAGCGAAATGTTTGCACTCGATCAAAATAACAGGTTTTTCGTCACGTAAGATCGCATAATCGACCTTCTCACCTTTCTTAATCCCAATATCAGCTATAAATTCTGGTTGTACCTCAAAAGGATCGAAAACATCGTACCCTAAAATTTTCAGAAATGGCATCACGAGTGATGTTTTGGTGGCTTCTTCGGTTTTGATCTGTGGTAAAAGTCGATCTACTCTTTTCGAGAACTGACGAATTTCATCTTTAAAATCCATAATAAAATTATTTTGTGTTATATAATTGAGAACATGTGTTTTTGATATACCCCAAAAGTAACAAGTAACCTAAAGGGGTAGTTACGGGATACCATAACTGGAGAAAAAATTTTAATGATACTTTTGACATCACTATTAATCTGATTATTCACGACTAAATAACTAAAACATGCATAATTCATGCGCTTGGTGCAACAAAGAAATCCCGTCCGGAAAAGAAAAAAAAAGTTATAAAGGGAAAAGTTTCCCAATGAAAGTCCTAACGCTTTTTTTTGGAAAATCCTATTGCTGTGAAAGGTGTCGCAATTCGGCAGAGAAAAGAAAAGGAAGAAGGTAGATAAAATAATAACCTGTATATGAAAAGTACTTATCGAAAATGGAGCTTTCTATTCAGTTCTCTTCTCCTGATATCATCTCCGATAACTGGATGCCAATCTAAATCAAAAGATTACAAACAGAAAATGTTGGGATTTTCCGACAATGGGACAGCAGAAAGTAAACGTATCTCCCAGGACATATACCTCGTAACCAAGGTGTCTGATGGGGATACCTTCTGGTGCAAAAACGATCGAGAGCAGCGAATCAAAATCCGTCTTATCGGTATAGATGCACCAGAGCCCCGCAATTACTTTCGGATGAAAGAGCAGGCTTTTGGCAAAGAGGCTTCCCAATACGCAAAAAATCTTCTTTTACATGAAAAAATCAGACTGGAATTTGATGTGGATTCTTTGGATCAATTTGGTCGGACACTAGCTTATGCCTATCTGCTTGATAATACTTTTGTAAATGAAAAAATTATCAAAGATGGGTATGCGGTCCTGATGACGATTGCTCCGAATGTAAAATATGAAAAACGTTTCTTTGAAGGCCAAAATTATGCTCGGGAAAATAAATTAGGTTTGTGGGCAAAACCAATTACAGAATGAATCTAAAAAATCTTAAAATAATATTGATATGCGGATTGATCTTAGCATTACTTCCCTTACCCTACGGCTATTTTACTGTACTTCGTGTATTTTCATGTGTCGTATTTATCCTGCTCATATTAAATATCCCTAAGAGCAAAAGAAAGAGAAATAATAAAGAACTCATTATCTATTTAATATTATTAATTTTATTTCAACCTATTCTAAAACTTCCATTAGGACGGACAATCTGGAACGTCGTTGATGTTTTTACTGCAATATGGTTACTACTAAATCTGAATAGCAAAAAAAAGAAATGACAGCATTAAATCAATGCTGTCATTTCTTTTTCTGTCATTGCCACTCTATAATTTACGATTCGAAATCTTAGGAACGATTTGTATAATAAATCGTTGGTTATTATCTTCATTATCAATCTTACGTCCTACTCCCCCCCATCCATTGCCAGATAGCTGTAAATCTATAAGTTCTCCATAAGCTTTCTCTTCAAAATCTATCCTTTCTTTTTTCCAAAACTCCCAAAGGGCGTATGCACGATTATAACTCAGGTCGTACTCTTTTTTCATTCCAATAGGAGAAGTATCTGCACTATAGAGTTTTGATGCGTATCCAGATATGATAACTAAATAAGATACCTTCTCTTTATTCTCCCGGTTTTGTTCTTTAGCAGAATTGACAACGTCATCTAAAACTTGCTTAAGCTTTTTACCGGCATTAATAATATTAGTTTTGGTTTCTTGATATCTTTCCAAATTACCATCCATAATCTCAAACTTGGAAGGTTTAAATTTAACATCGAAGCTAAGTAAAAAACGTTTGTACTTGTCCTCATAGGTAAATGAACTATTGTCCTTTAAAGGCATGAGCGAATTTTCGACTTCTTTATAAACTTGTAATTGTTCGTCTTGTGCAATAATGGTATTTCTATTGTTGACATATGTAACAACAAATAAGACCAGTACAATAAAAAACAAACTTGTCATCAAGTCAGAAAATCCAACCCAGAAAATATTGTTTCCTTCTTTTTTAGCCATCGTTTACTTCTTTTGGAAAATACGTTTAAAAAAGCTTTCGTTATTTTTTTCAACTTCTTCTTTGAGCTTATTGACAAGGTTATACATAGAGTTTAACTTACTAATTTCTTCCTTTCTATCTGTCACATCGGATACCTTACTATTTACCTCATTAAGTGTACTCACAATCGTTGATATTTGTTCTTTGTTCTGATGGATATCTAAACCTAATTTGTTCACTTGGTCAACATGATTACCTTGCTTAGTGAGCATATCAGATTGATGCTGATCAAATCCTTGTTTTATCTCAGGTAAAACGGTAAGATTATCCAAAAGATCGAATTTATCAAATTTGGTTACATTTTCAGTGTAGGCTTTTTCCAATAATTCATGTTGCTGATTAATCAAGTTAACGAGACCTTCACGCTTCATAATGACATGATTTTCAAACGATTTTAACGTATCATCCAGGTTATCATCTACTCTGAGAATCATCTTTTGATAGCGACTGGACATGTCATCTAAACTTGAAAACTGCTGCTTTAAAAATGATATAATTGAATTGGTATCATCAACCCGTGAATCAATTTTATTGGCTATCCCTTCAAAGTTATTGGCCCGATCCAGTAATTTTGATATACTATCGCTCAATGCTCTTGTTTCACCCAGGCGGCTATTAAGGCTTTCGACAAAGACATTAAATTTATCAAAGTTATTGGTTGCTTTTTCAAGTCTTAATAGGACTTTTGCATTCAGCTGCACGAAATCATTCGCATTGAGTTGTTCCAATCTCCCTAACACAGTATCCTGAACTTTTAACGTTTCATAATTCTTTTTAAACAAATAACTCAATGTATTAATATTGGCTGTAAACTCCATATTAAAGGAATTCATAGTATTCGTCAACTTCGTGACCGAGGATCCAAAATCTTGACTAACGACAGGAAGAAGATCTGTCTGCACAAAATTGTAAAATCCATTTTTATTTAGTTCTACTGTTCTTTTTGCTTTTTTAAATGAATTTAAACCAATAAATGAGGTAATAAATAGACCCAAAAAACTTGAAACCATTGCAATACACACAGCTAATAAAAAGTCATTCAATTCCAATTGTTTAACAGCACCAGATGCACCTGAATCATCAGTACTCCAAAGTTTGATCAACATAGTGAAAAGACCGAATATGATACCAACGATTGTAGCCATTAAACCTAAGTAAAGCGGCTTATTAATGGTTTCTTTGATTTCTTCCTCTTCTACGTTCACATTACGCTCAACTAGATCTTTTACGATACTAAAATCTGCAATACCGCCATTGTTTTTAAGCAAATAGATGTTCAGAGATTCAACAATTCTATCAAAGTAAGTCCCTGATGTACTATTGGGGTTGATTAATGTTACATTTACAGTTCCTTCTGAACTGATTGCTGTATTTTCTTCTTTTTGTAAACTTTGAAATATTTCGGCAACTTCACCTTCTTGCAATAAAGTTTTTGAAACAGATAATTTCTCTGTCTTAAAGTAATCTTGGCGCGGAATAAATCGTTCAAACTGACGGATGGCTTCTTTAAGTGCAATACCTGTCTTCACCTGTTGAACAACAAAATACCCAACAACTAGTAATTCTAAAATAATATGAACTTGACCCATCGTGGTTAAATATATTTGATATTAATTTTTTCTATAACCTGCAACCTATTTTCAATTTTCTGAAGCCTGCCAACTTTAGATTCTTGAACAAAAGACTTTGCACCAGGAAAGTAATTATTCAATGATTCGCAAAAACCATCAATATAGCTATCACGATGTTGTAATGAGTTTGCAATGGCGTCCAGATTTGATTCATCCAAGCGAAAATAATATTCATTATCACGCATTGAGATAATATATGGTGTACGTCTATCTTTTTTACTGACAGACTGTAGGTTCTGAAAAGCTCCACCAGTCATACAATTCCCGACGTATTCCTGCTGTTGAGGAACTGAAAGAATTATCGGTTCTGAAGGAGTCTCCACATCTTGGTGAATTACGGATTCTATTGTCTCAACAGTTGATGAAAATTCGGTCGAAACACTTCCTTCTCGAGCAGCTTCTTGATTAGAATTTACATCATTCGCATCCACTTTTTTGTTCAATTCTGCGATCTTTCGTTCCAATTCCTGAATCTGCTTTTTTAATGTATCAATATCTGATTCATTAAATCTACTTAAGGTTGAAGATACTTGTGGTCTGGACGTTTGACTTTGATTCAAAGACTGTTTATCCAGAAATTTGATTCTGTTTTCTAATTCAGAAATCGCTCCTTTTTGATTATTCGATTGGATTATCATTGCGACCAGGAGAAACAAAACTGTCACCCCTAATCCGATAACTACATATTGCAACGTCATATCAGACATTAAAAGTGTTTGACTATCAATATCACTCTGTTGAGCAAATGCAGAGCTTGGTTTGATTGCCAATAGCAGTGCTACAATTATTAAACTTTTGTATATTTTACCAATTTTCATCTTCTTGTAATTTATTTAACATTTCACCTAGCATACCGCGAACGATGTGGAAAGACAGATTATCCGATACCATATCTGTCATCGAAATCTGTTTGAGTCGCTGTGCGAGACCTGCTTCCAGAAATTCAATGGCAACCTTCTTATCTAGTAGGATACTTTCAAATTTTCGTTTGAGATCATAATCGATACCAAAATCATTCTTATAATTAATCCCTGGCAGTTGAAGGAACAAGGAAACAAACTCCTTATAAGCTTCATATACACTTTCATTAAATTGACCTTTTAGATCCTCGTAATTCAATGGATTATCATTAGATATAATGGTTCCTTCGTTATCTCCTAAATAACTTCGAAACTTTTCATCGAGACTATTCATGGAAAGTTCTGCGAGAATCTCTTCTCCTTCTTCCAGTACATTTATTGCTCCTTTTGAAGTCAGTTCTTTTGGATTATCCGGCACCAATACCTTTACTCGCATTTTGTCGGGAGATTCATGCAATACGTAAACAGCATTAATAATTGCAGTTGCATATGTGACAATACTTTCCTTTTTAATAGTCTTATCAATAATCGATAAGAATTTAGATCCTGTTCCGGAAAAGGTCAAGTAGCTGGGGGCAGGTATATCAGCAATCTTCATTGCTTTAACGCTATTATAGATGATAGCGGCAAGATAGAATAAAAATACAGCCCGTTCATTAGAATGCATTGCTAAGAATCCATTAAAGCTTTTGTTGTTCACATCTTGTAGTTCTTTTTTCTTATCAATGGAAAAATAATAAGCAATGATATCTTCGATCTTACCACCTTGCTGGATTGTAGCCTCTATCTCATGTAAATTATGGTAGCCTTTTACACTAGATAATCCAGAAAAAAACTTAGTACCAAGTTTGTAAAATCCATTGGATCTAAAATCTGTCGCATAACCCGCGGAATAAAGATAATTGGCGCCAAAAAGTACAGATGAAATATTAATAACTTTTCGATTCTGATATACAACGCTATCAATAGTTCCACCACCAATGTCTAAAGATAAAATGGTATTAGTAGTTCCTAAAATCTTTCCTGTACTCGCAATTGAATAAAATGGAGCAATAGACTCGGAGAGTTTTATTATTTCAATTCCTTGACCAAAATGAATGGCAACAAGTTGTTCTATCAATCCAGCAATTAAATTTATTTTATACTGCCCATAACTTAATGGATAAGTCCAGGTAAATCTTGTTTTAGAAAGGTCGCCTCGTTCGACTAACAATTTGGTTTTACACATGACAACAAGCTGTTCCAAAAACGAATGTACCCAAGCTTCACCCTCTAGATTCTCAATACCATTTACCCATTTAAGATTAGTTCTTGGTGTAACATTATTGAAAGTAGGTAAGCTAGTTTTTTCGTAAGTAAACCCAATATTATAATCCAAAATGGATTGATAGTTAGCTGGATTAAAATTATTATAATCGAAAAGGACTGTTCGAATTGGGAAATTATAATTCGATCCTTTTGACAGATTCTCTGCTATAAATTCTAAATCCTTATGATTCTGAATTTCATTCAAGCTACTAATATCAGTATCTAGCTTATTAAATGATGTAGCAAAACCATTTTTATCGAATGGTAGATCCAATGGTGAAGGCACACTTCCATTAACAGCATACTCAACATGAGTGTTAGAGGTACCAAAATCAAGGGCAAAAGTAAATGCTCCACCAATATGGCGTTCATCTCGCCATAAAGGAATAAGATAATTACGGCAAGAACTTCCTTCTTCTTGAAAATGGATGGCATTAAAATGCTGTCTACATCTAAAATAATAGGTATTATAAAATGATCCATTACGGCTATCACGCTTCGCTTTCATGCTCCTGGCTGCAGCAGGCATGCCATCAAAAGCAAGTTGAAAGGCATGGCTATAATCATTTAATCCCTCGTCGATAACCTGAACATAATAATTAGGATTCACAGTAGCCTTTTGAATTGGAAATAACTGGAAATATTTAGCACATGGTATGATTCTTCCTTTCTGAGAATTCAGATCCATTGTATCATACTTCTTTTCCAGTTCGACAACATGCCGTCCCCCGTCAATCGGAATACGCAGTTTCACATTAACTGAACTCTTCTTCTTTATTATCTCAATCATTTTCTTTCCAGAAAAGCTACATTCGATCAGATCTTTCTCGCTGAAATAAGTGAAAAATGTAGATTTTAAAGGGAGAAGATAGCCAACCCCTTGCTGGTCGGAATCGTTAATGAAATTTCCATCAAAAAAAGATTCCTTATTAACCTCATAAGGTATCTCGTAAATCTCGGACTCCAGAAAATCATCTACGGTCAAAAAAGGGTACTTAATATCCTTGCCGGGTAAGATCCGTATATCTAATATTTGATCCGTCGGATGCTGAACCTTTGTATTGACGTCCCATTTAACTCCTTGGTATAAATAATCCAGCATACCTAAATTTCCGTTGGTCGCAAGTACCATAGGGAGAAGACCTTGTACCGTTTTCGATGCATGGATCAAAAATTGAGATTCTCTACCGATTCGCTCATGGGTATTTTTTACACTTTTGGTACGAAAAGGCACATTAAATACTTCAACGAGATAATCATTTCCATCGATCGTTGTTTTGTTCTCTAAAAATTGAGCATCCAAAGTATTCACCGCCGTCATAAATACGCTGTCTGTATCCATTTTTTCTTTGATATTGCGTTTTACGTAATTATGAAACGTGGACATATACTGGTTCAATGAAGGATTTTCCTTAAAAAAAGCCATCAAATAGAGAATAAAGTCTTCATCTCTATTTTTTAGTGATGCAGGCTCCGTAAATAACTTACGGTCATGTAAAGTAACTTGTGCAAAACCCAAATCATTGGCTGAAGTAAATACGAGTGTCTTTGGAGAGGTGGCACCAATAATTTTATGATTGAAATAGAAAATGTAAATTCGATTAAGCTTATCAAAATTAAATGCTTGATCGTCCTGTTTAAGAAAAAGATCCAATGTTCGTCCCAGTAATTGGTGACGGGAATAACTGGATTCTACTAACTTGACCAGATCGCGCTGTTTATCCCAAACCTTAATTGTCAACTCACCATTGATAGAATCTTTATTATAGAGCAGTTCCAATAGATCCAGACAATCACTTACTAATTTGTGATGATGCGTATATCCATCTAATTTATTCTTTACATCATTGAAATGTTTAAATGCCGAATGAAACAAATCCAATCGCGCAAATGGTGATGGTATAGAGGTTGGCAATGCACTACTTTGATCGCCGTCAGGGCTTATAATTTTATCAATGACAACACTACTGTAATCTGTTCCTCGTGCTTGCCAATGTGTCATTGGGGTATCTTCAAAAAGTCTAAAAACTTTTGCCATAATATTAAAATAAGTTTTTGATTAACATACTATCAGTCGCATTATAAAACTTCACCAATAGCTTGTTCTCTACAGTTGGATATTTACTTTTACGATGTTCATTTAAGGCTGCAGTCAATAAATCATAGCTTTTCTCTTTAAATAATTTGAAGAGTCCTTTTCTCTCTGCGATGCCAGCAACTAATTGAAGTAAATCCGAGTTCTGGGTAGTAATTCCTGTAACGGAACCTTGATTATCGATAATTTCTTTGATATTAAAAGGAGCAAAACTGATCCTATTTCGTTTCATTTCTCCTAACCATATTCGATATTGTTGTAAGAATCTGGTTAAATGAGCGTAAAATGTAGAACTTAAAAAGTTTTGATCGATTAATGGTGATGTTTCCTTTGCAAAAGGTGCAGATAAGTTCTCCTTTAGCTCATTTTCCAAGTACAATGAAAAACACAACAATTGGGTTAAATTAACTTGGATCTGATTTTGAGTTTCAAGAGCTAAATCTTTAAAAGTAACTACAGGATGATCCAATGATAGATCATTAACACCAAACTCTTTGTACTTCGGGTTTTGGGCATTTCCATTGCTGGTTTCCAACGTATTATCATTGGCAAAATCAACGATAGCGAGCGCTGCCGCTAATTCGACAAAATGGCTATCATTTTTCTGTCCACTACCACCAACGACATTCTTATAAACATTGTTATTATCATCTGCGATATAATAAAGGGCATTGATATCCTTGCTTTCACTTATATTATTATGATAATATTGTAATGCTGCTTTGGTTTTAGAATAGAAAGTCGAGCTCTGAATACTATCTGTAAGATCACCATCTAACTTGAAATAAGGCATTACCGTTATTGCGCCAACAACAGCATTGCGAAGGTGATCAAAGTTTTTTCCATTAACAATGCCTTGTCGAATATTCTTCAGAATTAATGGAAAACCTGCTGCACCCGTTCCTCCAAAAATGGATGAAATAATAAAGATTCGGTCACTACTGGTAAAGCAATTAGCAAATTGATTAAATTCATCCGATTCGGTAAACTTATTTAATACAATAGAACCAATATTGGGATTACCTTGAAACCCAACCTCTAGATCTAAATTGAGATTTGCTTCTGAAAATAATATATCCATGAGCGCTTGATTACTGCCCCCATCTTCTAGCACATTGTAATCGATAAAATCTTTAAATTTTCCCCCATTAAGTCCGTCAATACTCAAACGAAATTCTTTTCCTATAGCATTGGTCCCGACTGTACCTATCACGTCACCAAGAGATTCAATTTTGTTCTTAAAAAAAACATTTTCGTTTTCTGGAGCTACGGCTTTCTGAATATTACGATATTCATTTAATAGGGACTCCGTTTTAGCGACATCAGCTGCAGATGAGTCCGGATCTAATATGATTGGAACTACCTCATATCCTGTACGAACTCCTGAAGCAAGTAGCATTGTTAATGATTTCAATACGCGAGACCCTGTCCCCCCTATTGCAAAAACATATAATTTAGGCATGATTAAAATGGAATTTTGGATACATTCTTTGATATCTTTTTGAACAAAAGCGATAAAACAATGAAAAGCAATGTGGTTAAAATAAAACTGCCAAAAGCAAGTGCTGAATATGCTTCACTTGGAAAATCTAAACTTTCGTTTTCAAAAATTCCTTTACAATCATTGTATAAAAATACTGCACTTATTATAGCGCTTAATAATAGCATTATTAACCAAACAATACGTTTAGCAAACTTTGGTCTATCTAATAGTAAATAATAAATTAGTGAAAATGCTAGAGCACATAAAATCGCAGCAAGTGCATACCTTTGATAGAGAAACCGTTCGAACATCTCTAATGAGAAATCTGTTGCGTAATAAAACTTCTCATAAAAACTTGCGAAAAAATCATTCATAGTTGGTTATTTAGTTAGGTTATATTTAATTTCAAATAAGACGTCATTGTTGTTATTGTGAATTTTGTAAGCTTCATAAACTCCATGGACTAAATTATTGAAGCCAAATGTCTGTTGAAGCGTGCTATGTACATCGGAATCATCTCTTGTTGACGAGCTGCTTACCCACTTTGGAATTTGACTTCTATAGCTGATATTTAATTGTTCAGGAAATGTTTTTTGATCAATTTTCAAGGTCATTAAATGAGTAAATCCGTTGTCTTTAATTCTATTCCAATCATTTTGTTTGATCAATGCCGGTTGATTATTTTTTGGAATTTCTTGAATAGCAACTACACTAGCACCAGAACTGATGGAATAGTTATCAATATCCAATAGCGATTTTTTATCGGGAAAATTATTTAGATCTACTGCTAAAGAAAACTGAAATATTCCATCTAAAAACTTAATCTTCTTCAAAGATGTAGGTTCGTTAGCACGGTAATGTGCTTGACCTTTACTATTCGTGGACAGATACTGTGTATTTGGATTAACATCTTTCTTTCCTTCTAAAAAAAAACTATGCTGATAACCTGGTAAATCTTCTAGTTTAAGTTTATTCAATAGATCCTGAACCAGTATATCATCTCCCATAATCCAAACATAGTAGGGTCTGTCTACATTGTGTAAGCTCGTTTTTTCATTTTTATAATTATAATATACTCCATTGAAACTAGAGTTCAGTTTAATTATTGCAGTTGAAAAATCTGACTGTTTCAAGCGTTGCATGTAAGCATTCTTGGTTAAGTTCTCCTGATAAATCAAACCTTCCTGACTTGACCTACCTTTTTCTAACGAATAGATACAATCTGATACAAAAATGGAAACATCGTTTTGCTTCATTTTAGTCAAGACTTTCTCAAAACATTGATTCAACTCGGAAACAAACTGATTTCCAACCTTGAAAGGCGCTACTCCAGGTTCTAGGGATTTAAAAAAACTATCTACATTACTGATATCGCTAGGATATATATCAGAATTAATGAAACTGAATTTAACGTGTTCTTGATCATAATGATAATTAAGTCCAATAACCAGGTTTGATAAAACTGCTTCGAAATTAGAAACGCCCTTTACGTAACCATCCATACTCGCAGAATTTTCTAAATAAATAGAAAAATTAGGAACTACTTTAATTCCATCACAGTTTCCGAAATCAAGTTTACTTTTGCCAGCATTTTTACCTAAATATTCCTTGATAGAAGACTGCTCTACTTTACCGTTTTTAATAAATCTCTTTAATGATCTATCCTCATAATTCTTTTGAACATATTTGGTTAACTCATTTAGATCATTACAATCCAATACTCCATCTTTACCCAGCTCCTCTATTTTTTTTGTTAATTCTGACTTTGTGCCAAAAATCCCACAACTATAATACAGGATACTACATGTCAGGATAACTAAAACTACCTTCCCATAATTGTTTATTTTCATTTTAGATTAATTTTTAAAATTTTGTTGAGATTGTGAACAAAAGTAAAAGATGCGAGTATGCGTTGGTTACGGTTTCCCATAACCAAAAGAATCATTTAAGAAAAAAGAAAGCAGTAAAAAACTCTAGAAGAGAATATTAAAGTTGAATAACCTTTTCAGGTAATGGAATTGATAATTTGCTGATAAGTTTTTACAAAAGAATCCAATTAATATTCTCTCACGATTAAGACACCTGAATATTACTTAAAGACTAAAAGTCACTTTCAAACAAATAAAAAAAGGCTATCCAAAGACAGCCTAATATTAAGTTTATAATTTTATTAAAATATTGACAAGCAAACACTTATTACCCATTTTTTATTATAGAATGATTTCTTAAAGTATCAAAGTTAGACTATGTAATTCCTTGTTTCTAAAACAAATTCGAAGTAAAAAAAATCTAAATAATACCGATCTCTTTGCAATGGGCAACTAACTGTTCATTTTTAGTGAAATTTAGCACATCTTTCATGATATTGAGCCGTTTTTCAATACTGCTCAAACTGGATGGAATAACTTCTCGTTGTTGCAAGTAAAGTGGCATGTCTTTTTGAGATATCCCTTCGTATAATAACCGAATGATATGTAAGTCAAATGAAGTAAATTCGTGCGAGTTGCGTTCTTGAATAACTTTTTTTACATCTGGCGATTGATAGGTTTTATTATTATATACGATCTGAAGTGCTTCGCGTAAATGTCGCCCGTCATGTCGCGCTTTACGGACCATGCCATCAATTTCATTTAACTTAAACATCTCACTTATCTTACTAGTTCGATCTTTTGCTGTGAATAATATGACCTTAATATCAGGTTGCACCATCTTAATCGCTTTAATCAGCGATAAGCCATCTTTTAATTGCTGTGGACTTTCATCATCTTCAAATTCGATATCAGTAATAATCAAATCATATGGATCCTTATCGCGAAGTGCATTATTTATCCAAGTCAATGCATGATCGCAATAATGAACGTACTTGACATCTTCTACACCAAGATCTTTAAGTGTTTTCTGTACTGAAATATTGGTCATCTCGTGATCTTCGGCAATGAGTACTTTTTTAAACATACATTATCGTTTTTTATAATATGGGTATATTGATTTTCACACTAAGCCCCTTCCCCTCTTCTTTGACAAAGATAATTTCACCACCAATACCTTCGATACGGGAAACCATATTAGATAAACCTTTTCCATATGTTTTTGAATCTGCTAGACCAATCCCATTATCTTTATAAAAAATTTCTAACTGATTACCCTGGTTTTCAAAACGAATAACAACTTGATCAGCTTGACTGTGCTTTTTCATATTGACCATTAATTCCTGCAGGACATGACTAACCTCTTCCTTGGCCCGTTTATTTAGTCGTGTCCATAGATCTGGTTCATTTCCGGCAATAAGGACACGACGGTGATCACTTGCAAATGATTTGAGGAGATCTGCCAGTTTTTCACTGTAAGAAACCTCGGCTACAGTCTGCTCTTCAACATCATGTGAGATATCCCGCGATTTTTGGTACATATCATCTAGTTTGTCCAGTACACCTTCCCGATCAATATCTTCCTTATACTCGATTTCAGTCATAACACGATAAATTCCATTAGCCACTACATCGTGAATTTTCTTCGAAAGATGAAGCTGATTTTCTTTGATCTTATTCTGTGCTTCAAGTTCAAGTCGCTGTTTACGTTTTTTGTACCAAAAGATACCGCCTCCAACAGCAAAAAGGAGTAGTAAAATAGTTGCTGTTGTAATAATTCGCTGTATCAATAACCTTGATTCCTTTTCCTCATTTTCCTTTTCTAATTTTAAGCTTTGCAATTTATTCTTTTCAGACTCATAACGAATTAAAGCAAATTGATTTTTTGCAACTGTACGTGCATCTTGGAGGCTATCATTAAGGTTAACGAATTGTCTAAAATATACTTTTTCCTGATCAGGATCTAAAAGAAGTATATTTCTCAACACATTTAATTGATCATACGGATTGTTTAAACGTTTTGCTAAATTATATTGTTTTTGAACATAATATAGAGCAGAGTCCCTATTTGTATTTAAGTAAAAATTAGAAAGGCTAGAATAACTCGAATGAAGTCCCAATAGGTCTCTAATTTTAAGACGTAGATTCAACGCTTTCCAATAATCGGGTAAAGGATCAAAATCTGGAGATTTTAACCATTTTGCTTGTGCCAAATTGTTTAAAATTCTAGCGTAATCCTTTGTTCCCAATTCTGGAACAAGTAAATTTTGTTCCGAAATACGAATAGATTCCTTAAATTTCCTTGCTCTTCGTAAACAAACAGATAAATTGTTCCTATATTTTATTTGAAAAACGGGATCAATACAGAAGCGAATAGCTAATGTATAGTAACGAATTGCATCATCAAATTGATTTAATTCATCTGTAGCATTAGCTATTGTATTATAAGCCAATGATAGTAGTTGATGTTCGCCTTGCTTCTTAACATCCAAATAATTTAATGCGGAAAGAACTGTTTCTTGTGCCCCAAAGAAATCTCCTTGATCGAATTGAATATTCCCCATATTAATCAAACAATTAGAGATTCGTAAACTATCTCCGCTGATTAAGAATAATTCCCTTGCTTTATTAAAATAATAAAAAGAACTATCATTTCTCCCTGAATCTAAAAACTGATAGGCTAAGTCATAATACTTATTATTAATATTCTTTTTCTGATCTAACTTACTATTAGAGCAAGAAATCAAAAAAATTGATATAATTAAGGTTTGAAGTAATATTCTCACGGTTATGTTTTATACGAATCTATTAAATTTTGTATCATAAAGCAATAATAAATAAAAGTGGGAACCATCATGATGATAATTCCCACTGCACTTATTTAAAATAATTAGATTTTGGGTGGTCTTGGATTTTCCTTATCACCTCCAGAGGTAGGTGGTGGCGTACTATAAGTCTGAATCGATGAAGATCCATTTTGATTGTCCGACTGGTTATGATTTCCATTGGATGCGCTTCCCACTCCGAATAAAAAATATAATATTAAACTCCACATGATTCAAAAAATTAGAATGTAAAAACCTGGTAGTTCCATATGCTCCGTGCATAGGATTACTACATGTGTTTTCAGAAGGCCTTCTGAATTTTTTGGGAAGTAAGAGTGTCACTCACGGGAGGCAAAAGCTGCTTCCCAAACCGGCTAACGACTACCGTGAGATCATCTCATTGTGAAATCTATTTAGTATCTTAGTCTCATAAACTAATCAATCTATCATCTGACTTCGAAAACAAAGGTATAGCGGTTAAAAGCCTCTGCATTAAACATTTCCAATGTTTCAATACATTTCAAAAGCTTTCAATCGATTTCCAATTTTTTCCAATCGAACGCGATGATTATAAGTATTTTTGAAGCTACGGTTTCCCGTATTTTCCAATGTAGAATTGATTTAATTTTGAACCATGTTTGAAAAATTTCAAGAGGCTGTAAGAAATGCCTACCTAGATTTAAAGAATAATAACCAGCTGGACTCTCCGCGTAAATTGCCTTCAACAGGCGACTTAAAAAACTGGTGTCAGCAATGTTTGGAGCGTGGGCTGACAAAGGAGGATGAAGCTATATTTAAAACTTTTTTTAATGATAGCAAATCGACAGATCGATCCCTTAAAGAAATTGTAAAGAATTTCGATGCAGATAAACTCCGCCCTCTGAGATACTTTATCATTAACGATAAAGCCAAAAGACCTGACAGAAATTATGTAAATTTGTTAGCCGTATTAGTAGATTTCAGTCCTCGCCCTTATAATTTTAATAATTGGAATGACAACTCAAGTATAAAGAAACCACTTCTCCAACCAAATTCTAAAGATGACGAAACGCAAAAAGATAAGGGAATTGAAACTTCACAAAGTTCTATAGAGAAAGGAAATGAAATAAAAAAAGATACTGGTGCTATAAGAGGAGAAGTTACTACCGAAGAAGAATCAACTAAAATCGATAAGGGAACAAGTGATCTTGATCCAACTGGTCAACATGAAAATACCGCCGCTAGCGATGGTGATAAAAGTGGAAAAGTCGTAATTACTAAAGCTGGACCTTCGGCTGGTACTACAGAAGTTGCTACACCAAGTCCTATAAAGGGTAAAACTTTTTTTAGGAACAAAGCGAATTATCCATATGGAGGTTTAATAATGGTTATTATTGCAATCGTTATTTATTCATTTATAAATAACGACTGTATGTGCTGGAATGGAATCAAGTATATTGAAGTGGATTGTAGAGATAATACACAACCTTATCAGATCATAGGATTAAATGAGGATAAGCTTAATAATTTTGAGAAAATCATGAAACCTGATACCTTGACTAAAGCAGATGTAGGTAAAGTTTGGTATTCAAAAATTGATAATGAGGTTGAGTTTTTTACTCATGCGGGGCATCATCCTGTACACAATAAAAAATCTCTTAAAGCGGCTACTGAACATATCATCAATACTTGGGCAGGTCGTAAAAGCGTAAATTTGGATAATAAATCCATTGAATCTTTACCTTAAAATCTTTATTAATAACAAAACATGATAAAAAATCTAATTTTAATATTCACACTATCACTAATTGTAGTGATTTTATTTGGTCAAAGTCAGTATGCTACTACAGCTAGTGGTCAGAAGGTGATTTTAAAATCGGATGGGACATGGGAGTATGTAAAATCAAATTCGTCTTCTAAAGATAAACTATCTTCTGGAACTGGCAACGCCAATTTGAAAGAAAAATCTTCTAAGAAACAAAGAAATTCTTCAGCAAGATCATATATAAGAGGTCCACGTGGTGGATGTTACTATATTAATGGTAACGGAGGGAAAACTTATGTAGATAGAAGCATGTGTGATTAAAATTGGAAAAGCTGTATTTAATAATACTGCTTTATTTAGAATTGTTTTTGGTCATAGTTCCTGCAAAATAACCTTTTCAGAAACTATGACTTCCTTTTTTGAAGTCCTATATTAACACCTTCTTAAACACGCCAATCACTTTCAAATCCAATAGCTCTTCATCTCGCAACATAATAGGCTGAAAAGATGTATCGGTAGATTTAGGTAAAAGCGTAATCTCTTGGTGTTCCCATCCCTCTTCACTGATGGTTTTCTTGCTACTATATTCTTTTATGGTATAGTTGGATCCAAATTCCCGATCAACAAAATCATTGGACTCAACTAAACAGATCAATCCATTGCGAGAACCGCCTTGATATTTCTCGAAGAGACAAATAGCGCCATTAGGGATAATCTTGTTCATAGACTCCCCCACTACTTTACATGCAAAATAACGAGCTGGATCTACTGTGATTCTATTTACCTGAATATAACGAGTATGTTCTGCTTGTTGGAGCTCAGAGAAACTCCCTGCTGCGACCTCAAGGTCATAGTATGGAACTGAATTTTCAGATGGGGTATCGGTAATGCTATAATCAGTTTCACTTTTGTCTGCTGTCCACTGTCTTTTAATGTACTGTGCTAGATATTTTCTTAGATTGTCATTGCAGACATACACATAACTTCCCTGAATACCGCGAAAAAGGATGGTACGATAAATATTGAGGATATAATTTTTAAGAACTGATAGATCTTTGACTGAGTTCTTCCCATTTTTGTCTTTATATCGATCTTTATATACAACAAAAGCATTCGTATCAAAATCATAATCCAGTTCTGGACCGATAATCAGACCAGTATAGTTGAGGTCATAGCCTTGCGTTGTATGAATACAGCCAACTTCATGGATCGCATTGGCCGAGTTAACCCAATCCACTTCAGTACTATTCCAACGAAGCGCAGTATTACCAATAACAATGTCGTGAAGCGACTTATCACTCTTGGAGATCCAATCCCAGGCGAAACCTGCTACCATACGACACAGGCCTTCAGAATCATCCTTACGCTTAATCTCATTAACCATTGTATCCAGATCATCAAATAACTGAAAATCGTAGTGCACGCTCTCAAAAGGTTTTGGCGAAAGTGCATTGTTATCTGAGAAGATCTGATGTACGAACTCCATATAATGTGCTCCTCCTTTTACGCGGAACTGAGAACGCAAACGTTCAATCCGTGTACTTTCTAATGCCTGCAAATCCAGAAAACGTTGTTTATCAGCATCAGACGGTTTGACAGACTGAAACTCGTCATAGAAAATAATGGATTTATCGGATTGCAACTGCACCCAATCCAATTCAGTACACGTCAATTCATCTAAACCCAGTTGCTGTGATACTTTACGAAATGTACCATAATAAGCGGCAAGATTTTTCCATTGGCGTAAGCGATGGCCTTCATCTACGATCAAGAGATCATATTTTTGTTTAGCCACTTCAGCTGGACCGATGACCATCTTTGGTGACAATCCTTTAATTTTTTTGAAGACCTTGCTGATGGTTTTACGAAAAGACTGCATTGGAATGACGAGAGCCATTTTCAAATCACCATATTTTTCACGGACATCTTCTACTAGCTGAAATAGTTCCTCATCTGACTCATCAAAATCTGCTTTATTGAAATCCTGTAAATCGGTCTTCAATAATTTAAATAGAAATATGGCCAAGATGGATTTCCCTGTTCCTGCTCCACCGTGAATCAAACTTACTTTAGCACGATCATCAAGCAAACATCTAAGAATCATCTTTAATCCATTTGTCTGTTCTCGCGATAAGCTTTTGTAAGGAGAATACTTAAAAAGATCTGAATTATCGATATGCTCTAGCGAATGTCGGGCAATACCCATTTTTCTTAATTCTGACCAGATATCACGAAACAGTTCCCAATAAACTTCTTTCTGTTGATAGAACTTATGATTGGAGATCCCCAGATTACCATTTTGTAAATCGAACTGCCCATCGGCGGCGATATAGCGGATCAAATTGGATTCGATATCTAAAGTAGCTGACTTATTGAACAGTTCACTCCGAATAAGCGCGACAGACTGTAACTGTTGTTTTCTGACAGTCTTAAGATGTGCTTTCATGCGAGTAACCATATCAGTGGTTTCTCCAACATAAGCTTCTTTTTTATCCTGAAGGAAGTATACTATCGGCCATGACAGATAATCACGCTGTTGTTGCAATAAAGTAATTTCCAACTGCGCATCAAATGGATATGGAATAATCTGGAAAGGTTTGATCATTATAATTCGTTATACTTCTTGGCCGTTCCTTTTGCTTTCTCCACAGGATATTTTTCATTATTAAGTTTCATCTTTTCCTCAACAATCTCTTTTATATCCAAACCATGCTTATCGGCAAGTAATAAAGCATACATCAAAACATCGGCTAGTTCCTTTTTGAGTTTATCAGGATCTGCATCTTCATTGCCTTTCCATAAGAAAAGCTCCAGAAGCTCAGAGGCTTCAATACTCAATGCCAAAGCTAAATCTTTGGAATTGTGAAACTGCTCCCAATCGCGGGCATCTCGGAACTGACGTATCTGCTCTAATAAATGTTGAATGTCGGACATGATGAAATCTTTTAACTGCTAAGGGTTCTACCAAATATCTGAAATATTGTTTGAAATACAATTAGAGAGAGGAATTAATCATGAAACTTCTATATCCAGTACTGCATAACTATTGTACAATTTATCGGAATTATCCTTCCTTAAATATTTACACTCTATGCCATGCTAAATTTTCTGGTGCTGGATGATATTGTTCTGATTTTGGTAATATAAGTTTAGCCCCTTCTAATTTTTTGAGACTATAGGGATGCTCCCCAAGCTATCGTATATGTTTTGAAACCAAAATACGATAATATTGATCTACAGCAACCAATCCAAGATCAAAAGCCCGGTGTAGATTGGGACATAGCGCAAGTCCATTGGTGACATTACTATCGTGCGAAATAAAAAATGATTGTCATGATCCATTATGTTGTTATGAACAACTTTGAAAAAAAACGTATGCGTATGCTTTCTATGATAGCAAACCAGTCCTTTTAAACAGCTTAAGGCACCCGCTTAAAGCTGATTTTGTATGTTTAAAATACTGGAAATCGATAAGTACAAACACTGATTTTTAATTCTAAGCATTGAATAAAAAGATATTTTTTATAATTTCATCACGAGCTACAATTATAATTTAGTAATCTACAGATTGCGGGGTTCTATCAGTTTGATAGAACCCTTTTTTATCCTGAAAAAGTTGTAGTTTATTTATGGCCAATGTTTATTTTCAAGCCTCAGGTTGTTTTGACCTGAGGCTTTTTTACATTTAAGAATTAATACAAATCTAGCTGATTCAGATCTCCAAATATTAATCCTGTAATAACGCTATACCAACAAACAATGCCTATAATTATAAGTATAATCTGTTTTGTTGAGAAAGATGATCGGTACTCACTTTTGAACCGGCTATCTTGAAGTTTTGCATAATTGGATGCTTGAAAAGGTGGTATCATCAAGAAAATCCATACTAAGGAAAACACGCAAGATAATATGGATATAAGGGATGTCAAGTTAAAAAATATATACAACACTAAGAGTAAAACTGGATTATAGCTCTTGTTGTACCCAAACGATTTGGCGTAATCCAATATTCTTGTAAAAAGTGAATAGATAAAGAAAACTGAGAAAATAGTACGTCCTGCAGGCTGAAGATCAAGATTGTCTTTCTCTTCGATAAAGCGCCATTCTTTGTATACCCACCAAAGTGCATATACTCCACCTGTAGCAATATTAAGTATAGTAAATTGTTTTGCAGTGATCAGCTTTTGATCTTTTATCGGATAGTCCAATGACAGGTTCTCATTTGCTAAATTTTCATTCATATTATTTATAAATCTGATTGATTGTTTTGGATGACAAATATGGTTAATATTTAGGTTGATTTAATATTAAACTATCGTCTATAAAATAAAAAGGGAAGCTACGCTACCCCTTTTTATTAGTATAAAAATATTACCGTTTTGGAGGTCTTACCGGCCCTTTATCTCCACCATCATCATCATCAGGATCTCCATCATTTGTTGATTGCATCGTTACCGGATTTCCCTGTGTTGGTTGGGAACTAGAAGGTTGGCCAATTCCAAATAAAAAATATAAAATTAAACTCCACATAATTTAAAAAATTAGAATGTAAATATTTGGTAGATCCATATGCTCCGCGCATAGGATTGCTACATGCATTTTCAGAAGTTCTTCTGAATTTTTCGAGAAGTAAAAGTGCCACTCACGTTACTCTTTGCTCCTTCCCAATTTGGCTAATGGTTACTGTGAATTTTTCTCAACTTCATATCCATTTATTATCATCAACTAATTGATCTTTCATTACATTTCGAAAACGAAAGTCGTTTTTCGCTTGTTACTTTAATTATTATGGGCGAGTGGGTAGTGGGGGTACTGTATTACCTTTATCTCCACCATCACCATCATTATGATCTCCATCATCTGTTGATTGCATCGTTATCGGATTTCCTTGTGTTGGTTGGGAACTAGAAGGTTGGCCAATTCCGAATAAAAAATATAAAATTAAACTCCACATAATTTAAAAAATTAAAATGTAAAAACTAGGTAATTCCTTATGCACCGTGCATAGGATTACTCAATCAATATTAATCAAATTCTAGGATCTGCGAATCGATAGATCAGGTTTCCTGAGAACTTTTGAATGCTTAGATAAAACTTATATGACTTCTAAAAAAGTTAGATGGCTTCATTACGATATCCATTGTCTATAAGTCTGGTTAATTATTTTGAACCGTAAATATAATTAATATTTGCGATGATGAAATAACAAAAACTAAGTTTACAAGAAAGAATCCCATTGTTAAACAGGACTCTTTCCTTTCAGGGTGTCTAACAATTGTTTATCTTGGCTACGAAAAGAAACATGCTGTAGATCCATATATATAATTAGACATTAATACATATCTAGCTGTTCAGATCTCCAAATATTAATCCTATGATAACGATATACCAACAAGCAATACCTAAAATTATAAGTCAGGAGAATCCATACTAAGGACAACACGCACGATAATATGGATATAAGGGATGCAAGTTGAAAAGCATGTACTACAATAAGAGTAAAAATGAACTATAGCTCTTTCTGTACCCTAACGATTTGGCGTAACAGTACAAATAATTTCAGAAAAGTAAGTTTAGGACCTATCGTACAAGAGGCTCTTTTTAGTTTTACTTCAGAAAACAACATCATTGACAATGTGGGTTAAAGCGATATAATTTCATTTTGAAATAACCTTATATTTATATATATTTAATATCAGTTTCGTTACTTTAACCAAAATAACCTAGGGGTCATATTATAATGGATGTGAAAGGATTTTCATGTAGTTTAGATGAGTTTAATCGCTTTAAATTAGGGGATGAACGTGCTTTCTATAAGATTTTCGAATATTATAAGCCAATCCTGTTCCAGCGGTTATGCAGACTCTGCCCTTCTCAGGTTGATGCAGAAGAGATCCTACAGGAAATCTTTATTCAGTTATTTATGAAGCGTCATGATATTCCTGATGTTGAAGCAATCTATCCTTTCTTATTTATTGTAGCAAAAAGAATGGCTATTTCTGCATTTAGAAAAGAAGCCGTTCGTCAACGCTTTCAATTAACTCAAGATTCCCAATGGGACGAAGCACATGATCGGTTGGGAAAACAGATTGAAGATAAGGATTTGATTGTGTTTCTAAATGCGGTAGTTGATCAATTACCTAAACAACAGCAAGTCATTTTTCGAATGAGTAAAATCGATGAACTTAGTTATTCGGAAATATCAGATCAAATCGGGATCTCAAAAAATACGGTAAGAAATCATCTTGTGGCCGCCTATCATTTTGTCCGTTTAAGGTTAGAGAATATCTTATTTCTTATATTTTTCATAAAAAATATCTTTTAACTAGTCCATCTTTCTTTTTGGTGCGATTAACCTAATAGCGCACAATAAATAAAAGATGTCTAAAGTAGAAGCATATAAAAAACTTATCCGCCAGTTCTATGCAGGCTCCCTGCAGGGAACTGCGAAAGAAAATTTTATCAAGTATTTTGAAGATCCAGAGTTTCTGGAAGCTTGGGAACAGTTGATGGAACAAGATACGGATGAAAATACTTCGCTTAAAGAGCCTGATGCAGCACAATTATTTGCTCGAATAAAAACCGATGACCGTGTTAAAGATTATCTAACCGATGTCCCTGCAGGTTCATCATCTAAAATAAAAATTTTCAAAAGAATAGCGGCTGCTGCAATCATGCTCTCGGTTGGTATAGTGGCTTTCCTAATCTGGAACCAGAATGAGACGAAGATCGGCCAAATGGCACAGCTCCAAAATATAGATGCCGACTTAAAGGTTTTGCCCGGAACTAATAAAGCCCAAATTATTTTAGAAAATGGATCACGAATTGATCTTGAAAAAATTAAAGGTGATACAGTGATCGCTCATGGTGATTTTGAAATTGTGAAAACAGCTGATGGATCGATATCTTATCGTCCAAAATACCCTGGGAAAGGATCCTCAAAACTGGTGTATAATACCATTGTGACGCCGGGAGGTGGAGAGTATAAATTAAACTTGCCAGATGGGACAAAGGTTTGGTTGAATGCCATGACAACTCTTCGGTATCCTATTCAATTTAATAAGGCTATTCGAGAGATTGAAATGACAGGCGAAGCCTATTTTGAAGTTGCGAAAGTATTGAATGAAGGTAAACGTGTCCCATTTATCATCCATACAGGATCTCAAAAACTGGAGGTATTAGGAACGGTTTTCAATCTGCAACATTACGGACATAAGATTATCACCACCCTAGTGGAAGGTAAAGTGAAATTAGATTTTAAGGACAGTGGTCAAGAAGAACAATATTTATCACCTGATGAACAAGCTACATTTGATATGGCTAATAATCGGGTAAAGAAAATACAGGTAGATCCTTTTTATTTTTCAGCATGGAAAGATGGAAAATTTGCTTTCGATAAAACAGCAATTGAAGAGGTAATGGAAACAATAAGCCGATGGTATGATGTGGAAGTTATCTTTAAGAATCAATTGACAGATTTTCAGTTTTCAGGAACAATTTCCAAATATGAAGATATTAATAAACTGCTTCAAACGATTGAACTTGTCGGAGGCATACATTTCCAATTAAAAGGAAGGAGAATTTATGTAATGAAATAATATCTACACATGTGAAAAATTTCAGGAGCGTTGCGACCGCCCCTGAAGTTTGTCTTTAAAAAAGACAGTAGGCCGAACAAATCTTAACTTATAAAATTATTATCAACCGTATGCAAAAGTACAAAAAAATTCGGTGTGGGATGCCTATGAATTTTAGGCAGACCTGCACCATTAACCCATTGACTATGAAACTGTCAATCGCACTACCCTTATTATTTGCCACAGCTTTACAAGTAAGCGCTCTCACCTATGGTCAGGGTATAAATTTGAAAAAACAAAATGTTAAACTGGAGACAGTGATAAAGGATTTACAAAAGCAAAGTGGTTTCAATATTTTGTATAAAGAATCGCTTGTTTCCAATACAAAAAGAATAAATATCAATTATAGTAACGTTCCATTTGAAACTGTACTGAAGGATATTCTTGCTCCATATGAGATCAATTATAGGATTGTTGATAATAACGTTGTGCTGAGCAAAGCATTGCCAAAAACGGCCTCTATGACTGAAATTCAAACTCCTGTAGCACCTATACAACAACGGAAAATTAAGGGGAAAATTTTAGATGCAGCAGGAGAACCTCTAAGCAATGTCACTGTCACGGAAAAGGGGACGTCAAATAAAACCGGTAGTGCTGAAAATGGGCAGTTTGAAATCCAATTGTCCGGTAATCATGTAACGTTGCTATTTTCAATAGTTGGTTTCCAGACGCAGGAACTCTCGGTAGATGGTCAGTCAGATGTAACTGTTTATATGAAACCTGCTATAACCGCCATGGATGAAGTGGTGGTGGTTGGTTATGGAGAGCAAAAACGTGTCAATCTAACTGGGGCGGTTAGTCAGATCTCCGGTAAAGAATTTGAGGACAGACCTGTTACCCAATTAACGCAGGCCCTGCAGGGAACCATTCCCAATTTAAATATTGTATTTGGATCTGGAAAACCTGGAAACAGCGGTACTGTAAATATACGTGGTAATACGTCCATTAATGGCGGAGGCCCACTGATCCTGATCGATGGTATATTGGGTACATTAGATCGTGTCAATCCGAACGATGTTGAATCTGTGACGGTCTTAAAGGATGCTTCTGCAGCTGCCGTATACGGAGCTCGTGGGGCATTTGGAGTCGTGTTAGTAACCACTAAAAAAGGAGGTAAAAATGGTAAATCGATTATTGATTATAGTAATAACATTGGGTTCACCAAACATGCAACTAATACAGATTTCATAACAACTGGGTATTGGAACGCAAAACTTAATGATGATGCGATGTACAATGCTCTGGGATATCGCACCACACGTTATACCGATGAGGATTATGAAGAGCTATTGTCTAGGGTCAATGATCAGGTTGAAAATCCTGACCGCCCTTGGGTAGTTGTCAAAAAAGATGCTAGTGGTCGAGATATATACCGCTACTATGGCAATTTTGACTGGTTCAATTATCTGTATGACGATAGCAGACCCAAGAGCGAACATAACCTTTCGTTCTCTGGATCTTCGGGAAATACCAGATATGCACTCTCGGGATCGAAGGCTAGCGAACAGGGAATTTTTAATATTGATCCTGATCAGTTCGGGAGATACAATTTACGGGCTAACATCGCCAGTGATGTTAAAAAATGGCTAACGGTAAGCAATAGTACGCACTTTTTCAAATCATCTTATGATTGGGCTGGACTGGAAAATAATTTTAGTACGGTTGCTAATAACGTCAGTAACAGTCCAACTTATCATTATCATGC
>Ga0160467_100604_pt1 | contig 30189 bp, 31 predicted proteins | sample HID1972I_E11MG_FD_108221 | JGI IMG/M metagenome (GOLD analysis project Ga0160467, IMG submission 108221) | Enriched pill bug-associated microbial communities from UW Madison campus, WI, USA - HID1972I_E11 MG | ecosystem: Host-associated > Arthropoda: Insects > Digestive system > Unclassified ... | reverse complement strand
GATTCCTCTGTAGTTCAGTCGGTAGAACGGCGGACTGTTAATCCGTATGTCACTGGTTCGAGTCCAGTCAGAGGAGCCATATTTAAGAAGCCTGCTCAGGAAACTGAGCGGGCTTTTTGCTTTTTAGAAGCCAACCTGTTCTTCTTATAGCGTCCACTGAACGGTTACGTCCGCCTGACCGGTACTCTCGGTTTTGATAAAATGCTACGTTTAAACTTGTGCCTTGTACATACTCTTATGGATATAAGGCAGAGCATCATTCCTGTGTTCGAATGGATACAGTCATTCATTTCTGTTTCTGTGAGTCACCCCTGAAATAAAGCATTAATCGATATTGACCTACTCAGAGCGCGTGATTAGGCTGAGATAAATTTTATCGAAAATGGAATTGTTGATATGTCTGGATGGGGTGCTGGCAGTGAAGTTTATGGTGACTATGATACGGCGAAAACACTGCATCTTATTACCGGTGTGAATTTTGATTTTGAAGCTATGGGGCAAAGTCTGGATTGCATACGAGATTTTTATGGTGTCGGGATAATGTATTCCGAAGATGAATGTAAATATATTATTCGTCGACCAATAACAAAAGGAAAAATATCCTATGTGGTTGTCACTAAAATTCCAGATGCAAATGCCTTGGATGCAAATAAGGAATTTAAGGATGCGGTGAAATCCCCGGAGCTAAGTAAAGAAATTACATCTACAGCACTCTCTTGTGGCTGCTTTTTCCTAAGTTTGACGTGTATGGCAATAGGGGGCATTGCTGCTCCGGTTACTGGTGGCGCAAGTCTGGCAGTGACGGCCTTGGGGTATGCTGGGACTGTTGCTTCGTTCGGGCAATGCATAAATGGCTCTTATCGAGTCTTTGATATCACGATGAACGAAGGTCATGGTGTTGCATGGCTTGATTCTCAGAATTGGTATACCACGACGTCAACCTTGCTGGATGTGGTTGGTCTTGCATCTGCAGGGGGGGCTTTGAATGAAATAGTGATTACATATCGAGCGATGAAAGGAGCCTCATCATTAAAAATGATTGAATGGCTTAGGCTTTTACCCCGTCATGAGCGCAAAAGGCTGACTGAGATCATTATTAGGGCAAGGAATCCTGGGATATCTAATGCTGCAATAAAAGGCTTTATAGCCGTAGGGAAATATCCGAAGCGATTTGCATCAGATGCCGTACAGGCACATATGTGCATTCAACTAATGAATGCCATTAACAGCATGTTTACCGTGGCTGGGAGTAAACTTAGTGGGGTGTTGGATAACCCGGGAAGCCTATTTGAAACAGGCGCCTTTGCAGTTGGCTTTGTCCAGCCTGTAGAGACATCCTTATGAAGATTTCAGAGCGCATTATAGGTAAAAATCTGACCCATTTAATTGCATATAGTACAGAACTTGGTCAAGAAGTACGGTGCGGGGATTTAGAAAAATTATTGCAGAGAGATTATGTCAGGGATGCCACGAAAAATCTGTCAATAAATAATTTTAGTGCGACATTCTTTACATTGAGCGGATCTTTTTTATTGATGTTGCTTTCATGGGTTCTTATCAGTGTTTCATTTCTGGAGTTGTTTGGTTTTTATGATGAGCCAGAGGTTTTTTTTGCATGGTTTTTCACTGGGGGATTATTGGACGCGTTTTATCACGCAACAATGGTTTTGATGCTTGCCAAAGGTTATCCCTTGGGTATCAAGTTTCTCAAATGGCAATATATATTTCTTCTAATTTCTCTCTTTGCATTGTATGGATATTGTTTGTATATGGCTACATTTCTTACAATTGAAACAAAGTATGCAGTGAATATTATAATAACAACTGTGCTATTGTTTTCTTCGAGGGTTATCCTGGGGGCGAGGATTATTCGTGAAGGAATATACTGGTGTATACACCAGAGGGCAAGTCGGGCGCTAGATAGATTAATTATAAAAAATAATAAATCATTCAAAATGAACAAGAAAAAAACTAAAAGATTACGGCGAAAGTTTTACCCGAATCAGTAGCGATTTTTGTGTTTGGTGTGTTGGCCCGGCAAGCTTGCGCCGCCGGGCGTTGAGATGGCCTTAACTCACCTGCACCCGAACCGGGGCCGTTGCGGCGAACAGCCACGGACGGGCATCGCTGTCGACGCGTGGAGAAAGGACTTCACGCACCTGTTGGTGGTAATCGTCCAGCCACTGTTTTTCCTGATCGGTGAGCAGATTGAGTTCGACCTGGCTCAGATCGATGGGGATCATCGTCAATGAGGCGAAACGGCAGAAGCCGGGCAGTGAATCGACAACTTCAACCTGATTTTCAATACGGATCCCGTATTCACCTTCCAGATAATACCCCGGCTCGATGGTCATGATGTTGCCCGCGGTCAGCGGCCACAGGTTGACCTTTTTCGCGATTCGGTGCGGCGCTTCGTGGATAAGCAACTGATGCCCGACGCCGTGCCCGGTGCCGTGATCAAAGTCTATTCCAAGCTCCCACAGAGGCCGACGCGCGACCGCATCCAGCTGGTGGCCGCAGCTGCCAGAAGGGAACTGTAGGGTAATGAGCGACAAAAAGCCTTTCAGTACCGCGGTGTAATGCCGCTTTCGCTGAGGATCCAGCGGGCCAAATACCAGCGTGCGCGTCGCGTCGGTGGTGCCGTTGTGATACTGACCGCCGGAATCGTTCAAATAGAAGCTGTCGGCAGTGATTGCGCCGTTGGTAGCTTCGCTGGAGTGGTAATGACACATCGCGGCGTTTGCGCCTGCGGCAGAAATCGTGTCAAAACTCGGCTCGATGAAGTTTTCCTGCTGCTCGCGGAAGGTGAGCTGTTTGGCCTGCGCTTCCAGCTCGGTTAACGGCTTACCCGCCGTGAGCCGCGCCGGAACTTCGTGCGCCAGCCAGGCAATGAAATTCACCCATGCCGCGCCATCTTTATGATGGCTGTCGCGATAGCCTTCCAGCTCGACGGCGTTCTTCGTCGCTTTGATAAACGTAATCGGGTCCGCGGCCCATTTCACTACGCCGCCATGCTGCTCTACGGCAAAACGCAGCGCAACTGGCGCGCTGTCGGCATCAAGCTGAATGTGCTTTCCGTCAGCAATCTGCTGGCAGCGCGGCACCAGTTGGTCCTTTGGCGAAAGCGTCAGTCCGCAGAGCAGAGTCTGTGGTAAACCGGACGTTTTTCCGGCATCGACAAACCACTCCACATCGCGGTCGCGACTTAATAAAAGGAAGGACAGTGGCACCGGGCTGGTGGCGATATCCGTCCCACGAACGTTAAGCAGCCAGGCGATATTGTCCGGCTGGGTTACGGCGAGATAATCCGTGCCGTGAGTGTCCAGTATCGCAGCGATACGCGCGCGTTTATCGTCACTGCTTTCACCTGCGACGCTGAGCGGCATTTCGCGGATGGCACCATTTGGCGCAGCAGGGCGGTCATGCCAGATTGCAGCAAACGGATCGTCAGCCAGCGGCACGAGTTTGCACCCGGTGGCGCTCAGGGCTTCAAACTGGCTGTTCACCATCAGCATCGGATCAAATCCAATGCGGCTTCCGGCGGGCAGATGCATTTCAAGCGGCGCATTATGCAGATGATGGATTTCCCAGGCCTGTAAATCGACTTCATTGCGAACCTGAACCTGATAACGGCCATCCACCAGGATCAGCGCGCGGTCCTGAAGCACCAGAGCCACGCCCGCAGAGCCGGTAAAGCCTGTCAGCCACGCCAGTTTATTATCATGCGGCGCCGCGTATTCGCTTTGCCACGCATCGGCACGTGGCACAATCATGCCATCCAGCGCATGCGTGCGAAGATAAGTGCGCAAGGCAGAAAGAGGTGATGTCGGTTGCATTGTCATTATCCTGATATTTAACGGAACGGCGGTTCGTTGAAGGTACGCAGCTTACGCGAATGCAGTTTGTCGCCTTCCGCACGGAGCAGATCGATGGCGCGAATGCCTATCTGCAGATGCTCGGAAATGGCCCCTTCATAGAAGCGGTTCGCCTGGCCTGGCAGTTTAATCTCGCCGTGCAAGGGCTTATCCGACACGCACAGTAAGGTCCCGTACGGTACACGGAAACGGTAACCCTGAGCGGCAATGGTGGCGCTTTCCATATCAATCGCCACGGCGCGGCTGAGGTTAAAGCGCAGCGCGGAGGCGGAGTAGCGCAGTTCCCAGTTTCGGTCATCGGTGGTCACGACGGTACCGGTACGCAGACGGTGTTTAACTTCTTCGCCGGGCATGCCGCTGACCTGTTTGGTGGCGTCATACAGCGCGCGCTGCACTTCGGCGATGCTCGGAATCGGAATGTCCGGCGGTAGAACGGCATCGAGAACGTGGTCGTCACGCAGATACGCGTGGGCCAGCACGTAATCACCGATGGTCTGACTTTCACGCAGGCCGCCGCAGTGGCCAATCATCAGCCACACATCCGGACGCAGCACCGCCAGGTGGTCGCAAATATTTTTGGCATTCGCCGGGCCAACGCCGATGTTAATCAGCGTAATGCCCTGACCGTCTTTCGTTATCAGGTGCCAGGCGGGCATTTGGTGTTTTTTCCATGCAAGGTCAGACACGGCCGTTTCTGGCGCTTCGGTATCGGCGGTAATCCACACGCCCCCTGCGCAGGAAAGGGCAATATACGGACTGTCCGGATCGAGAATTTGGCTGCACCCCCAGCGGACAAACTCATCCACATAGCGGGTGTAGTTGGTGAACAGGACGAACGGCTGGAAATGTTCGACCGGTGTGCCGGTGTAGTGGCGCAGGCGAGCGAGGGAGAAATCCACGCGGCGAGCGTCAAAATGCGACAGCGGGTATTGTTCGGTTGGATGGAACAGACCATCTGCGGTTTCATCGCCAATCTGCGCCAAATCGGTGGTCGGGAAGTGGCGCGTCAGACCGGCACTCATCGAGCGATCCAGCGTCAGAGTGGAGCCGTCAATCACGTAAGGATACGGAATTTCATGCTGCGACAGCTCAACGGTAATGTGCGCGCCGTAATCCTGATACAGCGAGGTCAGCTGTTCCAGCAGATAATGTCTGAATAGCGTGGGCTGGGTGATGGTTGTGGTGTAACAACCGGCGTGAGTAAAACGGCCCCATGCACGGGTTTTCAGCGCATTGTGCGCCTCTCCATCCCAGGAAACGGACAGCGCGGGGTAAACGAACAACCCTTTCGCACGCTGTTCATTGTCAGGCAGAACGTTTTCGTTAATAAAGCGGCCAATGGCTTCACGTAACGCAGTGACCGATTGGTTGTAGAGCGCATCGAGTTGCTCCAGCGCTTGTTCCGGGGTCAGACCGGCACCCTTATTATTCATCATTCGCTCCTTCATTCAGCTCTGCGGTGTTACCCGATAGTATGTCACAGGAATGTGAAACAAAAGCCAGCGGAAAAAACTGAAGAATAAGGGCATTCTAAAAAAACGATATCGTTGTCCCTGGGATATCAAACCGCCATAACGAACCCGTAGTGAAGCAAAAAAATATTTCTTAACGGATTGATTTTAGTTAAGGTAATCGTTTGCTTTTAATAGGGAAGTCGTGGTGATGAATAATAAGACAATCGTGATGTCCGTGGCTGCGTGCTGCATGGCCGTCTCTTCGTTAAGTTTGGCTCAGCAGCGTGTCACAGGGCCGATTGTTATCCAGGGGGCGATGCCCGTCGAAGCAGAGCGTTTCGCCCAACGGCTTGATAATCCACAAGAGCTGGATATTGGAGGTTGGCGCTTCTGGCGCGGGACGGTTGATGGTTATCCGGTCGTGGTTTCTGAGACCCTGAAAGGGATGTCTAATGCCTCTGCGGCCACGGCTATTGCTGCGACGCAGTTTCACCCGGTGGCTATCATTAACCAGGGAACCGCTGGCGGGCATGACCCGGCACTGAAAGTGTATGACATTGTATTAGGCAAATACTCGGTTAACCTGGGGGCGTTTAAAACACCTCACAAGCAGATGGGCGAGGGCAGCGACCCATTACAATGGAAACCGATGGATCTATTGGCCTCGAAGGGGAGCGCAGGTGAGGATAAGACCCCGCATACAATCCGTAAATTCCCGGCAGACGCGCAGCTTCTCTCCGTGGCGGAAAGCGTGAAAGAGAGCTACAAGAAGGGCAACGTCGTGGAAGGGGTTATCGGGTCAGCCGATATGTGGAACAGTGAACTGGACCGCATCCACGCATTCCACAGTAACTATCAGACTTCCGTCGAAGAGATGGAGACTGCCTCCGCGGCGCAGATTTCTGCGGCCTTTAACATTCCGTTTGTGGGGATCCGGATCCTGTCGAACAACATTACCAATCAGGGAGCCTATGACCCGCAAACGGGGCTGGCCTGTCAGGATTATGTTTATCAGGTGGTGAAAGCCTACATTGCTAAAGTTCAGAGCCAAAAGCCTGAATAATCGCCTGTAGAGGCTGGCGGGCATTTACCGCGTTACAGGCGTACAGATGCGCCTGTAACCTCTGAAGAGTGTGTAAGCCGCTCCAGAAAAGGCGATTCGATAAAAGCAAAAAGCCCGCTTAAGTTTCCTTAAGCGGGCTTCTTAAATATGGCTCCTCTGACTGGACTCGAACTTCATCTATATCTCCTGTTATTACTGGCTTTGTTTAAGTTAACTATATTTTTACCAACATATTTACCATCATTTTTAATCTTGTGTCGTCAAAATGTCAATTATATTCAATTAGTTATGACAACACGCTTTGCTGAACCTCACTGAACGATCTTCATGTCTGGACTGATTATCCCACTGCTTTTTCCTGCTCTATTCAATAGATTACCGCCATCAAATCCGATATGTTTACTCATAACATACCTGAAAGATAAGTAAAGCCGGAGGGATAGGTTATGACCAAAGCTGAGATCGCCAAAGAGGTTAAAGAATGGTTCAACATCGAAAATTACAGCGTCCTGCAAAATTTGACAGTGGAACAACTTTTTCAAGAGATTGAAAACAGGATTGTCGCTTACCGCATGGGGCAAAACCGTGGGGAGTTGCCTCCTGAAAGTCGCCGCAGGCATCAGAACTATTACGAAGAGCTGATTGAAGGTAAAGTCGTCTTTGGTGATATTTTCGGAGGGCCAGAAAAAAGGCTGTCTTCCAGCTATGCCATCAAGCCTGTCACACATCAAGGACTATGGGAGGTGGCGGGTTATGTGGCTGCTTTCGATAAATACGTTAACCCTGAAGGAAAACCCCTACCTCATATGGAAGTTTCGCACTATCTGAAGGAAGCCGAGGTAAACAACGAAGGGCTGATGCTGGTTCAAATTAATCTGGCGGAAACGTCATCCGAAGAAATCATCAATCACCTGAAAGTCATGGTTCCTGAGTGGAAACAGCAGCTACAGGCTCCTGAACCTCAAGCCAGAGATTTTCGCTTTGGGGTCAGCAACCTCAAAAAAATACTCGATTACAACATTATCCCCATCATGGATTTGCTGTTCTGGGCGCAGGGTGAAGAGGTCAGGATTGGTATGCCGCAACTGACCAGTTTTATCTACCCGGACGAGTTTAAAGATGGCATTCGTGACGCTGAGAAAATGAAGTCTACAGACCATCCGTTGGCAGTCAAGTATCTGACAAAGCTGGCTCACTATCGGTCTTTTGTCGATTTTACCTATAAATACGACGACAGAAGGCACTGGGATGTTCAGGATCTGATCAGAGAGGAACTTGGTAAGGATGAGCAATCCGGTCAGGACTGATCTTCCAAGAGGCGGTGTGTTGCGCAATGCAAATATCGCCTACATTCACCGTAGCTGAACATACCCTTTTTTTTCTCTTTCAAAAATCTGCGTAAAAAACTTCTTCTCGAACGTCCCTCTTAAATCACAAGAAAAACCCATACAATTATCTCATCGAACAACACAGGAGATAAATATGGTTCAAATCAAAACAGATAAACATCCCAAGCTTATTCGTTTACCTGAGGTAATGAACAGAACTGGATTCGGGAAGACATGGATATATGAGCTTATTAAAGCGGGTTGCTTTCCCGCACAGATAAAAACAGGTGTAAGAGCAATCGCCTTTATTGAAAGTGAGGTGGATGCGTGGATTGAACGAGTTATTCAGGCATCACGAAAATAAGCAGTTTAACAAATATTATCCATATAATGATCTAAGGAGGCTTTATGTAAACATAAGAAAATAAAACTGTTGTAAATAATATCCCTTACCAAAATCATACAGATTTCTGTAGGGGGACGTTCACTTAAAAATAAAGAAGGAAATAAACATGAGTAATGCAATAACAGAAGTCCACGAAATCAAAGTCTACAATGAATCTACCAGATTATTCCTTGTGAAGTCATTTTATTGCTATGAGATTTATATCAGTAATATGAAGGAATACATGGGCGATAGATTTTTTAAAATGATTGAAGACAGAGTATATATGGATGATGTGTTTGACAAGGTAATAGAAAACAGTAAGGAAGGATTCAGTAAGTTTCTTAAGGAGTGTAAAAGTTCTGGCTCTCTCAGAGATGTTTTATTCGATGAAGTCAAAGTAAATATGAGGCATATGCACAACGTTATTTTTAACGCGAACTAATGGTTATGTGATCAGTATATGGCCCCGTAAGGGGCTAATAATCAACTCAATAAAGGAACATTTAAATGAATGATAATATTGCAATATCAGTAAGTCTGCTATGTGAGCAAACACCTGAAATATTCTGCACCATCCAAGCAAGCGTCAGTACGTTCATTGCGCTATGTGGGTATTCAGCAGAGGAAGTAATGGATGATGAAAACCTTACAGACGCACTGAACAGGTATGTTAATAACGAACTGGTCAGTGAAATGGATTTAAGATACGGATCAGTGATCATTAATCTGGTTTATAAAAAGTAGTTATCTGTTTATCCCTATTCCGGGGCTAAATAAAATAAGTCAAACAAATATGTAAAAATGAGGATTAATTATGTCTAAAGAAACTGTAGTAACAAATAAGTCTACACAGATGTTCCTTGATCTTGCTATAAGATCATTGGAGGCAAGCTGGAAGCTTTTTCAGGAAGTGAATGGAGATGGAGACGCTAATGACTATCTTGATGATCCTGATTTCATGAGTCCATTTATTATGAACATTATTGACCATATTCAGAATAACTTTGAGAGATTTACAACCCAAGAAGGTGATAGTGGGAGTATTAATGAAGTTAACTTCGAGCAGATTGCTGTTGTGTTGGTGTGCCATTCAGAACGATTCAGGAAATGAGTTCTAAAAGTTGCCCCGCAAGGGGCTAACTAAAAAACAGTAAATAAAAACAGGAGCCAAAAATGATTGATGAATTTCATGTGATGTATATGTATAAAAAAATCCAAGCCGAAGCTGCGGCAACAGATATGAAAACACTGGAACAGCTTTTGAGGAAGTTTCGCAAAGTTGTTGCGGAGCGTCGGGAAGAATGCTATCAGGAGATTGGTGAGAAGAAGGCACAAAAGCTAAGGGCAGAAAGATTACAACGGTTGCTTAAAAAAATGGAGCGTGATCGTGTATCACCACATGAGTTATAAAATAAAACCACCATATTGGTAATATACTGCCAGTATGGTAGTTTTATTTTAGATAGAAAATTTTCGGCACTTTGTCACTGATGCATTAAAATCAGAAGATATACCAGAAAGTTGTTCAAGACTCTGTTCAACAGAACGTTGGAACTCAAGAGCTGCTTCTGTGCGCTGTTTTATGACCAGAGCGACGAGTTCATCAGGGCCTTTCTCAAGTAATGACTTTCGGTAGATAATGGACTCCTGTACTTTTTCAAGCTTTCTTGATGCAAGGGCTGATGCGTGACTGACAGGGTTGAGTTCTTCAATAAATTTTTCGAGCAGTGATTTTTTCTTCCTGTCTAATCTCAGAAGTTCGGTATGCGCCGATTTAAATTTCTTGGCTTCACTCAACGGTGAACCATCGGTTCTTAATCTGCGATATTCATCTCTGTATTCAGACATCGTTGGATATTTTTTTAAAGATTTGATGGTGTTCAGATACTGAATTAAATCATCATTGTCTAATTTTACTTTCCTCATATATACCTCATAAATAAAATAGTGAATATATTTATATTACGAGATATAGTGTAAGTGTCAAATATAACCGGAAAATAAGAATGATAATATTCAGATGAAAACTATATTCTTTCTTCTTGATCAACATCTTCAGGATAATCATAAAAAATGTTATCTTCTGAAACAGGGTCCCAGTCAATATCTTCTTCGGGAGTAGAAAGTAAAGGTTTATCATCTTCTTTATCGATTGTTTTTTCTGCGCTGTTTGTAAGTACCGTATCTTTATAAACGGTGACGAATACGTCTTCTATACCTTCACTGGTCGTTCTCAGCGACTTCTTAACATATTCTTTCCTTGTGGCATTTAATGTTCTGTACTGGCCTTTCAGAAAGAGATTTGCGTTTATCATGGTATGCTTCCCTTCTTTGACCAGAATGCCTTTATTTATTAGCTTGTTCCAGCATTTACACACGTTAGATTTGCTCATATTAAGCTCTTCTGCGAGTGCTGACTGAGATATACTGGCAATGAGGTTTCCATGCTGCATGAGTTTACATAAGCGGATCATTATTGTGTATTCTGCACCAGACATATTTTTTCCGAGCTTTTCCAGATTATCAAGAAAAGCATGAACATAGGCTATTCCCGGTTGAATATCAGAACTTCTCTCTTTTTTTACATTTACGGTTATTTTATCTTTTCTGTTTCTGTTATAAAAACTGTAAATCTCCAGTTTCTGTTTGTCTGTAAAATGATTTCTGTTTATATATTCTTCCACTTCTTCACTGCTGGAGGTCATTATTGTATTGTAATCAATGCTCATCGGTTATCCTTTTATTGTTATTATGTTTATTCTATATAATGCAGGATATACTTTTGTCAAAAATAAATGTGAAAAAAGGAAAAATAATACACTTTTGCGAAATAGCGTTCACTTCTTTCTGGGAATTTTAACTATAAAAAAGTTTCCACAGAAGAAACTTTGGTTTCCGTACAGGAAACTTCGGTTTCCACAGAAGAAACTTAAATTTCCGTACAGGAAACTTTTTTCGTGAAATCTCTTTTAAATATAATAGGTTACGCCTCCTTAATACTATAATATGTTTAATAACCTTAACGGGGAGTGTGCCAGTTAAATGGCACCGTCTATTTTTCTGCTTTGTTTTTACTTGATGTTATGGACAGCAAATGATTGTTTTATACAATCACGAAGCGCTGCTGATTTTTTAGTAAATATACAATTGTTTTTCCTCTACGTTATAGCGGCTACGCCGCAATTTTTCATGGATAAATCCATCATTAACAGGGATGAACCCTGTTCAGCAGAGTGATTGTTTGTGACAATCACGAAGTGCTGCTACTGTTAATATTGTTTTCCTGTAAGCTTAAGAATAAATGCTATATATCGAAAGAAGGATCTGATGTTCAGTAAAAGGATCCTTTCCATATTACAATTAAATAATGATAAATGTGTTAGCCATTAAATCCTATTTGATATCAGCATCAGGGCGTAGCCGTGCGGCAGCACATGAGCGTTAGCTCATAGGATAAATATCTTTTCAAAAAGAATGACAAACAAAAGTAAACCTGTGCTGAATGATGAGTTAAATTTGATTTTTTAATGGGAAGTGGTATTTAAATATATAGCAAACACAATAAAGAGAGGTAAACAATGGAAAACATAAAAATAATAAGTATCTTTAAAACAAACGAAAAAATACCCTTTATGACATGTGTCGCAACCAATATGGAAGAAAGTGAAGACGGAATAAAGCTCATGCTGGAAAGTGGTGAAAGCATCTGCATTAAAGATTACGGTTATTACGTCCTGTCAGAAGCTGACAGTGATTTGGACAGAGAACAAATGATAAACAGCTACAGAAGGTTGTTTTCTGAACTCTGCGGGATAAGTAAAGTGACAGTAAATTCATTAATGCTCTGAGCTGAATCCACTTCTTCTAGGTAGCGGAGAAGTCAAAACAAGATGTATGTCCAAGTCAGAAGCAACTGCTAATATCGTTAGTGTCCGGTATGCACAGGTTGAAGTGATCTGGTATGTGGATAGCTCATAGACTATACAAACCCCTGAAAGTTATGTGAGAATATATGCTCAAATAAACATCATAAGTAAAGGGAAGTTATGACAGAAAAAATTCATTTCTACGCACCAGCATCACACGACTACATAAGCCCTACTCTGCTTTGGTCAGTGGCCCGTATGACAATCAATCATGATGGCGCTAAGTGGTTAGAAACTCAGTGGGTTGGTGGTCGAGACTTTCAGGGGTTAGCCCTTTATACCTCAGTTCTGGATGCAGCAATAGCGGCAGAAGTGCTAAATCAGAGTGATACACATTCAGAATGGAAAGTTTACCCACTATCTGATCTAAACATCACTGAAATGATGATTTCAATGAAAGCCCGTCAGAAAGAAGAATACAATGTCATGATTGTATTTGGATACTCAATAGACGATTTCAGAAATCTTGAACTCTATACTGATCTTTATCGTAGCCTGCAATTCCCTGATTCATTCCCTATCAGCGAAGGATTAGACCCTGTAAATAATAAAGTAATTCTCAATTTTGGCACATCTAATTTTGAGTATATGAATGACTATTGGCACGAAGAATTTACAAGCTATTGTGAATCTATCGAAGTTCTCAATGCGCAGCCTTTCGATTACATCAAAGAACATGCTCATCACGCTGTAGAATCTGCACAAGTAACCAGAACTCCTGTTGCGGGTTCCAAATCCCAATTCTGTGTTAGCACATACTCAATAGAAAAACAGATGTGGGTCGTGTCTTCATCAGCTATTCACGGAACTAAACCAGCTAACAATCTTCATTAAGGATAATATATGGCAACTGGTCATTTTTTACGTATAGGTGACAAGACAACATGTGGCGGAACCATACTTTCAGGCTCCCCAAATCACAGCTTTGGAGGGATTGCGACTGCGAGAAATGGTGATTCTGTATCATGTGGCAAAGATGGGAAAACTTATCATATAGCGGGCGGTATTCCCACTTACACAATTCATGGAGTTGCTGCTGCAGGTACTTTGCATAGTCGTAGTACCTGCCCCTGTAACGCAAGTTTCATTTCTTCATTCCCAAATGCTTCCTATTGGGTCGAGGAAAAGAAAGTAGTTAAATCTGTTCCTGTAGTAGCGGCTGCTCCATTGGTAGCACCAACACCAACCAAAGCAGAAGAACCAGTACAACACGCTCAAACAGCTAAGAAACCACATAAAGAAAAACGTGAACCAGTAGACGCCGGTTTTTGTGTTCTTCCTTATGGTGCTGAAACCGGAGTCTATGAAAGATATTTGTTTGGCGGTGCTTCACCAGCAGGAACAAAAGAACTGTATCGTTCTTTGAATGGAGAAAGTAAGGAATATAAAGCGGGTTCTATCATGCTTCTTGTTGATCCAGAGAAACAAGACAGTGATCAGATCGCTCATATGCAAGCAGCTAAACAACGTATTGATACGGCGTTAGAGCCTCTTACTCATAAAGAAGCTAACTTTCTGCATAATCACTATGCAACTATAGCTAACTTCTCTAACATCGCAGATAAAGGAATTGGTCTTGCTGCTGATCCAGTAGGAAAGTATTTCGAGAACATAGAAAGGATTCTCAAAGAGATTCAAGAAACATATAAAAACACCTATATGACAAGAGGTGCTTTGATTGGTGAGCAGTTCTATGTAAAACGTGCGCAACTATTTAAGGAACTTGATCGAGAATTAAAAGTAGGCTTCCTTAATAAAGCTATGAAATTTGGTGAATACACTAAAATAAAAAATGCTCTTGGCCTGTCTACTAGTTCTATTACTCATAAATGGAATGAAACAGGGATCAAGGATATTGAAGGTTATGCAACTCACTTAGAACGATCCGCTAAATATGTTAAAGCAATGCGATACACTGGTTATGTGGGAATAGGTTTTAGTGCCCTTCATTCAATTAATGAAATAAATGAGGCTTGTTCTGTTGGTCGAGAAGCTGAATGTACACAGAAAAAATATACTGAAATAAGTAGCTTTGTTGGTGGTACTGGTGGAGGTATCCTTGCAGGTGGTATAGCTGTTCCACTATGTATAGCTATTGGTGTTGGAACTGCTGGCGTAGGTGGTTTAGCATGTGCTGTTATAGCAGGTGGCACATTAGGTTATGTTGGGGGTGAGGCTGGCGGTTGGGGCGGAGAAAAAGTAGGAAGCACTCTTTATAATGTTATTGAAGGTTCGAAATGAAATCGATAGACATGATCATATTATGCTTAGCTGCAATATTTGTAGCTTCACTAGCATTTTATCTTATCTATGGTAAATTTACAGAGCGTAAATTCGATCTCATTGCTGATAAGTTCAAAAAACAGTTTGGGTATACACCTTTTTCTATGACTGTTGGTAAAGGTGGTGGTTTTTTCTTTTGGGGGTATAAGGAATCTTTTCTTATGAGTGCTCTTATCTTCCCTAAGTTCCCAGCAACAAAAAGGACGCTGAAAGAAGAAGAAATTTCATTCTTTAAAAATCTAAAGACTAATGAGATCTCTTGGTTCTATATAAAATACACAGCTTTGATTGTAGGGTTGATAAGTTTTATTAGCTTATTGGTCATCCTTAAAATGCAATCAAATTAACTAAAAAATAGCTCTTATGATAAAGGGCTATTTTGCTTCCCAGCCAGCTTTTTAAGTGGAAAAAACAATATCTGGAAGGCAGCCTGACCGCATTCCTTCGAACATCCAACCAAAGCCCCCAACTGTGGCGTTCCATCGCTCACAATCAGGCATATCAATTGATAAAAAAGATCGATAAAATAATATTGATAGCTTTTGGCGATTGATTGTGATTTATCGATCGGTATCTTAATTGTTTTAATCGATCGATTTTCTGTGTTTGATAGCTTATAGCTATTGTTTGTTTTTTATCGATCGATTTAAACGATATGACGAACAACAAAAATAATTCAATTCTATCAATTGGTTAAACAGTCTTTTTGTGGTTCAGGTGCGATCCGGCTGGGAATAGGGTCATTTCTATTTTCATTCCTGCCACAAACAACCTGTTCTTTATCACTGATGGGATATGAAAATGAAGAAAATCTTACTTATGGCAGGCGCTGCGCTGGTTCTGGCGGGATGTGGTGAAAAAGGTGACTATGAGAAAGCGATCAATGCGAAGATTGGTCAATCGAAAACCTGTTTCTCACTGAGAAACAACAATGTCACATTCCCTGTTCAGCTCTCCAAACCACGATTTGACGAAACAGGCACTGGAACAGGATCTGTGATCCTCGACGGCCTCGTAGAACAGGGCTTAATGGCCTTTGTTAAAGGCTGGGATAACAATACGCTTGGGATAACAGATGAAGGTAAACAAGCCAAAATCTGGGATGCCAAAGAAGGTGTCTGCATTGGTCGCCGTGTTGTTGATGAAGTCAAAGAATGGACCGAGCCGGGCAACGGTAATCAGAAAGTTGTTCGCGTGTCTTATACGTGGAAGCTTACCGATGTTCCGGGTTGGGTAGATAAAAAAGCGTTTGCCAGCGTCAAAGGGATGAATGAACCTGCTGATGGTGCCATGAACCTTGTTAAAACCAGCAATGGCTGGAAAGCGATCTAAGGTGGCTATTATGGAAAACAAAACTATCCAGTGTCCGTTTTGCCTGAAAGAAAGTCAGAGAGGCATCCATGTCTGCACCGGCTGCATGGCGACTGTTCTATATGGAGCCTACCCCGGCTGGTATGCTTTCGTTGTTATAGTATTGACCTTCGGCCTGTCTATACTGATCGGAATGTCTGCAGGTATGGCGGGAGCTACTATCAGCCTACCAATAATTGCAGCTGTTGGGTTTGTGGCTGGGAAAGCCATATTCTCTGATAATATAGTATTCAAGCGAAGGATGTAGTTATATAACTCAGTAATAGATCACGCTTAAGTGAGGGCAAACACATACATGTGCTTGCCCACTTACTTACTTTCCATGATTAATTTTGTTATGCGCCATAGAAAAAACTATTCCATTTATCACTATTTTTTCTTCCCAAAATAAAATCATTAGGTTTTGATGAGAGTAAACTTATTTCATTGGCAATGTGCATAAAACAATTTCTAAATCTAGTCACTTTACCAGAGATAATATTATATCTTTCTTCTGCTTGTGTAACAAATTTAGATGTCAATTCCACTATTGTTTCATTGTAAACGGATTCAGTTAAACTTAAGTCATGTGCGGCATTATTCCTCATCTGCCTCAAAACATTAAGAATGTTAAATAATTTCTCGTCAAGAATTTTATTTTTATATAAAAATAAAATTTTTTGCTCCAGATTGGATTCTATAACGAATATTTTCTTGATTTTATTTCTTTTTTTTATTTCAATCTTTTCATGCTTAAATTGTTCATTTATTATATCTGTGATCATCTGTTCCATACATAGTGTATTAGATATTATTTCTGATCTCTCATCAAAATATATGTTTTTTAATATAGATGATAGGTTTATTTTAGGATGGGGTGGGCTTATGATACGAGTAAAATTCATTTCAATGTAATGAGGGAAGATGCCATCTAATTCATTAATATTTTGGATAAGGATAGAGTTTATTTCTATGCTGTGGTTTAATCTATATTGTGCACATTTAAATAAGTTAAGAACATCTTTAAAAAATGATATGGCATCAATTTTTATTGTTAATCGGTCTTCGGAGTATTCAATTTCAGCATAATTATCCTTGTCTAAAGATAATCTTTTTATAATTTGTTCAGAATTAAATCTTGAGATGTTTATCTCTTTTAAAATAGATGATTTGTCGGGGTAAGCGAAACTCATAAACTTTATCTTAGAGTCTTTTGTAAAATCAATATCATTTTTTAACAAATAAATAGAGCGATTCATTATATCAAGCCTATTAATAGTATAATGTGTAATTAGAACAGAGAGCGAACTCGAACGTCAATGCTGAAACGCGTAGAACTTATAATTAGCTGCTTCGATATCCTGATCGGAATGTCTACAGGCATGGCCGGGGCTACCATCAGTCTGCCAATAATTTTTGGGCTTTGTTGAATAATAGGTAATCATGCTGTTAGACCATGCCTGTTTTGGCGGAAAATGCTTACTCCTCCAGATTTCGTGACCCAGCATGTTGTGTAACTGCATGATTTTACGTAATGGGAATTGGTCTGTTTCATGAATGACCAGCATAAAATCTATTTATTCAACAAAGCCTAATTTTTGCTGTAGCTTTTATAGCTGGTAAGGCGATCTTCACTGATAATGTTGTGTTCAAGCGAAGGATGTAGTTAGCAACAAATAACGAATTACCTCAGTATATAGTCTAGTGGTGGTTCATTAGATTAAATGGAAATTATTTCCCGATGTTCTTATTTGTTTTGTCCTTTATGTTCTATATCCTGATGTGGGGCTTTGTCTTTGCTGGCTCGTGGTATGAGAACCATGTGGTGATCTCGTTCTGGCTAATCCTGCTTAGGTATAATAACAATGAAATAAGGGAAAATAGTTAATGTGTATCTTGTATGTGAAAAATTTGACTTCTTTTCATTTAATATGCTATGATTTTCTTAGTTATCTATTGATAGTTGACCGTTCGGTGGAGTGATCCCAATATCTTATAGAGAATGATTGGGCAGGCTACTGACTTGTGTTGGTTCAGTCTTGAGGCAAGCACCAAAAGCTTTTGCTTTAGCGCAGCAACCCTCCTGATTGCCGCAGCGGGATGCAGATCATTAGAATGATAGATAAAAGCGGAAGATCAATATTTTGATTTCCGCTTTTTCTTTTTAAAAATGATCATTAGTAAACATGTTTAGATGAGTTTTTCCATTTTCTGGTGTGATTATATCATCATGGCAATTTGGGAATTGCCCTGAAATATAGGTTTTATCACCGTCTCCCTTGCTGACGTTATAGTGATGGTCTGTAGATATTTTTCTTCCAAACCTGAAGCTCCCATTTACAACGCAGTGAGGCTGATGTGGTTCACCTGTAGGCAGTACGGCATGTTTTTCTTTCCCGAAATCAAAATACTTTTTATCATCATCTATAAAATATTTTGTATTATAACTTGATTTTCTTCTTGGATTTTTTCGCTTTCCTATCGCAGCAATTTGTTGCTTCACGCTATTATGAAAGTGTGATTCAAGAACATCATCTCGGTAAAGGCGGCATAGCTCTGTCAGTTCTGGAGCATTGAAATTTCTTCTGGGGAGGCGCATTGCTTGTTCAATGTCTGCCGAGTCCATTTTCTCCATCGTAAACATGACCGATTTAAACAGTTTAGCTAAACGACTGGAAAAGAAATTATGAATGTTTCCATTCTTAACTTCAGAAGGATTAACACTTGCGCTTAGGATAGCATAGCGAATATTCTCACAATAGATTTCTATATCTTCAGTTATAAGACAGGTAGCATAGTCAAATTCATTAATTTCTTGTAATATGTGTGAGTCAACTGTGTATCCCCCTCTTGAAGTCAGTGGATTAAATGCATCAAATTTAAAATCACATTTTTTTGGTAATTTATCCCTTATTGCCTTGGGGATAAGGGATTCTTTGACAGCATTAAACTCTTTAATCAGATCAGTGTCTGAAGATATAAGGCCAACATAAACTCTCATACTGTCATTTAATCATTTTAACGAGAACTGAAACAGGAATTTGAACTTTTTCCTGATCTTGCTCAGGTAGTTTTTTAAGGGCCTTTAGAAATTCAATTAATGCTTTTTCAGCATTGCGGTCGATGATTACTGATTGCTCATGTTTTTCATCTAATTCAGGAAATTTATATGATTCATCCTTAGGGAGAAGTGCCACTTTTGCCCTTTGATATGGATGTTCAACAAGTTTATATTTGTCCTCTGATTCTTTAATGAATTTTTTTAAAGAACGGCCTGAAAGAATATCTTTATAATCGGGTAAGTTTTTCATTAAAAGTGGAGGTAGATTACTCAACAAAACTGGTTGTTTGTTTGTATTCCAGTGGTGTGCTGCAATTTGCTCTAAAGCATCTATTAATTTTTCTTGTGTCATGATGGTTAATCCTGATTTATATGATCTCCCCCATTTTCAATGTTAAGACATACAAATGTCAACGTAAAAAAAACTGTGTATCGTTGAAAGTTGTACGCTTCATCAACAAAACTGATACCACCAACATCTCAAACTCCTTCGTTAAGAAATGTGCATGTTTACTTTGCCGGTGGCCTCAACTGCGGATAGCGACTCCTTTTTGCCTGTTCAGGTAGGGTGGGTGGCGTGAGATCCATACTATGATCAAGTTCAGGTAGTCCAGTTTTTGGGCGACTTGGGAAACGGCTGATCTCATCCTGTGTTGGCTTGTAGTCATCTCGATTAAACTTAGCTTTTTTCTCATATTCAGTGCGTAGAACATGACGGCCCAATACTTCATCAAAGACGAAGTTTTCAGCAATACGTTTATCATGTTCTTCACTGATACTATCAACTTTAGTTTTGTTTGCTTTAGCCCATATGAATTTATCCCTGATAAAATCAACTAAAAGAGCTGTAAAGCGTTTAAAGATATTATCCTGACGTGGAGTAGCCTGTTTCCTTTTAACACGTTCAGGGGCGCTTCTGTATGCCCTGTTTGGGTTTTGAGAGATGGATGTTCTCAGGATAGTATTTGTTACAGAATCAGAAATACTGACCGATGGTTTCTTACCAACAACAACCTTATTGGCTTTGGATTTATCACGATAGGATTTAACACCCCTGATGCGTGTATGAGAAGCTGGCGCTACCAGTACAGGTCTTTGCGTTTCATTGGCAGAAGAACCGGAGCGCGTTTCAGGTAATACGATCTCTTCTGGCTCAGCAAGAGCAGCTACAGTGAAGCTTCTGACATCAATGACGATTTCAAGATCAAGTTCACTGAATGTTTTGTAGACTTCAACCGCTTCCTGCTTGGCTGCGTCACGAACAGCCTGTTCTGCGGCTCTTTGCTCCTGAGCAGCCTTACTACGCCATTTGGCACTGTGAATACGTTTCATTGGAGGACGGTTCGTTTCAGCGGCCTTAGCAAGCCATAACGCTTTTTCTTCATTATCTAAAGCTACTGCCGCTTTTTCTAATGCCTCTTCGTGCTGGGCCTGAAGGGAACGATGATCAATGCGTTCTGACGAACCAGCAGCAGCAAGGTAGCTGTTAGCCATAGATGCCCATGACTCACGCCAGATCACAGACATTTTTCTGTCGTTCCAGCTTCTTTCTTTTTTACCAAAACCTTCCGGGCCTATGGTTTTTAATGTCAACATAACGTGAGCATGAGGATTATCGCTATCAAGATCATGAAAAGCGATATCGGCAATCATGCCTTTATCAACGAAATTTTTCTGACAATACTCAAGAACAAGTTTTTTCTTGTCGCCATTGTTTAACTCAGCAGGAATAGCAACGTCGAAATAACGAGATGTTTGACCATTACTTTGACGCTCAACTCTTTCAACTTCATTCCATAGTGATGTGGAGTCTTTTACAATATATTGAGGGGCATTAACGGGTGCTAATATGAAATGACCGCATAAATCGGTACGGCGGCTATAATCATAGGTATCACCTGTTCTTTCATCTGTGATTCTGCAACGAGCATGGTAAGCAGCCTTCGCAGCGGAAGATCTGCCTTCACTTCGTTTCACAATTTTAAAATCCAGATGAAAAATAGCCATACAATAAAAATAACCTCAATATAAATTTAAATATCAAACCAAAATATAAATTTCCAATGCGAATATGCTGGTTTTAGTTTTTCGTAAGAAAAACTCTGGTGTTGACGTTGACCTTGTTTCCGAAGGAAACGGTGTTAGCCTGCGGCAGGCAACCGTCGGTAGACCCCACACGCTCACGAAGTGAGTGTATAGGTGGGCATTGCTTTATTTTTATATCTCCTAAAGGAGCTAAAAATAACGACAATGTAAAAAGTTTTCTTACTCTTAATTAATAACACTAGTTTGAGTGTCTGTGAAATTAACAGAAGTAGAATCGGATGTACGGCTGAGGTAGGTGGATAATATTGAATATTTGGGTGTTAGTGAGCGCCCGTAAGGGCAAAAGTAGTCTTTTCCCCCACCCGCCGTAAGGCGGGAAAGCAGAAAGTAGATGTAATAGTGAAAATTAAAAATACTTTTACGTGTTGCACAATTCACAGGTTAAAGTCAGAAATTAGAGTTTAAAATCGATAGGTAAAATTGCTTTCCTTGATTTGATAAAATAAGTAACGGGGAGAGTGTCAGTTATTTAAGGTTAGTGATTGCTCGCGTATGTGTTGCACAATTATATTTTAGACTTACTTGTGTGGTATCTTTAAAACAAAAAGCATTTTATCGGAATGAATTCCCTCCTTAACAGGATAAGCCTGTTCAGCAAGTGATTGTTTAAAACAATCATTAAATGCTGCTAATTTGATTTTTTTAAAAATAAATTGTATTCAATATAGATGTTAAATTAACAATAAGGATGAATCAATGAAAGATAAATATATAAATTTTATGGGGTTGGACTTCAATGAAGTAGAACAAAAGAAACATGCATTCAAAGGTTTTGATACTAATATATTAATCAACAATGATGATTTTGATGAGGAAATGATTTATTTTTGCTGCTTTATGGATTATTTCTATCAGAAGTATGAAAAGGTATCTTTCGCTGCTTATTACAAGTTTTGTGTGGCACTCGATGCTTACTTGTATTCATTAATGTATCTTGATGAAGAATGCTCAATGCAGAGCCTGATTGGCTTTCTCCCCGGTAAACTGTTCTGCCATACTGTCGATAATGGCAACCATGATTTGTTCTATGCGCTCAATGTGTTTTACAGAGATGAATGGGTGAATGTATAAGGAGATTATAATGATTAAAAATGAAGATATCGTTCAAGATGAAAAAAAGAGCAGTAGATCCAGAACAGAAAAAACAATTAAGCAAAAAATAGCATCAGCACAGATGCGTCTGAATCGCCTTAAGAGCAAAGAAAAGTCTTTATCTAAGAACGCTGAAACACGCCTGAAAATCATTCTTGGTGCAGAAGTAGCTAAGGCCGTTGGCTGTACAGTAGAGGATGTTGATAAAGAGTTGGTATTAGGTTTGTTATTACATTTTCAAAAAATAAACGATGAAGATAAGATTAGGCTTAAATTGAAGGGGAAACGGTTTCTTGAAGAGATGATTGGTCGACAGGAATAAAGTGTATGACTCCCAAATAGCTCTGTCAATATATGGTATCAACACTATATAACGTGATTAATACGCTCTATAGTTTCACTGTGTTATAGGAACTATAGAGCGAAGTGGTTTTATTTATTGTGATTTTTATTTATTATTCCTTAGTTGTAGTTCTTTGCGTGCCATCTATATTGTATTCTTTTTGAGAAACTATCTTTCCCATAAGATAAATCACTTCTTTTTTTATGTGTCCGTTGTTATAGAATGATTTTTCCACACCATTTCTTACCATGTTTTTGTAATTGGTTTGGTATTTCAAGATACCATCTATGCTGTATTTATTGCAACTCATAAGATTCCCCGGCATAGAAGTGCATTCAAGCTTGATTTTTGCGTTTTCATAAAACTCTTTTATTCTACCATCTGTATAATCATCCTTGTAATGCATTATTGATTTTATAATTCCGTTTTTATAGTAGTTTTCTTTTATGCCATCTTCTTTTCCATTCTTATAGCTGGTTCGAGATTTTAGGCTACCATCTTCATAGTATTCTTCCGCAGCGCCCATTTTTTTTCCCATAATAAAATTATATGTGTACGATATACCTCCATTGACGTTAAATACTGTATATGGGCCATCCATTTCCCCTGCCGTATAATTGGTTGTAGAACCCACGCTACCATTATTGTAATATGTAATTTTTAGTCCATCCAATTTATCATCCTTATATGGCTCAATGCTTTTAACTAGTCCTTGTCGTGAATAAGATTTGGTCACACCATTTCTTTTATTGTGTTTGTACATGGTTTCTCTTGATATTGAACCATCCGAATAAAAATTTTTACTGAGTCCTTCTGCGTTTCCGTGTATGAGTGTTGTTAATGATGCTAAGCTACCATCTTCATAGTATAGTTTGCTGACACCCTCGAGTTTTCCATTGATGTTTGTATTCGAGAGCATTAATTGGCCATTATCATAATATCTTTTATTAATGCCATTAGGTTGACCGTCAGAATATTCTTCTTCACTTTTTAATATGCCATCCTCAGTATAGGTTTTGATTACACCGTCAAATTCACCGTGACTGTAATGGCGATCAGCTGCCAGAACGCCATTTTCATAGTAACTTTTGCTATCACCTTCCTCTAAACCGTTTATGTAGTTATCAATGTCTTGTAATAAACCATTTTTATAATAGTTCCTACTAATGCCATTTTTTCTTCCATCAGAGTAATCTGTTTCGGTTTTAATTTCTCCGCTTTTGTAGTAATATCTAACTAATCCATTGCGCTTATTGTTTACAACATACCCAGTTGCTTTCAGTTGTCCGTTTTCATAATAAATTCTAACAGGACCATTTTGCTGGTTATTAATAAAACCACTTATTGTAAGTAGCGTGCCGTTTGATGAGTAATATCTTTTATATCCATTTTTTAATCCGCCAAAATATTCTTGTGTCCATTTTATTTTTCCATTTTGATAATATGAGCATTGGATGTTGGCTTTTTCCTTTGATAATTTAGATGGATTATTAGATAAACAGTTTTCACTAAATGTGCCATTAGTATTCAATACGAAAAGAGATGAGGCTAGGCATATAAATGCAAAAATGCCAAAAATCAAAATCGATTTATTTAAATTTAACTTCATTGCTTATACGCTCCTAATAATATTTTAGTTGATTGTATTATATAGCACCCGGATAAGATAGGGGTATGGTATATCTAAAAAGATATTTTTTATCAAATGATATGGTTTTATTTACATGACTCATTATTCAGCCTGAAATTTTTTCGTCTGATAGTAGTGTTTAACTTAAATTTGGATGGATATAAATATTACATCATTAAATATGTTGCAAGGCCGCTTTGAGTGATGTTATATAAAAATGTATGGTGTCCTATTCTTTAATTTTCGCTGAAAATGTTTTCTTTATGGAACTGCATGCATCTTTATTTTTAGACTATTTTCGACTTGGCTTTGTCAATTAGTTATGTTTTTTACTTTTCTACTTATACCGCTGGTCGCAATAATTAACATAATAATTTTTTTATGGTTGTATATTTATCTCCATCGTTTATATCTCTTTTAATCAACTAAGAAAAGGAGAAAAGGAGAAAAGGAGAAAAGGATGACGTTATTGAAAAAGAGAAAAAACAAAAAAGGTTTCTCACTACTGGAACTATTACTCGTATTAGGCATCATTGCTGCATTAATTGTTGCAGCTTTTATTGTATATCCGAAGGTTCAGGCTTCACAACGTGCGGAGGCGGAAAGCAATAATATTGCGACTATACAGGCAGGTGTCAAGGCATTGTATGCCTCTACATCCAGCTACACGGGTTTAACGAACAAGGTTGCTGTTCAGGCTAAAATATTTCCTGACAACATGTTGGCTGGTACAGGTAGTACCGCTAATCCTGTCAATGTGTTTAAAGGTAATGTGGTATTGTCTGCATCATCTTATGGGCCATCGGGAGTGGTCGGTTCTGCTTTTTCCATCGGTTATACTCATGTGCCTGCTGCTGAATGTGTTAAAATAGCGACGGCTGTTGCAGGCAATTTTTATATGACACAGATAAACAGTAAAGTGGTTAAACCTGCTGGCGGTATACTTGATGTAGCTGCAGCTGCTGCTGCGTGTAGTAGTAATAATACATTGTCATTCACATCAATTTAATAAATGGTATTGGTAAAATATGCTCACTAAGCAATAATATTGACGAGTGTGGATACTTTTCATTATCAACTATATTGGCATTTGTAATTAATGAAAAGTATAAACCTGCATTCTTTTTAATTTGTTTTTATGTTCAGGTTGCTATATATCTTTACCTGACTTTCAGAAATATAACATCAAATATAAAAGAGATAAGGCGTCAGGAACTTAGTTTAATCCTCCGAACAGTTTGTTGTCAGAGGTCAAATTTAATCACAGTAAGTAGTTGTGATGATATCTCACGAAAATATATTTGACAATCGATATTGAATGTTATATTTAATAAATGTTCCTTGCGAACATTCACTTCATGAAGTGTCTGATTGCCCCATGTATGGGGAGTGGTTTACAGTCCAATGGGCTGATTGAGTTGCCCCAAGTGTGGGGATAAGTATTCTACCCAATGGGTAGTTCCCTTAAAGGGAAAATGAAAGGGCCGAAAGGCCCTTTCTTTTATATTACATATTATCAATTTTTTTCTTACGTTCATCTTCTTTTTTGCGCAGCTTTTTAGCAAGTTTGGGATAATATATTTTACGGTCATGATCTGTAGGCCAACAAACTGCTACCGCGTAGAAAAATAGTGCAGACGAAACTAACAGACCAATAAGATAATGCGGTGTTATTGGATCGCTATGCTTAGATTGCTCCCATAACCAGTCAACAAACATCTTACTGGAACCGTCTGATAAAGATAAATACCATTCTATAGAGAAAACAAAAATAGTTCCGAAGGCAATGATTTCAGTCGATCTGCCTTCTTTGTGGTTTTTCTCTCTTTTGATTTTTTCTTCGGTATACAATTTAAATGACATATCGTCACCATTTTCTAAGGCATCATCTCGTAGTTCATACATAAAAACTTCAGTAGATGATTTTTGGTAGATCTTCTCATCTTTATTTTGTAGTAGATTACTATACTTAATTTTTATCAGGAGTAGGTTAAAGCATAAGGTCGTTATTTCTAATATGACAGATGAGAAAATACCTAAAGCTATAATCATTCCGGCCAGATCTGCTAACGAGAGGTCAAACTCTTTACCCAGTTTAATACCGAAGAGGCCATTTCCTTTTAAACAGAAAAAAAGAACATCAAAGCAAATAGTAAAATAAATCACTTTTGCAACTTTCGCTAAATCCCATAATCCATCTACAAAGCTTAATACTGAAAACGTTGAACTACTATTGCTATTACTGGATGACATATATTGCCTCTTTCAGTACTTGATAAACTACTTATATTAATAACTTAAAGAGGGGAGGCAAGCCATCCTTGGCTGCAAATCTATCCCTTCTGAGCAAACTCAAACGGCCTGACCATATCGTTGCTGTTTGCATCAAGGAAATCAGCCCACCATTGGAGCATCAGGCGGCGCTGATCAAGATGCTTGGCCTTGTGGGTGTAAGCAGCACGGACGCTATTGCTTTCCTTGTGGCTCATTTGAAGCTCTACAGCGTCTTCTGACCACAAACCAGACTCAATTAAGGCACTACAGGCCAGTGTGCGGAAGCCATGACCACAAATGTCCTGCCGGGTATCGTAGCCCATCTTACGTAGCGCCTTGTTTATGGTGTTTTCACTCATCGGTTTGAAGCTGTCATAGCTGCCCGTGAAGATAAAACCATCATCGTTGCCATCTTCATAGGTAAGCTGTTTAATTTCTTTCAACAGCGCAATTGCCTGACGGCAGAGAGGGATGAAGTGCTTACGCTTCATCTTGGTGCCACGGCCTGAATATTTCACCCCCTCGATGACTTCCCGCTGTTCGGGGATAACCCACAGCTTGCTCTTTAAATCGATCTCTGACCATCTGGCGAAACGAAGTTCGCTGGAACGCACAAACACTAGCAGGTTAAGTTGGATCGCCAGTGTGGTGAGACTGCGGCCTTTATAGGCACTAATACGTTCAAGCAGCAACGGAATCTCTTCAAGCTCCAGAGCAGGACGATGCTCAGTTTCTGGCTTCTGGATGGAGCCTTCTAGATCGTAAGCCGGGTTATAGCGGATAAGTTGTTGCTGGACGGCATAACGCAGGATAGAGGTGACGTATTGTTTAACCCTTGTTGCTACTTCAAGATAGCCAAGAGCCTCCACCTTTTTAATGGGGACAAGCAAATTACCAGTATCCAGTTCAGTAATGTCTTTATCGCCAATATCCGGGAAGATGTAGGTTTCGAGACGGGTCAAGACGGTATTCTGGTAATCTTCAGACCATTTCTTTTTGGTAGCAAACCACGCCTTGGCAACGGCCCTGAAAGAGCGCGTATTATCGCGTTTTGCTTTAAGCTCTTTAACTTCGGCCTGTTTCTTTGCATTAGGGTCAATACCCTGAGCAAGAAGTCTTCTGGCCTCATCACGGCGTTGTCTTGCATCAGCAAGTGAAACAGCAGGGTAGACACCGATGGAGAAGATTTTTTGCTTCCCTTCGAAGCGGTAAGCCATCTGCCAGTATTTGGAACCCTTTGGGGTAATGCGAAGGAACATACCGAAGCCATCGGTCAGCTTGTATTCCTTATCGAGGGGTTTGGCGTTTTTTACTTTAGTATCAGTAAGTGGCATAACGACATCCCCCGTTTGTTGGTAAAAGCGCAATCGAACTACCATTACCAACATATTTACCAGCAAATGGGTATGGCTTCGAGTGGTTTTTAGTGAACGAGGGTGAACGTGAAAGAAGGGATAACCAACTGATAGAAATGCAGAAAGCAGACGTCAGTGAACGTCTGCTTCCCTTAAATTGGCTCCTCTGACTGGACTCGAACCAGTGACATACGGATTAACAGTCCGCCGTTCTACCGACTGAACTACAGAGGAATCGTGTGAACGGGGCGAATAGTAGCGATGCCTGAGCAGCATGTCAAAGCTTGTATGCGCTCCTTGTGTTTGATTGCTGACAATTTCAGCAAAACGCGCGTAATTGCTGAAAATTAGCACAATGCGCACTGAGTTGGTGCAACTCGTCTCCTGATGGGGCATAGCGCAATCCGTTGACGGGTTACTAAAATCAGCGAAATTATTAGCATCTCTTATTCTGCGGCCTGTCTGGGCCTTCTTGTCCGGTTGGTCAAAAACTGGCAAGCATATTGCAACTCCTCCGACTACTGAATCGCCGGCGTTGGCACTGGCATCCCGAACTGGAGGCAAAATGAACTTAAGACGACTGAAATACTTCGTAAAAATCGTCGATATCGGTAGCCTGACTCAGGCTGCTGAGGTGTTGCACATCGCTCAGCCCGCATTAAGCCAGCAGGTGGCTACGCTGGAAGGTGAGATGGATCAGCAGCTCCTTATCCGCACCAAACGGGGAGTTACGCCGACGGAAGCCGGTAAAATTCTCTACACCCATGCACGGACGATTTTGCGTCAGTGCGAACAAGCGCAGATGGCGGTGTGTAATATCGGCCAGACTCTGAGCGGCCAGGTGTCGATTGGGTTAGCGCCAGGCACCGCCGCATCATCCATTACCATGCCGCTGCTTCAGGCGGTGCGTAACGAATTGCCTGAAGTCACGGTGTATCTGCATGAAAATAGCGGCACCGTGCTGAACGATAAACTGCTCGGCGGGCAGCTCGATATGGCGGTGCTGTATGAGCGTTCACCGGTGGCCGGCATCACCAGCCAGCAATTGCTGAAAGAAGATTTGTGGCTGGTCGGCACTCGCGATTGTCCAGGGCAGAGCGTGGATCTGGCGGCGATTGCTGAGATGAATCTTTTCCTGCCGCGCGACTACAGCGCGGTGCGGGCGCGGGTCGATGAAGCCTTTTCGCTGCGTCGTCTGACGGCGAAAATTATCGGCGAAATTGAATCGCTCTCGACCCTGACCGCCGCAATTGCCAGCGGAATGGGCGTGACGGTGCTGCCGGAGTCTGCTGCGCGTTCGCTGTGCGGTGCGGCTAATGGCTGGATGGCACGCATTACCACGCCGTCAATGAGTTTACCGCTGTCGCTGAACATGTCGGCCCGCGGGTCATTGTCTCCGCAGGCTCATGCGGTGAAGGAAATTTTGATGTCTTTGGTCAGTCGTCCTTCGCTTGAGAATCGCGAACTGCTGATGGTGAGTTAAGCGTTATGCTTTAAAAGCATAAGTTGCGGGTTTTTATTATTTGTTCACCAGAGGCGCAGACTCTAACAATAGCGTTATATCTGCAGGCCTCTGGAGGAAAGGGTGAATTTCCAGCAACTCAAAATTATTCGCGAGGCGGCGCGGCAGGATTACAACCTGACCGAAGTCGCCAACATGCTTTACACTTCGCAGTCCGGCGTGAGCCGTCACATTCGTGAACTGGAAGAAGAACTCGGCATTGAGATTTTCATCCGTCGCGGCAAGCGCCTGCTCGGGATGACCGAGCCTGGCAAAGCGCTGTTGGTCATTGCTGAACGTATCCTGAACGAGGCGAGCAACGTACGTCGGCTCGCCGACCTGTTTACCAATGACGCTTCCGGCGTGCTGACCATCGCCACCACGCATACCCAGGCGCGATACAGTTTGCCACCGGTCATCAAGGCGTTCCGGGAGTTATTCAAAGAGGTCAGACTGGAGCTGATTCAGGGCACGCCGCAGGAAATTGACGCGCTGCTGCATAACGGCGGGGCGGATATCGGCATCGCCAGCGAGCGTCTGAGCAATGATTCAACCCTGGCGGCGTTCCCGTGGTTCCGCTGGCATCACAACCTGCTGGTGCCGGAAGGGCATCCCCTGACCCAAACCGTCCCTCTGACGCTGGAAGCCATCGCACGCTGGCCACTCATCACCTATCGCCAGGGCATCACCGGGCGGTCACGCATCGACGAAGCGTTTAATCGCAAAGGGCTGGTGCCGGATATCGTGCTGAGCGCGCAGGATTCCGACGTCATTAAAACTTATGTCGAACTCGGGTTGGGAATTGGGCTGGTGGCTGAACAGTCTGGCGATAATCAGGAAACAGGCCGGTTGACCCGGCTGGACACACACCATTTATTTGATGCCAACACGGTCTGGCTGGGCCTGAAGCGCGGTCAACTCCAGCGCAACTATGTCTGGCGCTTCCTGGAACTGTGCAATGCGGGCTTGTCGGTCGAGGAGATCAAAAGGCAGGTGATGGAGCCGGAAGAAGTGGCGATTGATTATCAGATTTAAATAAGCAAAAAGCCCGCTCAGTTTCCTGAGCAGGCTTCTTAAATATGGCTCCTCTGACTGGACTCGAACCAGTGACATACGGATTAACAGTCCGCCGTTCTACCGACTGAACTACAGAGGAATCG
>Ga0160467_100599_pt1 | contig 30575 bp, 33 predicted proteins | sample HID1972I_E11MG_FD_108221 | JGI IMG/M metagenome (GOLD analysis project Ga0160467, IMG submission 108221) | Enriched pill bug-associated microbial communities from UW Madison campus, WI, USA - HID1972I_E11 MG | ecosystem: Host-associated > Arthropoda: Insects > Digestive system > Unclassified ... | reverse complement strand
GCTGCTGTTCGACACGCGGGATGCCACGTCCATTGCCTACGCTGTGGGCTATGAAAGCGCCTCGCAATTCAGCCGCGAGTACGCGCGTCTCTTTGGTCTGCCACCGGCACGCGATGCAGCAAGATTCAAAGTCCCCACTACATCGAGCGATCTGCAGGAAGCACTCGAAAAGCATTGAGCCATGCCCGCGAAGATGCGAACGCAACGGCACTCAGCCGTCGCGTCATTCCACCCGTCGAGACTACAAATCGGTGATCGTCGTACCGGCGATGGTACTGGCGAAATCAACGCCGAATACGCTTGCGGGGGTCGCAAATCCGGCCTGCCGATCACCGTCCAACACTCTTCTTGCCGCCTCAACCGCCGCCAGCGGTGTAAAGGTGTAGCCGTTGACCGTTTCGATCACTGAACGCAGCACTCTACCGTCAGCATCGGTCACTTGCGCCACTGCGCGGGCACGATTGGCGTCACGTTCCTGCGCGCTGGGGCCATCGGGTAACTGTGACAAATCACCTTCGGGAAAGGCATCACCGGCGACATGCACGAACATCGCAATGTTCGGTATGCGCGTCGAATGCCAGGCGGTCACCAGATCACCGAATGACAATGGCGCACACGAAACCGGGCCGTCTCCGAAATCAAAATGGCGTGGCTGCGCGTCGGGTGTCGGGACAAGCTCCCCGTCGATTCGCGTCAGCACCCCTGCGCCGATGATCTCGCTGACGCTCATTGCCGAACCTCGGGACATCGACCCCAGGACCTGCAGCGCAATACTCAACGCCACGGGATTGGCGACGCGTCGGGCGATGTGCGCAGCCAGGCTGTCGGTGGGGACGACATCCCAGCCAACGCCCGGCAACAGCATCACCCCTGAGGCTGCCGCGTCGGCACCCAAGCCCTCGGCCAGCCGATAGACATTGATCTCGGCCGTGATGTCCAGGTAATCGACCCCGGCTTCAATACACGCCGCCATCAAGGCAGGCGCAGTGTGCGCAAAAGGACCCGCGAAGTTCAGCAACACACGGATGCCCGCCAGCGATTGCGCCGAGTCGGGACCCGCCTCGAAGACGCGCCAGGGAACGTCCAGTTGTGCCGCGAGATCGACCAGATGCTGGCGATTGCGGCCGGCTATTTCGAACGGCAAGCCGAGCGCCTTGGCCCGTTGTGCAGCCATGCGACCGGTGTAGCCCGTCGCGCCATAGATCAGGAGAGTGTTCATTGGACGTGCTGCCAGTTCTTGTAAACGAATTCCAGGCTGTACCCGTCCGGGTCCAGCACATTGGCGGCGTAGTAATCGGGGTCGTAGTGCAAACGCGCGCCGGGGGCGCCGTTGTTGACAGCGCCATGGGCCATCGCGGCGGCATAGGCGGCCTCCACTTCGGCCTTGTTATGCGCCACAAATCCGACGTGTACGGCTTGCCCTTCCACTACGCCCTCGCGCAACCAGAAGAATATCCGGCCGTAGGCGCCAAAGCCTTTCAGATCAGGATGCCCGGGCGGGCCATCCTTGCCGTCGTAGTCGAGCCGCGCGGTAATGCCCAGCGGTGCAAGGGTTGCCTCGTAGAAACGGATGGAACGTGAGATGTCGCTGACTGACAGAAAAATGTGATCCAGCATGGTGTGGCCCTCGATGGTTCAGATGACGTAGCCGCCCGCGACTTCGATGCTCTGCGCATTGATCCAGGCGCCCTCTGGCGACAGCAACATGGCGATGACTCGCGCCACGTCCTCGGGCTCGCCCACCCGGCCCAGTGCCGTTTGCCCGGCCAACAGGGCTTCAAACTCATCATTGAGCCCGCCCCCCAACTCGGTACGAATCGCTCCCGGTGACACCGCATTGGCCCTGATGCGGCGCTCACCGAATTCCTTGGCCATGTAACGCGTGAGTACTTCCAGGCCGCCTTTGAACGCCGCATAAGGCGCAACCCCTGCGGTGGCTACTCGCGTGGTGGCGCTGGTGAGGTTAACGATGCTTGCGTTCTCTTCAAGCAATGGCAGCAAGGCCTGGGTCAGAAAGAACGGTCCCTTGAGGTGGACTTTAAAAAGACCATCGAACTGCGCCTCGCTGACCGACGCCAGTGGATTGAACAGGCCGTAGCCCGCGTTGTTCACCAGACCTGCGAGGGTACTGGCGCCCCAAGTATCCTCAAGGGCCACGACAACCGCCTCGCGGAATGCCTTGAAGCTGGCGACTTCGGCAACGTCGAGTTTCAGCGCAACCGCTTTGCCGCCGGCCTGTTCGATGCGCCGCACCACAGCATCTGCAGCGTCCGGACGCGTGTTGTAGGTGAGGATGACCCCCATGCCACGCTGAGCGGCATGCTCCGCCGCACTGGCGCCTATGCCACGACTGCCACCGGTAATGACGATAACGCCCATGAGCCCGCTCCCCTATCGATTGAATGAGCCTCCACGTTAAAGGGCGGCGTCTTCGCCGGCGTGGCGGTTCCTGCTCGAAACCTGCCTGTTTCTGCTTTTTGCTTGCGCTGGGCATCCTCGCCACGTCAGCATGCCCACCATGAACAGCCCACTGAATGAACTCCGCGCCTTGGCCGCCAACGCCGAAAACCGTCGTACGGAGACGGGAATTCCGCGCGTCGCCATGGTCCAGGGCAAGATCCCGGAGCACATGCTCGCGGCGGTCTACGACCCGATGATCAACCTGATCCTGCAAGGCAGCAAAACCATGACCGTGGGTGACCGTACACTGCGGTACGACCCCTCGACCTATTTCGTCATGTCCATCGAACTGCCCGCCGTGGGCTCGGTGCACCCTGCCCCCACCGGCGAGCCTTACCTGGCCGTCAGCCTGACGCTGGATCCCCTGGTGTTATCCACGCTGCTCGCGGACTTGCCTAAACCTGCTGGACGTCACGACAGCGATCCTGGTTTTTCGGTGGCCGCCACCACGCCAGAACTGATGGACGCCTGGGTTCGGATGTTGCGCTTGATGGGCAAGCCTGACGATATCGCGGCCCTGGCGCCTGCTTACGAACGCGAGATTCTCTTCCGCGTTTTGCAGGGGCCGCATGGCTGGATGTTGCGCGAAATCGCCGCGCCCGACACGGCCATGGCCAGGGTGAACCAGGCCATTCAGTGGATTCGCCGCGACTTCGCCCATCCCATCCGGGTGGAGAGCCTGGCGCAAAGAGCGGCCATGAGCGTCTCGGCCTTCCATCGCCACTTCAAGGCGGTCACGACCCTCAGCCCCTTGCAGTATCAGAAACGGGTACGCCTGCTCCAAGCACGGATGCTCATGCTCGCCAGCGCCAAAAGTGTCACGGCGGCGGCGTTCGAGGTGGGTTATGAGAGCGCAACCCAATTCAGCCGCGACTACGCGCGAGTGTTCGGACTTCCCCCCGCGAAGGATGCGGGAAGAATCCGGGAAGCAACAAAGGCCTGACAAGAATTGGGCGTACATTGTGTTGCTCCGAGAGCCTCTGTTAAACGCCGCCGTTGGTCACTGGCAGGCTGCTCCACCATTACCTCCACAAGGAACCTGACATGCCACCCGGAAAACGTGAACTGGCGCGGATCGAACGCCGGTTGATTACCACGCTCACTGAAGCGTGCGAAACAGCAAAAGGTGAAATCACGGGCTTTACCTGGCTGACCCACACCGCGGACCTGAACGCCCTGGCGGAAACCCTGAAGGTCATCTGGGTGTTCGAAACCGAGGCTGACAGAACGCTCGCCCAGGTAAACGCAAAGATGCGCATCTTTGAGCTGACGGCCATCGCGTTGAGTGAGGCCAACATCGATCTGAAGCCTTCCGACCGCACTGTCCGCTTCGATTCCGAGCAAGCGTGCCAACGCATCCACGGTGGCGACTGGAACGCTCGCCTGGCTCAAACACACGGGGCCAAAGGTGGCTGACAGTGGCTAAAGAAATGTTTGCTGTACAAAGCGCTAATGTGCGTTTGTACTGTCGCCAGTAACAGAAAATCGCTTTCCACAAGGTATTCCAAGGAGTGGTATGGGCATTTTGGATCGGTTGTTTGGTGGGCGCTTTACCATGCCCCCACCCGAGGAAACCAACCTCAGCGCTTCAGCGATCATGAAAGAATTACGGCCCGGCCAAATTGAACCGGCACGGAAAAAGGCACTCGAGGCTTTTACCCAGGGGCTGTTGGCGGTGGTTCCCGAAAAAGAAGGCGCCCGACTTGTAAGACGCGTCATGCGTAGATACGCGATGGGAGACGACGCATGCGGTGCTCTCACCGATGGATTGCTGGAGGGTTCCAAGCCGCAAAAACTTGAACACCTCGTTTTAATGAGCGTGGATTGGAAAGCTTTTGATGTGTTTGAGTATCAGGCTCCCTATCTGGTCAGCGCCAACGGTTTGAAAGAGCCCTACGTCTACGTGCAAGACGGCGCTTCATCAATGCCGGAGGTGCTTGCTGAATTCGACCGATGGTTGATTCGGTTTGATAAACGTTATCTTCACCTGGATTCCGGCAGTGACAATTACGATGGTTTTATTGTTGACGCTGACCGGGTGGAAGAAACCATTGAGCTGGCCGGACGCGCGGGCATTAAAGTCTGTCTTGAGAACTTCTGACGCTGGCAGTGCCTATACAAAAATGGTCGGTGCGACGACCGTGTTCCAGGGTTGACGGGACTTGGAAAGCCTTGCGGCAGCGGTCACGCGTCACGGAACCCGCATCGTCAAAAGCTTCTAAGGTTCATAGAGACATCCTGCCTCTCCGAAGGAACGACTTATGCCCAGAACTCGCTCACTCATTGCCGCATTTACCTGCCTCGCGCTGATCTGCGGCTCAGCAACTGCATTGGCCGATCCTGGTAACGGGAAGGGCCAGGGAAATCAGCAAAACGGCCAAGCCCATGGCAACCAGCAAGGGCACGGAAACAAAGGTAAAAATGCTGGTCGCGATTGGGATCATGGCCCAAGCATTAATCACGGTAGCGTGCTCGGCATTGTGGGCGACTATCGGAACTACTGGAGCGCAGGCCCTGCTTTACCACCCGGCATTCAAAAGAACCTCGCGAGGGGCAAACCGCTTCCACCCGGAATTGCAAAGAAACTCGATGGTCGATTGGTCGGCAGGCTGCCTCATTACGATGGATACGAATGGCAGCAAGCAGGCACCGATTTGATACTGGTCGCGCTGGCAACCGGGCTCATCTACGAAGTTCTCAACGGTGCATTTGATTAGTGTATGGGGGCGGAGATTGCGGTCGGCGGTAAACGATCAACCCGCAACGCATCAACGACCAGCGAAAAAGCTTGGGAGGGTTGTCGACGGCTGGGGTAGTACAGATGAAAGCCGCCGAAGGGTTCACACCAGTCCTCCAGTACCCGGATAAGCCGTCCTTCGGTCAGATGCGGGGCGAACTCGTCCTCGGGCAGATAGGCGATGCCCAGCCCACTCACCGCCGCATCGGCGATATGGGTGGTGGAGTTGAATATCAACTGGCCGTCTACACGTACCTTGAGCTTCTTGCCCTGGCGTTCGAATTCCCATGCATCCACGCCGTCATAGGTGGGAAAACGGATATCGATACAGCGGTGTGCTGCCAGATCGCGAGGGTGTTGCGGGGCGGGGTGTTTCGCGAAATAGCCTGGCGCAGCCACTACGGCCATTCGTATCGGCGGGCCAATGGGCACGGCGATCATATCCTGGGCCACCGTGTCGCTGAAGCGCACGCCGGCATCGAAACGGTCGGCGACGATATCGCGAAAGCCATAGTTGATATCGAATTCCAGCTTGATATCCGGGTACATCTGTAGCAACGGCGCCAACTTGGGCAGCAGGGTTGTCTTGATCACGTTGTCGCCGCAGGTAATGCGTACCGTCCCGGCCGGCTTGTCGCGCAGCTCGGTCAACGCTTCCACTTCTGCCTCGATTTCATCGAAACGATGGCCTACTGCGTCCAGCAATCGCTCCCCCGCCGCTGTCAGCGATACGCTGCGCGTGGTGCGGGTCAGCAAGCGGATTTTCAGACGCGCTTCCAGTGCGGACACCACCTGGCTCACTGCCGATTGCGTCACTCCAAGCTGTACCGCCGCGCGGGTAAAGCTGCCCACCCGCGCCACGGTCACGAAAGCCAGCAGATCATTGAAATTGGGTTTGGCCATGGCGGGCATACTCGATCGATTGATTAGACTTGGTTATAGCCGCATTAAGCATTCATTAGCTAATCAAAACCTCATTATTGCGTAACACTACTCCGCACCCCAGCCTCTCGCCATGAAAAGGAGCGAGCCTTGCGCTGCGCCACCTTCAGCTTTCCCTCAAAAGGACGCCCCATGAAAAGACTTCTCGTCATGCTCGGGTTGCTAATCAGTTCATTCACCGCATCAGGAGCCGATATGTCCAACGGTGCCGATAATTTCTTTAAAAGTGACAAGGTGACCGCGCAAAAGGTCAGCTTCAAGAATCAGTACCAGCTCAATGTCGTGGGCAATCTATTCATCCCCAAAGGGCTGGACAGCGCCAGCCGTAGCCCGGCCATTATCGTTGGCCACCCCATGGGCGCGGTAAAGGAGCAAAGCTCAAACCTGTATGCGCAAAAATTGGCGGAACAGGGCTTCGTAACCCTGGCGCTGGATTTGTCGTTCTGGGGCGAAAGCGAAGGCCGACCACGTAATGCTGTACTGCCAGACATGTACGCCGAGGACTTCAGTGCCGCCGTGGATTACCTCGGTTCGCAGCCTTTTATCGACCGCCAGCGAATAGGCGTGCTGGGGATTTGTGGCAGCGGCAGTTTTGTCATTAGTGCAGCCAAGATCGACCCGCGCATGAAAGCCATCGCCACCGTCAGCATGTATGACATGGGCGCCGCCAACCGCGACGGTCTCAAGCGTTCGCAAACCCTTGAACAGCGCAAGCAAGTCATCGCAGCGGCGGCCGAGCAGCGTTATGTGGAATTCGCGGGCGGCAAGATCGAATACACCGGCGGCACAGTGCAAGAGCTGAAAGCTGACACCCACCCCATCCAGCGCGAGTTCTTTGACTTCTACCGCACCCCACGTGGTGAATTCACCCCAACCAGTTCCACGCCGCAACAGACCACCCGCCCGACGCTGAGTAGTAATACCAAGTTCATGAATTTCTACCCATTCGTCGATATCGAGAGCATTTCGCCTCGCCCGATGTTGTTTATTGCAGGTGCTAACGCCCACTCCCGCGAGTTCAGCGAAGAGGCGTTTCGCTTGGCAGGCGAACCTAAAGAGCTGGTCATTGTGCCCAACGCAGGCCATGTCGATCTGTACGATCGCGTCGACATGATCCCCTTCGCACAGCTGACCCGATTCTTTCAGGACCACCTGAAATGACGGCTGACGTCCACCTGCCAACCAACGCCTTGAGCGAGACAGGTAAGCGTACCGGTCATTGGGGTGGCGTTTATGCAATGACGCTGTGCGTATTCGCGCTGATCGCCTCGGAGTTCATGCCCGTCAGCCTGCTGACACCCTTGGCGAACGACCTGCAGGTCAGCCAGGGCCTGGCGGGCCAGGGGCTTGCCATCTCGGGCGCGTTTGCGGTGTTGGCGAGCCTGTCGATCAGCTGGATCGCCGGCACCCTGAACAGAAAGACCCTGCTGCTGGCCTTGACCGGGTTGATGGCCGTATCAGGCATCATTGTGGCGCTTGCCCCGAACTACCTGATCTACATGACCGGGCGAGCCCTGATCGGCGTCGTGATTGGCGGGTTTTGGTCGATGTCGGCAGCCACGGCGATGCGCCTGGTGCCGGCTGCACAGGTGCCCAGGGCACTGGCCGTTTTCAACGGAGGCAACGCCCTGGCGACGGTGGTGGCGGCGCCACTGGGCAGTTATCTGGGCTCGATTGTGGGATGGCGTGGTGCGTTCTTGTGCCTGGTGCCGGTGGCGTTGATTGCGCTGGTTTGGCAATGGATCAGCCTGCCAGACATGCCAGCACAGAAGCGTTCGCCGGGCGCTGGCCATGTTTTCAAACTGCTGAAAAATCGCAAGGTGGCGCTGGGCATGGCCGCCGCGGGCTTGTTTTTTATGGGCCAATTTACGCTGTTCACCTACCTGCGCCCGTTTCTGGAAACGGTCACCCAGGTCAGCGTGCCCATCCTTTCTCTGCTGCTATTGGTGATAGGCGTCGCTGGCTTTTTAGGCACAACGCTGATCGGTGTAGTCCTCAAGCGCAGTCTATACGGCACCCTAAGTACCATCTCGCTGCTGATGGCGGTTATTGCGTTAGCGCTGATTCCTTCAGGCACCTGGGTTATCGCTGTAGCGATATTGCTCGGACTTTGGGGCTTTATCGCGACGGCGGCGCCAGTAGGCTGGTGGAGCTGGATCGCGAATGCCTTGCCTGATCATGCCGAGGCAGGCGGCGGCTTGATGGTGGCGATTGTTCAATTGGCTATCGCAGTGGGCTCCACCGTCGGCGGGGTACTGTTTGACGCGCTCGGCTACCAGAGCACGTTTATCGCCAGCGCCGTGATGTTGATGCTCGCCGCGCTGCTGACCTGTCTAACCGCTCGTTCGCCGGTGCAGCACATCCGATGACTCCCTCTATTCCAAGGAGCAAGGCCATGTTTATCGATCGTCCCCCTGGTTGGAAGGGCCTCTGGTTCGCCGCCTTGATGCCATTTGCTCTATCGGCTTTACCCCTCGCCGCTGCAACAGATTCGGAGACAAAAATGATGACTGAACAAACCCTGACTGCAAAACAACTGGCTGTCGCCCCTGTCGGCGCCAGCATGGCCAGCGGCGATATGCCCCGTCTGCGTGACGCACTCAATCGTGGTCTCGATGCCGGCCTCACCATTAGTGAGTGCAAGGAAATCCTGGTCCAGCTTTATGCGTATGCCGGTTTCCCGCGCAGCCTCAATGCGCTTTCGCAACTGATGAGCGTGTTGCAAGAGCGCGAGACACGCGGCACTCACGACGAACCGGGACGCGAACCGGGCCCTGTGCCGTCGGGGCATGCTTTGCTCGAATTGGGTACAGACAATCAAACCCGTCTGGTGGGTGCACCGGTCTCGGGACCGCTGTTTGAGTTCGCCCCTGCGATTGACCGGTTTCTGAAGGTTCACCTGTTCGGCGATATCTTCGCCCGAGACAACCTTGATTGGGCTGCTCGTGAACTGGCCACCGTCGGGGCACTTGCCGCGATGCCAGGGCTGGAGGCGCAGTTGGAGTCGCACCTGAAGATCAGTATGAATGTTGGCCTCACGGCGCAGCAGTTGAACCAAGTGGCTAGGGAACTCAAACACCGTGGTGACCAGGGTGCGGCTGAGCGCATTGTTTTGGCCCTGGAAAAAATCGGTGGCTAGCCAGCCCCATGAACACTGCGCCCCACTGCGAGCCGTAACGTCTCCGGGCGCCCAATCGACAACTCAAACCTCAGTTGTCGAAGCGACTGAGAGACGTGTACGGATCAAAGGGAACATAGCGTGATTGACGGTCACGCATGACTTTGACCATGGCGACGTCCGGATCCACGGAGAAGAACAAACGCCCGCGCATCGCCACCAGATGATCGAGCAGGCGTTCCTTGTCGCCCGCCACGCATTCGGGATTGCGGTCATAGGCGCTGTTGACGTTCAGGCTCAGCCAGTGCGTTCCCGGGATCAGGTCGCCGACAAACACCACGGGGCCGCCGGGCAGCAGGATTTCCGGCAACAGTTGCCCCGGTGTATAGCCGTCGCTGAAATGGAAATGCCAGCCGTTACCGAGGCGCTCGCAGCTGTGACCATCGATCAGGATCAGGCGCCCGCTGTTTTCCAGGCGATGCAAAAGCGGTGAGATGAACAGCGCCCGGTCACGTGGATGAGGGTGGCGTGCTCGCACCCAATGACGTTCGCCCACCAGGTAATGCGCTTTGCGAAACAGCAGCCGTGGCATCTCCCCTTCCCGGACATGCTCAAGCATCTCCTCGGACAGCGGTGCATGCAGATGAGTCAGTACCACCGCATCGATATCGTCTTCGCTCAAGCCATGCTGAGCCAGGCTTTCCAGCAACCCTGAAACGGACGGCTGACAGCGGCAGACACGGGGTATCGGTGCCAGCAACGCATCGGCACCCGCCAGCACGAGGATGTTTTTTCCCTCCTGCTGCACCAGCAAGGCTCGGGACGCGATGTCGACCCGGTTGTCCGGGTCCGGGGTCATCCACTGGGACCATTGCTGCCGGGGTGTATGTCCGAACAGAACGCCGCCGTCCAGTTTGCGGCGGGTTCCTGCCAGCGTGGAAATGGTACGACTCACGACACTCAACCCCTTGCTCCTGACTGCCCCGCACACTGTGCACGAGGCCTTGAATCAGGGTTTCAGGGTAAGCCATGTTCACCCGTCATCGACCCACCCGCATGGAGTGGGCCGGGTCGACGATGATGGCTTCGTATCGACTTTGGTGGTCAAGCGCGCCCGTCAGTTCAAGACACACTCAGATCATCCCAATTAAGGAGGTGCAAAACGCACGGAGGAATGATCACGCCCTGTCGGGATGGACTAAAATCAGTGATCCGACAGGAGTGATCGTCATGCGCAGTTTTTCAATTCAACGTATAGACCATGTTGTACTTCGGGTGCAGGACATCGAGCGCAGCCTCGCGTTTTACACATCAGTCCTGGGATGTGAGGTCAGCAAGCGCCGTGACGACCTTGGCATGATTCACCTGAGCGCAGGCACATCCATGATCGACCTGGTTGATGTGAACGGGCCGATCGGTCGTCAGGGTGGTCAGCCGGCAGGCAAGCAAGGACACAACGTCGATCACGTCTGCCTTCGGGTTGAGCCGTTTGATGAGCAGGCCATTCTCCGCCACCTGGCGCAGAGTGGTGTATCTGCTGAGAAGGCGGCGATGCGCTATGGCGCAGAAGGAACAGGTTTGTCCATTTACCTCAATGACCCGGATGAAAATCAAATCGAGCTGAAAGGCCCTGCCTGCCGGTGAGGGACGTGGTGTCGGCTATTCAGCCAATATCGGCGTTCAAGGCGATGTCCCAGGTGCCGGCTCCGTTTTTCGCCAGACCGATCATCATCAGGCCCAGGGCCTCGAGCGTCTGGGCCATGTGCAGGCCGCCGACATCCAATGGACGCAGCCCAAGGCTTTCGATAAACGTCGAGACGAGCGCCTTGGCCTGCGGATCGTCCCCGGCGATGAACGCGTCGAGGTGCCCTCCCTTGGCAAGGACGTGGCCGAACAGGGTGTTGAATGCCTTCACGACATGCGCACCGGCGGGGACGATCCTGGCGATCTCCTGCGCACCGGAACTGCCGGCGGGAGAAACGAGGCCCTTGAGGTCAGGAGCGGCCGTGTTCGTGATGTCGATGATCACCTTGCCGTCGAGCGCGTCCCCGTAATCGGCCACCACCGACGCCGCACCGGTGTACGGCACGGCGAGGATGACTATGTCGCCGGCCGGAGTGGCCCCGTAGGTTCCTGTGGTCGCTCCGGCTGCGAGCTTGTCCGCCAGCGCCTGTGCTTTGGCGGGGTCGCGGCTGGCCACCTCAACGGTGTATCCCGCTTTGGCGGCACGACCGGCGATCGCCGCAGCCATGCCTCCTGATCCGATGATGCTGATAGTGCTCATGTGCAGTTTCCTCGTGAAGTGGGGCAAATCAAATCAAATCAGTCCGCAGGGAAGTAATGGCCGTTGTCCAGGTCCTCGAGCAGGCCGGGTTGGGCAGGCTTCCATCCGAGGTTTTGGCGGGTGATGAGGCTGGACGCCGGAAGGTCGAGCGTCACCAGATTCGCGAGGAAACCAAAGTATCCCGGAAGCATCAGTACGTCCGCGGGAATGCTCACGGCCGGCACGCCCAGACGGCTGCCAATGGCCTCGGCGATCTCGCGGAACCGGATGCCCTCGCCTTCAACACCGTGCCAGGATCTGCCTTCAGGACTCTTCTCCAGCGCGAGGCGGAACAAGGCGGCAAGGTCGCGGGCGTGCACGGCTGGCCACAGGTTCGCACCTTCTGCGGGGTAGCCGATGACGCCCTTCTCCTTCGCGAGCCCGATAAGCAACGGGAGGAAACCGGCATCGGTGGTGCTGTGGGCGATGGTCGCAATGCGCACGATCGAAGACCGCACGCCCCGCTTCGCGAGGTCGATCACCGTGGTCTCCACGACATTACGAACCCGCAAAGTACCTTTGTATAGACCGCCGCCTGGAAGGGCCGGGTCCTCCTCGGTGGCTGGCCGGCCGAGGTTTTCCCACCCTGGCGAGCCGATGCTGGCCGACACGACCAGCGGCTTTGCGCTTGCGGCCATTGCCTCGCCATACGCGAGCATGATCTGGCGCTCTGCCTCCGCTACGGCGTCAATGCCGCCGGAAGGAAGCAGGTCTTGTCTGTGTGCGACGTGGATGACGCCGTCGAACTCTGCGGCCGCCGCCTTGAGCCCTTCGAGGTCAGAAAGATCCCCGCGACGCACGTTGGCCCCGAGCGCGGCTACCGCAGCAGCGGACTTGTCGGACCGAGCCAGGCCGGTGACCTCGTGGCCGGCGGCGATGAGGTCGGGGATGATGTATGAACCGATATGGCCGGTCCCGCCAGTAACGAAAACGTGCATGTGATTGCTCCTTGTAAGTGCAGTGACGCGAGAAGTGGCGACACAAGTGCACTCAACGAACGAACCATGCTGTTCTTTTCACTTGCATATTGCAAGTGATCGGCGAGAATTTTACTTGCAACACGCAAGCGATGCTAAGATCCAGCCATGAAAAAAACTCTTAAAGCAGACTTTCGGTCCCATTGCGCGGTGAACTATGGCGTGGAGATTTTCGGCGACCGATGGTCGCTCTTGATCATCCGCGACATCGTTTTTGTTGGAAAAAAAACGTACGGCGATTTCCTGAAATCGGAAGAGGGAATCGCGACCAATGTCCTGGCTTCCCGACTTGCCTTTCTTGAGGAGCAAGGCGTTCTCTCGAAGGCGCCCAACCCCGACGACAAGCGCAAGGACTTCTACACGCTGACCGAGAAGGGCCTGGACCTCATTCCCATTGTGATCAACATCGTGCTCTGGAGCGCGAAGCATGATTCGAAATCGTACGTGCGGCGCCATGAGGATCTGGTGACTCGACTGAGCCAAAACCCCGTGCAGGCGAGTGAGGAAGTGAAGGCGCTGGTCCGCAATGGCGGGTGTCTTTTTCCGCAGAGCGAAGGATGAACAAGGCGGTGAACGCGCCTTTTCACGGCGCGCCAACGAGTGGGTATAGGTCCCGATGACTCAGGGACTTGGGCCCGCGCCCCTTTGCGAGGCCCGCGCCAATGCTTGCGTGTCGACGTACTCGCGGATGTTCGTCAGCTTGCCATTGCGAACAGTGATGGCGAAGACAAAATGATCCTCAAACGTCCTGTTGGTGGCTTTGACTTTCCCCTTCGCAAAGCCCACGACCAGAACCCGGTCGCCCTGCGCCACGAACTCGGGGGGCTCCATGGCGGTTTCCAGTTCTGCGCAAGCCTTCTGAAGCACGTCCGCCAATCCCGCGTGCCCGCGGTGCGTGCCAGCCAGCGGCCAACCCTCCCCCGGAATGATCCACTCGAAATCTTCGGCACACAACGCCAGCAGACCTTGCCTGTCGCCGCCGCCCATTGCCGCAAAAAAGTCCTTCACAACCTGGATATTCTCTTGAATGCTCATAAAGACATCTCCATTGCGCTTGCATCGGATCGGGTGGTGTCGGTCATTCAGGCGGGGACGAGGCCAAGCTGTTGCTGCATCGCGGAGGCCTCGTTGTAGCAATGGAAAGAGATGACCTTCCCGCCTTCGAGGTGGAAAACATCGCAAGACGGAACATCTATCTTCTTGCCCGTGGGAGCCAGCGTTCCTGAAGGAAGAGGCAGGTCACCTTTGTGCGTTCCGCGAATCGCGAGTTCGACAACGACGACGTCTCCCGCGACATGAACGTTGAATATCTCACGGTGCACATCGGGGAATGCTCTAACCATGCCCGCGATGGACTCACCAATGGCCTTCCCGCGAAACTTCATGCCGGAGGCCATATCCCACATGTACCCTTCCTCAGAAAACATGGAAACAAACTTCTCGACATCCGTTCCTTGCCCTTCCGCTGCGGCGCAGAGCTCTCTGACTGTTCTTTCGTTATCAAGCATCATCATTCTTCTCCTTCATTATCGAGCACTTGCCTGGTCACATAAGTCGTGACCAGAAGCGTTCTCAAAATGTGCGATCGAGATTTATCAGTCGGACTTGATCAAGTCCTTGAAGATCAGCTGGCCCCAGGTATTTCCGCGCGCCTGCACCAGCAGGCCACCTTCCGAAAGTCCGCCCAGGGTGATCGGCGAGAAGCCGAGGTTTTCCGCCAGCGCACCCACCTGCGCTGCAGCACCGTCATCGTCGCTCGCCAGAAAGACGACTCTCTTGCCTCCCTGTACGGCCGGGTTTTGGCCAAGGACGGCGGCGCCCAGATGGTTGAAGCCCTTGACCAGTCGTGCACCGGTAAAGGCCTGCGCGACGACTCTGGAAGAAGGCTCTCCTCCCAGTTCATCAGGGGACACGCCGTAGGCATTGGTCACATCGATGATGGTCTTCCCCTTCCAGCTCAGCAACGCCTTGGCGACGTCCGGGTGCGACTCGAAACGGACAGCCAGAAAGACGATGTCCGCCGTGACTGCATCCGCCAGTGTTTTGGGAATGATCCCGGGACCGATCGCGGCTGCAGTGGATGCAAAGCTTTCGGGGTCGCGGGTGGTTGCAACGGCGACTTCTATGCCCTTGCGGGCAAACGCTTTCGCCAGGGCCTGGCCGATATTGCCGAAGCCAATAATTGCGTAGTTCATGAATTCTCCTTGGGCTTACCTGGCCCTGCGACGCGCCGAACAATCAATGGAGCGCGAGGGCCTCGGGTTTCAGAGTTGTGCAAGACCGCCGTCGACGGCGACTTCGCTGGCGGTCATGAAGCTGCTGTCCGGCGACGCGAGAAAGGCAGCCGCAGCCCCGATTTCTGATGGATCGGCCATGCGTTGAAGCGGCGTCATCGCGGCGTAGATTTTCTGCCCCTCCTCGCCCAGCGCTTCCTTGGCGAGTTCAGTCGCCGTCGCACCGGGCGACAGCACGTTGACCCGGATACCGCTGCCCTTCAGGTCCTGCGCCCAGGTTCGCGCGAGGTTGCGCACGGCCGCCTTGCTCGCGCTGTAGGCGCTCATTCCCGGAGCGCCGGTGGTGCCAGCGCTCGATCCGGTCAAGATGATCGAGCCGCCCTCGCCCATCAGTGGCAGCGCTTTCTGGATCGTGAAGATCGTGCCTTTCACGTTGGTGTCGAAGGTCTCGTCAATGTGCTCGGCAGTGATCTTGCCGAGCGCAAGCTGGCTTCCCGCACCGGCATTGGCGAAGACGATGTCGAGGGTTCCGCGCTCGGCTTTCACCGCCGCGTACAGTCGGTCGAGGTCGGCCAGATCGGAGACGGAGCCTTTCACCGCGCGGGCATTGGGCCCGAGTTCGGCTACAGCGGCGTCGAGCGCTTCCTGCCGACGGCCAAAGATGAAGACGAAGGCGCCCTCCTCGATAAAGCGTTTTGCGGCGGCGCGGCCGATGCCGGTAGCGCCACCGGTGATCACTGCGGTCTTTCCATTCAGTCTGGTCATGTCGTGCATCCTTCGTTGGATTCGTACCCAAGCAGGAAATTGCTTGCTTGAGAACGAGGATGCAGTCCTGATAACCTAAGGACAAGTATGCACCTTTAGGTAAGTATCAAAAAATGACGACGACTTCTGAAATCTGCGACACCGGTTGCGGGCTCAACGCCACGCTGCGCATCATCTCGGGCAAGTGGAAACCGCTGGTCTTGTTTTTCCTGCGAGACGGCCCGAAGCGCTACGGCGAGCTCAAACGTTTGATCCCGGGCGTTAGCGATAAGGTGCTGATTCAGCAATTGAAGGATCTGGAAGCCGACCAGGTGCTGGCGCGGACCGACTACAAAGAAGTGCCCCCGCGCGTGGACTACACACTGACCCTGCTCGGTCGCAGCCTGTCTGACGCAATCATCCCGCTGTGCACCTGGGGAACCGAAAACGCGGCGCAAATGGCAAGTATCTTCGCCAAGCGGGATACTTTGCCCTAGCAGACACTGAGGACCTGCCGAGTCTTGGCGGCTATCAACCAATAGCCGCCAACAGCGCGGCCTCCTTCTGCCCCCAACGAAAGTATGCCCGCACGCACAACCCGAAACGCGACCGCACTACACTTGAAGGAATCGATCGGGCCTGCATGGGCAAAGGGCGCTGGATACCTTGTCGTCGATGATTTCCTCGCTGGCAAGACGCCCCACTATCGCCGCCAAAGTGACGCCAGGATGCATGACACACACATAGACGCCGCCCACTTTTGGTAGATAACCGATGATGGGCAGGCCATCCGCAGGCATGGGCCTGAGTCCGACACAAGCCAATTGCACATCGATGGAACCCGCCCCGTGGAGCTGGTTGCGGATTGTCCTGGCAGTTCGAAGCGCTATCGCTGCGGGCTGATTTTCAATGGCGTCGTCCAGGTAATCTTCTGCTGCCAGCAACGCACCCTCGGCACTTTGTCGCACTTCCATCTCAGCGCTGGATATGAGGGTGTGCACGAGGTCGGGTTGAGACTTGTAACGGATGAAAATGGCAGGCGAGGCCTCTATTGGAAGAGACACCGCAAGCCTGTCTGTCAGTGTCGTGATGCCTGTTCCGGCCGCCAGTACGACCACATCAGCATCGATGATACCCATTGTCGTTTCAACGCCCGTCACCGTGGCGCCCCGGGTTACAAAGCCCAGAACACGCGTATGAGTGTGAATCTTCGCCCCATTTGCCTGGGCACCTGCGATCAACGCATGAGTAACTGCCACTGCGTCCAGCGCCCCTTCATCAGCCGCATACACAGCAGATTGAGGAGGATTCTTGAGATTTGGTTCAAGGCCGAGAATCTGCGATCGATCTACCAGATTTGCCGAAGCCTGATGACCTGAAGCTGGCAGCGCTTCACTTGCCGTTGCGTTAAAAGACAAAGCACCTGTCCATCGTATGTTCAGGTCAGGTAACCGGGATTCGAGTCGACGATAAGCCTCGATTGCAGCTGCGCGCAGCTCTGCAATGGGGTCGGGTTTTCCGTGTTGGGTGTTGATCCATGCGAATGAAGTTCCAGTCACTCCCGAAGCGATATCTCCAGCCTCAACCACGGTGATATTTGCGCCTTTATCGGCCAAATGATACGCCAGCGAAGCGCCCACGATGCCTGCACCAATGACCACGACTCGTTTGCCCTGAGCATTTCCCATATCAACCTCCATACTGTCGACCTGCCCATGGTACGACGGCTGGAGCATTTCACCACCTGAAAACCTGATCGTTCAGAGCGCGGTCTCAGTGTCTGATCCTGGCCGGCTGCGGCCCTTCGTGACGGGCAGAAAATGGCCAAAAGCAGACGCCCTTCTTTCTAAAGCCAACGTCTGACCCGGCTGCAGTATTGAGCGAATTCTCTGCCGAAAAGGCTGGCAAGTGCCCGCTCCTCAGGCGCGATCTGGAAGAGGTTCATGTACATCACGAAGCCCAGCACACCAAGTAGTCCCGGTGGCCAGGCGAGGAAGAATGACCAGGCTATCAGGACTGTGGCGAAGCCTAAGTACATGGGGTTGCGTGTATATCTGTAGACGCCCGAGGTGACCAGAGCCGAAGCCGTTTCCGGCTTCAGCGGGTTGACGGTGGTACGGGCGTGGCGAAAGGACAGCACGCCGGCCAGACAAATAGCTACACCGGCTAGCGACAACAGTAGTGCCACGCCAGTGCGCCACTCGATAGTCAGCTCCAGGGCTCCTGGTGAGTGGCGAGCAGCAAACCACGTCAACAGCCCAAACAGGGTAGCAACCAGCGGCGGAGGGATACGGTTGTCCATGATGAATGCCTATTGGGATACGAACTGGCTACTAGAGTGGAGGTTATAGCCACTATAGGGTCAAGCACTATGAGCGCGGTGGAGACTGCGGATAAGGAAGCTCGTGTTACCGAGATCAAAACAGTGATCATTTTTACTACCATCAGGGGCCGAAGTCTGCCTGTCACTAAGAACTGCAACCGGCCCAAAGCAGTCACTCGCAAACGCTTTGGGGTAATGTGTCGAATTGAACCAACGAAACCTCCCCCCCTTCACTGAGGATCTCTAATGACAAACCAATCCGTTATTGTCGAGGTGGTTCAAGCAACCGATCCTGAGCTTCTCAAATGTTTGAATGACCTTCTCCCGCAGCTATCCAAAAACGCTCCAGCGATGACGATGGAGGACTTGCAGCATATTGCGGGTTCGGAGTGCTCCGACTTATTGGTAGTGAGAGCTGCAGGTGGAGAACGTATTTTGGGGGCGCTAACCCTGATTCACTTTCGCATCCCCACAGGCATTCGTGCCTGGATCGAAGACGTCGTAGTAGATGCCAGTGCACGAGGTCAAGGGGTCGGCAAAGCGCTCATTCAAGCAGCAATAGAAAAAAGCCATGCCTTCGGCGCGAGAATTTAACCTCAAATCCAGAACGTGAATCTGCTCATCGTTTATACGAGGGTGCTGGTTTCTCGGTCCGCACAACAAAGGTCTATCGACATATCAAATGACTAATGGATAGTCCTTCTACGCACTGCTATCAATCATGCCTGCAGAAGCATCCTGTGAATGTCCGCTATGGGTTGTGGATTCAACCGGTCGACGCGGAAACGCCTGATCAGGCGATCGGTGGTAACGCTCAACTACTCAATACGCGCGGATACGCAGAAAAGTCAGAAAGATACGCCCGGTAGCGTACTCTGGGACTTCGCTCGGCGGTCCAGTGCTTCGGCTCATGGCTGGGAGAGTCCACTTTCATAAAGGAACCACCCCATGCGCCTGGCTGATTTCATCCTGCAAAACATGGAACCCATCCTTCAGCAGTGGGAAGACTTCGCCAGGACGCTGACGCCTGCCGCTGAGGGAATGGATACGCTGGCCTTGAGAGATCACGCAGAGCAGATGCTGCGCACCATTGCGGTTGATCTCCAAACCGCCCAGAGCCCTGAAGCAAGGATTCTGAGATCCCACGGAAATGCGCCTCGATCAACCGACATTACCTCAGCGCAAACACACGCTGACCTCCGACATGCTTCGGGCTTCACCATCGGACAGGTGATTGCAGAGTACCGAGCCCTGCGTACCAGCGTACTCGCTCTGTGGCTGCCGCCTGACCATGTGTCCAGGGATCAGGAAGTTCATGATGTCATTCGATTCAATGAAGCCATTGATCAGGCGCTTGCAGAGTCAGTGGTGACTTACGCCACAGCGGTAGAGACTGCGAGAAACGTGTTTCTTGGCGTGCTCGGTCACGACTTGAGAAGTCCGCTGGGCGCCGTACTGCTCAGCGCTGAAGTGCTTTTGCGCGCGGGAGATCTCCCACCCAAATCCACCAAAAATGTGTCGCGTATTTATACGAGCGTGAAGCGGTCGATAAAAATCGTGGGCGACCTTCTGGACTTCACCCGCACTCAATTAGGATCAGGAATTCCGGTTCGTATTGAGCGCGCCGACCTCGTGGATACGTGTAAAGCAATGGTTGAAGAAGCCAAGGCGTATCACCCGGACCGACAGATAGAATTGCTGTCGGAATACACCCTGCCCTGGCAGTTTGATAAATCCAGAATCGAACAGGTGATCGCCAATCTGATCGGGAACGCGATTCAGCACGGTGAGGCTGACAGCAAGGTCACCGTCACGCTAAAAACCATTGATGGGCATGCATTGCTGTCTGTCCATAATGATGGACTTCCAATTGAGGACAGCGCCAAGGCGAACCTCTTCAGTCCGTTGATTCGCCACCTGCAAGGCGGTATCGAATACGGCGCTGACGCGGGGCTAGGGCTGGGACTTTACATAGCCTCAGCGATCGTAAGCGCCCATCAAGGCAGCATCGAAGTCGAATCTGAAGCCGGTCGTGGAACGACGTTTACGGTTCGCATTCCATCGGTCGTCAATCAGGTGGCATAGGATGCAGCTGTGCGGGTGAAGGGCCGTCATGGGGTCGCAAGTGGCCCTTGGCGACAGGCAGTTATCGGCAAGAAGCGGTCATTCACAGCTTAGAAAAAAGTGAGCCCTAACCGAGTATGGGATATCTTGCCTGCCTCGAAATCGACGTGTATTCAAGGAGGAAAAGTTGCGGATTTACATTACAGGTGCTTCGTGCGCGGGCGTGACCACGTTGGGACAAAGCGTCGCAACTCTGCTCGGTGTACGACAGGTCGATGTCGATGATTATTTCTGGATGCCCACTAGCCCTCCTTTTACGACCAAGCGACCTCCCAGTGACCGCGTGTCATTGATCCAGCAAAAGTTCGGTGACGACGATTGGGTGCTGACCGGTTCTTGTATGGGGTGGGGAGAAGCGCTGATTTCCCATGTCGATCTGATTGTGTTCGTTGTAACACCAACGTCCGTTCGCCTTGACCGGCTGGCCGCACGTGAAAAGGAACGCTTTGGAGATCGGATAGCACTGGGTGGTGACATGCATGAGATACATGTGGCCTTTCGGGAATGGGCTTCGCAGTATGACGATCCGAACTTTTCAGGACGCAACAGGGCGTGGCACGAGGCGTGGCTATCAAAGCAGAACGCTCCGGTCTTACGGATTGACGGGATGAACAGTGCCGAAAAGATGGCCGCGGATGTCATTCATGCTTTGTCGCAAGCAACGCAATAGCTCGAAACCGGAACGGCTGAGGCACGAATCTCAACGCGCGCTTTACTAATGTCCGCTTTGGGTCGTTTTCTGCCTCTCACGACGGGCAGTAAACCGCCAATAGCGGACGTTGGCTGCCATTCCCCATCCAATTCTCCCCGACAGAACCTGACCCAGCTATTTCAACGGGGCATACCCGATCAACGTCTTCGGCTCCAGATACGCGCTCATCCCCCACCTGCCCATTTCGCGCCCAAGACCTGAATGTTTGAATCCACCAAAGGGGGCTCGCGGTTCGTGGGCCAGGGTGTTGATGAGCACGCGTCCGGAATCAATTTGACGAGCGACGTTCATACAACGCTCGGAGCTTTTTCCCAGCACCAGGGCGCTCAGCCCGTAGTCCGTATCGTTGGCGATGCTGATCGCATCGGCATCATCCTCGTAGGGAATGATCGTCAGCACGGGGCCGAAAATTTCCTCACGCGCGATGCGCATCCGGTTGTTGGCATTCGTGAAGATCGTGGGCTTCACGAACCAGCCGGCGTGCAAGCCTTCCGGACGACCTTCGCCACCCGCCAGCAACCTCGCGCCCTCCTCCAGGCCGATACGGATATAGCGCTGCACCCGTTCCCATTGTTTCAGGCTCACCATCGGACCGATGTCGGTGTCGGCGTTGCGTGGATCGCCCGATTGAATCTGTGAGACACCTTCCTTCGCAATTCGCTCGAACTCTGCCAGCCGGCTGCGCGGCACCAGGATGCGAGTGCCCGCGATGCAAGCCTGGCCGCTGTTGAGAAATCCGGCCTGCAGCACCAACGGCATGACCGCCTGGAAATCAGCATCGTCAAGCACCACGGTGGGCGACTTGCCGCCCAGTTCGAGCGTCACGCGCTTCATGGTGTCGGCACCGGTTCTTACCAGATGCTGACCGACAGCGGATGAACCCGTGAACGAGATCTTGGCAACGTCGGGATGACGGGCGATCTCCTCGCCAACCACCTCGCCCCGTCCGTTGACGACATTGAATACACCCGGTGGCAGACCCGCCTCGTGCAACGCCCTGACCACGACCTGCGTCTGCAACGCGCTCATCTCGCTGGGCTTGATGACGGCGGTGCAGCCTGTCGCCAGCGCGGTGGCCAGCTTGTTGCAGATGAAGCCCGCATTGCTGTTCCAGGGCGTGATCAGACCGGTCACGCCTACGGGGGTCAGAATGACCCTGGCCATGCCGACCTGCTCCTCGAAATCGAACGCCTCCAGTGCATCGATTGCTTGCGCAATCACATCGACCGGATAAGTCGCCATCCAGCGCCCGCGAACCGCAGGGGCGCCGTATTCCACGAGAATGGCTTCCAGCAGCTCCTCCTCCCTTGCCGCCATGGCCCGGTGCATGCGTTGCAGTGCCGCAATGCGCTCCTCCCGGCCAGTGCGAGCCCACGCCGGGAACGCAACCTTCGCGGCTGCAATCGCACGCTGTGCGTCCAGTGCATCGCCCAGCCGAACCTGACCGATGACTTCTTCGGTGCTCGGGTTATGAAGGTCGAACCATTCCTGACCGTGTGGAATGACGAACTCGCCGTTAATGTAGATATGTTCAATGCGTTGCATGGCGACTCCTCGCTCAAATGACTCGCCTGAATCGAGCCTCTGTGATGAAGTCTAAGAAAGGTTCATTATTCCGATAAGCCATCCTTTGGCTTATGACGCATCCTTGTATTCAGGACAATCCATGCACAGAACAGGAATGACCGAGCTGGAAGTGGTGTTGGCCGTTGCGCGCCGCAGCAGTTTTCGCGGCGCGGCGCAGGAGTTGGGCATGTCTACTACTGCGGTAAGCAGCGCGGTGGCCGGCCTGGAAGCACGCCTGAAAGTTCGCCTGTTCAATCGCTCCACGCGCAGCGTTGCCCTCACTGACATCGGGCAACGCTATGTGGCACGCATCGCACCTGCACTGGCACAGATCAAAAGTGCCGGCGAAGAAGCTAGCGTCGGCCCCGATGAACCCAGCGGCACATTGCGCATCAATGCACCGCATGGCGCGGCCTATCTACTGCTCGATCCGCTATTGAAGCAGTACGCTCAACGCTATCCCGAAGTGCGCATCGACATCGTCAGTGAATCAGGCATGGTCGACATCATCGCCAGTGGCTTCGACGCCGGGATTCGCCTGGCAGAGTCTGTGCCGCAAGACATGATTGCCGTGGCACTGTCAGGTGACATCCGGATGCTCGTGGTAGCAACGCCTGATTACCTTGAACGCCACGGCGTGCCCGAGCATCCGCGAGATCTACTCACCCACCGGAGCATTGGCATGCGCATGGCCCATGGTGGCCTCTACCACTGGGAGTTGGAACGCGATGGCCAAAAGCTGCAGATGGATCTGCCGGTGAGCTTCGCCTCCAACGAGTTGCTGGCCATCAAACAGGCCGTGTTGTCGGGCCTTGGCATTGGTTTCATTTCTGAGTGGTTCATTCTGGAAGAACTGGCAAGCGGCGCCCTGGTGCCAGTGTTGATGCCGTGGTGCCCGTCGTTTGGCGGGTTGAGGCTCTACTACTCGGGCCATCGCTTCGTGCCGGCGCGATTGCGTGCACTGATTGAACTGGCGCAGGAGTTGCGGCCCGCTGTGGTCTGATGTTTCGCCGCCTTTTTATCGTCCAATGGAATACCCCATGAAAACCCGCCACCTGCATCGTTTGCGGGGGCAGCACCGTTGCGGCGTTCATTCGACCCGATTTTAGGGTTCCTTATTAGCACTATGCATGAAATCAACAAACGCACGCAGCTTGCCTGGCATGTGTTTACGATGGGGGTAGTAAAGATGAAACGCATCGTCCATGCCGCTGTGCTGCTTCAATATCTGAATAAGCGTACCGTTTTCCAACGCTTGCTTCGCGAAGTCCTCGAAAACGAAACCAATGCCTTGGCCTTGTATTGCCGCATCAAGGACGGATCTCATTTCGTCAAAAATAAAACGCCCTTGAATATCGATTTGAACCATTTGCCCGCCATCTTCGAACTTCCATTCAAAGAATCTTCCGCCAACTGAATACCGCTGACGAATGCAGTTGTGCTTCAGCAGTTGCTCCAGCGTCTGCGGCTCAACCCGCGTGCTGAAGTAATCCGGCGCAGCCACCACAATTCTTTTTTGTGCCGCTCCCAACTGTACCGCGACCATGTCGTTTTGCACTCTTTTCCCCATGCGCATGCCGATATCGAAACCGGCATTAACGATATCGCCAAGTTGGTTATCCAGTGATACCTCGACATTAATCAGCGGGAATTTTTCCATGAAGGCGGTTAGATGCGGTTCGATCAAGATGCGGTATGCAACGTACGAAGAGTTGAGACGTACTGTGCCAGAGGGTTGATCAGTCGCGAGCAAGACTTGTGACAGGGAGTCTCTAATCAAAGCAAGCGCAGGTGCTAATGCTGTGTTCAACGACGCGCCGGCCTCGGTCAGGCTGACACTGCGTGTTGTTCGATTGAATAGCCGCACATTGAGTTGCGCTTCCACACTTTTGATCGTGCGTGATACCGCAGTTGGCGTGACACCCATTTCTGCGGCGGCGCGCGCGAAGTTCAAATGTCTGGCGGCAGCCTCAAAGGTTAAAAGACCGGGAAAATGCACCGACGGTAAAGGAAGTGAACTCTCTATGCCCTCAGAGCGTGTCGGGCTCTGCATTATGACTTTTTTGATCATACTGTATCCACGCCTATGACTATTTACGTCATTATCATTGACCTCCATAGTAGAGATAGCAAGGAGTTTCATCCGGCAGAACAGTTATCACTAGGAATCACCATGACGCTCAACAGTCCATCAACGGATCTTTTCACTCCAATGACTTTAGGAGCCTTATCTTTGGCTAACCGTATTGTCATGGCCCCGTTAACACGCAGCCGCATGGGGCCAGAAGGCGTACCCAACGAAATGCACGCTCGCTACTACGCACAACGTGCCAGCGCCGGTCTGATCATTAGTGAAGCGACCAATATTTGCGCGCAAGCGCGTGGGTATGCATTGACGCCAGGCATCTGGACTGAAGAGCACGTAGCAGGCTGGAAACAGGTCACAGATGCGGTGCATGCCGCTGGTGGACTAATTGTTTGCCAACTGTGGCACGTGGGGCGCTTCTCGCATGTGGACCTGCAGCCCGATGGCACGGCACCTGTAGCGCCCTCGGCGATTAAAGCCGAAGGCCAGACTTTCACTGAAATTGGAATGATGGACGTCTCCATGCCGCGAGCGCTGGAAACATCCGAAATCCCAGGCATTATTGAGCAGTACCGACACGCCGCCGCATGCGCAAAACGCGCCGGCTTTGATGGTGTTGAAGTGCACTCTGCCAATAGCTATTTGCTCGATCAATTCCTGCGCGACTCCACCAATCAGCGAACCGACCAATATGGTGGTTCGATTGAGAATCGCACACGACTCACGCTGGAAGTGACCGCCGCAGTCGTCGAGATCTGGGGTCATGACCGCGTTGGCATTCGCCTATCTCCCGTGACGCCAGATGCCGGTAACACGCCCTTGGACAGCCAGGTCATGCAAACCTATGGCTATCTGATTGAGCAACTGAATCGCTTCCAGCTCGCCTATATGCATTTTGTAGAGGGCGCCACCGCTACGTCACGCACTGTTCCCGAGAACGTAGATCTCGATGCGTTACATGCACGGTTCAAAGGCCCATACATCGGCAACAACAATTACGACATCGAACTGGCCGTTACCCGCCGTGCTGAAGGCAAGGTCGATGCAGTGGCTTTTGGTCGCCCGTTTATTGCTAATCCGGATTTGGTGCGTCGATTAAAAGAAGGTGTAGAACTCGCTATTGCGCCCCGCGAAACCTATTACGGTAACGGCGCAAAGGGTTACACCGATTGGCCCACGCTCGCAGGATAAGCCAACTGAGCAGCACTTCAAAAGTGAGACCTTTGGCCCCAGCGGTGGACGCCGCTGCGGATGGTCGCAGGGGTTGATTTCAATGCCCGCCAAAAGTGGCCGGTTTTTTAACATGACTCGAATTAATAACCAGGAGTACAAACATGAACAAACCTACTTATGTGCCGGAATATCAAGCCATCGTCGAGGTACTGAACAAATACAACGAAGGCTGCAAGCAGGCCAAAAGCAGCATCATGAAGCCAGCTTTCAGTGAGCAAGCAACGATGTTTAGCGTCGATGGCGACGGTAAGCTGACCGGCGGCCCGATTCAGATATTGTTCGATGGCATTGACAGCGCGTTCCGCCCGTCTCCTGAAGCTCAAGGAGTAATCGTCAAAATCGACATCGTAGGCACCGCCGCCAGCGCGCGCATCGACACCAATGACGTATCGGGCTTTTGCTTTACAGATTTCTTCAACCTGCTGAAAGTCGATGGCAAATGGACGGTCGTCAGCAAGATCTTCCACACCCACATCGCGCCTTGAATATCTGCCTTCCCATCTGCCGGCAGCGCTAAGCGCGATCACGCAAGCATCACAAGAATTCAAAACGAGCCTAAGTCAGTAATTGCAAAGCGTATGAACCCGCAGGTCACGGCAACGCTGCGGCATTCATGACAATTCATCGCGAGGCTACAGCGGCACAAAGTGCCTCGTGATGTCGCTGCGTTTTTTTTGCAGCTGAACATTAATCAGCACTTGCAACCCTTAGTTCGGAGCAACTAGGGCAGTGGTTACGGGCCTAAGCGCGACTGCTCAAGCAGAAGAACTGCCGGCCCGATTCAAAGCCTCTTCGAAATCAGAGCGCTAAATTCACAAGCACATCTAAAAAAACAAATTTCCGTAGCTGAAAAAATACGGGTTCGAGATTTAAATCTTTACTTTGAGGAGAGGTTTCCTGGGGCAGAGTTCACATAGCAGCGTGCAAAAATGGCGTTTTCACTGGTCAATATCCGGGCAATTTAAGCGGAACGACTCTTTTTCAACACAATCGGCCAATAGCAGCCCTTCATGATCGGCTGCCATAGGCAAACAAAATAGAACTGGCCGGCACCGATCTACGTGTCAGCGGTGGGTCGCACTACTTCGATACCACCAGCGCTGGTGGCTGCCAGCTGCCTTTGCCAGCGGGAAGAATCGAAGGCGGTGCGGTCTTCGGCCAGTACAGACGCATCACCAGATAGACCGTGTCGTCAGGTGCCGGCAGCCAGTTGGCTTCCTTGGCCTTGCCGGGAGAGTCCTTCTGGATGTACAGCGTCAGTGAGCCATCCGCGTTTTTCTTCATGGCCGACAGCATGGGTGAATTGATCAGGTAACGGTTGAGCGGATTCTTGATCAGCAGTTGGCTCTTGCCGTCGTACATAGTCACCGACCAAAAGGCATTGACTGGCGGCAGCTTGCCGGCCGGAAACGTAAGCGTGTAGTTGTGCTTGCTGGTATCCAGCGTCTGGCCGTTGCCGTCGGTGCGGGTATAGGGGTACATCGCCTCAACGGCGTCATTGCCGTAAAGCCCGCCCTTCGCGGCGCCGGCGCGCATCAGCCAATCGGCCTTGTAGAACGCCTGGTCGCCAAAGAACGCGCCGACGTTCCACCCATTAATATTTTTCATGCCGCTCGAGAGAAACTTGTCAACCTTCTCATCGCCAGCTTTCATCCCCAACAAGACCACCGCCTTGTGTTCGAGCGAGAGGTCTTTGAATTCGAAGCTCCGGCCGGGGCCTACGCCGATGCTGGCCAGCCTCGACCGAATCTCCTTGTCATCAGCCGATGGCGGCACATACTCCAACGCGGCAGACAGGTACTCGAAGAAATTTTCCTTGATCCCTGCCGTGGTGGCCGGTACGAAATCAATCTTCGAGGCCGCGCGCGGCGCTGGTTGATGGAGGAAGGCTGAAAGCGGCTGGACCTTGTAACCCGCCTGAACCTTCTCGACATTGGGCATGTCGGCTGGATTAAACAACTGGGTCCGGATCAACGTCAGGGCGAAGGGGGTCGTTGAGTGGAACACTTTTTCGATGCCAGGCGGTGTCGCCCCTTTCCAGTCAGGCCCTGCAATCAGGTAGTTCCCGGGGGCGCTGGCCGTTGCCCGGCTGCCGATGTAGCCGTAGTTATAGGTATTGCCGTCGATCAGCTGCACCGAGTAATAGCGCTTTTTGGAAACTGCCGGCACGCTGATCACCAGAGGCTCAGCGCGCAAATCAGTCCAAAGTATCGAGTATGGGGTGTCGCTGTTTGGCGTAATGACGGCAGTGTCAGCGGGTGTCGCGACCCGATGTTCATTATAGAGTCGGTTGAAGGGAGCCTTGAACTGGCTGGACTTGGGGTCCACCGCGAACTCGTTCATCACGGCGTAGTTCATCACCAGCGGCAAGCCGTAGATAAAGCCTTCCTCGGCGATAGCCTTCGTCTGTTCGAGGCTCGGCGCGGGTACGCCCTTGGCCACATCCGCCTTGTCTGCCTGTGTGATCGGATCGTTCTTGCTCGCACATCCCGTGAAAAGCGTTGAACCCACCACGACGAGGGCCGCAGCTAGTGTCCAGCCCCGGTTTAACGTCCTTTTCATGTCCACCTCGTTTGTTCTGAGCAAGTCGGCGCCGTGCGTGTTCATGGCCACGGTGAAATAATTTTAACGCCTGGCCAATAACGGACGTTCCATCGAAGCTAATGGCCCATTAATCAATTCAAACGACAGGCGCAAGCCATCTGAAGCGCCAGTCTGACGACTGAATGTCTGCAAGAACCCTAGGCACAGGAGGCTACCTCGTCAAACAGACCTGGACATTTTTGAGCTTCATCAGTCCTGCGGCCACTGCGGTTCTCGCTGTTCTGGTCGCGAAGCCGGAGTGAATACGCAGACTGGATATCTATAGCGTCGGGTTCGCTAGACACGACCTTAACGAGCGCTCAACGGTCAACCCAAACCTGCAACAATGCTGCCTCTTCGGGCTTCGCAACTTGTATGGCGAACGTTCAGGTATTTGAATAACAAATTCGCGAGGAGCCGCCACATTGGAATTGAGACAACTGCGCTATTTCGTAAAAATCATCGAGCTTGGCAGCCTGGGGCGTGCGGCACTTGAACTGGACGTGGGTGTGTCAGCCCTCAGTCAGCAAATCTCCAAGCTGGAAAGCGAACTGTGCACCCGCCTCCTGAATCGAACCTCTACCGGCGTGACGCCCACTAGCGCCGGTTTTGCGTTTTTACACCATGCCCAATTGACGCTACGTCAGGCGGAAAACGCAATCATGGCCGCCCATCGCGGACGAATGAGCGGTTATGTCAGCGTCGGCTTACCACCGACTACTGCGACGGTGCTCGCGTTGCCGTTGATCAACGCAATGCGTGCGCGTTATCCGGACATCCAGCTGCATTTGGTGGAAATGCTTTCCGGCCACTTGGCGGCGCAGCTCAATGCACGGCAAATTGACCTGGCCATTCTGTTCCAGCTCGAAGGGGGTAAACGCTGGAGCGTGACGCCGCTGCTGGATGAAAAGCTGTTTGTCATTGCCTCGCCCAGCCTGCCTCAAGCGCCTTCTGGTGACAGCGTGCAGATAGCCGACCTCGGCGGCCTGCCGCTGGTGATGCCCAGCGCGCAACATGGATTGCGCTCGGCATTGATGAGCGCATTCGAGCGGGTCGGGTTAACACCCAATGTCATTATGGAGGTCGACGGTCTCGCCGTTTTGATGAACGCCGTTCGGGCCGGTCATGCGGCAACGATACAACCGGGCGCGGCCGCTGCATTGAAAGACGAGTCCGGACTTTCACTGGTCAGGATTGCCGATCCCCATGTGGGCCGGCGCAATCTTCTGGCGACGCTGGCTGACGACGAACTCTCTCCGGCGGCGCTGGCAACGCGGTTGGTTATTGTCGACGTGGCGCGACAGCTGGTTGCTGGCAAACAGTGGCCTGGAGCGACATGGATAGAGGGTGTCGACACGTAATCCTCTTTCACACCGGACACATGGGTCTGTCTTGACGGAAAAGCGTTTAGAAAAACTAAACACCCCACGTCAATCGCAGCCTTTCGGCCATTCCTTCCCCACCCTATCGTTCTCCCCACTCGCAAGGAGCACTTCGTTCCCGCTTCCTTGCAAATCGAGGAGCGATAATGATCGATGTCTTAATCATAGGGGGTGGCAACGCTGCCTTGTGCGCCGCTCTGATGGCGCGAGAAGCGGGTGCCAGCGTGATGCTGCTGGAAGCCTCCCCGAAAATCTGGCGCGGTGGCAACTCCCAACACACCCGTAACCTGCGGTGCATGCACGACGAACCGCAGGACGTGCTGATTGATGCCTACCCGGAAGAAGAATACTGGCAAGACCTGTTGAAGGTCACCGGTGGCCTCACGGATGAAAAGCTTGCACGCATTGCCATACGGGCATCGTCTTCCTGCCGCGACTGGATGCGTTCCCACGGCGTGCATTTTCAGCCACCGCTCTCCGGCGCGCTGCATGTGGCGCGGACCAATGCATTTTTTATGGGCGGCGGCAAAGCGCTGGTCAATGCGTATTTCCGCAGCGCCGAGCGACTGGGTGTAAAAGTTCGCTACAACACGCAAGTGACCGACATCGAGTTGGATGAGGGGAAATTCGTCGCCGCCCATGTGGCCGAACATGAGGTCGACGGTCAGTGTTTCGCCGCAGAACGCATTGAAGCCCGGGCCTGCGTGTTGGCGGCCGGCGGCTTCGAATCCAACCGTGAATGGCTGCGCGAAGCCTGGGGTCAGAACGAACGCGGTGAATGGCCATCGGACAATTTCCTGATCCGCGGCACACGGTTCAACACCGGCATTTTGCTACGGCGCATGCTCGACCTTGGCGCCGATGTGATCGGCGATCCGACGCAAGCCCACATGGTCGCGATTGATGCCCGCGCGCCACTCTACGACGGCGGCATCTGCACCCGAATCGACTGCGTATCTCTCGGTGTGGTGGTCAATCGCGAGGGCGAACGCTTCTATGACGAAGGTGAGGATTTCTGGCCAAAACGTTAT
>Ga0160467_100598_pt1 | contig 30684 bp, 27 predicted proteins | sample HID1972I_E11MG_FD_108221 | JGI IMG/M metagenome (GOLD analysis project Ga0160467, IMG submission 108221) | Enriched pill bug-associated microbial communities from UW Madison campus, WI, USA - HID1972I_E11 MG | ecosystem: Host-associated > Arthropoda: Insects > Digestive system > Unclassified ... | reverse complement strand
TGTCGCACTCCATGCGAGTGCGTGGATTGAAAGTTTATGTGACTTGTTTCTTCGAAATCTGTCTTGTGTCGCACTCCATGCGAGTGCGTGGATTGAAAGCATCGTAAACGCTGCATTGACTTTGTCACGGAACGTCGCACTCCATGCGAGTGCGTGGATTGAAAGTTGCCCTGCTTCGTAAACCTGTTTGGAATTTTGTCGCACTCCATGCGAGTGCGTGGATTGAAAGAGCAAAATGCTGATTGATGAGGAGTGTAATAAGTGTCGCACTCCATGCGAGTGCGTGGATTGAAAGACAAAGCAGCAGCCCCTCTTCTGTAACTCAATTGTCGCACTCCATGCGAGTGCGTGGATTGAAAGATTTCGTCCATGGCGCTATCAGCTTGTTTGCCTGTCGCACTCCATGCGAGTGCGTGGATTGAAAGATTTCGTCCATGGCGCTATCAGCTTGTTTGCCTGTCGCACTCCATGCGAGTGCGTGGATTGAAAGTGTCCGCAAGCTTAATCGCATTACACGTTTAACGGTCGCACTCCATGCGAGTGCGTGGATTGAAAGATTAAAATTAGTAAATATATGAAACCTCTCAACAGTCGCACTCCATGCGAGTGCGTGGATTGAAAGCTTTTGCAGTGTAGCAATAGGCCATGAATTTATCGTCGCACTCCATGCGAGTGCGTGGATTGAAAGATTGATTTTGCCAATAAAAAAAGCCCTATGAAGGTCGCACTCCATGCGAGTGCGTGGATTGAAAGACATTTATCGTAATATCCGCCAACTGTTCATCAAGTCGCACTCCATGCGAGTGCGTGGATTGAAAGAAATTTGATCGATGAGTGAGAGATTCCATGAAGTCGCACTCCATGCGAGTGCGTGGATTGAAAGATAACGTTTGTTCTTGACTAGGAATGATACCCAAGTCGCACTCCATGCGAGTGCGTGGATTGAAAGGTTTCCTTGGTGCGCTTCCACTTTCCTTGCTCTTGTCGCACTCCATGCGAGTGCGTGGATTGAAAGGTCTACCCCTTCTGTTTTGTAACGGTTTAGAATGGGTCGCACTCCATGCGAGTGCGTGGATTGAAAGATCTGTTGTCAATCTGTTGTCAATCTGCTGTCCATGTCGCACTCCATGCGAGTGCGTGGATTGAAAGCCTCTTATCAATAACAACGACTGTTTCCTTATGGTCGCACTCCATGCGAGTGCGTGGATTGAAAGTTCACGTCGTCGGTACCCAGATGCTTACGGACTTGTCGCACTCCATGCGAGTGCGTGGATTGAAAGGCACTAGCATGCTTTGATTTTGGAATAAAGCAATCGTCGCACTCCATGCGAGTGCGTGGATTGAAAGATGTTCGGTTGCTTTGAATTGATTAACTACTTTTGTCGCACTCCATGCGAGTGCGTGGATTGAAAGACGAGTATTTTGAGGTCAAGCATCCAAAGAAAAAGTCGCACTCGATGTGAGTGCGTGGATTGAAAGTTTGTCCAGCTACTGAATACGAACTTCGGTGAAGGTAAATGGAATGAAAGAGCAATAGAATAGCAGGCTTGTCCATAAAAACTGCAGCATCGTACCCCATACGAGTTTATAGATTGCAAGTGTTGTACTACGTATTTGCTTATAGCCCCCGATGCACTTGCAATAATAAATGATTTGTCGCTAATGTTTTCTGAGTGCCCTGGTTGTTGCCAAATTGGCTCGCAATAAAACAATTGTGATGAATGCGTACCGTCTGCATACAGTTGTTTAAGCTGATCCAATTGTAGTCATTGGTAAAGGTTATTTGTAATGAATAGGTTGGATTGAGAGTGTCATGATATCTCGTGCCCTTAATTCAGCTTTTTTGCTATGTCGAGCTTAGAGTAGAAAGAAACGAAGCGTCGCTAGCAATTAATTGCAAAAAGAGACAGCGGCCCACTAATTAATGTATAATAATAGGCAACAAAGAAGGGAGGCATGCAGGATGGCACAATTTGAGCAATGTGTTATTAAAAGCTTTAAGCATGATGGACATGTTCATCGTGTTTGGCAGCAAAATTGGCTCGTTCCGCATGCTGAACTGCTTGCTCCACACCAACAGGAGCATATGATTGTGATCGTGAATCAGCAAACACCAATTGTTGAAGCGAACGGCAAGCAATGGATTAGCCGCGTGCCTGCAGTGTCTTTTTTTATCCCGGGCTGCTGGTATAACGTTGTAGCTTTACTGGAGGAAAGCGGTGTACGATATTATTGCAATATCGCCTCTCCGCCTTATTATAATCAAGGTACGATAACCTATATTGATTATGACCTTGATGTGCTGCTAACATTAGACGGCAGATGTGTTGTTGTCGATGAAGATGAGTACGAGCAGCATAAGCAGCTGTATCATTATTCTCATATTGTCGAGGAGAGAGTGCAAGCCGGCTTGCATGAGCTGTTGAAGCGTATTGAAGAGGGAGAGGCTCCATTCCATGAGCAACCAGTAAAATACTACTATAATAAATGGATGGAGTTAAATGGGGAGGAATAAGTTTATGCTAGCTGAATTATGGGATTGGATTAAAACAATCGCCATATCTTTTGTCATTGTGTTTTTAGTACAAGCTTTTTTATTTTCGCCAGCTATTGTAAGTGGGAAATCAATGGAGCCGACTTTAACGGACAGAGAATGGCTTTTTTCTAACAAAATTGTATATTTGATCGGTTCACCTAAAGTTGGTGATGTTGTAGTGCTTAATAATCCGCGTCGTGATGTTGAGCCTGACAATAAATACTTTGTGAAACGTGTTGTCGGTGTTGGCGGCGACCATATTGAGATAAAAGACGGAGCACTATATCGCAATGAAGAGCTAGTCGAAGAAGATTATACGGATTCAGTTATAGAAGGTAACGATTCGACAAATCTTATCGTGCCTGAAGGACAGTACTTTGTTATGGGAGACAATCGTAAGCTCATGATGAGCAACGACAGCCGCAGCTTTGGTCCAATCGATGAGGATGAAATTATTGGCCGAATTGATGGTGTAATCTGGCCGTTATCTAAATTCAAGTGGTTTTAATTGGAGGCTAAGTGTGTGAAGGAAGTAACGATCTATACGGACGGTGCTTGCTCAGGTAATCCTGGACCAGGTGGCTATGGTGCGCTGCTGTTTTACGGCAAGCATGTGAAGGAGCTAAGCGGTGGAGAGCGAGCGACGACGAACAACCGAATGGAGATTATGGCTGTAATTAAAGCTTTGGAAATATTAAAGGAGCCGTGCAATGTTTCCGTTTATAGCGATTCAGCTTATGTAGTAAATTGCTTCCAAAAGGGCTGGATCTATGGATGGATGCGCAATGGCTGGGTTAATAGCAAAAAGGAGCCAGTTGAAAATCAAGATCTATGGAAGCAGCTATGGGGCTTGATGAAGCAGCATCAAGTACAATATGTGAAAGTAAAAGGGCATAGCGACAACGAGTACAACAATCGCTGTGATGAGCTGGCTCGTGCCGCTATTAAGGGCTATAAATCATGAAAACTGATCAATGGGAAAAATTAAAACAAGACATGAAGGAAGCAGCAAAGGATTTAGGTATTGACGCGATTGGAGTTGCGTCGCCTGATCCTTTTGTTACGTTAAAGGAGCGGTTAATTCGCCACCGCGAGCTTGGAAGAGAGTCGGGCTTTGAGCCGACAGAGGACTTGGATCGCAGAACAGATCCTTCCTTGCTGTTTGATCGACCCAAATCCATTATTGCAATCGCAGTAGCATATACATCCAAGCTGGAAAATGCCCCGAAGTCTAAGGTAGGGGCACGCAGAGGGCTATTCTCTCGCACCTCTTGGGGCAATGATTATCATGTAGTGCTGCGCGATCGAATGAACAGGCTGGAGGAATGGCTACGCGAGCGGGTTCCAGAGCTGCGAGCCGAAAGCATGGTAGATACTGGTGAATTATCTGATCGAGCGGTCGCAGAGCGTGCTGGAATAGGATTTAGTGGAAAAAACTGCTTCGTAATAAGCCCGGAGCTAGGAACGTGGATATATTTGGGCGAAATGATTACGAATTTGCCTTTATCACCAGACGAACCGATTACCGAGCAATGTGGAGAATGCACCAAATGCCTTGATGCTTGTCCAACGGGTGCACTTGTCGGACCTGGTGAGCTTAATGCTCAACATTGTGTTTCATTTTTAACGCAAACGAAAACAATGGTCAGCGATACTCATATGCAAAAGATCGGCAATCGATTATATGGCTGCGATACCTGTCAAATCGTATGTCCGATCAATCGCGGGAAAAATTGGACGCACCATGAGGATATGCGTCCAGATGCTGAGCTAGTTAAGCCGTTGCTTATTCCTCTTTTATCAATGAGCAATAAGGAGTTTAAAGCAAAGTATGGTCATATGTCCGGCGCTTGGCGTGGTAAGAAGCCGATTCAACGTAATGCTGTCATCGCTCTGGGCAATTTTAAAGATGCGACTGCAATCCCAGCACTAACAGAGGTGTTGAATCATGACCCTAGGGAAGTACTGCGTGCTACAGCCGCGTGGGCACTAGGCAGAATTGGCACCGAGGAAGCGAAAACAGCACTTTATTCAGCGCAAACACGTGAAAAAGATGATGAGGTAAAAGAGAAGATAGAGCAAGCGATCATGCAATTGGAAGATGTAGAATAAGCACGAACATTCGTTGCTAAAACACAAGCTTCATGTTATGATACAGGGATGTCAAAGCTATCATTGTATTGAAAGGTCAAGGTGAAACTATGGCGTGGTATAATATTGTAATTCCAATTGTAACGCTTGTGGTTGGGTTGATTGGTGGATTTGCGATCGGAGTTTATTACCTGCGCAAGCAGCTTGAAAATATGCAAAACAATCCGGAGATGATGCAGAAGCAGCTAGCTAGCATGAATCCGGAAATGATGCAAAAAATGGCGAAATCGATGGGCTATAATTTGAATAGCAAGCAAATGCAAAAAGCTCAGCAAATGATGAAAAATCAGAAACATTCTCGTAAATAGGAACGAGGATCAGGAGGGAGCGAACTTATAGGATGGCGGGTAAGAAGGATTACGTCAATTCCCAGGTTTCTAGCAACCGAGAAAAAATAGAAGCGCATGTTAAGGAAATACTAAAACTGATCGGTGAAGACGTTGAACGTGAAGGCTTAATTGAAACACCAGCTCGTGTCACTCGCATGTATGAGGAAATTTATGCAGGCTATGAAGTTGAGCCGCGCGAAGTGCTAGGTGTTGTATTCGATGAGAATCATGAAGAGCTTGTTATCGTTAAAGATATTGTCTATTACAGCCAGTGTGAGCATCATATGGTGCCTTTCTTCGGAAAAGTGCATATCGGATATTTGCCAAGCGGGAAAATTGTTGGTCTTAGCAAGCTAGCACGCCTTGTTGAAGCAGTTACTCGTCGCTTGCAGGTACAGGAGCGTATAACGTCTACAATAGCTAATGTGCTTGATGAAGAGCTTGATCCGCAAGGAGTGTTCGTTGTCGTTGAAGGTGAGCATCTGTGCATGTGTGCACGTGGTATTAAGAAGCCCGGAAGTAAGACGATAACTACTGCTGCACGTGGATTGTACAAGCATGACGCAGCATTGCGTTCTGAATTTATGCAGCTAATTAAATAATGCCTATAATAATAAAGACTTTCAGTTGCTTGTGTGGCGGCTGTAAGTCTTTTTGTATTTTAATGGCTATATATTAGATTATTGAATGCTGTATACATGTAAACAATTAGAGTATAATTGCGATTAGTAAGACAATTAGTTCCAAACAAGCGCATTTGAATACGATTTATGCATAGCATGATATACGACATAGGAATAGTTTAATGTTATACAGAGGGTTAAGGGAGTGTTTTCTATGAAATTAATAGAGTTGATTAAGCCGTTATTGTTCGCCAAAGTAACGGGGAATGCTGAGGTCGAGGTGACAGGCATTCATAATGATGGTCGGGTTGTGGAAGAGGGCTTTATGTTTGTTTGCACGAAAGGTGCGAGCATGGACGGTCATGACTACATTCCACAAGCGATTGAGCGTGGCGCGAAGGTGATCGTTGTCGAGCGAGAGGTGGAGGCGGTAGCGGGAATCACTTATGTTCATGTGCCGAGCACAACAAGAGCTGCCTCCGTGATGGTTGATCGCTTCTACAATTCACCGACGTCAAAGCTAAAGCTCATAGGTGTAACTGGAACGAACGGTAAGACGACAACGACGAATCTAATAGAGCATTTGCTTACGTATCATCAGCATGCAACTGGAGTGATCGGGACGATTGAGATTCGCTATCCTGGTTTTCAGGAAGAAGCTAAGCTGACGACGCCGTTATGCTACGATCTGCAGCATTACTTTTACGATATGGTTGAAGCTGGTGTGGAATATGGTGTTATGGAGGTATCCTCTCATGCGCTGCATCTTGGGCGAGTCCACGGCTGTCAATTTAAGACCGCAGTATTTACTAATTTGACGCAGGACCATCTGGATTACCATGAAACGATGGATGCATACGCTCAAGCCAAAAGCTTGCTGTTTGCTCAGCTTGGCAATACGTATGAACAGCCGAAGTATGCCGTGCTGAATGTAGATGACCCATGGAGCGAAGCTTACGCCCATGTAACGAGCGCACAGCTGATCACCTATGGTTTAAGTGACCAAGCACTTGTACGCGCTACAAATATTAATATAACCGCCGCTGGAACAAGCTTTACGTTAGAGACACCGATTGGCTCGACGACGATTCAAACTTCATTAATCGGAAAATTCAACGTCTACAATATGTTAGCAGCGATTAGTACTGTTCTGCCTGAAGGAATGACTCTAGCGCAGGTGAAAGAAGCGATCGAGGGTGTGAAGGGCGTAGCAGGACGATTTGAAGCAGTGCAGCAAGGCCAGCCGTTTGCAGTTGTAGTAGATTATGCACATACACCAGACAGCTTGGAGAATGTGCTAACGACTGCGCGCCAGCTAGAGCCTCGAAAGTTACTTTGTGTTGTTGGCTGTGGCGGAGATCGTGATCGTACAAAACGACCAATTATGGCTGATATTGCAATGAATCTTGCGGATCAAGTGTACTTTACATCCGATAATCCTCGTACGGAGGATCCAGCTGCCATTCTCAAAGATATGACAGGGCATCTGACAGCTGAGCATTACTCGACAATTGAAGACCGCAAGGAAGCGATTGAACGTGCTATTGCCGAAGCTAGCGAAGGTGATATTATCGTCATAGCTGGTAAAGGCCATGAAAATTATCAAATTATCGGAACTGAGAAAACTCATTTCGATGATAAGGAAGTTGCTTGTGATAAGCTTGCAGAGTTAGGTTTTTCGTTAAATGCTTAAGCTGTTAGCTTAGCCATAGAATAAATAGGCGCAGACTAGACGACTATACTCCTGATACAGGAAGTGTAGAAGACTGGTCTGCGCCTTATATGTTATCGTTTAATAATTTCTAGAAAATGATCGGCTGCAGGCAAAAAGCGAAATGGAGTGCTGCGCAGATTTACTTCAGCATGTTGCTTATGCAGCTTTTCGATCAGCTGTGGCAGCTCAGGGTATCGTTCGTTGCGAAAGCCTACTAGCGGGTACACGACGATGCGTCCACCTTGCTTCGTAACTCTTAGCATTTCCTGCAGTGCTTCTAGATGGAAGCTAGCATCGAATTGCTCCTGATATAAAAACAAAAAATGATTGCAGCATACGAGTTCGAAACTGTTATCAGCATAAGGCAGCTTCGGCAAAGCTCCAGCCATGTAGCGGAAGTAGCCGCTCTTTTTTTCATCTGGTACAGCCAGTTTCTTCACCGGATAAGCATGCTGGCTTGTCGTATCATCGCTGTTTTTCTCTTGTTGATAATGGGTAATAAATTGCTGCAATGAGGCATGGCGGATCTCATCATGCTCCTGTAGTGAAGCATAGTCTTTCCATACGAAGGCATGCTGCTTCGCTGCCAGCTTGGAAGATGCAAGTTCAAGCTCTTGCAAGCCGTGCTTTAGCATCGCATCAGGTGTCAGCTTGTAAAGCGGATCGCAAGCAAAAGCCTCATAGCCTCGCTTGCAAAGCTCAGCGGTAAAGGAAGAAGCGCCAGCAGCAACATCTAATATGTTGCCATGGCGAGGAAGCTCATCCTCTAGCATGAACATGCGGCAATATTCCTCGTAGGAACGGCATGTCATTGCAACACCAGTTTGCTCATAAAGTGTTTCGTTATTCATTCTACATCTCTCCTCGTCTCATCTCATCTGCACTCATCTCAGCTGAACGGTCTTTAATCAGCTGTAGCTAGAATTATAACCAATAATTAACAAAAAGAAAAGCAGCAAATCAATCTGATTTGTCTGCTTATTATTGCTATGTTCTCATTAGAATGAGCTCAGAAACTGTGAAATGTTTTGAACATATAGATTCGGATCTTTACGGAAAAGCAGCTCATGCTGACCACCCTCGACAACCCAAAGTCGCGATTGCAGCGTAGCTTGATTGGCTGCGATGCGCTTAGCGATATATACATCTGCCTTATTATCAGCAGTGCCGTGAATAATAAAGAGTGGAATATCATATGTTGTTTGCAGGATTGTTTCAGCTGGCTTATTTGAAAAGGCATGATTCGTCCAAAGCGGAAGCAGCTTACCAATAATGGCCGTTGTCGGATATTTGGGTAAACCTATATATTGCTTAATATTCGTATATAGCGTTTCAGGACTTGGCAAGAATAAGCTGTCCAATATTAATCCATCAATAAGCTCCGTTTCTAACGCGGCTTGCAAGGCGGTTCCACCACCCATAGAAAAGCCCCAAACAATGATTTTATCTGCTCCGCGTTCATTCGCGTAGTCAACTGCGGCAAGCAGCTGATTCTTTTCTTCTGAGCCCCATGTCGCCGGAGCACTATAGCTTTTGGAGGCATAGCCGTAATCGAACATAATAACGTTATAGCCCAGATCGTGCATCAGCTCAGCTAAGTCGTACATCGGCACCCAGCTTTCCTCACGATTGGCACCGTACCCATGGGATAATATGATCGTTTGTTTTGATTCCTCTCCTGAGGCTGATGATAGAGCAGGGATGAACCAACTGTCTACGGTCGTTTCACCACTTTTACTTGGATAAACAACGACCTCATAGCTTAAATCCTTTTTCTCAATAGGGTTACTTTCCAATGGGGGGACGTAAGGGAAAGCGAGATTCCAAGCGATAATCGCATGACTAACGATTACGATAATGCTAATAAATGCGAGTAATGAAACGATGCTTGCAACCGAGAAATGAGTCAACTTTGATTTGCGTGTCGTGTTGATGTTGGGTGTAGCTGTTGTCGCTTGCATTGGGGGACTACTCATATTGACTCACCTCTCTATCTGCGTTTAATTTAATGCTAAGCCGACAAGATTCGACTGTCAACTGGAACTTATCTCTTATTTATAAATGCATCTGATTACAGTTAGTTCATTATCATATTCGATCGGCAAAATGAAATGTACAGAAGCAACTTATATGTAGTATACTAATTGAGAATGAATATCAACGTATTTGAAATTAGTTTTATTGTATGAAACAATATACTGTCACTACTAATTTTAGCGTGTTACAATGAAGGTAGGAGGGATGCTCGTGGATGAAGGAAAAAACACGGTTCGTTCGGTAGAAAGAGCGCTCGATTTATTACTTTGCTTCACCATTCGTCCAAGCTGGGCGATGACAGAATTAGCTCAAGAGGTCGGTCTACATAAAAGTACTGTACATCGTATGCTGGCAACGCTGGAGGAGAAAGGTTTTATTGAACGAGATGCTGCAACAGACCGCTATCAGCTTGGATTGATGGTATGGGAGCTGTCGGCTAATCTTTCCGCTACCAACGATCAGTCAATGATGTGGCAGAAGGAAATGGAAAGGCTGCGCGATCAGCTTGGAGAAACGGTCAGCATCTATGTGCGTTCAGGTGTAGAGCGTATTCGGATTCAATCTGTTCAGAGCAATGAGCCTGTTCGCAGAGTAGCCCCTGTTGGTGCACGTTTTCCTTTATATGCGGGCGCGTCTAGCAAGGTGCTGATCGCGTACGCGAACCAAGATGAACAGCAGGAAATATGGCAGGATCCGACTTGGCAGCTTCGAGATCAGCTTACAATGGATAAGTATCAGAGTGAGCTATGCGAAGTGCTAGAGCAAGGTTATGCGGTTAGCTTCGAGGAACGGGAAAGTGGAGTAGCTGCGGTATCCGTGCCAGTATTTGATCGAGAAGGACATATATTGGCTGCATTGGCGGTTTCGGGGCCATCGGGAAGGCTTACCTTGGAACAAATGAGCGAATATGCACCGATCATGCAAAGCGCAGCTAAACGGATGAGTATGATGACAAGACTATAGCTTTCAGCAATATATTGAACTATATACACAAATCTAGAATCTCCTTATGTAATAGCGAGAAGGATGCAGCGATGGTAACGGTCCATGCTCTGACTCATTACAGCAGAAGGGGATTTTTTGCATCTATATAAGGCAACAGCAATTGAGTCACGCCATGCAAAACGTTTAGCGGAAGCAGCAAGACACCTTGTGCTGTGGAAGACATACACAAGGTGGGATATGCATCACTGAAACTTCTTAAAGCATGTCACGGTTAAAATCAGCATGGACACGCTGATCCGATAGCAATGCTTGCTCAAGCATAAGTGAAAAATATGTATCAATGATGGCTTCCTTTAAAGGATAGAACGATTGTCCATTTTCCACGAAAGCTTTCATCTTGGACAACACATGAGCAATGGCTATTTCTTCATCTGATAACGATGCAGGATAGAATGGATTTTCGTACAGTGAACGGCCTTCAAACTGTATGCCCTGAAGCGATAATGGTGCTAATTGGCCGCCGAGTCCGGATATTTTCTGTGATAGCATCCCAGAATAATATTGGCCTGGAGAAGAGGTCCAGTTCACCTGATCCGATATGATTTCCCCCTTTGTTCCTCTGATTAATACGCGATTGCTGCGAATGGGAGAAAAATATTGTTCCCTGCAGAAGTCATACACTGCTGTTTTTCCATCTTCGAAGTGTAAAAGTGCTATATCTTGAAAAGGATATGTTAGCTTTTCTTCTGTTGGAACTTCGTAACGGTTAGGGCCTTCTACTACAGGAGCTGTAGTTCGAGTTCCGATGATCGTGCAGGGCTCAGACTGTATACCAAGCCATTTTCGAATAAAATGCACACCATGGTAGCCATGAGCGAGCGAGACCTGTACATGATTAACGTTTCCGATAAGATTAGATTCGATAACCTTTAATCTCGCCATATTCATCGGCTGGTACATGTATTGTTCTGCTATTTGCACGTGATTAAACTGATCGATCTCGCTGTACAAACGTGTTAACTCATCGAGTGTTGTAGCAGGCGGAGTTTCAGCTAATATAGGAACATTAGCATTTTTAAGTTGTAGTAGCGTACTTGTTACGTTGGTTTTAGCAATCGCAAGTACGATAAATTGGTGATTACTATTGTTAATTAGATCTTCTAATGTATGATAAATCGGGATATTCCACTTGCTCTTGAACAGCTCAGCTTTTTTTGGATTACGGATATATACACCCGACACTTGAAATAAGTGAGGAAGCTGATTTGCAATACGCATATAAAACTCAGCTCTCCATCCGCCACCGATCATTCCAAATGAGATAGGTTTCATAAGGAATTCACCCCCTAAAAATTGTGTAACATCAGACCCAAGTATAACTTATTAACCGCATTAGTGTTAGTCTTACCGTTATTGTCGTAGGTATTAGATAAGGGATTATATTACATTAAAATCTATATTTGTTATATTGTATTTAATTGGACCTAATACACTGTAGTTTATAAAACTTTATTGCTAGAAAATTTGCTGAACTATATAGAAAATAGTGAATAAATCCGATTATATAACTGTTAGGGATTATTCATGTTGTTTTTTATTGTTCTCTAACAATCTAATATGCAGCTTGCAATTTTCAGTTATTATCAACAGGTTCATCTTCATCATGAAAAGGAGAGTGCAGCAGTGAAACGGTGGATTAAAAATAAAAGTTTTGTTTTCAGTAGTTCTTTACTTATGGGGTTTTTATGTGTAGTGATCGTTATGTCCATGAACTATTTATCATTCGATGCGCAAAACAAAGCGATTAACAATGAAATGATCATTGTTGGGGAAAAGCTTCATTCTCAGGCTCAAGCGAACGCAGTGCTTATCGAGAATGTTGCGAAGAAGATGAAGGATGGTCAAGCAGGAGCAACCAATGAAGAGCCAGAAATTATAAAGAGAATACTGAATGCGATGGTTGACGATAAGCTTGTTGCGAATGCTTATTATTTCACTTCAGATATCGTACAAAATGAAGGTGCAGAAGAGCTTCAGCTGATACAAGTAACAGATGGTGTTGATGAAAGTGGGTTACATGCAGGGGATCGCTATTCACCTAGTGCTGAGTTTAGTATTGCCTTTCAAAAAGCGCTCAATAATGAAGCTGGTCTTTCCGAACCTTATAAAGGTGAGCACGGAACATGGATAGCATATCTTGCGCCGATTAAAAGTGAAGATGGCAGGACAATTGCTGTACTAGGTCTGGATTATGATTACGGAAAAGTACAGTCAAAATTAAATCAATTAATTTTTAAGAGCTGTATTATTGCATTTGTTGTGTCAACGATTGCCATTGTGACGGTTATTTTTCTTGTTAGACTTGTCGTTAAACCTTTACGTGTGCTCGTTAAGCATGCCGAGGAAGCGGCAAACGGTGATCTTACGGTTCAAATTCCGCTAACTAGCCGCAACGAAGTTGGACAAGCAGCGCAATCCTTTAATGAAATGGTAAGAAGCTTAAGAGAGCTGACTGTTCGGATTGATCACACATCACAAAATGTATCCGAAGCTTCGAATACATTAAAAGAAACAGCTGGTCAGACGAAAGCTGCAACGAATGAAGTAGCAACAGCGATACAAGGTGTAGCGGTTAGTGCTGAGACGCAACTCGCAAGCGCTCAAGAATCTCAGCGCGCAATGATGGAGATGACGATTGGAATTCAGAGAATTGCAGAATCTTCCTCTACAGTTTCTGAGCTCGCTGTGGACACCTCGCAATTAGCAGTACAGGGCGAAAAGGTTATCAATCAAACAGCAGAGCAAATCACTACGATTGAACAGCAAGTAACAGGAGCTGCTAGTGTTATGAAGGAGCTCAACGAGTCTAGCATTCGTATCAACGATATTATTGGTCAAATTACTGAAATTGCTGATCAGACGAACCTGCTTGCGCTTAATGCATCCATAGAAGCTGCACGTGCAGGTGAATACGGAAAAGGCTTTGCAGTGGTAGCACAAGAAATACGTAAGCTTGCAGAACGATCTAAAGGATCATCTTACGAGATTGCAACGATTCTGCAAAGTATTGGATCAAAGACACAGGAGGTGGCGTCCTCATTGTCTGAATCAGCTTATGAAACTCGCAAAGGTACCGAGTTGGTTAATGCTTCAGGAGAATCTTTCCGTCTCATTCTGCATTCAGTTAATCAGGTAACGGTGCAAGTACAAGAAGTATCAGCAGCCTCCGAGCAAATGTCAGCAGGAAGCGAAGAGATTGCAGCTTCTATGGTTGAGCTTGAGCGAATGGCGAATACATCAGCCTCTCGCTCACAAGAGGTTGCTGCTGCTTCTGAAGAGCAGTTGGCTTCGGTCGAAGAGGTGGCTAGCTCAGCGCAGCAGTTACAGGATCTCGCTCAACAGCTAAGAGAAGCTGTTGGAAGATTCAAAGTATAATTGCAAAAGTCACGTTCAAGCATCATCTATGCTTTGAACGTGACTTTTTTTACGTAATGTATTCAAAAAGTCTAGCTTTTAGGACGGAGAGCCCCGGCTGTATTGAAGATTCGATGTCGATTAATCGCTAGCTAGCACTTCTTGATCAAAGCTGGACTTATAGTATTTTTTACGAAAGCCTGATGGAGATATTCCGACATGCTTTTGGAAGCAGTTCGCAAAGTAAGGGATGTTTTCGAAACCTACTGCAATAGCGATATCGGAGATCGAAGCATGTGTATTAAGCAGCATTGTTTTAGCTTGGTCAAGACGAAGCTTCGTCACATATTCATTGGGAGTGTAGCCATACACCTGCTTAAGCGCTCTCGTAATGTAGTTGTAATGATAGTTGAACGCATGCGACAGCAACTGATTCGTAATCTGCTGCTCATAATGATTACGAAGGTAATGCTCGACCTGTTCGGCTAGTCGTACGATGCTGCTCGTTTGCGATTGATTCTGCTTTGCATCCATCATGCGCAGCAATTCTTCAAATGCATGCTGCTTTTGCCAATATGCATTAGGCTCAAGATGCTTACCAGCTTCATTCATCTGATCAATGAGCTGGTAAGCTTGCTGCGGAAAGGTGAGCTTCATTGATTTGGGAAGCTGCATCGTGTAAGGTGCAGGATTAAAGCAGTCCTGATGGGCTTCCGTTTGAAACTTATAGTGAATTTGCTCTGTTTCGATCCATTCGTTGACTGTCTGAAAATGTATCCAGTAAAAAAAAGTAGCTTCGCTAACAGGTTCTACGCTGTAATGATGTCGGTCAGGGAGTAGAATGAGTGTTTCCCCCGCAGTAAGTCTCCAGCTGTTGTCTCCCTCGGCTAAGTGCAGACAGCCATCGCGTACAATAATGAGGTCGAACAAATTAATACGATGACGATTCGGATGGGAATCCCCAATCTGGTAGTCAGAAAAACCGCTTTCTAAGTAGTAGGGCGAAGGTGGACTATTGAAATAAATATAAGCAGGATCTTTCATAATAGCTCTCCCCTCTTTATGTGTGAGATATTATAAGTTTTAGTTGATATTCTGTATCGATTTACTAGTATGATAACACATAAAATAAAGTTGTAAGTGTGAAATTTAAGTAGGAGGGATAATATGGTCGCTACGATTAAACCATCTAAATTTGTTTCAATGAGGCAAGTTGAATTAAATGATCCGTTTTGGAGCCAATACACACAGCTAGTTCGTGATGTGGTTGTTCCTTATCAATGGGAGGCAATTAACGATCGCGTCGAGGGTGCTGAAAAAAGCCACGCAGTACAAAACTTTAAGATCGCAGCGGGATTAGCTGAAGGCGAGTTTTATGGCTTTGTGTTTCAAGATACAGATGTTGCTAAGTGGCTTGAAGCCGTTGCATACTTGTTAATAAAACAGCCCAATCCAGAGCTAGAGGCAATCGCAGATGAGATGATCGACATTATCGAAAAGGCTCAGGAACCTGACGGCTATTTGAACACTTATTTCACAATAAAAGCACCGGAAGAAAAGTGGACGAATCTTACAGAAGCGCATGAGCTATATACTGCTGGTCACATGATCGAAGCAGCAGTTGCCTATTATGATGCAACTGGAAAAACGAAGCTTCTTGATATCGTTTGCCGCTTAGCTGATCATATTGCTGATGTTTTTGGTGATGGGCCAGGACAACTTCAAGGTTATGATGGTCATCAGGAGATTGAGCTTGCACTTGTGAAGCTGTACCACGCAACCAATAATGAAGCCTACTTAAACTTAAGTAAATACTTTATCGATAAACGAGGCACGAACAATTTCTTCGAAGAAGAAGCAGAGAAACGCGGCTGGACGAGTATATGGCATAAAAACCGCATTCATATCGATCCAAAGTATTTCCAAACACATAAGCCGGTAAGAGAGCAGTCCGAGGCGATTGGACATGCGGTGCGTGTCGTATATATGCTCGCAGGTATGATCGATATTGCAAGAGAAACGAATGATGAAACGCTGCTTGATGCAAGCCGTACGCTTTGGAATAACATTGTTGGCAAACAGATGTACATTACTGGCGGTATCGGTTCGATGGTTCACGGTGAAGCTTTTTCATTTGATTATGATCTGCCTAATGATACAGTTTATGCCGAGACATGTGCATCGATTGGCTTAATCTTCTCTGCTCAGCGGATGCTGCAACTTGAGCCTCATGCGCATTACGCAGACGTGATGGAGCGTGCTCTGTACAATACGGTAATATCGGGAATGGCGCTGGACGGGAAGCATTTCTTCTATGTTAACCCACTAGAAGTATACCCTTCACAATGTCATCACAAAAATCATAACTACAATCATATAAAGCCTGTACGTCCGGAATGGTACGGCTGTGCTTGTTGCCCTCCGAACTTGGCGAGACTATTATCTTCGTTAGGAGACTATCTGTATTCCGTTCGCAACAATACGATCTATTCTCATCTATTCATCGGTGGCAAAACAAACGTAGATATCGATGGAGTAAATGTAGCAATTACGCAAACATCTGAGCTGCCTTGGCAAGGTAAAGTATCCTATGAGATTGGCTTAGACGCGTCTGCAAGCTTTGGATTAGCGGTTCGTATTCCTAGCTGGTCTGATCAAGCGACCATCCTTGTGAACGGTAAGGAAGTGGAGTTGTCTGGCCTAATGAAGGACGGCTACGCTGTTATCGAGCGAGTATGGAGCAACGGTGATACTGTTGAGCTAAAGCTGGATATGTCGATTAATCGTATGAAGAGTCACCCGAGCATTAGAGCTAATGCTGGAAAGGTTGCATTGCAGCGCGGACCAATTGTATATTGCGTTGAGGAAGCTGATAACGGTTCGAATTTGCAGCATGTTCGCTTGCCGCAGGGTGCAGAGCTGGAGCTTACATTCAACGAGCAATTAGCTGGAGGCGTTGTTACGATCGAAGCAGATGCGATGATTGAAGATACCGACGCATGGAGTGATGACTTGTATGCGGCTAACGTGGAGCTTAGGCAAAAGGCTAAGAAGTTGACCTTTATTCCTTACTACACATGGGCTAACCGCGGTGAAGGCGAAATGATGGTTTGGGTGAAGGAATAGTTGATTCATAAAAAAAATACTTAGATGTTCGATGGGCGGTGTTAGAGAAACTTTTCTCTACATCGCTCATTTTTTATTGCAATTAACAGCCTTCGTAAAGAGATTCATAAGTAACATTAACTGTATCTCACGGGATATGTTGTTGGGATTAATTAATATTTAGTGGAAAATATAGTATATTAGACTTTAGGGGGTGGAGAAGTGGAGTTTTACATTGACTTTCCAGAACGTGTTATTGAGCGAGCTCTGATGTCTCTTGTATTACTGATCGTCATATTTCTTGCATATAGAATTTATAAACAGCAGAAAGATCGGGTTAAGTTATGGAAGATAGTAATCATTATTTTTATAGGAACATGTCCATTAAACTTCAATATTGATTTTAATTTGTTTGGATTTACTGAAATAATTAAAATAGCGATTCTCCCACTTGGTGTGTGGTTACTATACTTTATATGGAGAAACAATGCTGTGAAATGGCAGAAGTATCGTAAATATGCATGGCTTGGGTTTCTAAGTAACTACTTCATACTTGGTGCGATGATCATCACAGCATTACTACAATTCCTTATATATCCAGTAGATAGACCTAGTACATACTTTAAAGATATGAGCGAGGCAGAGCTGCTGATCATCCATCCATCAGCTGAGCAGTCTGTATTAATTGACGCAACACAGCTTGAAGAGCAACTAGCATATATGAGGGAAGCAAAGATCAACGGTCATCAATGGTATTTAGACATTCATGATATGAAGGTAAATGAGCAAGAAGTTATAGAGAAGTTTCCATATATGCTTGTAGGTGTAAAAGGTAAATGGGGAAGTGGATATGATAGCTTGATCTATGTTGAGAATGATGGCAAAGGGCTATTAATTACGAATGATAATAAGCAATATTATTATCGCTTTGAGCAGTCGGTAGTTACGGAGGTGAAGCGTGACAATGCCGCGTAGAAGGAAAATAATATTAATCAGTGTATCGATTGCGTTGGTACTTATATCTATTATTTATTTCTCGGTTAGATCAAGTCCCTCCCAATTTTTAACTGAAGAACAGTTAAAGCGAGAGTTAGCAGAATCACTCGAGCGAGAGAAAACAGAGATTACATCGATAACCGACATTGTTGATATCGACGATAGACATAAAGTGGCCTTATTTGTAACGGATAAAGAGCAATATGGAAAAAGCTTTTGGCAGTGGGATCGATTGGAAGACAAATGGCAAGAAGTACATTTTTCTATCTTCGAAACACCAGAACTATGGATGATCGATGAGAATGATGAGAGCAGCTATCGATTGATCTGGCATCAATCTCCGGAAACTGAGGTAAAGAGCTACAATTTTTACTTATTGAAACGACGAGGTTATCATGAATCTCAGCGTAATGATGAGGTGCTAAGGAGTGTATATGAACCACAGATTCAGCTTGAGCATACGGTAGCGCTTGAGGGTCAGGCGCATGGCGTAATGTTACTACCTGATGAATGGGTTAAGCTAATTAAGCTACAAAAAAAAGCCACCGCTAATACTAACAGACGGACAGCAAATTTATTTTGGTCTAATTCGACGAGTTCTTTTTTATTCCATTTCAAAGCATTTGATTATAACAACGATGAAATACCCGAAGCTGAATTATCGAATGGTCCTAGATTCGCTAGAGGTGGCGGAACACAGGTTTTATCTAATCCTGAAGAGTATTTTTTTGAATAGCAGCTGAAAAAAAAGCACTTCCTGTATTGCGAGTTCAAAGTGAACCCGCAATAACTAGGAAGTGCTTTTACTATCTAGAAGCTTACATATTAGCAATCATTTGACGAAGTACAGTTTGCAGGATACCACCGTTATGGTAGTAGTCTACATCTACAAGTGAGTCAAGACGAACGATCGCTTTGAATTCGAACGTTGTGCCATCTTCACGAGTAGCAGTTACTGCAACCTCTTGGCCTGGTTGAACATCGTTGGACAAGCCGGTGATGTCGAATGTTTCGCGGCCATTGATACCTAGAGACTGCCAGCTGTCGCCTGTTTTGAATTGAAGCGGAAGCACGCCCATACCAACAAGGTTAGAACGGTGGATACGCTCAAAGCTTTCAGCGATAACTGCTTTAACGCCTAGCAGGTACGTACCTTTAGCAGCCCAGTCACGAGAAGAGCCAGTACCGTATTCTTTACCAGCGATAACAACTAGGTTTTTGTCATTTTCTTGATATTTCATAGAAGCATCGTAGATCGACATAACTTCATTGTCAGGAAGGTAAGTTGTTACGCCACCTTCTGTACCAGGAGCAACTGCGTTACGGATACGAATATTGGCGAATGTACCGCGCATCATTACTTCATGGTTACCACGACGGGAACCGTAAGAGTTGAAGTCTTTGCGCTCTACGCCATTTTCGATCAAGTATTTGCCCGCAGGGCTTGATACTGTAATGTTACCAGCAGGAGAGATATGGTCTGTTGTTACAGAATCCCCCATCAATGCTAGTACACTTGCCGCTTTAATATCAGCAATATCATTTAGACCGTCACCAAGGTTAGAGAAGAATGGAGGATTTTGAATATATGTTGATTTCTCATCCCACTCATAGCTTTCACCTTCAGGTACGTCAATCGCATTCCAACGTTCATTCTGCGTAAATACATTCGCGTATTTATCATTGAACATTTGTGGATTAAGAGATGCAGCAACTGCTTCTTTAATCTCAGCATTTGTAGGCCAAATGTCTTTCAAGTAAACTGCTTCACCTTGCTGGTCGTAGCCGATTGGATCGTTAGCAAGGTCAATATTAACTGTACCTGCTAGCGCATAAGCTACAACTAGTGGTGGAGAAGCAAGGTAGTTTGCTTTAACTTGAGCATGTACGCGGCCTTCGAAGTTACGGTTACCAGAGATAACTGCTGCAACCGTCATATCGTTGTCAGCGATCGCTTGGCTAACTTCCTCAGGAAGTGGACCAGAGTTACCGATACATGTTGCACAGCCGTAACCAGCTACGTGGAAGCCAAGCGCTTCAAGCGGCTCGATTAGGTTTGCTTTTTTCAAGTATTCTGTAACAACGAGTGAACCCGGTGTAAGCGAGCTTTTCACGTAAGCAGGCTTCACTAGTCCGCGCTCAACTGCTTTTTTCGCAACAAGACCTGCACCAAGCATAACGCTAGGGTTGGACGTGTTCGTGCAGCTCGTAATCGCAGCGATGACGACTGCGCCTGTTTTTAGAGCTGTTTCAGCACCATTAGGATGCTTCACAGGTACGCTTTGCTCAATTTTTTCTTCAGATAGACCGTATCCGCCTTTTTCAACAGGCTTGCGGATTGTGTCGTTGAATTCCTTCTTCATGTTCGTAAGCTCAACACGGTCTTGTGGGCGCTTAGGACCAGCAAGAGAAGGAACAATCGTAGAAAGATCAAGCTCAATTACATCTGTAAAGACAGGATCTGGTGTAGCGTCCGTACGGTACATATCCTGTGCTTTGTAGTATGCTTCGACAAGCTCGATTTGCTCTTCTGAACGTCCAGTAGCACGAAGGAAAGAAAGTGTCTCGCTGTCTACTGGGAAGAAGCCGATTGTAGCACCGTATTCTGGTGCCATGTTCGCAACCGTTGCACGGTCAGGCAATGAAATATTGGATAGACCCGGACCAAAGAACTCAACGAATTTACCAACAACGCCTTTTTTACGAAGGATTTCCGTAACAGTAAGCGCAAGGTCAGTAGCTGTAGCACCTTCTGCAAGGCTGCCAGTCAGCTTAAAGCCGATTACTTCAGGCATTACGAAGTATAGAGGTTGTCCAAGCATACCAGCTTCCGCCTCGATACCACCTACACCCCAGCCTACAACGCCAAGACCGTTAATCATTGTCGTATGAGAGTCTGTACCAACTAGAGAGTCAGGGAATACAACGGTGTCACCATCAATCGTTTTTGTAGCGGCAACGCTTGCTAGATACTCAAGGTTAACCTGGTGAACGATACCTGTTCCTGGAGGAACAGCACGGAAGTTATCGAATGCTGTTTGTGCCCAACGAAGGAAACGGTAACGTTCTTCGTTGCGCTCAAATTCAACCTTCGTATTATACTCAAGCGCTTCAGGAGTTCCGAATGCATCAACCATAACAGAGTGGTCGATAACCAGATCAACTGGAACAAGCGGGTTAATGTTTTTAGGGTCTCCGCCAGCTTTTTTAACAGTGTCACGCATTGCTGCTAGGTCAACAACAACCGGAACACCAGTAAAGTCTTGAAGAACGATACGAGCTGGAATGAAAGGAATTTCTTTGTCCTCACGACCATTTGCCCAGTTAGCAAGCTGCTTAACATGTTCAGGCGTAATCGCACGACCGTCGAATTGGCGAACAGCTGCTTCAAGCAATACTTTAATGGAGAACGGTAACTTGGAGATATCTTTAAAGCCTTGTTGTTCAAGGCCACCTAGGTGGTAGTATGCATACTCTTTACCACCGGATACAAGCGTGGAGCGAACGGAATATTCGTTTTGTTTAGCCATCATGAGTCTCCTTTTATTATATTTACAGTTTCACTAGGTGAAACTGTATTTCAAAATCACTTATATCTATAGTATAGCGGTAAATGAGGGTGGACGTAAAGGGTTATTGTTAGCAATCTTAGCAAATCTACATGAACAGCCAAGTCCATGCATATAATGAAGCAGTTATTCTACCACGGTATTGCGTTTCGAATTCAAAAACTGTGAGGAGGGGAAGCATGAGCAGGTCAACAGCAAATATTAGACGAAGAAGAAAGAAGACAAAAAGCAAGCAGCAAGCAGTCATTCATGCTGCACAACGCTCTACGATGATCTCAGGTCAATCGAAGAATGTGCAAGCATCAAGTTTTGCTCAAAGCATGGATCAACAGCCAGCCAGAACAGGGACAATTAAAGCATCGCTGCCACCATTAACGAACAAGGTGAAACGTGAAAAGTTAACGGATTGGAAACCGTTGTTCCGGCAATACATTACACGCTACAATCAAGCGGAAACGGAACAGCATAGCCATCGTTTGAATGAGTTTTCACTAGACCAACTGCACAACGAGCGATTAGGCGAGCGATTAAGCAGATTGCGCGAACGTGATTTATATCGGGGTGCACATGTCGCAGGCAGCGAGATGAAGGCAGAAATATTAAGTGTCAATGAGCTTGAGCATGAGGTTATTCTAAATGTGAAGCTGCATTTAAAACGAAAAATATCACAAAATGATCAGCATTACTTTGAGGAGCGCATGGATCAGGAGCGGATATGGTTAACGAAGGATGAAGGTGGCTGGCAAATAACGAGAATCGAGCCAATTACACCTGAACGCAAGCCGCGCTATGCATCGACTGCAATTGATTATGTAAGTCAGAGCGAGATAGAGGAGGATGATGAGCCAATCGTATCTAGGCCGTACTTGAATCCTGATCTCATTGGAAACTTTCGCAATACGACTAACATGAAGCGCTATCGTCGCGAGCAAGCAGTTGCCTATGCTGATTCCTGGTGGAATAAGCCTAATCAGCAATATGAGGAATTCGAAGCTAATTGCACGAATTATGTTTCCCAATGTCTCTTTGCAGGTGAAGCACCGATGCACTATACTAATAGAAGAGATAGTGGATGGTGGTACAAAGGAAGGCAGCAAAAAGGCAAGGAATGGTGGAGTTATAGCTGGGCAGTGTCTCGTTCATTGACTGCGTTTTTATCGAAGTCACGCGGTAAAGGCTTGCGTGCGGTAGAAGTTGAGCGAGCTGATCAGCTTGAGCTTGGAGATATCATTGTCTACGATTGGAATGGCAATAATACATTTCAGCATTCGACCATTGTTACAGCCTTTGATAGCAAAGGGCAGCCGCTTGTCAATGCGAATACTGTTGCAAGCAGGCACCGCTACTGGGACTATCAGGATTCCTATGCCTGGACACCGAATACGCGATATCGCTTCTTTCATATAAGTGACTATTTGTAATCATCGTGTTAGTAGTTCTAGTCCAACTCATTCATTCATCGATAAGAAGGTACACATCGTGTGCGAATTGAAAGCAGCGGAGGATCTGTAATGGGAAGCAAAATTAAGGTAGGCCTTGTATACGGCGGTAAATCAGGTGAGCATGAAGTTTCATTGTCCACTGCGTTTGCTGTTACGAAGGAATTTGATTATAACAAATATGAGATTAAACCGTTTTATATTACGAAGCAAGGACAATGGCTGTCTGGCCATACAATGAATCAGCCGCCTGAATCCGCTGAACAGCTGCGTATTACAGCTAGCACAGGACAAGGAACGACACATGCAGCACTTTTTTCTTTATTTTCAGCTGTAGATGGTATTAAGCATGAAGAACAGATCGATGTTATGCTCCCTTTACTGCACGGAACATTTGGTGAGGATGGAACGATCCAAGGTTTATTCGAAATGGCGAACATTCCTTATGTTGGCGCAGGGGTATTAGCTTCATCGGTTGGCATGGATAAAGTATTTATGAAAAAGGCGTTTGCTGATGCGGGCTTGCCTCAGTGCGTATTCCGGTATGTCACAAAACCGCAATGGGTAAAGCAACAAGAATTTTACTTAATGGAATGCGAGATTGCACTTGGCTATCCGTGCTTTGTTAAGCCTGCCAATCTTGGCTCAAGCGTTGGAGTTTCGAAAGCGAATAATCGTGAAGAACTCATTAAAGCGATTGAGTATGCATTCCGCTTTGATCGCAAAGTCATCATTGAGGAGTTTGTAGATGGGCGTGAGATTGAGGTAGCAGTGCTTGGTAATGATGAGCCGCAAGCGTCCATCGCTGGCGAAATTATTTCGTCGAATGACTTCTATGACTATAAAGCGAAGTACATTGATGGAAAATCACAAATGGCTATACCTGCTGAGATCAGTGAAGAACAGATGGCACAGGTAAGAGAAATGGCCGTTACAGCATTTCAAGCGATTGATGGTACAGGATTGTCGCGTATCGACTTTTTCCTAGAACGCACGACCGGCAACTGGTATCTGAATGAGGCGAATACGCTGCCAGGCTTTACTCCATTTAGTATGTATCCATTATTGTGGCGTGAAACAGGCTTAAGCTACAAAGAACTGCTGAATAAGCTCATTCAACTTGCTTTCGACAGACATGCTGAGAAGCAGCTTATTGATTATACTGGTGATGCACAATAGCATATTGTAGAGCGAGTAGTCTTATAAGGCTGCTCGCTAACATACATGAAAAACATCCTATCGGAGGCTGGATCGTACGATCATCGCTTCTGGCAGGATGTTTTTTATTGCTGAATGATAACATTAATGTTACCCAATATGGGAGCTATTATGAGTTCTTAAGCTTTGTACGAGCTGCTCTAACTCATCCTCCGACAGTCTCAGTGAATGCTCAACAAGCTCTATAAATAGACGGGGATGTGCGGCGTATTTTGGCTTAATATATTCACTGTAAGGCGACTCGATCTGATACGAATCATGCTTTTCGCCTAGCAGCAGCCAGTCAATCGATACATTGTAAGCTTTAGATATTGCTATGAGCGCTTGTGCACCAGGTACTGAGGTACGTTTAATTGATTCCCAATCGCCAACATTTCCAGCTGATACTTGAATACTTTTAGCAAATTCTGCGATTGTCAATCCATGTTGTTTGCGTAAATCACGAATTCGATGCTTGATGTCGTTCATCGGTCACCTCATATTAACTCAGATTCTAACTCAGATTCTATATATTGATAAACCTTTACATATTGTGTATATACGTAAATACGAATATAATAAAAAAGGAATTATTTACATCATACAACGATTTATGAATACCTTTCAAATTTATACAGTTCGTTGTTGAGTTATTGAGGATGAGGTGCATCATGACTAGACAGATACGAGTATTAATAATGGATGATTCCAGCTTATTTCAAGAGATGCTTTTTGGAGAAGCTGTTCACGAACCTAACATTGAAAAATTAATATGTGCAAAGGAGCCAATTGAGGCATTCCACATCATAAATACATATCAACCGGATATTATGCTATGCAATATTGAACTTCTACTAAAGAATGGGATGGAATACGTTTATAAATTGTTAAAAGAAATTCCGATTCCTGTTATTGCGATTGCATCTCGTCATGACTTAAAGCATCCAGTCATTCAAGCAGGTGCAGTAAGCTTTGTATATAGACCGCAGACTGCTTCGCAAGCAGAATTATGTACATTTGTGAAAATGCTGCTGAAGCTGGCTGTTTATCATATTCATTCCAAGCGAAACATACAAGAGAACACGTCAATCCAACAATCAAGCAAGGTAATTGCGATCGGCGCTACTAGAGGAGGCACTGAAGCGATTGTAAGTGTACTAAGTGCAATGCCTAGCAATTGTCCTCCAGTATTAATAGCTCATCATGCACCACTTGGCGATTCGGCGATGTTTGTTGAACGTCTGAAATATTCCTGCTCAATGTTGGTAAAGCAAGCAGAGCATGGTGATGTATTAAGGCCAGGATTAGTGCTGGTTGCTCCAGCGTCTGGACATATGACGCTTACATGCGTGCAGGAGCAGTTTAAAGTGGAGTGTATAGCGGACGATCTATATAATGAACAAGTCTATAAGCCTTCACTAGATCTACTGTTTCACTCCGTTGCATTGACGATGGAGCAACATGCCATTGGTATACTATTGAATGGCAACGATCATGATGGTATTGAAGGATTGTTGCAGATGAGAAATGCTGGAGCAATTACATTTGCGCAGAATGAGCATGGCAATAGCGGGACAGCTAGCGATGCTTACAGGAGAGGTGCAGCAGGGAAATTAATCCCGCTAGAGCGTGCAGCTAAAGAAATATATAGGGCGTTGTAGTTCTTCTATTAATGAGTTGGCTCACACAGACAGCGACATTCGTATGGCAAGAAAAGCTTAGATTATGTATACTGAACAAGATAAACTTGCTGGGTTCTTAATCATTTATATAGATAGCGAGGGATAAAGATGGGTTTTCAAACAGAGTTTAATTCAGTATGTAAATTTAAGTCGGAACAGGAACTATATGAATTGTTGGAGTATGGAAAGGGAAAGATGGTGAAGAAAGGCTTTCGAGTCTATCCTACAGGTCAAAAGGTAATCGCGTATACCCCTTCGAATGAAGCGATTGCCATTGTTCGAGTACTGGCATCCATTGCTGAAATTAATTTTCAGGGTGAAGAAGTGACTCAAGTTGAGATGGAGCTCGTTCGCAAATTAACAGAGGAAGAGGCACGTGTGCAAACGGCACTTGCTGACGAGATGTTTTTTGGAGAACAGTAATGACAAAAATTAGATTTGGTTTCGTTGCAATGAGTGTTGAGCTAAAAGAAGCATCACCATCAAAGACGATGACGTATGCAAGCTTTTCCAAGCTTGCAGATCGTCAGGCAGCTATTGGAAGATTGGAGCAAATCGCTGAAACGAATTTGCATAATACGCTTCGCTTGCTGAAGCATTGCAACGCACATCAAATTATGATGTATCGCTTTTCCTCTAAGCTTATTCCGCTTGCTACACATGCCGCCCTTGAAGGCTGGAATCCATACGGTAAGCTTGCTGATTCTTTCCAAGCGATCGGACAATACGTTAAGGATAAAGGGATGCGTGTATCACTGCACCCTGATCATTTTTGTGTGTTCAGCACGCCACGTCCAGAGGTATTGAAAAACTCGATTCTAGATATGGAATATCATGTAGCGATGCTTGAGGCGATGGGGCTAGATGAGAGAAGTAAATGCAATATTCATATGGGCGGTGCTTATGGTGACAAGGAGACAGCGGGAAATAGGTTTGTTCAGCAGTTCAGTGAACTGTCGCCTAGGCTGAAGCATCGAGTAACATTGGAGAACGATGACAAAACGTTTAATGTTGCGGAAACACTTGCAGCAGCGGAAGCTGTAGGTGTGCCGATGGTTCTTGATATTCATCATCATGCGGTCAATCCAGGTGGAATCACGAACGATGAGTTAATGGATTATTATTGGCCGCGAATCGTCGCGACATGGAAGCGCGAATGTGATCGCCTGAATATTACGATTGATCAGCTACCAGTGAAAATTCATGCCTCTAGTCCAAAAAGCTTAAGCGACCCTCGTGGGCATGCCGACTATGTAGAGGTGGAGCCGTTGCTTCAATTTTTGGAACAAGCGAAACCGTATGCTCCAGCTATTGATTGCATGCTGGAAGCTAAAGCTAAAGATGCTGCGCTATTCCGGCTTATGGAAGAGCTAAAAACACAAGCTCAGCAGCACAATAATGTCATATTGTTAAACAACGGAGAGATCGAGCTAATATAGCGTTGGTTCGATGAAGCTAATTAGCATAACGCAGAACGTTTCCAGGTGTTATGTTAATTAGCCGCTTGTTGATATCAGATTGTGTAAACGTTTTAATATAACATAATGATATGATAAGTCTTGAAACAATGTTTGAGTGTTAGCGACTTTTATACTAATATGTAGAGAGACGTTGTAAGCTATTAAAAGCTATAGCATAGAGTCAATAGATTGTGATCATCGATGAAAGGGTGATAATGAATGAACGAGAATAAATTGCCCTCCGTTGTAGGCAGCAAAAGCTTTACAGCTGTTGCAATTAATAGTGCTGCAAAAGCCGGAGAATGGGTGAAAACAAAGCTAGGCACTGCGCTGCAGCTGAATCAAAAAGTATCTTCATCTGATTTGGTAACAGAGATCGATAAAGGTTCAGAGAGATTAATTCGCAATTTAATTAGTACGCATTTTCCGAAGCATGCATTTCTTGGCGAAGAAGGGGTAGAGCCGGGGGCAGAAGCATCTTCAAAGGCGATTGCTAGTGCTAAAGACGCAGAGTATTTATGGATTGTTGATCCGATCGACGGCACAACTAACTATGTACACGGTTTTCCATACTATTGTGTTTCGATTGCACTTGCTCATAAGGGAGAGGTTATCGTAGGCGTTATCTATGATCCAAGCTCCGATGAACTGTTTGTAGCTGAAAAAGGAAAAGGGGCCTATGTTCATGGCAAGCGACTGAATGTCTCTGGAGAATTAACTCTTCAAGAGAGTTTGCTAGCTTCCGGATTTCCACCGGATCAAAGCTATGCGCTTCCGCTTAACATGCATGCGATTACTCAGCTTGCACCACAGGTACGTAATATTCGTGCTGTTGGTTCTGCTGCGTTACACCTAGCATATGTCGCGGCAGGACGATTGACAGCATTTTTTGAGTATAACTTGAATAGCTGGGATCTGGCAGCCGGCTCGCTTATTATTCAAGAAGCGGGTGGAATTGTGACAGATCGTAATGGTCAGCCCTATCAGCTCGAAGTTCGTGATGTTGTAGCTTCGAACGGACATATTCATCAACAATTGCTTGATGAGCTGCAAGCCTCCTATAAAAACTTTAATAAGTAATATCAAGTATTATTCGATAATAAAGGAGCAATGAGATGAAGATTCGCCAAAGTATCGTCAGAAAAATGGTGCTCGGAATTACAATCGTATCAACGATTACATACGCGACGAGTGCATTTTTTATTCTTATCTTAGCAGAGTTATCTTGGTTTTCTAGTATACCATCGTGGTTATTCGTAGTAGGAACATTAGCAGTAGGTATATTTTGGACAGGCTTGTTCGGTTATGGTGCATCACGCTGGATGTTAAAACCGTTAGTCGCAGTGACTGACACGGTAACAGAAGCAGCTACAGGAAACTTAAATGTACCAGCGGTAGAGGTTCGCTCACGTGATGAGATGTATCGACTTGCTGAAGCGGTTAATAAAATGCTAGAGCAGTTTCGTACGATTGTTAATAGTATTAAATCCAACTCCTCACTTACAGACCGACATGTGCAGGAGCTGCAAGGAGCAGTGAACCAAACAGCCGTTCAGCTAGAAGGGCTTACAATCCAATCGGAACAGATTACATCTGGTACGTCGATGCAGGCAAGCTCGACTAATCTGCTTCATACTTCTGCCGATGAGTTGTATCATTCTGCATTGAAGATGCAAGAAGAAGCTGGCGTTGCGAAGCAGCGTACAGAGCATATGAATTTGGCTGCTACACAAAGTGAAGAAGTATTCCTCTCATTAGTGGAAGGAATGCGTCATTTGGAGCGATTGAATAGAGACTCACTGGAAACGATTCAACAGCTTAGTCAGCTCGCAGAAGAAATCGGCAATATCTCAAGCGTAGTTGGCGGAATCGCTGAGCAAACTCATTTACTAGCATTGAACGCTGCTATTGAAGCTGCGCGCGCAGGTGAAGAAGGTAGAGGCTTCGTAGTCGTAGCACAGGAAGTTAAAACACTGGCAGATAGCAGTGGTAATGCTGTAGATGAAATTCGCCATCTTATTGAACAGGTGCAACATGGAGTTATGGCTGCAGTTCAATCGATTACGACTCAATATGAACTATCTAGTCAAGAAGCAGAGAATGGTGAACGATTCGCAAAAGCTTTCCATGAAGTGAAAGAAGAAGCTACGAACGTATCTGTTACAGTAGAAAATATGGCTAATTTACTTGCGGTGCAAGCGAAGCAGGTAGAGGAATCACGCGAGCAGACTAGCAGGGTTGCTCAAGTCGCTGAAAGTATACGTGAAGGCGCTGAAACGGTACATGATACGTCTCAGCAGCAAGCAGCGATTATGGAAGAAATCGCAGCATCGACAGATGAGCTGCGCTTAAAATCAACTGAGTTATTAGATAAGGCATCATACTTTAGAACTTAACAAAACAATAGGACTTGCTGCAAACTAAACATTTGACGGCTTGTCCTATTTTATTTCGTTATATGGCATTATTTCATGGCGCAAAAGATTGAAGCGGAGGATTGGAGCATGAAGGTATATTGGAGCATAGTTAATGAAAACGATGATAGCTATATGATCGCTGCTACAGAGAATGGGTTATGCTTTATTGATATAAAAGCAGATATCGAGGAACTGAACAACTGGTGTAGAAAGCATATAGAGCAGCCTGAATTGATCGAAGATAAGGCTGTGCTTCAATATTATATTGAACAGCTGCAGCAATACTGGAAAGGGGAACGCAGTTCGTTTGATTGTGAGCTGGATCTGCGAGGAACTGATTTTCAGCAGCGTGTATGGGAAGCCTTGAAAAAGATACCGTACGGGGAAACGGTCAGTTACTTGGATATTGCGCTTGCAGTTGGCAATCGTGCCGCAGTTCGCGCTGTAGGCGGCGCAATTGGTAGAAATCCTGTGTTGATCATTGTACCTTGCCATCGCGTTATAGGTGCGAACGGCAAACTGACAGGTTTTAGCTCGGGTCTCGATATGAAGGAAAAGCTGCTTAGCCACGAACAGAGTTATTATGCAGGCGAACAGCGCCCAGAAGTTCTGTGAGAGTAGCTCGGTGAGAGAGGTTCGGTGAGAGTAGTACGAGTGAGAGTAGTCCGAGTGAAGGTAACTAAGTGAGAAGGATTCGGTGAGAGTAGTCCGAGTGAAAGTAGTCAGAGTGAAAGTGTAGCTAGGTGAGCGGTGTTCGGTGAGAGTAGCTCAGTGAACAGTAGTACAGTAGCGGGCAAAAGCGCTGATGAAAATGTCCAGAAAGCAAAAGAAGGTTGTGCCAAAACGTTAGAAATTCAAAACTAACTCAACCAAAACTAACTCCGGGGGCACAATAGAAAGGTGGGTACTAGACGCCTGATTATAGTATTCGAGTTGTAACGGAACTGAGAGGCCTGAGCGACCGAGCAAGGTCAGATAGTTTAGCAGGTGGAAACCCTGCTTGGTAAGACGTGCAGCCGCGTCACCAATAGCGAGTCTTGGGCTACTGGCAGTAATGTCAGGTGCTAAGC
>Ga0160467_100588_pt1 | contig 31056 bp, 18 predicted proteins | sample HID1972I_E11MG_FD_108221 | JGI IMG/M metagenome (GOLD analysis project Ga0160467, IMG submission 108221) | Enriched pill bug-associated microbial communities from UW Madison campus, WI, USA - HID1972I_E11 MG | ecosystem: Host-associated > Arthropoda: Insects > Digestive system > Unclassified ... | reverse complement strand
TTTAAAGATCATATGGGTGTATCGCCTTCTCACTATCGTAACAGTGTTAAATTGGATGAGAATATAATCCATTAATTCACACGAATTATACATCCTTAAGTTTGTATCTCTTTCTAATTTAGTCATTCTAAAACCAAGTTTATGAATGCTAGAGAAAGTAAGGTATTATTATATAGTTTGATTGCCTCTTTAGGAGGCCTGCTGTTTGGCTTTGATATTGCCATCTTTTCGGGGACTATACCTTTTATTGTGCCACATTTTAACCTTGAACCTGATCAGTTGGGCTGGGTGGCAAGTTGTTTGTACGTTGGTTGTATCTTTGGGGCTATGGCCTTTGGAAGAATCGCACAGCGATTAGGAAGAAAGCCTTCTTTAATTCTAGTATCCCTCATTTTTATTGTATCATCTATTTTCATGGGAATAGCCAATACCATTGATAGTATTATCTTTTGGCGTATTGTGGCGGGGTTTAGTGTCGGCGGAGCTTCTATTCTGTCACCACTTTATATTGCGGAAATAAGTCCGCAGAAGATCCGTGGTAAAATGGTTTCCTTAAATCAGATGGCTATTGTAATTGGAATTTTGTTGGCATATCTGTCCAATTATTTTCTTTCAGGAATAGAAGGGAATTGGCGATGGATGTTTATAAGTGGTGCAATTCCTGCAACCGCTTTTTTGATCGCATCATTTTTCTTTCCGGAGAGTCCAAAATGGCTGATTTATAAGGGTAGACTTGCCGAAGGTAAACGTATTCTTGAAAATACCGTAGATGAGAAGGAATTGGTTAATGAGCTGGAATATTTACAGAGTCAAAATACGAAGGGAAAAGATTCTATCGGCGCGATCTATCGCTCCATCTTTCAAAAACCACATTCTTTTTTGTTACTGATAGCTATCGTAATCGCTGTTTTTCAGCAAATATCGGGCGCTAATGCGGTCTTGTTTTATGCACCAATTATTTTTGAAAAAGTTGGTATGGACGTTGAAAATCAATTGTTAATACAGATTTTGATTGGTTCGGTCAATCTGTTGTTCACATTGGTTGCTATTCGAACAGTCGATAAAGTTGGACGAAAAAAACTGATGATGATAGGTGCAGGTACCATGGCAATTTTATTGCTCTTGATTGGGCTTTCTTTCCAAGGTGATTTCATTCCTCAAAAATTTGTAAGTGTACTTGTTCTTCTTTTTATAGGAACATATGCGGCGACATTGGCACCGGTTACCTGGGTTATTATTGCTGAAATTTTTCCATTAAGAATAAGAGAACAGGCCATGTCCATTGCTTCTGCCTTTTTGTGGGTTGCATGTTTCGGAATTACTTATGTTTTTCCAGTCATGATTGCCACATTGACCACATTTCAGACATTTACCATATTCGGTGGTTTATGTGCGATCTATTTCTTATTCCTGTGGCTTTATGTGCCAGAAACTAAAAATAATCGGGTCTAACATCATTGAGATGTTTTAATTGGTGAAAATTTAAACTCCATGAGTTGAAAATGTATTTAGCCTTCAGACGCTAAAGAATTATATAAATATTAATAAACAAGCACACATTATTTTAATGAACGAAGTAAAAGATAAAGTCGTCATCGTCACGGGGGCAGGGAAAGGTATTGGAGAGGGTATTGCAACATACTTCGCTGCATGTGGTGCTAAAGTCGTCATCGCTACCATTAACAATCAGGAAGGTGAAGATCTACAAAAAAAACTGACTGATAAAGGTTATCAGGCTTATGCTGTACAAACTGATGTTTGTTCTGAAGAGAGTGTGATCAATATGATTGCAAAGACAGAACAATTTTTTGGATCGATCGATATATTGATCAACAATGCGGGTATTACGTTGTTTAAATCAATTTTGGAGGCTACAATAGAGGACTGGGATAGCGTTATTAATACGGATTTGAGAGGTGTATTTTTGTGTACTAAGTATGTTGCCCAGAGTATGATAAAGCATGCTAGCCATGGATCAATTATTAACATATCTTCTAATCATGCTTTCAGAACTTTGCCCGATACAGAAATGTATGCAGCAGCTAAAGGCGGGGTCAATGCCATGACAAGAAGTATGGCGCTAAGTCTCGGGAAATATGGAATCAGGGTTAACTGTGTATGTCCAGGGTTTACGGATACATACCACTATCAAAACTGGTTGGCTGATAAGGATAACCCATCACAAGTCGAGGCTGATGTTGTGAAATTGCATGCAACTGGTAAAATTTCGACACCATTAGATATTGCTCATATGGTTGCGTTTTTAGCTGGTGAAGCAAGTTCTAATATAACAGGTGGTGAATTTATGGTTGATGGAGGATTGACTGCTGGTCTTTACCATGCGGATAAATTTTAATCTATGAAAATAATAGCATACGAGCTTTTTAAAGTACCACCGAGATGGTTGTTTTTAAAAATCGTCACAGACGAAGGGATAATCGGCTGGGGTGAACCTGTTTTAGAAGGTAAAGCGGACACGGTATGTGCTGCCGTGCGTGAGCTTATGGATACACTTATCGGTAAAAATCCGATGGATATTGAAGACCACTGGAATATGATGTATCGAGGTGGGTTTTACCGTGGGGGACCTATTCTCATGAGTGCAATAGCAGGCATAGATCAAGCACTTTGGGATATTAAAGGTAAATTTTATAATGCACCAATTTATGAATTACTTGGAGGGAAATGCCGTACCGAGATTGAAGTTTACTCATGGGTAGGTGGCGACGAACCACAGGTTATTTTGGAGGAAATTCAAAAGGTGGTTGATCTCGGTTTTCGAACGATAAAAATAAATGGCACCAATAGAATGCGCTATTTGGATTCTTATGCTGAAATCGATGCGCTTTTGGAGCGGATGGCTTTGATAAGAGAGCGCTTTGGTAATCAGATCAATGTCGGAATTGATTTTCATGGTCGGGTACACAAACCTATGGCTAAGATATTGGTTAAAAAATTGGAAGAGTATAACCCTATATTTATTGAAGAGCCACTGCTTTCTGAAAATATGGAAGGCATAGAGCAATTGGCAAAATTGACCCATATTCCTATTGCACTAGGAGAGAGACTTTTTTCGCGCTGGGATTTTAAGCGGGTATTGGAGAGTGGTGCTGTTGATATTATCCAGCCTGACCTTTCTCATGCTGGAGGGATTACGGAATGCCGTAAAATTGCGTCTATGGCGGAGGCTTATGATGTGGCAGTGGCTCCTCATTGTCCTCTAGGACCTATAGCACTTGCTGCCTGTCTGCAATTGGATGCTGTGGCTCACAATGCTGCGATACAGGAGCAGAGTCTAGGTATTCATTACAACACTTCTAACGATCTTCTCGACTATGTCTCGAATAGTGAGGTTTTTTCATATGAAAGAGGGATGGTAAAGATACCAAGTGGTCCCGGATTAGGTATCACGGTTGATGAAGATTATGTTAAAAAGATGAGCTTGATTGGTCATGACTGGCATAATCCAATATGGAGAAATGAGGATGGTTCAATAGCCGAATGGTAGTTTATAGCAAATAAGATTATGAGTTTTAAAGAGAAATTGAAAAATAAGGAAGTGGTGATCGGACCATTTTCTAAGACCTCTGATGCGGGGATGATTGAAGCGATGGGATATGCGGGTTTTGATTTTATAATCATTGATTTGGAACATGGACCTAATGATGTTTTAAACGCGCAAAATTTGGTTCGAGCGGCTGAGATATCACATACGTTTCCTATTATCCGTGTTGCAGAAAATGGCCCAACGGAGATTGGAAAAGCACTAGATATTGGTGCAAAGGGAGTGCAAGTTCCACAGATCACAAATGCTTCTGAAGCAAAGCAAGCTGTTCAGTATGCTAAATTTGCACCGTTGGGTATGCGTGGGGTTTGTCGTTTTGTACGTGCTGCAGCATATTCCAATACAGATCGATTTGAATACTTTAAATCGGCAAATGATAACTATTTGATTTTGCAGTTGGAAGGGGCTGAGGCCATTCAGAATGTGGATGAAATTATTGAAGTGGAAGGTATCGATGTTATTTTTGTAGGTCCATATGATCTGTCTCAGGCTTTGGGTGTGAGCGGTCAAATCAACCATCCTTTGGTACTGGAGAAGATGAAAGTTATTATTGATAAATGCAGGGTAAAGGGATTGGCAACAGGTGTATTTACGGATAACTTGAAAGATGCTAAATCGTGGATCCAATTAGGGGTCAATTATATTTCTTATTCGGTAGATGTCGGTATTATTCAAGAAGCTTCAAAAGCGATTTTGCAAGAGCTGACTTCCAAGAATGGATAGTTATAGAAATTTCCTTTACTATGAGCTGATTGTTATAGTAAAGGAGATTTTTTCTTCGTTTTTGAAAGATCTATTGTATCGCTTTAATCGATATAAACGATACGCTCCACTGCGGTTCCCAATATGCCTACACCTCCGGTGATATTTCCCTTGTTCGTAAGAACTTCTTCTTCTGAATTACCCTGTTTGATATTTGTATAATTATAATAATATTGATAAAATGTGGGGTCAACAGCTTGAACAATGCCTTTGTATTCGGTATTGTTATTATCTGCGGAGATTTGAAAATCAATGCTTGCTTCAGAGGTTTTCGGTATAAAAAGTTTGGAGTAAGGTATTTGCAGTTCTCTGTATTTTACATTGTCTGTCTGCATACTTTTAGTAGCTATTGTAGCCTCCTGCCAGTCATCTGAATATATTCTTTCTTTGTTGGCCCCTATAGTATAATTTCTCAACATCATTTTTAGGATAAAACACTGAGGTTTTGGGCTTTTAATCGTTAGTGTCATGTCTGACGTTTTTGTGTTTTTTCTTGTAATTTGAGTATTATAGGAAAAGGGGACTTGTACTTTTGCTTGAATTTTTTCTGATGCTACTGAGATATTGAGGGTATAGTTCATTCCATATTCCAGTGCCATTTTATCATTGACCCAATAACCATTTTGCTCATGTTGATAAACAATTGTTTTACTTTCATTTTTTAGAGATACTGATGCTTGCTGTATTGCTTGAGGCTTTGTCTGTTGACTTAAATTACCCGTTCTTGAAAGGTGTAATATTGATTTTCCGTTTACAATTAAAAGACCATTTACTGCAATTTTGGTCTGATCTGTTAAAGTAATTTTAGTTTCTTTTTCACAGCCTAAAAGCATGAATGAAAAGATCATGATAGGATATCTTAAATTTTGGATTTTAAAAAACATAGGTATAGCCCACATAAGGTAAAAATTTAAAAGGATCTACTTGATTGACTATTATTTGATTGTCTTCAATACTTGTCGTTGTAATAATGGGTGCCGGTCTACCGATAATATTATTAATACCAAACCTCAAGTGTGATCGTCGTGAATTATGGTATAATTTGGTATACGCTAATCCAATGTTCAGACTGTAATTATCTTTGAGTTTGTAGTTTTGTATATCTTCGGCATATAATTGATATTCTTCTAGATTTTGACTGTTTTCAAGTATTTCATCTAAATCAGGAATGTCGTAAGAAGGAACGGTAATTCTTTTACCTGTCCGGTAAGTAAAGAGGAACGAAGTCTGCCATCTAGAACTGAGGTCTATGGTCATCGAATAGTTAAACTGATTGCGTATATCACTTGGTGAAATAAAATATTGGCCATTATTGATCTGTGCAAAAGATGATTCAGCCTTACTCAGGGTATACGATGCCTGAATGTTGATGGTATTAAATTTTTGATTATAATCAATTTCTAATCCTTTACTTCTCCCTATTCCCGAGAGAAGCCGATTTTGCCACGCTATATTTTCATCTGGTTCATCAAATAATGATTGAAAAGGTCTTGACATCAATATGTTTCTTAAATTTCTGCTATATATACCAATATTTATATTGCCATCTGATGGGAAAATATATCTGTAGCTTAATTCGTAAGTGGAGGATGCTTCAGGTGGTAAATTTGCTGAACTGGGTGCTCTAAATTCATTGGGAATGGTTATGCCCGGCTGTGTTATTTGATGATAAAATTGTGCCATGTAGGCGTAAGAGGCTGAAAAATAATTTGAACCGTCAACCTTGAATACTAATGAGCTGCGTGGTTGAAAAGATTCGTAGGTTTTTTGTTTGACTAAAAATGTCACCAAATGTAATCCTGCTCTTAGTTTCAGTCGATCACTGATAGAAATATCATTATCTGAATAGATACTGATCTGTGTTGTGTGCTGGATGCTACCCTCTTCGTCATTTTGGTAGCGCGATTTAAATTTGCTATCATTAAATCGAATTCCCCAATAACTGGACACATTATTATTCCACCTGTAATTTATTTCGTTATTTAACGCTAGGTCACTGATCTGGTTATAAGAGTTGTTGTCTATGTCAGTGATTAGTTTATTTGTAAATCTACTAAAGGTCATGGAAGTATTATAAAACAAACGATTATTAATGACTTTGTTTAATCTAGTCGATACCAATGCATTTCCCCATTGCAGTAGAAATGGAGTTTCAGATTCTTTAAAACCTAAACTTATACGATCACTACCTAAATAAGTAGATAAATATAGATGTGTTGTGGAATCAATTTTGTAATTAATTTTAAAGTTTGCATCATAAAGATAGTACTTGAGGTCAATATCTTTATCAATTACTTGGGTAATTGCATCAATCCAGCTTCTTCTTATACTGGACATGAAAGACACTTTGTGTTTAACAATGGGGCCTTCTACCATGGCTGAACTTGTAATTACTCCGACGTTGGCTACACCATGAAACTCCTCCATATTTCCTTCTTTCATCTTGACATCAATGACAGATGAGAGCCGCCCCTCATAGCGGGACGGGAAAGCGCCTTTGTAAAAGCTGATGTGCTTAATGGCATCGTTGTTGAAAATAGATAATAAGTCTCCAAAATGGCTGTAATTATACACCGGTACTCCATCTAACAAAACTAAATTTTGATCATTACTGCCTCCTCTAACAGACATATTACTTCCACTTGTTCCTCCAGAAACTCCTGAGTACATTTGAATAGTTCGTAAAGGATCGGCCTGTCCTAGTAGCAACGGAATACTGCTAGCGGTATTAGGGCTGATTGTATGTCCGTCCCAGGTTCTAGTATCTTTCTTTTCTACTTTAATTTCTGTTAGTGTTATTCCGGATCCTAACTGAAAATGATGTGTAAAGGAGGATGTGATTTTTAATGAATCCAATTGGGAGGTGTATCCGATGTGGCTGACCTTTAATACATACTTTCCATCGGGTAACTCTAGACTGTAAAATCCATAATCATTGCTGCTAACAGAAATAGATGTGCCTACGATATTAATATTCGCATACGGTATAGGCTCTCTGCTGTTTTTTAAGTACACATATCCACTTAAGATATTTTTATTAATCTTAGCATTAGTGGGTCTATGGAGTAAGATTTTGTTTTCTTGATCTGTTATCTGAATCTGTTCGTCCTTAAGGATGATCTCTAAGAGCTTTTTAATAATGTAAGTTCCTGGTTTTATTTGAACTACACGTAATAGTTTTATTTGATCATTGCTATAGGACAGTGATATTCCTTGATCTATTATTGTTGATAGATAGGATCCAACAGTACCCTCAGCCAATTTAATATGAACCTTCTGGTTGAGAATGCTACGTTGTTGCGTTAAAGCACTTTTCCATTGGAAAAGTACAATAAGACAACAAAGGATATATCTATTCATTTTTACAAGTTAAAGCTGTAATGAAAATTTCATTACCTGTAATACTATATTTAAGACCAAATAATAATTCAAGCTCTTTCAGTACTTTTTCAATCGGAAGATCTTTATATTCCGAGGTCAATGTACACCAGGTTGCTGGTGGATTTGTGATCTTTATCTGTATGTTGTAGTACTTTTCTAATGTTTTAAAAACTTGTTGTAGCGAAGTGTTATTAAATATGAGTGTATTAGTCTGCCATGCTAATTGATTAGCCTGAATTTCTTTTTTCATGGGAGTACCATTTTCTATTTCTACAGCCTGACCGGGGAGTAAAATAAGGGGCGATTTGTCCTGGACTTCCACCTTTACTTTTCCGGTTATTACCGTTACATTTTTTTGTTTATCGCTATTTTTAATATAAAATGATGTACCCAAAACCGTGACTTTTAAAGAATCTGAGTGTACGACAAAAGGGTGTTCTTCGTCGCGTTTGACCTCAAAGAATGCTTCTCCTTTTAGGTTTATTTCCCGCTTCCCAAAATATCTACGCTTGTACGCGATGCTCGAGTTTTCATTAAGTGTTATTAATGAACCATCATATAGTTGTACGTGTTTAACTTCTCCTGTCAAGGTTTGTGTAGTAATCGTATTTAGAAAATAATACCATATTCCACAAAAGGAGATGATTAATATTGCGGCAGCGGCAATACTCCAATTACGCAGGTAGATCGGTTTTTTCTCAAGATGAAGTTTATTACTAATGGTATCCCAAGCATTTGAAGGATTATAAGGATGCTCTAATGCTGTTGTGTTGGCATCAGCCCATGCTATGCGTAGTTTTAAATACTCTTCTTTGTTTTGATTAATCCATGCCTGTACTTCAGTTTCTTCGGCAGAACTGGTCTCATTAACAAAGTGCTTAGCTAAGAGTATATTTATATCTTCAAATTCCATTTTTCTCTAATTAATATTTAATAAAACGCCGTTTTTTTTAAAAACCCTATTCCCCAATTTTATTCCAGATATATAATAATAAAATAAGAATGAGAATTGCATGTTTTTTTATAAATTCTCGCATGTGCTTAATGGCTTTTCCCATTTGATTTTCGACCGTTTTAATCGATATATTTAATTTCTCTGCTATCTGTTTGTAAGTTAGGTTTTCGACTCTACTTAATGTGAAGACTTCTCTGCATTTTGGCGGAAGTCCGTCCATTGCTTCTTGAATTAATTTTTGTACGTCACGCTCTGGCTGTTCTATGTACGGTTCGTCTGCCACTTCTAATGTCACTTCATCTGTAGATATATTGTATATTTTTTTGCGTAGGATCGTGATACAGCGATTTCTTACTGCAGTGAAAAGATAATATTTTGCTGCTGGATCGCTAATCATATCTCTTTTTATCTCCCAAAAGCGTATGAGTACCTCCTGTACAACGTCCTTGCTCTCATCGTGATCAGAGAGATATTTGAAAGCATAGTTGCAAAGCGACTGATAGTGTGTGTAGAAAAGGGATTTAAATGCTCTGCTTTCTGTATTCATATAATAGAAGTAACGTTCAAAAATACTAATTCTGATTTTAATAAATATTATCAATTAAAATAATACGATCATATAACTGTCTGTTCTATAATGTGTGATTCTGTTTTTTTTATTTTTTTTTAAAAAAATAAGCAGTTGAAATAGGGGTTTTTAAAATAGCAGCGTATTTATAGCAAAGCCAGATATTCTGGTGTAAAATAATCAAAACAAAAAAAATTAAAACATGAAAAATTCATTTATTATTTTAGCAATTGCGCTCTTCTTTTCGTTTACAACAGCTTCAGCACAAACGCAGACATCAACAGGGAAACATGATTTTCGTATTACTTACAGCGATGCTACTACACTAAAATTAGGATCAGAAATAGCAGATATACTCGGAACAAGTCTTGTCTCTGGCTTAACTGGTGGAACTGGCTATAAAATAAAAGATAGTAAAGCAATTGGAATGCTAGGCTTGCGTTATACGTATCAGTTTTCTGATCGTTTTAGAGCAGGTTTGGATGCCGGATATTTAAAAATGGATAGAACTTTGGTAGAAAAAGATAAATCTGACAATTCGGCTGTTTATAAATCAAATCAGCATGTAATCGTGGTCATGCCAACAGCAGAGTTTTCTTACATTAAAACTTCATTCATTAATTTTTATGGTTCTGCTAGTGCAGGGGGAATGCTGATCGCTACTCCTGATGAGCCTAAAGAGAAAATAAAGGGTGGAACTGATATGTCCTTTGCATTTCAAGTAAATCCATTAGGATTAAGAATTGGGAAACAATTTGGTGGCTTTGCGGAATTAGGATTTGGTCACAAAGGTATCGCTACCGTCGGAATAAGTTACCAGTTTTAAGTTAGTAAACTTTAAGAATCACCAAGGTTTACTGACATGAACCTTGGTGATTTTTTTGTGAGAACTTTAGAATTCCAATTAGGCTTAGTTTTTAGAATAGGCAAAAAATACAGTGTTATTTTTTGCCTTTGTTATTAATAGGTAGGATAGTTTACTTAATGATCAATATTGTTTTAGAATCAGTTCTTACATTGATATATCTTGCAGTTATAAGTTTTTTAAATTATAATCTTCTTAAAAATGCAAATTGTGAAAAATTGTTCAGTATTCATTTTAATGATATTTTTTACTTCTCATGTGGTTGCCCAAAACTTTATGGCAGGTGGACGACAGCATTTACCACCTAAACCTACTCGGGTAGAAGGTATAGCTAGTCCCGTGAAAAGTCTGGATGGCGAATGGGAAATTAATCTTACCCCATCTGCTACGTCTATTTCTGATAAGACTGCTTCAGCTAACTGGAATAAAATTATGGTGCCAGGTGAGGCCATGATGCAAGGATTTAAAATAAAGCATGACACCGCCTTTGTATACCGTAAAAAAATAAACATAACCGAAAATACTAAAGGTAAACGTCATGCTGTGCGTTTCAACGGTGTATTTAATCATGCAAAGGTTTATTTTAATGGTAATCTTGTGCGTGAGCACTTTGGTGGATTTACGGCATGGGATGCTGATATCACGAAGTTTATCAAACCTGGTCAGGACAACTGGTTGCATGTGGAAGTGACGGATCGTGCGGATGATATTTCTTATGCCTCTGGGTATGCACATCATACTATAGGCGGGATCACACGAAAAGTTGATTACGTTATCTTACCAGAAAGTCCTGTTCAATATCTATACGCTAAATCATGGCTTACTAATAATTATACGGATGGAACATTAAGTATACAGATGGAGTTACCTCAAAGTAAAGACTTAACGGCACATTATGAGTTAATTGATCCTTCTGGAAAAAAAGTATGGTCAAAACCGAGATCTTTAAAAGCTATCGGTGATATCTGGAAAGACAGTATTGCTGTCCCAAAAGTAAGTTCTTGGACAGCGGAGTCACCTTTTTTATATAAGATGATCTTAAGTGTCATAAAAAATGGTAAGATCCAACAAACGATCGAACAGTTGGTTGGTTTTCGGAGTATCGAAATTAATAAAGACAATGAAATGTTGGTGAACGGCAAAACTTTAAAGCTACGGGGGGCTTGTCGACACGATATGCATCCTACACTTGGGCGTAGTACCAATCGGGCACAGGATAGTATTGATGCTGTACTGACCAAAGAATCGAATATGAATTTTATCCGTACTTCACATTATCCTCCAACTGAAGACTTTCTTGAGTTCTGTGATCGATATGGCATCTATGTACAGGAAGAAACTGCAGTTTGTTTTGTGTTGGATTGGCGAGTGGTACCTTACAATAAATTTGAGACACAAAGTGATTCAGCTTATACGGATCGTTACCTTGGTCAGTTGAGTGAAATGATAGATCGGGACAGAAACCATGCTTCTATTGTGATGTGGTCTATCGGGAATGAAAGTAATTGGGGTACTAATTTTCAAAAATCGTATGAGTTTGTAAAATCTGTGGATAAGAGCAGACCCGTTTCTTGGTCTTTTCCAGCAACAGCTTTGGATCAAGGGAAAAGAAATTTTGACATTCTGGTATCGCACTATCCGGCATATAATGGTAAATATAGTGATCTAGGCAAGTACGAGAAAAATATGAAAGGGGAAATGCCGATTATTGGCGATGAGTGGGTACATGTGAACTGTTATAATACCGATTTGAGCACTTATGATCCTAATGTAAGGGATTTTTGGGGAGTGAGTATGGACTCTACCTGGACCTATCGTTTTGATGTGAAAGGCTATCTTGGCGGTGCTATCTGGGGAATGATTGATGAAACTTTTACGATGAAAGATGGTATGACGGGGTACGGTCCTTGGGGAATTGTTGATGTGTGGAGAAGGAAGAAAACCGAATTCTGGAATACTAAAAAAGCATATTCACCGATTAGAGTGCTGGTCGGTGATGTTAAAAAAGCAACAGGTAGTATCATATTGCCACTTCATAATCGCTATGATCATACTAATTTGAAAAGTATTAAAGCAACAGCTTTCATTAATGGTAAAGAAGTTGCTATTGCTATGCCAGACGTGGCGCCCCATACTAAAGGTGAAATGATTGTTCCGATCTCGACTTCTACTTCATCCGTAAAGATTCAGTTTAAAGACAAAACAGGTGCATTGATTGATGAAGAGTTGATCAGTATGGAGGGTGAACATAAAGCCCCTGCAATCGTATCAACAGGTGTCTGGACAGTGGCTGATGAAAGTGGTCAGTTCACACTAAAATCTGGCGATTTTACTTTTAAAATCAATAAGAAAACAGGAGCTATTGATCAGGGATCCGTAAAGGATTTAGTTGTAATTGTAGGTAATCCTCTTCTAGTGGTGAATAGACCTAAAGATGCTGGTGTACTCAAAAATACAGATGCCATATTATCGGGTGATTATCGTATCGCTAACTTTAGTTTTGATCAATTGAATAAAGAGGTATTTGTAATACATAGCAAAGGTGAAGTGGATAAGTACCCGGTTGAGATGGTTACCTCTTTATATCCTAACGGGCAAATTAAAATAACATACAGCGCGGACAGTATTCCTGCCTATACCTGGGATATAGGGGTAGGTGTGCCTGTAGCTTCTGATCTGGATAAAATAAGCTGGGATCGCAAGGGTTACTGGACAACTTATCCTGAGGGACATATGTCCGCTTTAAAGGGCACGGCTAAAAAAGTGTATAACAGCACTGAATCTTTTGGTATCAAACCAAATTTTGAAGTATCTCATTCGATGTCGGACTATTTTCTTACTAAAAAAGATCCTGCGGTATTGTACAAAGCCGAAATGTCAGCATCGGGAATTTATCGAGCTAAGAAAGAAAATATCTATAGTTATACCGTGTCAGGAGATGGGGGTGCCTTAAATGTAATTAGTGATGGTAAGCAAGCCGCAAAAATGAATGTTAATAAAGATGGTGGCCAGCAATTGCTCGTGAGTGATAAATGGGATTATTGGACAATTAGCTGGGGTAATTATCAAGGTACTCGCAATAAAACCAAGAAATCTTCAGGAACAGTATTTTTACAGTTGAAATAGATTAAAAATAGTGATTCTTTTTTCCATGTTATCTTTATGAAATGATAAAATAACCCTGCGCAAAAAGTGTGGGGTTATTTTTTTATTAAAGAAGTAGTCATTGGATTATGGAGTAAACTTTAAACTACTTTCAATGCGGTGAATTTTAAAATGATATCCTATTATCGTTTTCTTTAGAAATTTATAGATTTTTGTGATTACAAATTCTTAGTAGGGTACCTATTGAGTTTAATGCTGATTCAAATAGTTGAATTGGAAGTTTCTAATCTCTTTGTTAATGTGGGGTTGGGGTATTTTGTTCACATTTTATTTCTATTAAAATTTGTAATAGGGGAGATGTAAGTCATTAACGTTTTATTTTATTAGACTAACTATAATATTTTATTGTAAATCAGGTGCTACGTAGGTTTATTAAAAAATGAAAGCACACTTACGATTATGTAAGTGTGCTTTCATAAGGATGTTTTATCCATCCAGTTTTAATATAATTCTATTTACTGGATTGCAGGTTGACCTGCAACAACTGGCCAATATGGATTTTGATAAACCGGCGAATCGCCGTATTCACCACCGTTTGTAGATGTGATATTGAAATGCTGTATTGCAATAGGATTTAAATAATGAGCCATATGCCATCCATATCCTTCAAATGCACGATTAGTAGACATTATTTCATATGGACGTAAATAATCACTTTTATTTGGTGCAGATACATTTGCATTGCTAGAGCCATCATATACAAAGTTATATTTAGCATCAATGTATTTTTGACTATAATCACTATTCCAGAGCTTAAATCCTTCGATATGATATTTTTTAGCTATTAATTGATCCATCGATCTCCATCTGCGGAGGTCATTTAATCTAAACCCTTCGTATAAAAATTCATTTCTTCTTTCTCTACGTATATTATATAATATTTTATCTGATAACATTTTTCCTGCTGAATATGCCGCCCAATCTAATTCAGCTTCTTTAGCAATATTTGTTGCTTGAACAGTTTTATTATAATCTGGGTCTATATTTGCACGCTGGCGAATTGCTCTCCAGTATTGATCGGCTTTACCATCAATGCTATTGTTTAGTTCATAACTTGCCTCAATATAGTTTAGATAAGCTTCTGCGGCTCTGAAAATGGGGATACCTGTATCGCCTTGGCCATTATTGTATCGCGCATGATCTCCAATTGTGGAGTATTTTCGGGACGTAAAACCAGTATTATACCGGAACATCGGGGATCCATCAATGATGTTCGGCAACAAAGGTTCAACTGGAACACCATGAGTACCTTGGCCAATATTATTCCAGATAATGCGTTGACCACCAATTTTTAAAAATAATCTAATTCGATCATCTCTATTCTCCATTATTTTACTATGATGATTGTCTCCTTTGTATAGATTACTGGCATAATATGGAAGGCCATCTTTCATGACGAAGCTTTGAACGTAACCACGTGTGATTCCAACTCCCTGATTACTTGTGCCACCGTTCACAAGACGATTGTGTTGGACACCTAGACCTTTGTCAAAATCTCTCCAAAGTAAAATTTCATTATACGAAGACATATCGTCTGCGCCAAACATATCTACATAGGGATTAGCTTGGCCATTATCTTGAGAAATAACTCCATTATTGTTTACGAGTTGAAAACGTGAGGCCACGTAGTCTGCTGATTCCATAGCCTGTCCAAGTAACCATTTGATTTCGCTGTCAATATTGCCACTTGGGTATTGATAATTTTTATTATAATCTTTAGTCGCTCCTGGCCATCCTTCACCATTTGGGACAAAAGCCGTTCCTTTAAAATTTTTGAGCCATGTTGCTTCATATAAGGCTACTCTTGACTTCATCAGTTGTGCGACAGATTTACTCATTCTGTTTTTCTTGCCATCTGGGGCAACTTCTTTCATATAGAAGAATGCAGAATCTAAATCTGATACTATAAAGCGAGCCACTTCGCTTCTGGGTGCTCTTTTTGATTTTTCAATCAAGGCTGGTAGATCATCTTTCAAGGTTGTTTTAACAATAGGAAAATCACCCAATAAGACTAATCTATTATAGTATTCTAAGGCACGAAAGAAATACATCTCGCCAATAGCGTGATCTATTAATGATTTATCACCCTGTATTTTTCCGGCCTTATACTTTGGAAGGACATCGGATAGGAAGTAATTAATTTCATATATTTCAGAAAAATCCCAAGAACCCCCACCTTCACCTACTTTATAGTCACCGTCAGTAAACAGACTGGAGTATCCCATTCCTGCGGCATTATCGGTTCCATCATCATAGGGGATTGCTCCATCTGAATTAGGAAGGTTACTGTATCTCGTCAAAGCATATGCTGACAGTTGACTTTCATCATTTAAATATACCTCGGGAATAATGGAGGAAGGAGGAGTTATATCGAGAATATCTTTACATGAATAGGTAAGTAAAGAAGTTGTTATTAAGCAGAGTGCTGTTTTATATTTTATTGAAAATTTCATAGTTCTTTAGTTTAAAAGTCAGCTTTGATTCCAAAAGAATAGACTTTGGTAAGCGGATACATGATACGGCCTTCATAGCTATCGATAGTTTCAGGATCATACATCGAAGGTGTTTTAGTTCCTGTCCAAAGGTTCTCTCCAGTAAATGAGAATCTCAGGTTTTTGAAACCTATTTTTTCTGTAATTTGATTAGGTATCGTATAACCGAAGGAAACGTTCTTTAAGCGAATGTAGGAGGCATCAACCAAATATCTGGTTTGTGGTTGTTTATTTTTTCCACTCCAAAGAGGACGAGGATAATAACTGTCTAAATTTGCTCCAAGATGGTGGCTTGCATCAGCTCTAAAATAATCGAGATGGTCTAGTAACACCGTAGAATCCCATAATCCACCTCCAGCTCCCCAAAAGTCTTGACTACCACTTGTGTAGTAATCTTTTTTCATGATACCCTGCATGAACATGTTGAAGTCGAAGCCTTTATAGTTGGCACCTAGTTGTATTCCAAAAGCGTATCGAGGTGTTCCATTTCCGATGACCTTCATATCACCAGGATTATCAAGAGAGCTACTTCCCCAATCGACTTTCCCATCGCCATTCAGATCTTTGTACATGATATCTCCTGCATCCCAATTGTTACCAATTGCATTTTGACCACCATTGGGCAGAGAAGCTAGATGATTATTCATCTCTTCTGCTGATTTGGCAATTCCTACTGTTTCAAATCCCCAAATTTCACCCATATTTTTATTAGGGTAATAGCTTGAAAACGGAGAAGTTGATGTAGGGTAATTTGTAATGGTGGTTCTTGAATCAGCAATATTAAGACCTACATTGTAGCCAAATCCAGAATCGAAACGATCATTCCATTTCACGCTTGCTTCCCAGCCGGATGTTACAAGATCTGTATTGTTGGTTTTGGGAACAGCGGTACCTAAGATTATAGGCATTTCTGGAGCGGGGCCAATCATATTGTCGGTCCATCTTTTGTAGATATCAACTGTTATATCTAAACGATTTTTAAGCATAGTGATATCGAGACCTCCATTTACGCTTCTGATTGTTTCCCATGCCATACTTTGGCTAATTAATCCAGGGGCTGATGAAGAGTTAGGTCTAGCACCGTTTATCAGCCAATCACCATTAGACGTGCCTACTGGCATTATTAAGTAAGTTGGATACCACAATTTGGTATTTTGGTTTCCAAGCATTCCCCAAGAACCTCTTAGCTTCAATGTATTGATACTTGATTTTAGAGGTTCGAAAAATGCTTCGTTTGCAATGTTCCAGCCCATTGACACTGATGGGAATAACTTCCATCTTTTGTCTTGTCGGAATCTAGAAGTACCGTCGTATCGTAAATTTGCTTCTAATAAGTATCGCTCAGCGAAATTATAATTTATCCTTCCAAAAAAACCTACAGTAGACCATTTATCATATGCCCCGTTTACAGAAGGTGGAGTTGTTTTACCGGCACCATCTGTACCTGATGTTGTATTGATCGTATTGATACCTGGTGATATTATGCCCAGTCGTCCTGCTCCAAAAACATCTTCCGTAAAGATTTCGGTTTGAAATCCCGTCATTACTTTAAAATAATGATCTTTTAGCTGTTTTTGGAATTCGGTATACACATTTGGATTGAAATATCTTCTTCCTTTATAACTTTCATTAACGCTGGTATTGTTCCCTGCAAGTGTATAGAGTACGGGCTCTCCATTTACATCATGATTATAAATATTGAGTAACTCAGAATGCCATCTTTCATTATATCTTGAATAATTAATATTTGTAAATATTTTCCAATCTTTTATTGGTTCAAATTTGATATTTAATGCATGAATAGCTTCATCCGATTTTGTTGTGGCGTCACCACCATCTCTTAAAGCCAATGCATTAGTGGCATAAGCATATAAATAACCATTGGGATCATAGGCAGGAAGTGTAGGCCAGCCTTGGCGGGTTAATTGCCAGAAGGTACCATCTCCAAAATTGGTTGGCTGTCGGTACCTGATATTGTTATAGCGTATATTGTAAGTTAAATCAATATATTTGCTCGGTTGTGCAGATACCTTAAGGTTTGTTCCTATTCGTTGATTATTCTCTGTGTTTAACGCTACAAATCCGTCTTGACTCAGGTAGTTTGCTGACGCGTACATCTGTATTTTTTCGGAACCTCCATTTAAACTTACGTTGTGTTCATTGGCAAATGACATATCTTTGAACATGACGTCAAACCAATTGGTATTGGCATAGCCTTGATCGTAAAGATCAGCCCACATAGAAGGATTATTTTTGTCAGGATCAATTCCTCCAGTGAGTTTACCTTCTTGAAAATCTTTAATTTTTTGAAGTCGTTCGGCTGAAAAGTGGCCTGCAGTTCCACCGTTTGTAGCTGTCTCATTCATGTATGTCGCAAATGTATACGAGTCTGCTATTTTAGGCACAATTGTTAATTTTTGCCAGCGTAGAGAACTGTTAAATGATGTACTTATTTTACCTTGTTTACCTTTTTTAGTTGTTATTAGGATGACTCCGAATGGCGCTCTGGAGCCATAGATTGATGAGGAGGCTGCATCCTTTAATACAGAAACACTCTCTATATCTTGAGGATTGACACGGTTGATGTCGGATTCTATTCCATCTACTAGAATAAGGGGGGACGAACTTGATCCTTCACCTATTGTTCCGACACCACGTATATTTATGGAGGGAGATGAATTTAAGTAACCCTTAGACTGTGTTATATTAAGTCCTGGCATAACTCCCTGTAAAGCTTGACCGACATTGCTTACTGCACGGTTTTCAAATGCTTTTGCATCTACAGTAGCAACAGCTCCTGTCAGATTTACTTTTTTCTGTCTGCCGAATCCAACTACTACAGTTTCCTCTAGCATATTAACCTCTGTGTCGAGTGTAATAGTAAGGTTAGCAGGGTTTTTGCCGATAGGAACTTCTTTTGAAATATAACCGACATATGTGATAACCAATGTTTGATCGGTTGTAGCATTCAGGTTGAAATTACCTTCTGAATCGGTTTTAGTTCCAATTGACGTTCCTTTTACTTTTATGGTTACTCCAACTAAAGGTTTGCCTGATTCATCAGTAACTTTTCCTTTTACTTTTTGGTTTTGAGAGGTTTGCTGTGCATTTATTAGCGCATAATGTAATGAGCTTGCTTTTGCTATCGGGACAGTCCCAAACAAAAGCACAAATGCAGTCATGCTTCCCGTAATGTTAACGTTTAGCTTTCTTTTCATAGGTTTAATTTTAGTTTATTGTTTTGAGGATATTGTTTATAATCGTTTGTTTAAATAGGCAATGATATTATATGAAAATTACCTATGTAATATCATCTACATTTCTGTTTAGTATCAAAATTTATTGGTCGTGATATTTGTGATTTATATTGAACTGTAAAACTAGTATGAGAAAAAAAGAATAACCAAAACTTTTCTGACATGTATTAAAACTATTTTAACTTGATATTGCTGAATATTTCAGGTATATTAATTTTAACAGGTATAATAGTGTCAGTATGGGGTAGATAAGTTTGTGAAAAATTGGATTCTTTCATATAGATTATATATTATCACAATTCCTTATAAAAGGATAATGGGAAATAATAATGTAATCTAACTTTTATTATTTGATGCTCAAATTCATCAGAATACATGGTTTCTTTTTATACAAGATCGTGATAAAAATGGGGGAGGACTACAAATCACAGCATATGTTCAAAAGAAATTTCAAGAAATAGCTAGCATGAAATTTTTCACGCCAGCTAATTCCTAAGAAAGCTATTCGATTATTATTTTTTCTTTAACAATTGACTCTTTGATTTTTTTGCTTGTTTTTGTTTTTGGATCTGTGTAGCTATAGTTGAGTGAAAAAGTTTCAGTCGCAGTATCGTAGGTATTATTGCCCTCCTGTTGCACACTCAGTGTTTTAGAACTTATGCTAACGGTGTTATCAGCATTAACTTTTAAAGTGATTCGATAATCATAATTTGTCATGATCTCACTTTTATTATCCGTAAAGATAATGACCTCATTGGCAGAGGCCGCCCTTATGGATTTTATACTACTTATCGTGTTTCCATCTATTTGGCCGATCATGCGGTAATCTCCTGAAAAACGGTTGACGAGGTTGAGTTTGTACAGCAGTGTGCTCATCTTATTGTTTAATGGGTACGGCTCACTTTTTATTAGCCGAAAAGGAATGGCATATGTTTTGTTACCATCTAAATTTGTTGTGTTGATTTCAAAGTTAAAAAGGCCGTAAGGGTTTCCACTTAGGATTTTAGCAACTAATCCATTCTGTGTGTAAGTTTCAGTAGGAAGCATAGTGAATTTTTCATCATTATCTCCTAATGTGCTATTGTGTTTCTCTAGAATAGTTTCGTCAATACCAAGTTGCAACTGGATGTCTTCTGTCGGGAGTTCCATACCAGAACAATAAATACTGATACTGGTTTTATTTATTGATTGGTCAAAAGATGTTTCTTTTTCAATAGGCTCTCCGCTACCAATTAAGTAAACTTGTTTTTCGGATAGTTCACCAAATCCTTCATCTTTGCAGGAAGAGGTAAGGAATACAACCAGGATGAGCAAGATCGTTTTGGAATATTTTGTGTACTTCATAATTTATTTATTTTTAAACAGTATTATTAGAGATTTACCAACCTGGATTTTGTATTATGTTCTTATTCTTAACAATATCTGTTCGCGGAATTGGCCAAATGTATTGTTTACGACTAAATGATCTCTTGACATCTCTAACAAGTGTACGGGTAAAAAACTGTTCCTTATTAGCTTTTGTGGCCATCATATTCATACCGACGATAGATTGATTATCTTCAGTTTCTGCGATTTTCCATCTTCTTGTATCAAAAAAGCGGCGACCTTCAAAAGCAAGTTCAATTTGTCGTTCCCTGCGTAAAGCTGTACGAGTCTCCAACTGGTTACTGAGTTCTTCGTCAGTGTATCCTGGTAGACCAGCTCTGAAGCGTATAGGGTTAAGATATTTTTTTATCTCATTTAAGTCTCTCGTGACGGTCTTGCCATATATGGTGTAACTTGTAGATAACTCATTGAGTGCCTCTGCATAGTTCAGATAAATTTCTGCTAGCCGAAATAACATATATGTTTTTCTGGTTTGAGCAGAGCCACCGCCGTATGCAAGGTTGTCTTCAGGGTGAATAAATTTGCGAATGACATAACCTGTTAATGGATAATTTTCAGCATCAGAGCCACGTCCTTCATTGCCATCAAAGTAGTATTCTACTGTGAAATTCTTGGCGGAAGTAACTGTTGCACTAGTGCCTTCCCAGAATGTTCCCGTGTAACCAATGGAAGCATAAAAACGAGGCTCTCTATTGACATACATTTTTGCTGTTCCGGAAGACGTGAAATCATCTCCTACAGTGCTAAATCCAGTTTCGGTGTAGGGATATGATGAACTTGAATTGAAGATCGTTTTTCCATCTCTCGTAAAATAGGCATCAATTAATTTTTGTGTTACACCTGCTCCACTCCATCCTGCCATGTTTTTAGGCATGCTGAAACGCAACGATCCATTTAGATTGGTTTGCGAACGAACGAAGATCGCTTCTGTATTCATACTGGTCAGCACTGTTCCACCAGCGAACATATCACGGTAAGATTTAAAGGGATCAATATCTCCAGCACCTTCTGGAAAACTTAATGACGAAACATTCGCAGGTAGTAAAGCTGTTTGTGCAGTTTTTGGTGCGGTGTACAATTGATAAATACCTAAGTCTATGACCTCTTTTGCCGCGGCAGCAGCTTTAGCCCATTTTTCTTCTTGATACTGTTGATTGATCATTGGCAATCCGTCTTTGTTGACAAAGTCAGCGTACTGCGTGTTGCCATTGAATAGGGGACTTGCAGCATATAACAATAATCTAGATTTAACTGCTAATGCGGCACCTTTTGTCGGTCTCCCAATCCAATTTGGATCTTGTGTAAGGGGTAATTCCTGTGCGACAGCGCTTAGTTCGTCTACAATATAATTGACACACTCATCATAAGTATTTCTAGGAAGCAATAGTTCATCCAGTTCTTTATCAAATTCTAAGGGTTTTTCTGGAAGCAAGATTGCCGGACCATATTGTTGAACAAGATAGAAATAGAAGTATGCGCGTAAAAATCGGGCCTGGGTTTTCAATTGTTGTTTCTCACTTTGGTTCATGTCTTTAACTTCATCAACTCGACTTAAAAAAACGTTGGTCGATCGGATCCCTTGGTAAAGGTTTTTCCAATTATTGTAATATGGAAGAGAAGGATCATAATCACCAGATGCATAATAATTCGCCGGTATATCTCCGCGGGTCCATTTCCATACTGCTTCATCAGATGCACCTACCCAAGGGACACCTCCTGAGGTCATGTAATCCCCATCATCTGGTATTGTGGAGTATATGGTATAGAGATATCGTTCTGCAAACGTTTTTTTTGAGAAAACGGTGTCTAAATTGAACATATCGTTAATGTAAGGATCTACATCAAGAAATTTCTTACAGGAGCTCCCCCATAGTATAACTACGAAGGTTATAATAAAAAGCAAAATTTTTTTCATTTTCTTATGTGTTAATCGGTTAAAATCTGACTTCTAAACCTAGGTTAAAGGTTCGCGATATAGGATATGCTGTTCCGTTGCTGTTTGCCTGTTCAGGATCCCATAGTTTGATAGCATCCCAAACCCATAAGTTGAAGCCTGTAGCATAGATTCTGCAATGGCTCATGCGCATTCTTTTTGTCAGTTCACGTGGTAACGTATAACCCAATTGTATTTCTTTAAGTCGCAGATAACGTGAGTTGGCAAGCCAAAAGGTTGAATTTCTGTTGTTATTCAGATTGTTGCCATAATCTAAACGTGGAAATTTAGCATTAGGATTTTCTGTATTTGGATCTCCAGAATACCAAGACGGCGTCCATCTATTTGTTTGGTCATTTACAATTTTAAGAATATTCCCTGTTTCACCTCCGGCAAAAGGATACATACCCGGACCGCCTAAGAAAAAATTTGCATCACCAGCTCCTTGAAAACGGAAGGCAAAGGAAATGGATTTCCATTGTAACTCAGAACCAAATCCATAAATAATACCTGGTACAGCGCTCTTGCCTATAGGAACAATATCATCATCATCAATTTTTCCGTCTGCATTGATGTCCTTGTATTTAATATCACCTGGTCTTACTTCTCCGAAATGTTTTGGACTACTGATAATATCTAATGAATCTCTGAAAAGTCCTAATGATACCAATCCTTTTAATTGACCGTACCGCTGACCTTTTGATCCTTGGTAAGAAAATCTTGGTTCTGGTTCGTCAAAACTTATGATTTCACCCTTATTGTACGTAAAGTTTCCTCTTAGTGTTATGAAAAGATTGCCCAATTGTTGTTTAAATGTGGCTGATGCATCAATCCCCTTGTTCGCCATAATACCGACATTACCCCAAGGACTTGTTGTGACACCGACAATATCGGGAAGGGTGGTACGTTGCATAAATATACCTGATCTTCTTTCTTTGAAAATATCGATCTGGGTCGAAAATTTACTGTCAAATAGATCGATATCAATACCCAAATTAGACTTTTTCGCCACTTCCCACGTTAAGTTGTCGGCTCCCAGTTCTCCTTCTGCCAGCCCATCGAAATTATTATTTCCATAATCTCCAAATGAACCACCATTAGGAGCATTTAGATTGACAAATGTGATGTAGGGGAAACGTTTATCCTGACCGATTTTGTCGTTTCCTACTTCACCATATGATCCTCTGATCTTGAGTAGGTTGACAAATGGAAAGTGATTTTTTACAAAGTTCTCTTCCGAGATTAACCATCCAGCACCTACAGAAGGGAAAAAACCGTATTGACTTTTCTTTTCAAAATTTTCAGATCCATTGTACCCAAAGTTTAATTCCAATAGATATTTTGATTTGTATCCATAGGTAGTCCGACCCGCTAATCCTTGCATGCGATATGGTATAGAGGCGATTTCATTAGCAGCACCGCTATTCATTAAATCAGATTGATTGTAAAGGATTAAACCTGACACACTATGATCTCCAAAAGTATTCGCATAGTTGATGGCTGTTTCAAGATAATTTCTACGATTTCCAAAGGCATCTTTACTAAATGCCAAGGGGGTTTGTTCAGTTACTTTTCGAAGTTGCAAGTTTCCGTTGCGGTCTCTTTCACGAGAAGCACGATATAGTTCCGGAAATTTCGTGCGGTTCATGTTATGATAATTATTGGCATCGAAAGAATAGAGCACATGTGCTTTTAGACCTTTTAAAAGCATAGATAGATCTTGATTGATACGAAGGTTAGATTCGATTTTATTTGTCCAGTTTTTAATGAAACCTGTTTGGGACAATAAGACGTAGGGATTTGCGGCATTTCCAGTTCCATATGAAGCCATTTCACCAGTTGAATAACGTACAGGGACAGTTAATGGGGTTAGATTAGCCAAGGAACCCCATATATTTGATGAACCTACTCCTGGGAAATTAACGTCTGATATATAGCCACCTACGCCAACCTGGGCAATCGTATATTTTGTAATATTGATATCCACATTAGAGCGGAAGCTGTAACGTTGGAGATTGACATTGGTATTGTATTTATTCAGATCATCAAATTTGTAAAGACCAGATTCATTGTAGTATGCTGTGGAAACATAATATCTTGCAGTTTCACCACCACCACTTGTACTGACGTTAAAATTGGTATTACTGGTAGACTTACGCATGGTATAATCTCTCCAGTTGATATCGGGATAAATATCCGGATCAAGACCATATCTGATGATGTCCAGTTCTTCGGGACTATAAAGAGAAGTCAGTTCTCGTACAGCTCTTGCTTCATTAGCTAATTTTGCATAATTGTATGCATTTTCAAATTTTTGAAGACGTGCTGGAGTAAGATACCCTCTCTCTATGCGGCTATTAAATGTAGGCATCCCTGCTTTTCCTTTTTTTGTTGTGATGAGGATAACCCCGTTGGCACCTCGTACACCATACACCGCGGTGGCTGAGGCATCCTTTAGGATGGTAAAGGATTCAATATCATCGGGACTGATATCATTGATACTTCCTCGGTCAATACCATCCACGAGTACTAAGGCACTTTGGTTAGCTCCAAATGTATTGATTCCTCTGATCCAGAAGTTAGAATTACTATACCCTGGTTCACCAGATTGTTGCTGGGTAATAATACCGGCAACTTGTCCTCCCAGGGCATTGGTAATCGATGAAGTCGGTGTCCTCAATTGTTCTGGCGTAACAGTGGTTACTGCACCTACAAGACTTAGTTTTTTTTGTGTTCCAAAACCTACGACAACCACTTCATCTAAGTCACTAGCACTGGATTTATTAAGTGTAACGTTGATGACTGTGCTATCTCCGCTAAAAAAAACCTCTTTCGTTTGAAATCCGACAGAAGAAAATATCAAAATATCATTTTTAGATAGGTCTATTTGATAGTTTCCTTTGTCATTCGACGTAGAACCAAAGCCGGGTTTATTTTTAACAATAATGCTGACATTGGATAGAGCACTCTTTAATGAGTCTGTTACAGTACCTCTAACTTTTATCTTATCTTGCGCCTCTGCTAAGGAAATCATCGTAAAGCTGAGCAGAAATATGATTATATGTATTTTTTTCATATGTATATGTTCTTTAGATCTGTTATTCAATAATTATAGTTCGGATACGATGATTTTTCCAATCTGCTACATAAAGAATACCTTCCTTGTCTAATGCTAAACCAGTGGGTTGGTTGAAAAGCGCATTTTGTGGAAGTCCGTCTGAATACCCTCCTTTACCTGGTTGACCTGCATATACCGTGACATTACCGTCTTTATCAATCTTTCGGATACAATGATTGCCACGGTCTGCTACATACATATTATTTTCTTCATCAAAGACCATCTGTTCAGGATTATTGAAACGAGCATGCATTTTTGGTCCATCTTGTGTTCCGGCAATACCTTGACCTCCAGCGTATGTTTCTGCCTGACCTGTTTTGGGATTGAACTTGACAATGTAGTGGCTACTTGTTCTAGCGATATAGATATTACCTTCATGATCGACAGCTATGCGATCAATTTCATTTACATTCGTTCTGTACACTTCTCCCAATGAGGTAAAGGTGCGTCCATCTACAGCTAATATTTTACCGAAAGTATAGTCTTGTAAATAGAAAATATTAGCCGTTTCATCATAAGCAATATCTAAGGGGTAGGAGTATTCATTTGCCGCATCATTGAAACTCAATGTAGGTTGCCACGAATTTGCGGGTGATAATTGAAAGAAAGTCTTAGGAAAACCATCGCGGTCGCATACGAATGGGACATTATCTACTTTTCTGATTACTATCCCATGTGCAGATTTCACAGCTCCGGCAGGTATAGTCGTTACTTTGTTGTTTGTAATATTGACCATTCTAATATTTCTTGAATCAGCATATTGTATGACAAAAAGATTTTTTTCACCATCAATGTTCAGGTATTTTGGATCTTTAAACATGGCGGTACCAAGTGCACCATCTACATCGCCACCGCTACCATCTGCGTTTACTCTACCGGAAAGTGTGCTGACGGTCTGTAGCAACTTATAGTTGTATTTTTTTTCAAAGGATTTTGACTGACCTTTAATTGTTACCTCGATCGTATTGATAGGTTCTAATCTGCGAGGTGATAAAACATATATTTTGGTGGGTGAAATGCCTACTATAGCCGCTTTTTTACCTCCAATGTTGACCGTAACTTGGCTAGTGTCATTTCCAAAATTTTCTCCTGTAATAATAAGTTTAGTTGCCGCGGATCCTAATTGAGGAGAGAAATCTGTCAGCACAATAGGTTGATTTGCATTATGAGGTTCAATGGGTATATTGACTGCATTTTTACATGAAATCCAAAGTATGGATATGAGAAAAAACAGCAAATAGTTTTTTAGTTTCATAAGATGTAGATTATAGGTGTTTGGTTATTAGTATTATTGGTTTGTTTTACCGATAGAGGCATAGCAAATGCGGTCTACAGGAATTTGACAAGCATGCAACAGGTCGCTCCTGATGCGATAAGCAGCGTAATAATTTAAGTACATCTTGGTTAGAGATTTGGTTATTGGTAAATCTATACGCTAATTAATTGAAATTGTAAAACTATTTTAACCACTATTAAAACTCTTTATACCATTATTTTATTAATTTCTTTATGTAGTTAAAATAGTGTCCTTTAAGGTGTGAATAGTTTTAGTTTTATAAGATTGAAAATATCGAATTCAATAAAAGAATAATTGATTGATAGACATCATGATAATATTGGATCAAACCTTGGTAAAATAGGCTTTGCAATATGAAATTGGTCATAGGTATCTTTACATGACTATTATTTACTTCATTTAAGATTATGAAAAAGCCGAGAAAATTTGGACTGTATACGACTGCTTTATCTTGCTTGTGGATGATTGCCCCATCTTATGGTCAAATTACTGAAAGGCCACGTCCTAAAGAATGGGATCTACTTATTGAAGGTGCTCGCTTTAAAGATCGTTTTCTACCTATGCCTAATGGAAAAGTTATAGTTGCGAGTGATTGGGGAGCGGAGGGAGTGCGTAAACGATATATTGATAATGGAATTGAAGATGGTGAGCGATCGTACTGGGGCGGTAACATCTTAAAAGGCGATGATGGTAAGTTTCATCTTTATGTATGTGGATGGCCTGAAAGTTCAGAGAAAGGACATATGGAATGGCCGAATTCAATTGTATACCATACGGTTAGTGATAATTCAATTGGACCATACAAAATTGTTGATACTATAGGTAAAGGTCATAATCCTGAAATTTTCAGAGCGAAAAATGGTAAGTATGTCATTTATGTGATCAATGGTTACTACATATCTGATAGCTATAATGGGCCTTGGAAGTATGAGAAATTTGTATTTGATCAACGGGATCGTCCTATCATCGAAGGTTTGTCAAACCTTACCTTTGCAAAACGTGAGGATGGCTCTAATTTGATGGTGTGCCGAGGTGGTGGTATCTGGTTTAGTGAAACAGGTTTAAGTCCTTATAATCAGATAACAGATAAACGCATATATCCAGCTGTTGATGGAGAGTTCGAAGATCCAGTTGTTTGGCGCGATCATATTCAGTATCATCTTATTGTAAATGATTGGTTGGGACGAATTGCTTTTTATCAGCGTTCTAAAGATGGTGTAAATTGGATAACTGATCCAGGGGAAGCTTATACCACTGGTATATCTTTTCATCAGGATGGTGTAAAGGAAGATTGGTTTAAGTATGAGCGCATTAAAGTATTGCAAGATAAGTACGGTCGAGCTTATCAGGCAAATTTCGCCGTTATTGATGTTTTAAAGCTGGAAGATAAACCGAATGACCGACATAGTTCAAAAAATATTTCGATTCCATTGAACCCAGGAATGCTGATGGAAATGCTGAATACAGAACTACCATCTTTAAATACAAAATTTGTCCGTGTCAAAGTGTTAAAAGAGCCTAATTTTGATCCTGCTAAGGAGTTGGATTTACAAACATTGCGATTTGGAAAATCAGAGCTTGTTAATTATGGAAAAGGGAGCCGTGCAACTAAATTAGAAAATATAAAAGATGGGGTTATCATTACATTTGAGAATAGTGGGCATGGGTTAACTCAAGATGAATTTGCTCCCAAATTAATTGGTAAATCTAAGTCGGGAAAGATTCTTTTTGGTTATACCAGAGTGCCATGGGTGGCGTATAACGAAGCGATTTTATCAGCTAGAAAGCCGATAGTGGATAAAACAAAAGATCAGCAAGTTTTCGAAGTACAGGTGGATAATTTTGGGCTAGTGAAATCTAAGGAAAGTAAGTTAGAATTATATATTCTTGATGGTGAAAAGAAAACTTTGATCGCTAGTGGACTGATAGCTCCACTTGATCCTTATGCCATGAGCAGAATTAAATTAGCAGGAATTATTCCATTAACAAAGGGGGCGAATAATCTAATGAAACTTGTTATTCAGGAGAAAGGTATTCAAAAGTCAACATTTAATTTTGAATTGAAACTTGATTAATCTTATTTTTTGATGTAGGAAATCCAGCAAATGTTTACTTGCTGGATTTTTTAATTTTTAGTGTATGTGGATAGATTTTCAATAATTTATACTGAAAGAGATGTTGTATGGGATATTATGAGGTATTATACTTTAAGAAAGGGTTAGTTTAGTTGCAGAAAAGACGATTTTTATTATTCATTTTTGAAACGTACATGATTTGTAATCCGAGAGGGATTTTTTTATCATGAGTAAATATCTAAAATCTAAATAAATGAAATCATTATTAGTCCTTTTCTTTGGATTTCTTTCTCCGCTTATAATATGGGCGCAAGATATTGTTGTTCCAAGATTAACGCCTTTTCCTGATCATATCCAATCTACAAAAATAGATTTGAATGGAAAATGGTTATTTGATGTTGATCCGAACGAAAGTTTCTGGAAGTCTCCGCAAGCTGTAGATTGTAAGAATATACAGGTTCCGGGCGAATGGGTGATGCAAGGCTTTGAAGTCGAGAGAGGAGCTAAGGCAGGCTATTTTCGTCAATTTGAAATCCCTGTAAGTTGGAAAGGACAGCGTGTCAAGCTTAGAAATAATGGGATTTTTAGTGAAAGTACGGTTTATGTTAATGGTAAGAAAGTAGGAAGTCATATAGGTGGATTTACTCCTTTTGAGATCGATGTGACAGATTTTGTTCACTACGGTGCTACTAACCAGATTACAATAGCTGTACGTAGCGAAAGTTTGGCTGATTCCTTAGCGAGCGCATCACGCTATGCTGTACATGCCCTTGGTGGTATAACTCGAGATATATTTTTGTTTGCGATCCCAGAGACAAATATTTCTTCTTTTCATGTGGTTACTGATTTTGATGCGAGCTATACAGATGCGGTTTTGTCTGCGGATGTGCAGTTGTCAAATGAATCTATTAAAGCCAAAGGTACTCTTAAACTAGCATTTAGTTTGTTGGATACAGAGGGAAGATCCGTTGATTTAGGAAAGTCGGAATATCTAGTTGATGAGTTGAAAAATGGTATAAATTTAAATCGTAGTCTAAAGTTTCAGATTCGTAAACCTCATCATTGGACATCTGAGTCTCCCTATTTGTACACGTTAATTTGTGAATTAAGTGATGGATCGGGTGTTTTACATCGCACAAAGCGAAGAGTTGGTTTTAGAGAGCTTGAAGTAAGAGGAAACCAGTTTTTGGTTAATGGAAAACCGATCAAGTTAAGAGGCGTTAATAGACATGAAGTGATGCCACTAAGAGGAAGATCTTTGGAAGGTGATATTTGGGCTAAAGATGTTAGGTTATTTAGAGAAGCCAATGTAAATTATATTCGTACATCGCATTATCCTCCTGATGAGAGATTGCTTGAGGCTTGTGACGAGCTTGGTATGTTTGTAGAGGTTGAGGCTCCATTTTGTTGGGCACATGAGACTGCTATTAAAAAAGAGGATATGTACCCTCTTCTGGTGAATCAACATATTGAGATGGTTAACCGGGACAGGAGTCATCCTTCTATTATTATGTGGTCTTTAGGAAATGAGTCTAATCTTTATAAAGAGTATTTTAAGGAAGCTGGTGAAGTTATTAAAAAGATGGATCCATCCCGTCCCCGCATATTCAGTCAATGGGGCCCGGATGCTGATAATGGCGAGCTTGAGGTGACGAACCATCATTATCCTGGTCCAACTGGTCCAGATATGTATCGCAATAGTAAACGTCCGGTTACTTTTGACGAATATATCCATGTAAATTCTTACAATCGTTTTGAACTATCGGCAGATCCCGGTGTAAGAAATATGTGGGGACCGTTATTGGATAAAATGTGGACAGCTATGTACAACAGTCAAGGTGTGCTTGGTGGTGCAATCTGGGCTGGAATAGATGATACTTTTTTCTTACCTAACAACAAGGTTGTCGGATACGGAACATGGGGTCCGTTGGATGGCTGGCGTCGGGCGAAACCCGAGTATTGGAATATGAAAAAGTCATACAGTCCAGTAAAATTAGAACAGCGTGGAAATTTATCAAAGGACGGTGTAGTATCTTTTGATGTCGAGAATCGTCATAATTTTACGGATCTGTCTGCTTGTCGATTTGAATGGCGCTCTGGTCAGGATAGTGGGGTTGTGCAAGTGAATTTACCTGCCAGAAGTAAAGGTCATTTTGATATCGATCTGAAGAATGAAAAACACTTGGATCAGGAAATTTATTTGAGAATAATTTCTCCTTTAGGTTTTGTAATAGATG
>Ga0160467_100587_pt1 | contig 31080 bp, 28 predicted proteins | sample HID1972I_E11MG_FD_108221 | JGI IMG/M metagenome (GOLD analysis project Ga0160467, IMG submission 108221) | Enriched pill bug-associated microbial communities from UW Madison campus, WI, USA - HID1972I_E11 MG | ecosystem: Host-associated > Arthropoda: Insects > Digestive system > Unclassified ... | reverse complement strand
TTCCTCCACGTTGATCTGGAACAGGTTGCGCAGGTCGTACATGCTGGGCGCCGTCAGGCCCAGGTGGCGCTGCTGCTCGACCGAGGCGGGCTCGGTGTCGCCCTGCGTGACGATGATGCGACGCAGGTTGGCACGGTGCTCGCCGGGCACGTCCTGCCAGGCCTTCTCGCCGAGATGGTCGCCGAAGTGGATCTTGCGTTCGGCGTCGCCCGGGTTCAGGAAGATGCCCCAGCGGTAGTCGCGCATCTTCACGTAGTCGAACTGGGCCCAGCCCTGCGGATCGACGCTGACGGCGGTGCGCAGGTAGACCTGGTGGTTGGTGGAGCCGTCGGGGCCCACGTCGTCCCACCAGTTGATGAAGTTCGGCTGCCAGCCTTCCAGCGCGCGCTGCAGGGTGCGGTCTTCGGCGAGGTTGACGTTGTTCGGGATCTTCTCGCTGTAGTTGATCGAGCTCATGTCTCTGGACCTTTCGTCAGTGGGTGCGGGGTCGAAGGATGGGATCTCGCGGCGAGTGCAACGAAGCCCGTTCGGGGAACCCCGCGGAACCGGCTTGGCCGGGCCGCCGGGGTTGTCCCCTCGAGGGGGGATTCGGCTACACGCAGTGAGCAAGAAACGGGGGTGGGCCTCTTTCAGACGCGATGGAAATCGAAGCCGGCCTTTTCGCCGGTGCCGTAGACCTTGAGTGCACCCTTCTCGCCGACGGCGTTGGGGCGGTTGAAGATCCAGTTCTGCCAGGCCGACAGGCGGCCGAAGATGCGGGTGAGCATGTTCTCGCGGCTGGCGAAGCGCAGGTTGGCTTCCAGGCCGGTGAGGGCGTCGGGCGACATGGCGGCGCGCTCTTCCAGGGCGATGCGGATCTCGTCGTCCCAGTCGATGTCGTCGGGCGCGGCGGTGACCAGGCCGAGCTGCAGCGCGGCGTCGGCGTCCAGCGGCTTGCCGGCGGCCGCGCGCGCGGCTTCCAGCGGTGCGGCCTCGTCGTAGAAGCGGCGCTGCAGGCGGCTTTCGTCGGTGATCAGCGGCACCAGGCCGAAGTTGAATTCGTCCAGCACCAGCGTGGGCGCCTTCTCGGGCGCGTCGGGCAGCGCCAGCATGTAGGCGCGGTCGGCCGCGAAGGCCAGCTCGGCGAACAGGCCCGCGAAGCAGGAGCCGGATTCGATCAGCGCGAACAGGCTGCGCGAGGAGACGTCCAGGCGCGCGAAGGTGCGGCGCAGCGCGCCGAGGGTCTCGCGCACCAGCCAGTGGTCCTGGTGCTTGACCAGCGTGGCGTCGGCGTCGAGCACGGCCTGCGCGTCGCCCTCGGTCTTGAGCAGCCAGGTGCCGACGTCCAGCTCGTTGGTGCGCAGGTGCAGGATCGCGTCGTCGAGCTGGCGCGCCAGGGCGAGCGGCCACCAGTCGGCGCCGGCCGCCTCGATGGCGGCGATGTCCTGCGGCTGCGCGCCGGTGGGCGCCTTCAGCGTGAGGGTGGCGGTGCGCCTGGCGCGGTCGATGTCGACCTGCACATGGGCGTAGCGCAGGCTGTCGGCGCCGTCCTCGCGCTCGATGCGGGTGAGCGCGACGCCCTTGGCGCCGGCCTGCGCGCCGGGGCGGGCGCTGCCCTCGGCCAGCCTGCCGGCGCGTTCCTGCACGGCGGCCGCGAACTGCGCGGGCTTGGCCACCGCGTCGACCAGGCGCCAGTCGACCGCGCGCTGGCCGCGCACACCTTCGACGCTGGTGCAGAAGATGTCGGCCAGGTCGTGGCGCACGTGGCGCTTGTCGGTCACACGCGTGAGGCCGCCGGTGCCGGGCAGCACGCCCAGCAACGGCACTTCGGGCAGCGAGACGGAGGAGGAGCGGTCGTCCACCAGCACGATCTCGTCGCAGGCCAGCGCCAGTTCGTAGCCGCCGCCGGCGCAGGCGCCGTTGACCGCGGCGAGGAACTTCAGGCCCGAGTGCTTCGACGAATCCTCGATGCCGTTGCGCGTCTCGTTGGTGAACTTGCAGAAGTTCACCTTCCACGCATGGCTGGAGACGCCGAGCATGAAGATGTTGGCGCCCGAGCAGAAGATGCGGTCCTTGCCGCTGGTGACGATCACGGTGCGCACCTCGGGGTGCTCGAAGCGGATGCGGTTGACGGCGTCGTGCAGCTCGATGTCCACGCCCAGGTCGTAGCTGTTGAGCTTGAGCTTGTAGCCGGGGCGGATGCCGCCGTCCTCGGCGATGTCCAGCGTCAGGCGCGCCACCTCGCCGTCGAAGCCGAGCTTCCAGTGGCGGTACTGCGAGGGGTCGGTGCGGTAGTCGACGCGCGGGGGCTGCTGCGGGGTGGTGTCGGCGCTCATCGTGAAGTCTCCTGGCTGGATCGTGACGGGTGGTCGGGTCGCAGAACAAGAAAAATAATGCATCTCTTTGTCGCGATGACATGCATCATGCTGCATATTTCCTGTCGCGTCAAGGCCGATGCACTTTTTTGCAGATGGCCCCTGAAAAGAGGGGTCAGGTGGGCACGCCCATCGCCTGGTGGGCGGCGGCGCGCAGGGCCTCGAAGCTCTGCTGCAGCGTCTTGCCGCTGGTGTCCACCCGCAGGTCGGCCTTGGAATAGAAGGCCGCGCGGCCGTCGAGGATGCGGCGCAGGTCGTCCATGGCCTCCTTGCTGGCGGCCATCGGGCGGGTGTCGCCCTGGGCGGCGACGCGGCCCATGTGCTCCTCGGGCGCGGCCTGCAGCCAGATGGTGGTGCAGTGCGCCAGCAGTTCGTTGAAGGTGGCCGGGTCGGACACGATGCCGCCCGGCGTGGCGATGACCACCTCGCCGTAGATCTGGATCGCTTCCTCCAGCGCCCGGCGCTCGTAGCGCCGGTAGGCATTGGTGCCGTACAGGTCGTGGATCTCGCGCACGCTGCAGCCGGCGAACTTCTCGATCTCGCGGCTCAGCTCGATGAAGGGCAGCTCCAGTTCGTCGGCCAGCATCTGCCCCAGCGTGGACTTGCCCGCGCCGCGCAGGCCGACCAGCGCGATGCGGCGGTGCCGCGCCGGGTCGACGGCGGCGGTGCCCAGCAGTTCGCCCAGCGCCACGCGGGCGCGGCGCAGGTCGGCCTCGCTGCGGTGCTCCAGCAGTTCGCGGATCAGCAGCCACTCGGGCGAGCTGGTGGTGACGTCGCCCACCAGCTCCGCCAGCGAGCACTGCAGGGCCTGCGCGACCTGCTGCAGCACCAGGATGGACGCGTTGCCGATGCCGTACTCGAGATTCGCCAAGTGGCGCTCGGACACGTCCGCCGCCAGGGCCACCGCCTTGCGCGTGAGGCCGCGCCGCGCCCGCAGGCTGCGCACCCGCTCCCCGAGCGCCGCCAGCAGAGGGTTCTTCGCCTCCTCGGCGGGCTCGACGCTGTCCAGGGGTGCGCCCAGCACCGCCGCTTCCTGTTCATTCATGCGGATCCTCGTTATCTCCTTCGCATTCTCGCGCGGGTGCTTCATAGGGTAAACACCATGTATGCACTATATTGCTTGACACGCAGATTGCGGGTGCTTATGGTTCGTCTACAGGCAAGATACTGCACATCAACGATGCCTGCAAGCCGGATGGTCACAGCCGGCCGAAACAACAGCCCCGACGAAGTACCGCGATGACCGCCAAGCAAGCCTTCCACCAACTCGTTGCCGACCTGACGGCCCAGATCGCCGATCGGCCGCTGGACGACGCGCTCGACCGCTGGCTCAACACCACGCACGGCGCCGGCAGCCCCACCTTCCAGGCCCTGGAGGCCGCCTGCCGCCAGGGCGTGGCCGAAGGCTGGCTGTGCGAGCGCGAGGGCGGCGGCATCCGCTACGGCCGCGTGTTCAAGGCCGAGGACGCATTGCACCGCTTCTCGGTGGACGTGGTCGACATGCGCGACCTCGCCGGCCCGCACCACGCGCATCCCACCGGCGAGATCGACCTGATCATGCCGCTGGAGGGCGAGGCCACCTTCGATGGCCGTCCCGCCGGCTGGTGCGTGTACCCGCCCGGCAGCGCGCACCACCCGACGGTGGCCGGCGGCCGGGCGCTGGTGCTCTATCTGCTGCCCGAGGGGCAGATCCAGTTCACGCGCGCCTGAAGCGGCGCCGGCCCTTTATTCACCCCAGTGATGTGATCGATTCATGGATACCTCTTGGTCAATCTCGCACCCGCAGGGAAGATGCCTCCCCCGGAGACAAACAACCCCTGCGATGAACGCTTCCATGAGCCATGCGCGTCCGTGCGTGCAAAGGAGCGCCTGATGGTCGAACTGCTCCCGAACCACGTCGCCGGCCGCTGGCAGGCCGGCACCGGCGCCGGCACGGCGCTGGTCGATCCGGTGCTCGGCACCGAGCTGGCGCGGGTCGACGCCACCGGCCTGGACCTGGCCGAAGCCTTCGCCTTCGCACGCGAACAAGGCGGCGCTGCGCTGCGCACGCTCGGCTACCGCGAGCGCGCCGGCCTGCTGGCCGCGATCGTCAAGGTGCTGCAAGCCCATCGCGACAGCTACTACGAGATCGCCACCGCCAACGCGGGCACGGTGAAGAACGACTCGGCGGTGGACATCGACGGCGCGATCTTCACCCTGGGCCAGTACGCCAGGTGGGGCGAGTCGCTGGGCGACGCGCGGGCGCTGCGCGACGGCGAGGCCGCGAAGCTGGGCAAGGAGCCGCTGTTCCAGTCGCAGCACCTGCAGGTGCCCACGCGCGGCGTGGCGCTGTTCATCAACGCCTTCAACTTCCCGTCCTGGGGGCTGTGGGAGAAGGCCGCGCCGGCCCTGCTCTCGGGCGTGCCGGTGATCGTCAAGCCCGCCACCGCGACCGCCTGGCTGACGCAGCGCATGGTCAAGGACGTGGTCGATGCCGGCGTGCTGCCGGCCGGCGCGCTGTCGGTGATCTGCGGCAGCTCGGCCGGGCTGATGGACCAGTTGCAGCCCTTCGACGTGGTCTCCTTCACCGGCTCGGCCGAAACCGCCGCCCTGATCCGTTCGCACCCGGCCGTGGCGGCGCGCTCGGTGCGCGCCAACATCGAGGCCGACAGCCTCAACAGCGCCCTGCTGATGCCCGACGCGGCGCCCGGCAGCGAGGCCTTCGGCCTGCTGGTGCGCGAGGTGGTGCGCGAGATGACGGTCAAGTCGGGCCAGAAGTGCACCGCGATCCGCCGCATCCTGGTGCCGGCCGCGCTCTACGACGCGGCGGCGCAGGCCATCGGCGCCAGGCTGGCGGGCGTGACCGTGGGCAACCCGCGCAGCGAGGGCGTGCGCATGGGCGCGCTGGTCAGCCGCGCGCAGCTGGAGACGGTGCGCGAGGGCATCGCGGCGCTGGCCGCGCAGGCCGAGGTGCTGCACGACGGGCGCCATGCCCCGCTGGTCGATGCCGACCCGGCGGTGGCCGCCTGCATCGGCCCGGTGCTGCTGGGCGCGCGCGATGCCGACGCAGCGCAGGCAGTGCACGACGTGGAAGTGTTCGGCCCGGTCGCCACCCTGCTGCCCTACCGCGACCTGGAGCACGCGCTGGCGCTCGCGCAGCGCGGCCAGGGCTCGCTGGTGGCCTCGCTCTACGGCGCCGACGACGCCGCACTCGGCCGCGCCGCGTGCGACCTGGCGGCCAGCCACGGCCGCGTGCACGTGGTCACGCCGGAGGTGGCGCAGGCGCACACCGGGCACGGCAACGTGATGCCGATGTCGCTGCACGGCGGCCCGGGCCGCGCGGGCGGCGGCGCCGAACTGGGCGGGCTGCGCGCGCTGGACTTCTACCACCGGCGCGCCGCGGTGCAGGCCGGCAACGGCGTGCTGTCGGCGCTCGGCCTGTAGCGACACGAAGAGACGAAGGAGACGCCACGATGAACACGCCGCCCAGCCGCTTCAATTTCGCCGAGCACCTGTTCCAGGCCAACCGCGGGCGCAGCAAGCGCATCGCCTACATCGACGACCGCGGCGCCCTGACCTACGCGCAGCTCGAGGCGCGCGCGCGCCGGTTGGCCGCCGCCCTGGCCGCCGCGGGCATCCGCCGCGAGGAGCGCGTGCTGCTGCTGATGCACGACACCAGCGACTGGCCGGTGAGCTTTCTCGGCGCGCTGTACGCCGGCATCGTGCCGGTGGCCGTGAACACGCTGCTCACGCCGGAGGACTACGCCTACATGCTCGAACACAGCCGCGCGGAAGCGGCGCTGGTGTCGGGCGCCCTGCTGCCGGTGCTGCAGCAGGCGATGGCGCGCACGCCGCACGCGCTGCGCGCGCTGCTGGTCTCGCAGCCGGCGGGCGGCCTGGCCGAGGGTGCGCAGGACTTCGACGCCGCGCTCGCCGCCGTCGACCCGATGCCCGCCCCGGCGGCGACGGGCGCCGACGATCCGGGCTTCTGGCTCTATTCCTCCGGCTCCACCGGCAAGCCCAAGGGCACGGTGCACACCCATGCCAACCTGTGGTGGACCGCCGAGCTGTACGGCAAGCCGGTGCTCGCGCTGACCGAGAGCGACGTGTGCTTCTCGGCCGCCAAGCTGTACTTCGCCTACGGCCTGGGCAATGCGCTGACCTTCCCGCTGTCGGTGGGCGCCACGGTGGTGCTGATGGCCGAGCGGCCGACGCCCGATGCGGTGTTCAGGCGCTGGGTCGAGCACCGCCCCACCGTCTTCTTCGGCGCGCCCACGGGCTTCGCGGGCATGCTCGCCTCGCCCAGGCTGCCGGCGCGCGAGACGGTGGCGCTGCGCATGTGCTCCTCGGCCGGCGAGGCGCTGCCGGCGGAGATCGCGCAGCGCTTCAAGACGCATTTCGGCTGCGACATCGTCGACGGCATCGGCTCCACCGAGATGCTGCACATCTTCATCTCCAACCGGCCCGACGACATCCGCTACGGCAGCACGGGCAAGCCGGTGGACGGCTACGAGGTGGAGCTGCGCGGCGAGGACGGCCGCCCGGTGGCCGACGGCGAGGTGGGCGATCTGTACATCCGCGGCCCGAGTTCGGCGCTGATGTACTGGGGCAACCGCGAGAAGTCGCGCGAGACTTTTCTCGGCGGCTGGACCAGGAGCGGCGACAAGTACGTGCGCGACGCCGAGGGCTACTACACCTACGCCGGGCGCAGCGACGACATGCTCAAGGTCAGCGGCATCTACGTCTCGCCCTTCGAGGTGGAGGCCACGCTGATGCAGCACCCCGCGGTGCTGGAGGCGGCCGTGATCGGCAAGGAGGACGCCGACGGCCTGACCAAGACCAAGGCCTTCGTGGTGCTCAAGGAAGGCCAGGCCGCGACGCAGGACGAACTCAAGGCCTTCGTGAAGGACCGGCTCGCGCCCTACAAGTACCCGCGCTTCATCGAGTTCATCGACGAGCTGCCGAAGACGGCCACGGGCAAGATCCAGCGCTTCCGGCTGCGCGAGCGGGAGAAGGCGCCCCAATGAGCACCGAGTTCGCCACCATCGACTGGCGCGGCCGCAAGGTGCGCATCGAATGCCAGTGGATCGCGCCCGAGCGGCGCGAGGCGCCGCTGGTGGTCTTCCTGCACGAGGGGCTGGGCTCCGTGGCGATGTGGAAGGATTTCCCGCAGCGCCTGTGCGAGGCCGGCGGCTTGCGCGGCCTGGTGTTCTCGCGCCCCGGCTACGGCCGCTCGACGCCGCGCGAGGCCGACGAGACCTGGGACGTGGACTTCATGCACCGCCAGGCGCACGAAGTACTCCCGGCGCTGTTCGACGCGCTGCGCATCGGCGAGGCGCCCTGGCTCTTCGGCCACAGCGACGGCGGCTCGATCGCGCTGCTGTACGCGTCGCGCTTCCCCAAGCAGGTGGCCGGGCTGGTGCTGCTCGCGCCGCACATCGTGGTGGAAGACGTGACGGTGGACAACATCGAGAAGGCGCGCGAGGCCTACCTGAACACCGACCTGCGCGAGCGGCTCGGGCGCTACCACGACGATCCCGACTCCGCCTTCTGGGGCTGGAACCGCATCTGGCTGCACCCGCCCTTCCGCCGATGGAACATCGAGGCCGAACTCGACGCGATCCGCTGCCCGGTGCTCGCCGTGCAGGGCCTGGATGACGAGTACGGCACGCTCGCGCAGATCCGCGGCATCGCCGCGCGCGTGCCCGGCTGCGAACTGCTGGAACTGCCTGAATGCGGGCATTCCCCGCATCGCGATCAGCCGGAACAAGTCATAGTCGCCACCACTTCGTTCATCACCCTCAAAAGGAGACAACCATGACCGTCCGTCATGCACGCACCGCTCTCGCGGCCCTCATGTTCGCCGGCCTCGCGGCCTCGGCCGCCGCACAGGGCAGCGGCAAGCTCAAGGTGGGGCTGATGCTGCCCTTCAGCGGCACCTACTCGGCGCTGGGCGTGGCCATCGAGAACGGCTTCAAGCTCTATGTCGAGGAACAGGGCGGCAAGCTGGCCGGACGCGAGATCGAGTACGTCAAGGTCGACGACGAGTCCGACCCGTCCAAGGCCACCGACAACGTCAACAAGCTGATCAAGCGCGACAACGTGGACGTGATCGTGGGCACGGTGCACTCCGGCGTGGCGATGGCGATGGCGCGCGCGGCCAAGGAAAGCGGCACCGTGCTGATCGTGCCCAACGCCGGCGCCGACGCGGTGACCGGGCCGATGTGCGCGCCCAACATCTTCCGCAGCTCCTTCTCGAACTGGCAACCGGCCTATGCCATGGGCGAGGTCGCGGCCAAGCAGGGCAGCAGCAAGGCGATGACCATCACCTGGAAGTACGCGGCCGGCGACGAGTCGGTGGCCGGCTTCAAGGAAGGCTTCGAGAAGAACGGCGGCCAGGTGGTCAAGCAGCTCACGCTGCCCTTCCCGAACGTGGAGTTCCAGGCGCTCCTGACCGAGATCGCGGCGGCCAAGCCCGATGCGGTGTATTCCTTCTTCGCCGGCGGCGGCGCGGTGAAGTTCGTCAAGGACTACGCGGCCGCGGGCCTGAACAAGACCATCCCGCTGTACGGCCCGGGCTTCCTGACCGACGGCACGCTGGAGGCGCAGGGCGAGGCGGCCCAGGGCATGCTGACCACGCTGCACTACGCCGACGGCCTGAACACGCCGCGCGACAACGCCTTCCGCGAGGCCTATTCGAAGAACTTCAAGCTGGTGCCCGACGTGTACGCCGTGCAGGGCTACGACGCCGCGCAGATGCTGGGCGTGGGCCTGAAGGCCACGGGCGGCGACATCAAGAAGAAGGCCGAGTTCGCCGCAGCGATCCAGACGGCCACCATCGACAGCCCGCGCGGCGCCTTCACCATCGGCAAGTCGCACAACCCGGTGCAGGACATCTACCTGCGCAAGGTGGCGGGCAAGGAGAACAAGGTGGAGGGCGTGGCGATCAAGGCGCTCGCCGATCCTGCCCGTGGCTGCAGGATGTAAAGGCCCACCCCCGTTTCTCGCTCACTTCGTGTAGCTCGAATCCCCCCTCGAGGGGGCGACACCGGCGGACCGGCAAAGCCGGCTCCGCGGTGTCTCCCGAACATCGCGGGCGCCAGGCGCCACGCTCCCACGGTTTCACAGGAATCAATTCAACGTGGACTTTGGCACCTTCCTTGTCCAGTGCCTGAACTCGGTCCAGTACGGGCTGCTGCTGTTTCTGGTGGCATCCGGGCTGACGCTGATCTTCGGCATCATGGGCGTGATCAACCTCGCGCACGGCAGCTTCTACATGATCGGCGCGTACATGGCCTTCGCGCTGTCGCCGCTGTTCGGCGACCAGTTCCTGGTGATGCTCGCCGCCGGCGTGGTGATGGCGGCGGTCTTCGGCTACGTGCTGGAGTGGGCCTTCTTCAGCTACCTGTACCAGCGCGACCACCTGCAGCAGGTGCTGATGACCTACGGCCTGATCCTGGTGTTCGAGGAGCTGCGCTCGATCCTGGTGGGCAACGACGTGCACGGCGTGCCGGTGCCGCCCTGGCTGGCCGGCAGCTTCGCGCTGGGCGACCTGATGAGCTACCCCTGGTACCGCCTGTTCGCCTCGGCCGCCTGCGTGGTGCTGGCGCTGGGCCTGTACGCGGTGGTCAACCGCACCAAGCTGGGCATGATGATCCGCGCCGGCGCGAGCAACCGCGACATGGTGCGCGGCCTGGGCATCGACATCCGGCGGCTGTACCGCATCGTCTTCGCCGCCGGCGTGGCGCTGGCCGCGCTGGCCGGCATGATCGCCGCGCCGATGTCCTCGGTGTACCCGAACATGGGCGCGAGCGTGCTGATCATCTGTTTCGTGGTGGTGGTGATCGGCGGCATCGGCTCGATCACCGGCGCGCTGGTGGCTTCGCTGCTGGTGGGCTTCGTCGACACCTTCGGCAAGGTCTTCTTCGCCGAGATCAGCGGCATCGGCGTGTACCTGCTGATGGCGATCATCCTCATCTGGCGGCCCGAGGGATTGATGGGGCGAAAGACATGACGACAACGCCCTCCTCCGCGGCGCGGCCCGGCCTGGCCGGCCCGGCGCTGATCCCCGCACTCGTGGCCATCGCGCTCGCGCTGGCCGGCCCCACGCTGGGGCCCTATGGCGCGGACCTGATGGTCAAGATGATGATCCTGTCGATCTTCGCGCTGAGCCTGCAGCTGCTGGTGGGCATGACCGGGCTGGTGAGCCTGGGCCACGCGGCCTTCTACGGCATCGGCGCCTATGTCACCGTGCTGGCCTCGGGCAGCGAAGGCGGCAACCTGCTGGTGCTGGGCCTGCTGTCGATGGCCGGCGCCGCCGGCTATGCACTGGTGGTCGGCGCGCTGAGCCTGCGCACGCGCGGCGTGTACTTCATCATGGTCACGCTGGCCTTCGCGCAGATGGCCTACTTCGTGTTCCACGACACGCCCGTGGGCGGCGGCAGCGACGGCATCTACCTGTACGTGCGGCCCGCGGCCGGCGCGCTCGACATGGAGAACCGCACCGTGATGTTCTACGTGGTGCTGGCCGCGCTGGCGGCCACCTACGCGCTGCTGGCGCTGATCGGGCGCTCGCGCTTCGGCGCCGCGCTGGCGGGCATCCGCGTCAACGAGCAGCGCATGCGCGCGGCGGGCTTTCCGGTCTACGGCTACAAGCTGGCGGCCTTCGTGCTCGCCGGCGCGCTGGCCGGGCTGGCGGGCTGCCTGGTGGCCTCGCGCGACGGCGTGGTCAACCCCGAGCTGCTGGGCTGGCACAACTCGGGCGAGGTGCTGCTGATGATCATCCTCGGCGGCCTGGGCCACCTGCGCGGCGCGGTGATCGGCGCCGTGGCCTTCACCCTGCTCAAGGAAGTGCTGTCCACGCACGCGATGGTCGGGCCGCTGGCCAACCACTGGCAGCTCACGCTGGGGATCGCGATCATCGTCTTCGTCGCCCTGCTGCCGCGCGGCCTGATCGGGCTGGCGGCGCGCATCTCGCCGAGGAACACGCCATGAGCCCCCGCCCGGCCGTTCCGAAGGGGGCTCGCACCGCAGCCCGCCAGGGCGAAGGTACGCCAGTGAGCCGCCTGCTCGCCGTCGAACAACTCACGCGCCGCTTCGGCGGCCTGGTCGCCGTGAACGCCGTCACGCTGGACCTGCACCTGGGCGAGGTGCACGCCGTGATCGGCACCAACGGCGCGGGCAAGTCCACGCTGATCAACATGCTCTCGGGCGAGATCGAGGCCTCCGTCGGACGCATCACGCTGGACGGCCAGGACATCACCCGCCGCGCGCAATACCGCCGCGCGCTGGGCGGCGTGGGCCGCAGCTACCAGCGCACCACGATCTTCCCGGAGTTCACGGTGCACGAGAACTGCCGCCTCGCCGCGCAGGCGGCCACGCCGCGCCCGTGGACGATCTGGCAGAGCGCGCAGGGCTGCGCCGCGAGCAACGCCGCCGCCGACGCGGCGCTGGAGGCGGCGGGCCTGGCGGCCGAGGCGCGCCGCATCGCCGGCACGCTGAGCCACGGCGCCAAGCGCCAGCTCGAGGTGGCGATGTGCCTGGCGACGCAACCGCGCGTGCTGCTGCTGGACGAGCCGCTGGCCGGCATGGGCGCCGAGGAGACCGACCGCATGCTGACCCTGCTCGCGCAGCTCAAGGCCACGCACGCGATCCTGCTGGTGGAGCACGACATGGACGCGGTGTTCCGCATCGCCGACCGCATCACGGTGATGGTCAACGGCGCGGTGATCGCCACCGGCGCGCCGGCCGAGATCCGCGTCAACCCCGAAGTGCGCACCGCCTATCTCGGGGAGGGTCACTGACATGCTCCTGGTACGCGACCTCAACACCTACTACGGCGACAGCCACATCCTGCGCGGCGTGGACGCCGAGATTCCCGCCGGCACCTCGGTCGGCCTGCTCGGGCGCAACGGCATGGGCAAGACCACGCTGATCCGCAGCGTGATGGGCTACGTGCGCCCGGCCTCGGGCGAGGTGCGCGTGGACGGTCGCACCGTCACCGGCTGGCCGCCCGAGAAGATGGCGCGGCTGGGCATCGGCTACGTGCCCGAGGGGCGCGGCATCTTTCCCAACCTGTCGGTGCGCGAGAACCTGGTGATGAGCGAGCGCGCCGGCCTCGACGGGCGGCGCGCGTGGACCTTCGAGCGCATCATGGCGACCTTCCCGCGCCTGGCCGAGCGCCTGTCGCACGGCGGCCAGCAGCTCTCGGGCGGCGAGCAGCAGATGCTCTCGATCGGCCGCGCGCTGATGACCAACCCGCGCCTGCTGATCCTGGACGAGGCCACCGAGGGCCTGGCGCCGCTGATCGTGGCCGAGATCTGGCGCGTGATCGCCGAGATCCGCAGCACCGGCATCGCCACGCTGATCGTGGACCGCGACTGGCGCAAGGTGCTGGCGCACACCGACCGCGCGGTGGTGATGGAAAAAGGGCGCATCGTGCTGGCCGACGAATCGGCCGCGCTGCTGGCCCAGCCGCAGGTGCTGGCCGAGCGGCTGGGGGTGTAGCGCGCTCAGTCCCCCTTGAAGCCGGTCGCGGTCACGACCTGTTTCCAGCGCTCGGTCTCCGCGGCCACCATGCGCCGGGCCTGCTCGGTGCTGGTCCCCTGGATGCTGAAGCCCGCCTCTTCCAGCCGCTGCCGCACCTCCCGGTCGCGCACCGCCTCCACGACCCGCGTGTTGAGTTCGGCGACGATGTCCTCGGGCGTGCCGGCCGGCACGAACAGGCAGAACCAGGCGGAGAAGTCGGCCTTCGGGAAGCCCGCCTCGGCGAAGGTGGGCACCTCCGGCAGCAGCGGCGAGCGCTGGGGCGCCGTGGTGGCGAGGGCGCGCAGGGTGCCGCCCTTGACCTGCGCCATCGCCAGCGCCGTCGAGACGAAGGCGGCCTGCACGTCGCCGGCGATGATGGCCGTCACCGCATCGCCGGTGGCGCGGAAGTGCACCGGCTCGACCCGGAACTTCGCCTGCTCGGCGAACATCTCCGCGCCGAAGTGGCCCGGCGTGCCGGCGCCGAAGGTCGCGAAGTTGGTCTTGTCCCCGGCCGAGGAGGCCATGCGCACGAACTCCGCCACGGTCTTCGCGGGCGAGGCGTTGGGGACCACCAGGACGAAGTCGGTGCGCACCACTTCCGACACCGGCACGAGTTCGCGCGCGGGGTCGTAGCTCAGCTTCGAGAACGCCGCCGGCGCGATGCTGATGCCGGCGACGTCGGCGATCAGCAGGGTGTAGCCGTCCGGCGGGCTCTTCGCCGCGAAGCCGGCCGCGATCTGGCCGCCGGCGCCCGAGCGGTTCTCGATGACGATCGGCTGGCGCAATGTCTCGCCGAGCTTGTGGCCGAGGGTGCGGGTCAGCACGTCGGGCCCCGTGCCCGGCGCGAAGCCGACCACGAGCCGCAGGGAGCGCGAGGGGTAGGCCTGCGCCAGGGCGAGCCGGGGCACGGCGCCGGCCAGGGAGGCCGCCAGGCCGGTGGCCAGGCAGCGGCGTCGGGAAAGAAACGGGTTCATTGGGTGTCTCCTCGGGATGTGTGAATCGGCAGGGGCGCGCTACCGCCCCACATAGCGCGGCGTGCGCTTGTCCATGAAGGCGCGCGGCCCCTCCCTGGCGTCCTCGCTGCGGAACACGGCGTCCCGGGCGCGGTCCTCGAGGCGGTAGCCCTCCGGCAGCGGCAGGCCGCTGGCGTCGGTGACGGTGCGCTTGACGGACTGCACCGCCAGCGGTCCGTTGGCGGCGATGCGGCGTGCCAGTTCCAGCGCGTGCGGCATCACCTCGGCCGCGGGCAGGACGCGGTTGACCAGGCCGCAGCGCTGCGCAGCGTGCGCATCCATGGGCCAGCCGGTCAGCAGCAGTTCCATGGCCTGCGCATGCGGGATCTGCCGCGGCAGCCGCGTCAAGGCGCCGGCGAAGGGGATGAGGGCCCGCGTCACTTCGGGCAGGCCGAAGCTGGCATGCGCCGCCGCCACGCGGATGTCCGTGCCCAGCAGGAGCTCGAAGCCCGCGGCCAGGCAGGCGCCGTTCACCGCGGCGATCACCGGCTTGGACAGCGGGGCATCGCGCAGCGACGAGGCGGCGAGGACGCCCGGGTCGTCCAGCAGCCGACGGTCGAAGGCATCCTCGGGCGCACGCGCACCGGTCAGCAGCGGCAGCGTGCGGCCCAGATCGCCGCCGGCGCAGAAGGCCGCGTCGCCGGCGCCGGTGAGGACCGCGACGCGCAGGCCCGCGTCGTCGCGGAAGTCCATGAACGCGTCCGCCAGCTCGCACAGCATGCGCGGCGTGAGCGCGTTGCGCGCCGCGGGCCGGTCGAGCGTGAGCACGGCGATGGCGCCCGCCTTCTCGCAGCGGATCGCGCCGTTCACGGCCGGGCCCCTTGCGCCGCCTGCCGCTCGATCCGGCAGTCGAGCGCGAAGCCGGCCACCAGGCGCTGCAGCTGCGCGACCAGCGCCGCATCGTCGTCGGCCTGGAGCCGGACCGTGGGGCCTTGCGCGCCCGCGTGCGCCTCCACGCGCACGCGGCCGTCCAGCCCGCTGGCCGCGATCCGCGCCTGGATCGCCCAGCCGGCCGCGCGCGCTCGCAGCTCGGGCTTGAAGAGCTTGCCGATCGCCGTCACGGGCAAGGCGGGCAGCACGAAGATCGCCTTCGGGTACGCCGGCCGCTCGGGAATGCGCGCCTGCGCGAAGGCCGCCAGCGCGGCCGCGTCGACGGTGGCGCCGGGGCGCAGCGCGACGTAGGCCACGGGCACCTCGCCGGCGTACTCGTCGGGCGCCCCGACCGCCGCGGCCATCTGCACGTCCGGATGCGCCAGCAGCGCCTCCTCGATCACCACCGGGTCGATGTTGTGGCTGCTGCGGATGATCACGTCCTTGGCGCGGCCGCTGAGGTGGACGCGGCCGGCCTCGTCGACGCGGCCGATGTCGCCGGTCACGAGCCATCCTCCCGGAAGGAACACGCCGGCATCGTTGGCCGGATCGGCGTAGCCGGGCCCGACGTTGGGGCCGGCCACGCGTAGCACGCCGTCCTGCGCCGCCGCCACCCGCGTGAACGGCAATGGCAGGCCGGCCGAGCCCGGCACGCGCGGCGCATTCGCCGGCTCGATGGCGATCACACCGGCGCATTCGGTCATGCCCAGGATGTTGCGCACGCCGATGCCCGTCTGCCGCTCGAAGGCGTCGGCCAGCCCCTGCGGCAGCGGCGAGCCGCCGGTGAGCAGGCAGCGCACGCCGGACAGGTTCTCGCCCTGCCGCGGCACCTCGCGCAGCGCGACCATCACCGTCGGCACGGCGGCCAGCAGCGTGACCCGGTGGCGTTCCGCGAAGCGCCAGTAGTGCCGCATGAACGCCGCGTCGCGCAGGCCGGTGAGCGTGGGCAGCACCACCTCGCCGCCGGCCAGCAGGATCGACAGGCCGTAGACGAAAGCGCCGGCGACGTGGAACAGCGGGAAGCCGTTGAGGATCACGTCGTCCTCGGACGCGCCGTACATGCAGGCCGCGCCCCAGGCCGCGTGGAGCTGGTTGGCCTGGGTGTGCTGCGCCAGCTTGGGCCGGCCGGTGGTGCCGCCGGTGTGGAAGAGCGCGGCCACCGCCTCCGGCGGCGCGCACTCGTGCGCGGCCAGCGGGCCGGAAGCCTGGGCGGCCAGCAGCGCGTCGAAATCGAGGGCGCCCTCGGCGCCACCGACGGCCACCACGTGGCGCAGCGAGGGACAGCGTTGGCGCAGGCCGGGCACGCGCGACCAGATGTCCAGCGCGGGATGCGGGCCCAGGGCGACCAGGATGTTGACCCGGGCCGCCTGGAGCAGCTCGGCGATGTGCGCCTCGCCCAGCAGGTGGTTGATCGGGCAGGCGACGCCGCAGGCCTCGGCGCCGAACAGCGTGACGTAGGCCTGCGGGATCGCGGGCAGCAGGAAGGCGACGCGCGGCGGCGCGCCGCCGGCCAGGGCCCGGAAGGCGCGGGCGGCGCGCCTGAACGCGCCCACGAGCTGCGCATGGGTCCAGGTGCGCGCGGGTTGCGACGGGTCGGCCGAGGCGATCCAGGTCAGCGCCGCGCGTGCGGGGTGCGCCGCCGCAGTGTCCTCCAGCGCCGCCAGCACGGTGCGGTGCGGCATGACCGCGCGGTAGGGCTGCGCGGCGATGCGCCGCACGTCGTCCTGGCTCAGGATGCCGGGGGTCTTCAAGTCAGGGTTCCTTCCATGCCGGGGCCATGGCAGGAAGACTAGGGCCGCGCAGGCGGCGAGTCAGTCCGCCGCGATGGGGACGCGGAAAACCCGGGTCGCCGCGCTCAGTTGAGCTTGGACGGCAGCCCCAGGCTGCCCAGCGCCAGGGCGAACAGCTCGTTGCGGTGGCGCACGCCCAGCCGCTCGAAGGCGCGGTCGCGGTAGGTCTTGACCGTGCCCGCGGAGATGCCGAGGTCGGCGGCGATGCCCTCGTGCGTCCAGCCGCGCAGCAGCCGCTCGCACACCTCGCGCTCGCGCCGCGGCAGGGCGCGCAGGCAATCCGCCGGCTGCGGCTGCGCGCGCAGGTGCAGGTCGACGCAGGCGCCCAGCGGCGCGGCCAGGCAGCCGAGCAGGTCGAAGTCGCGGTCGGTGAAGGACGGCTGCCGCTCGTGCCGGTACATGTTGATCGCGATGAGCCCGCCGTCCGCCTGGGCGCGCACCAGCGAGACGCGCTCGCGCAGCGCGTGGCGGGTGTAGATCGCGCCGCGGTGCCGCGCGGGAATCTCCTCCGCCCGCCACCAGGTCAGCGCCACGCCGCCCTGCCCCTCGAGCCGCTCGCGCGCGGCGGCGAAGGTCGGGTCCACGCGATAGAGGCCCTGCCGGTACTGCGTGAAGGCTTCGCCCGTGCGGTCGGGCACCTGGTAGCTTCCCCCGGCGTGCAGGCGCGGCGGCCGGTCGGTGTAGAGGGTGTAGACCGACCACCAGCACAGGGGCAGCGCCGCGTTGAGCATGCGCAGGGCGTCGCTGCCGAAGCCGGGGCCGCCCACGCAGCCCACGACGCCGGCGACCGCGAGGCCGGCCTGCATGGAAGGGCTGGCGGCCGGACGGTGGGCCGCGGTATCCAGGTGCACCAGTTGCATGCGCGCGTGTCTCTCGTCTCGAACTTCCGCCGGTGGCGTGGCAGGCCATGGTTGCCGGCCGGGGCGCATGCGTCAAGGGCGAAAGCCTGAGCCCGCCGCCGCGCACGGGTGCGCCATCAGGCGCGCGCCCACGCCCAGCAGGCGCATCGCATCCTCGGCCGCGCGCGCCAGCCACTCGCGCGCATGCGCCATCGACTCGTCCAGCGTGCAGGGCCGCGGCTGGATGCTGGCGAAGGCGTCGATGCCGTGCGCCAGGTTCAGGCGCGCGTCCGCACCCAGCGCGCCGGCCAGCGCCAGCACCGGCAGGCCGCGCAGCTTGGCGCGCCGCGCGACTTCGGCGGGCACCTTGCCGAAGGGCGTCTGGCCGTCCAGGCAGCCTTCGGCGGTGATCACCAGGTCGGCGCGGCGCAGCAGCGCGTCGAAGTCCAGGTGGCGCATCACCAGCTCGAAGCGCGGGTGCAGCGTGCCGCCGAGCAGGCCGGCGAAGGCGGCGCCCAGCCCGCCCGAGGCGCCGGCGCCCGGCGCGTGGCCGAGGTCGGCGCCGGTGGCCTCGCGGATGCAGCGTGCCCAGCGCTGCATGGCGGCGTCCAGCAGCTCCACCTGCTGCGGCGTGGCGCCCTTCTGCGGCCCGAACACGCGCGCGACGCCGCGCTCGCCGAGCAGCAGGTTGTGCCAGTTGACCGCCGCGTCCAGGCGCACCCGGGCCAGCCGCGCATCGAGTTCGGAGAGATCGATGCGCGCGAGCCTCGGCAGCGCGCCGCCGCCGGGGCCCAGCGCGCGCCCCCCGGCATCCAGCAGCCGCCCGCCCAGCGCCTGCACCATGCCGGCGCCGCCGTCGTTGATGCCGGAGTCGCCGCAGCCCAGCACGATGCGCTGCGCGCCCGCGTCCAGCGCCGCGCGGATCAGCTCGCCCACGCCGCGGCTGGTGGTCGCCGTCGGGTCGCGCGCCTCGCGCGGCACCAGCCGCAGGCCGGCCGCCGAGGCGACGTCGAGCACCGCGGTGCCGGCGCAGGCGCCGCCCAGCAGGCCGAAGCCGGCGGCCACGGGCGCGCCCACCGGGCCGCAGACCGTGCGCGGGTGCCAGCTTCCGCCCGTCGCCCGGACCATCGCCGCGGCGAAGCCTTCGCCGCCGTCGAGCATGGGCACGCACAGCAGCCGCGCCTGCGGCATCGCGCGCCGCACGCCGGCGGCGATGCCCTCGGCCACCTGCGCGGCATCCAGCCCTTCCTTGAAGCCCGAGGGCGCCACCAGCACGGTGAGCGGCGCAGCATCGCGCCCGGCGGCGCGGGGGGGACGGTGGGTCCGGCGGCGGTCGATCCTGCGGCACATGGCGTGGTCTCCTGGCGCCGGCAACGGCCCGCGCTTGGGGAGGAAGACGCGCGGGCGGCGGCGCTATTCCCTGCGCCTGCGCTTTTTCTTTTCACCATGGCTTTCCACCGACTTCGACGATGGGCATGCGCCGCTCCGTCGGCTGAATGGGGACGGTTGCCATAGAGTACGGTCAGCACAAGGAGTCTTGGCCATGCGCAGCTCGATGGTTCCTTTTCGTCTCGATCCGTCGAAGCGCGAGTCGCAGCTTCGCCAGTTCAACGCGCGAACGGAGATCGATTGGTTCGGGTTCGAAGGCAGCTTCCAGGCGCCGGGGAGCGCCTTGATCCGGTTTGCGCAGCTGCGCGACGGTGCCTCGGGCGGTGGCGGGACGAAGGCCATCAATGGCGGTGTCATTTCGGCCGGATTCGATGCGGCCTTTGTGCTCGCGGGGCTGGGACATTACGAGACCGAGGTCGTCGTGACGCTGGAGCTGAGCGTCAAGTTTCTCTCGCTGGCAACCGCGTCGCCGTCTCTGGTCTTCGAGGGCTGGGTCATCCGATCGGCCCGGCATTTCGCGTTTGCCGAAGGTTCCCTGCGCGATTCAGCCCAGGCCGATGGCAGGCATTTCGCCATGGCCACGGCCATGGTGGCACCCGCCGGGGCTCCGGATCCGGCACGCGCCTGATCCCGCTTCGCTCGCCGGGGCGGATGCGCGTCCCTGCATTTTTCAGCCCAGCCCCTGATGCGGCCACACGGCGAGTGCGAACAGCACGAGCAGCCCCGTCACCCCCAGCGCCAGCGGCGCGGCCAGGCGCAGCAGGTCCGCCGGGCCGAAGGCGCCCTGGCGCGCGAAGATCGCCACCGGCTTGGCGCACCAGGCGAAGCTCTGGCAGAAGCCGCTGCCCTGCACGCAGACGAACACCAGCAGCGCGGCGTCGGCGCCGCTGCCGGCCAGCGGCAGTGCGACCGCGGGCATCAGCAGCATGGCGCGCGCGGTGCGCGAGGCGACGGCCAGGTGCGACAGCACGGCGAGCAGCGCCGCGAGGGCCAGCGCGGTGCGCGGCCCGGCGCCGGCGGGCCACAGCACCGCCACGCCGCCGGCCAGCCAGCGGTCGGCCGCGCCGCCGGCGAGCATCGCCTCGGCGATGAGCATGATCGCGGCCAGCAGGCCGAGCAGCCGCCAGTCCACGCGGCGCAGCGCCTGCGGCAGGCTGGCGCCGGTCAGCGCGGGGCAGGTGGCGGCCAGCGCGCCGGCGAAGGCGACGGCCAGGGGCGGCAGCCCGAACCAGGGGCCGGCGAGCCAGAGCGCCACGGTGAGCGCGGTCACCGCGCCGATGGCGCGCTGCGCGCGGGTGAGCGGCGTGCGCGGCGGCGCCGGCAGCGTGGGCACCCCGCGCCGCTCGTCGGCGCGCAGGAAGAGATGCAGGATCAGCCAGGTCGCCCCGGCGCTGGCACTCAAGGCGAAGGGCGCCGCCAGCCAGGCCCAGCGCGCGAAGCCGATGGGCGCGCCGCCCAGGCCGGCGATGACGTCGCTGGCGACCAGGTGCGCGCCGGCGCCGGTGAGCGAGGCGCCGGCCGACAGCAGGATCACCGAGGGGAACAGCAGCGCCAGCGCGCGCACCGGGCGCGGCGCCGCGAGCGCGCGGGCCAGCTCGGCGAACACCGGCAGCAGCAGCGCGGCCCGCGCCGAGGTGGAGGGGATCACGAAGGCGGTGGCGGCGATGAAGGCCGTCAGCCGCCAGCACAGCGCCGAGAGGCTGCCGGCGCCGGCGACGAGGCGCAGCGCGAGCCGCTCGGCCAGCCCGCTGCCCTGCAGCACGGCGGCCAGCACGAAGGCGCACAGCAGCAGCCACAGCAGCGGCTCGCCGAGCAGCGCGGGCACGGCCGTGGCGGGCAGCGCGCCGGCCAGCACCAGGGCGGCGCAGGCCAGCGGCAGCAGCCAGGGGCCGAGCCGCGTCAGGGGCGCGAGGTGTCGGAGCACAGCCGCCCCAGCTGCAGCAGCCCGTGGCCGTACACGGCGTCGCGGCCCGGCGCGCCCAGGTCCAAGGCCTGCGCGCCCAGCCGCTGCGCCACGGCGCCGGGCGCGACGCCGGCGCGCTCGACCAGCGCCGCCGCGGCGGCGCTGACGAAGGGCGCGGCGAAGGAGGTGCCGCTGCGCGCGACCGCCGCGCCGTCCGCGCCCACGGTGGGCAGCACGACGCCGGGCGCGGCCAGCGCCACGTGGCGCCCGCGCCCGGCGCGGTGGTAGGCGCGCCCGTCGGCGCCCACCGCCGTGACCGCGATCACCTGCGGGTAGGCGGCCGGGTACTGCGGCGCGGCGCGCGGGCCGGCGTTGCCCACGGCGGCCACCAGCACGATGCCGCGCCGCTGCGCCTGCGCCAGCGCGTCCGCCAGCAGCGCGTTGGCGCTGCCGGCGAAGCTCATGTTCACCACCTGCGCGCCGGCGCCGATCACCGCGTCGAGCGCGGCCACCAGGTCCCAGGCCTCCATGCGGTCGCCGGCGGCGGCGCGGTGGAAGGCGTCCACCGCCACCAGCCGCGCGCGCGGCAGCAGCGAGACGATGCCCTCGCCGCGCCCCACCAGCAGCGCCGCGATGGCGGTGCCGTGCGCCGGGTCGGCGCGGCGGCGCGTCTCGTGGCCCGGCAGCGCGATCCGCTCGATGGCCGCGCCGCGCAGCGCGGGGTGGCGCGTGTCCACGGCCGTGTCGATCAGGCCGATGGTGGGCCGCGCGGCCGCGCAGCGCGAGCCCGGCGCGGGCCAGGCGGTCTGCGCCAGCGGCCAAGGCACCGGGCAGCCGGGGCCGCGGCACTGCGCATGCTGGTTCAGGCGGTAGCTGTGGTTGCGGTCGGCGCGCACCGCGCCGCCGAGGGCGCGCACGTCGGCCAGCGGGTCGCGGCGCAGGCTGCGCGGCGCGCGCAGCAGCGTCACCTCGCCGCCCAGCAGCGCGTTGGGGCGCTGCGCCAGCACCACGTAGCCGCGCCGGCGCAGGACGTCGAGCTGCGCCGGGCTCAGGCCGATGGCGACCACCTCGCGCGGCGGCGGCGGGCGGCGGCGCCTGCGGTCGTCGTCATCATCATCATCATCATCATCATCATCATCGTCGTCGTCGTCGTCCGCCAGCGCGGCGACCCCGCCCGCCAGCGGCGAGCCGTCGAACACCGGCAGCAGCGGCGCCAGCGTGACGGAGAGGCACAGCAGGCAGCGCAGGATGAAGGGCAGCAAACGGGTCATGGGGCCTCCGGCGGATCGATAGACTCGCCGCGAAGACGCGGCACGGCGCGCCTTATTCCATCATCTGCGCAAAAAAGAACGGAATAAAGGCGCAGGCCGCGCGTTGTTCCATCCCATGAGGACCCAGGATGCCTGAAGACCGGGGAACGGCGCTGGTCGAGGCGCTGCCGCGGCTGCGGCGCTACGCCCTGACGCTGTGCCGCGACGCCGACACCGCCGACGAGCTGGTGCAGGAGGCCTGCGCGCGGGCGCTGGCCGCGCCGGCGCGCGACGACGCTGCGCCCTTCCTGGCGTGGATGTTCACCATCCTGCGCAACCTGTGGTTCGACCGGCTGCGCCGGAAACAGACCGAAGGAGTCGTGATGGACATCGACGAGATGATCGCGCCGCCCGCCATCGGCGGCGAGGACGAGCGCGTGGACGCGCGCCGCACGCTCGATCGCGTGCAGCAGGCCTTCGACCGCCTGCCCGACGCGCAGCGCGAGCTGATGCTGCTGGTGTGCGTGGAAGAGCTGTCGTACAAGGAGGCCGCCGAGCTCACCGACGTGCCGATCGGCACCGTGATGAGCCGGCTGGCGCGCGCCCGGCTGCGCGTGGCGCAGCTGGCCGGGCTGGATGCCGGCATGCCGGCGGGAGCGCGCGCATGAACACGCCGGACGATACCCAGCTCATGGCCTACGCGGACGGCGCCCTGCCGCCCGAGGAGGCGGCCGCGGTGGCGGCGGCGCTGGCGCGCGACCCGGCGCTGGCCGAGCGCGCCGCGCTGATGCGCCGCACGCGCCATCTGGCGCGCGACGCGCTCGACGCGCAGCTCGAGGCCCCGGTGCCGCCCGCCCTGCGCGCGGCGGTGGAGGCGATGGCCGCCGCGCAGAAGCGCCCGCGGCCCGCGCCGCCCCGGCCCGCGTGGTGGCAGCGGCTGCGCGAAGGCTGGGCCAGCCTCGCGCTGCCGGCCGCGGTGGCCGCCTCGGTGCTGTTCGGGGTGATCGGCTACCGGATCGGCAGCGCGCCCGGCGACGCCGCGCCCCTGCTCGCGATCGGCCAGCGCGCGGACCCGGCGCTGGCCGCGCTGCTGGACCGCCTGCCCAGCGGCGTGCAGGCGCAGGCCGCCGGCACGCCGGTGGCGATGATCGCCAGCTTCCGCGACGGCGCCGGCGCGCTGTGTCGCGACTTCTCGCTGGAGCCCGCGCAGGCGCCGCGCACCGAGGCCGTGGCCTGCCGCAGCGCGCCGGGGCAGTGGGAACTGCGCTTCGCCTCGGTCGCGGCCGAGGCCGGCGGCGGCTACGCGCCGGCCGGCGCCGCCTCGGCGCTCGACGCCTACCTGGCGAGCATCGGCGCGGTCCAGCCCTTGGACGCCGAGGCCGAGCGGGCGGCGCTCGCCACCCGCTGAACTACTCGACCCGCGCGCGCAGCCCCTCGAGGTCCACCACGGTGATGCCGCCGTACTCGATCTCGATCAGCCCCGCGTCCGCCAGCCGCCGCAGCGCGGCGTTGCAGCGCTGGCGCGACACGCCCGAGAGGTTGGCGATCTCCTCCTGCGACACCCGGAGGTGCGGGTCGCTGCCCGGGTGCAGCCAGGGATGGAACAGGCCCACCAGCGCGCGCGCCACGTTGCTGTCGGTGTCCAGCAGGTGATGGGCCGCGAAGTTGCCCAGGAACCAGTGCATGCGCTCGTTGATCTGGCGCAGCAGGAAGTCGCCGAAGCTGCGCTCGCTGGCGTGCAGCCACCGGAAGGTGTCCACCGGCATCAGCGCCACGCGGCTGGGACGCAGCGCGATGATGTCCGCCGTGCGCGGCACGCCGCGCAGCAGGGTGCCCTCGCCGAACCAGCTGCCCACCGACAGGCCGCCGAGCGTGACCGAGCGGCCGTCGGGGTGCGAGACAGACCACTTCAGCAGCCCCTCGATCGCACCGTACCAGTGCAGCGGCATGTCGCCCTGGCGGCACAGCGCGCCGCCGGTGGGCACCTCCGCTTCGCGCATTTCCTCGCGCACCCGTGCGCGCACGGACTCATGAAGCGCGGGGAACCAGGCCGAGCCGCGCAGCAGGTCGTCCAGCGTGGGCGCGGGCGCATGGACGGCGAGTCGGGTGCGGATGGAAATGGTTGTCTCCGGAAAGGGTGCGCGTGTGCGGCGCGCGTTTACCCCGAGGCCGATTGTCATCGCGACGACTGAGTCGCGCGGAGCTCGAAAAAATAATAGCGCGCACCCCGACAGTCCCAGGAGACACGATGACGAAGCGCAAGGTGATCGTGACCATCGCCCCCACCGGCGGCATGGCCCACAAGTCGCAGAACCCGCACCTGCCCACGCAGCCCGCCGAGATCGCCGAAGACGTGGTGCGCTGCTGGAACGCCGGCGCCAGCGTGGCGGCGATCCACGCGCGCCGGCCCAACGACGGGGCGACCTGCGACGCCGCGGTCTACCGCGACATCAACCGCCGCATCCGCAACGCGGACTGCGACATCGTGCTGAACAACTCCACCGGCGGCGGCGTGCACGGCGACATGGTCCGGCCGCTGGCCGGCGAGCGCTGGGAGATCGCGTGGGAGGAGCGCATCAAGGGCATGGACGCCGGCGCCGAGATGTGCACACTGGACGCGACCACGCTCAACCTGAGCTTCGAGGGACGCGAGATCCTGATGGACACGCCGCTGTCCAAGGGCCGCTCGCTGGCGGCCGGCATGAAAGAGCGCGGCATCAAGCCCGAGTGGGAGGTGTTCAGCCCCACGCACATCCTGCAGGACGTGACGACGCTGATCGGCGAGGGCCACGACGAGGCGCCGCACTTCATCAACCTGGTGATGAACGTGCACCGCAACTTCCAGAACGCGATGCCCTACTCGCCGCGCTTCCTGCAGCAGATGGTGGACACGCTGCCGGCGAACAGCATCTTCTGCGTCAGCGGCATCGGCCCCTCGCAGCTGGAGGCCAACGTGGCGGCGCTGCTGCTGGGCGGCCATGCGCGCGTGGGGCTGGAGGACAACCTCTACTACCGCCACGGCGAGCTGGCGACCAACGCGCAGCTGACCGAGCGCATCGTGCGGCTCATCCGCGAGCTGGACATGGAACCGGCCACGCCGGCCGAGGCGCGGCAGATGATGGGCCTGCCGCGGGCCGGCGGCCCGCGTCCCGAATTCGCGCCGCGCTGAAGCGGCCGCTCAACCCCGACGAAAAAGGAGACATCGCATGAACGCACGCCGCCACTTCCTTCACACCCTGGGCGCGGCCGCCGCAGTGGGCGCCCTGTCGCCCCTGGCCGCGCTGGCCCAGGCGCTGGAGCAGGTCAGGATCTACTACGGCTTCCCGGCCGGCAGCGCCGGCGACAGCGTGGCGCGCCGCGTCGGCGAGAAACTCGCCGGCTCGGCCTACGCCCGCCACGCGGCCGTGGTGGAGAACAAGCCCGGCGCGGGCGGCCGCATCGCCCTGGAGGCCCTGCGCAGCGCGCCGGCCGACGGCAGCGTGCTGGCGCTGTCGCCCTTCTCCTGCACCTCGATCTACCCGCACATCTACAGCCGGCTCAGCTACGACCCCGCCAGGGACTTCGTGCCGGTGTCGATCGCCGCCGTCATGCACCACGGCCTGGCCGTCGGCCCGCTGGTGCCGGCCGAGGTCAGGACGGTGAAGGACTTCCTGGCCTGGGCCCGGGCCAACCCCGGCCAGGCCAGCTACGGCTCGCCCGCGGCCGGCTCGACGCCGCACTTCATCGGCGCGCTGCTGGGCCTGAACAACGGCGTCGATCTCAGGCACATCCCCTACCGCGGTTCGATCCCGGGCGTGACCGACGTGGTGGGCGGCCAGCTCGCCGCCATGGTCACGCCCAGCGGCGACTTCATCCCGAACCACAAGGCCGGCAAGCTGCGGCTGATCGCGACCTCGGGCCGGGAACGCTCGCCCTTCTCGCCGGAAGTGCCCACCTTCGCCGAGCAGGGCTTCGCCGAACTGACCACCGAGGAATGGTTCGGCTTCTACGCGCCGGCCAGGACCCCGGCCGGCGTGCTGGCGGCGGCCAACGCGGCCATCAACGCCGCCATCCGGGAGAAGAGCGTGACCGACAGCCTGGCCGTGGTGGGCCTGATCGCCCGGGGCTCCACGGCCGAGGAGATGGCGCGTTCGCAGCAGGTCGAGGCCGAACGCTGGGGCCCGCTGGTCCGCAAGATCGGCTTCACCGCCGAGTCCTGAAGGGGATGCACATGGCACAGACCCCGACCCGCGTGGCAGTGGTCGCCACCGGCGTGATCGGCGCCAGCTGGGCCGCCTGCTTCCTCTCGCGCGGCCTGGACGTGGCCGCCGCCGATCCGGCGCCGCAGGCCGAGGCACGGCTGCGCGAGGCGGTGGCGCGGCACTGGCCCATGCTGGAGCGCGTCGGCCTGGCACCGGGCGCCTCGCCGCAGCGCCTGCGCTTTCATGCGCGGATCGAGGACGCGGTTGCGCAGGCCGACTTCGTGCAGGAGAACGGCCCGGAGCGGCTCGACCTGAAGATCGACCTGTTCCGCCGCATGGACGCGGCCGCGCCGCCCGGCACCCTGCTCGCGTCCAGCTCGTCGGGCCTGGCGGTCAGCGCGGTGCAGGCCGAATGCCGCCATCCCGAACGCGTGGTGCTGGGCCATCCCTTCAACCCGCCGCACCTGATCCCGCTGGTGGAAGTGGTCGGCGGCGCGCGCACCTCCCCCGAGGCGATCGAACGCGCGATGGCCTTCTACGCCGCGATCGGCAAGCGCCCGATCCACGTGAAGCGCGAGGTCAAGGGCCACATCGCCAACCGACTGCAGGCCGCGCTGTGGCGCGAGGCCTTCCACCTGGTGGACCAGGGCGTGGCGACGGTGGCCGACATCGACGCCGCGATCGCGCACGGCCCGGGCCTGCGCTGGGCGCTGATGGGGCCGTTCATGAACCTGCACCTGTCGGGCGGCGCCGGCGGCATGGCGCACCTGCTGGAACACCTGGGCGGGCCGATCGAGGACTGGTGGCGCGACCTGGGGGCGCCGGCGATGACGGAGGAACTGAAGAAGAAGGTGGTCGACGGCGTGGCGGCCGAGCTCGGCGCGCGGCGCGAAGCCGATCTGGAGCACGCCCGCGACGCCCTGCTGATCGACCTGATGCGCGCCAAGGCCGCGGCGCCTACGCTCGACGCAGGAGACCCCCGCGCATGACCCGACCCGCCTTCCTCGACGACCAAGATCAGATCGCCCCGCCGCGCACCGAGCGCGTCGACCTGGGCGGCGGCGCCTTCCTGCTGCGCTCGCCCGAGGCGCTGCAGCCCCATGCGCGCTGCGTCGGCGAATGGCTGGAGCGCTGGGCGCGCGAGACGCCCGAGGCCATCGCCCTGGCCGAGCGCGAGGGCGAGGGCTGGCGCCGGCTCGACTACCGCGGCCTGCGCGCGCAGGTCGGCGCGGTGGCGCAGGCGCTGCTCGACCTGGACCTGCCGCCGGACAGGCCGGTCGTGATCCTCTCCGACAACGCGATCGACCACGCGGTGCTGACGCTCGCCGCGATGCACGTCGGCCGCCCGGCCTGCGCGCTGTCCAGCGCCTATTCGCGCATGAGCCGCGACTTTTCGCGCCTGCACGGCATGCTGCGCGCGCTCGAGCCGGCGCTGGTCTACGCCGACGACGCGGCGCTGTACGCGCCCGCGCTGGCCGGCAGCGGCATCGAGGCGCCGCAGGTCTTCAGCCGCAACGCCGACGCGGTGCCCGGCGCCCTGCCCTTCGGCCGCCTGCTCGATACGCAGGAAACGCCGGCGGTGAGGCGCGCCTTCGAGGCCATCGCGCCCGACGGCCACGCCAAGTACCTGCTGACCTCCGGCTCCACCGGCCGGCCCAAGGTGGTGATCAACACCCACCGCATGCTGTGCGCCAACCAGCAGATGATGGCGCAGACCTGGCGCTTCCTGGCGCAGGAAAGGCCGGTGCTGGTCGACTGGCTGCCCTGGAGCCACACCTTCGGCGGCAACCACAACTTCCACATGGTGCTGTGCCACGGCGGCGCGCTCTACATCGACGAGGGCCGGCCCGCGCCGGGCCTGATCGACAGGACGGTGCGCAACCTGCGCGAGGTGCAGCCTACCCTGCTGTTCAACGTGCCGCGCGGCTTCGACATGCTGCTGCCCTTCCTCGAGGCCGATGCGGCGCTGGCGGGCGAGGTGCTGTCGCGCCTGCGGCTCGCGTTCTATGCGGCGGCGGCGCTCGCGCCCTCGACCTGGCAGCGGCTGCAGGCCGTGGCGCAGCGCGTGCGCCCCGAGCGGCCGCTGTGGCTCACCACCTCCTGGGGCGCGACCGAGACCTCGCCCGCCATCACCTCGGCGCACTGGCACCTGGACGGCGCCGGCTGCATCGGCGCGCCGATGCCGGGTCTGGCGCTGAAGTTCGTGCCCAACGGCGACAAGCTGGAGATGCGCGTCAAGGGCGCGACGGTGTTCCCCGGCTACCGCGGCGCGCCGCGCGAGAGCGCCGAGGCCTTCGACGACGAGGGCTTCTACCGCATCGGCGACGCCGGCTACCTGGTGGACGAGGCGCGGCCCGAACGCGGCGTGATGTTCAACGGCCGCGTGGCGGAGGACTTCAAGCTGTCCAGCGGCACCTGGGTGTCGGTCGGCACGCTGCGTGTGGCGCTGGTCTCGCGGCTGGCGCCCCTGGCGCAGGACATCGTGATCGCCGGCCATGACCGCGACGCCATCGGCCTGCTGGTCTTTCCCGCGCCCCAGGCCTCGCGCGAGGCGCTGCACGCGGCGCTGCAGCGCGTGATGCGCGAACTGCGCGCCGAGGGCGCCGGCTCCTCGCAGTGCCCGGCGCGCGCGCTGGTGCTCGACGCGCCGCCGGACATCGACGCCGGCGAGATCACCGACAAGGGCTACCTCAACCAGCGCGCGGTGCTGGCGCGGCGGGAAGCGGAGGTGGCGCGGCTGTACGCGGACACGCCGGATGCCGGCGTGGTGGTGGTGGCAGGCTGAGGACTCAGCCGCCCACGGCACGCCAGTGCCGCAGCGCCGCCACCGTGCCGATACCCAGCATCGTCATCGCCACGCTGCCCACGACGTGCGCCGCCACCGCCATCCCGGCGGCCAGCAGGCGGCCCTGCAGGAGCTGCCCGGTGATCTCGGCCGAGAACGAGGAAAAGGTGGTCAGCCCGCCGAGGAAGCCGGTGATGATGAACAGCCGCCACTGCGGCGGCAGCGAAGGGTGCAGCGCGAGCCAGGCGATGGCCACGCCGACCAGGTAGCCGCCGACGAGGTTGGCCGTGAGCGTGCCCGGCGGCAAGGCCGGGAACAGGGCGTTGAGCCGCTCGCTCAGCACCCAGCGCAGCAGGCAGCCCAGCGAGCCGCCGACACAGACCGCGACGACGGACATCAGCATGGGCGGCGATTCTAGGCGTGCGCGCGCCGTGGCGTCAGCGCCGCGGCTTCGGCGCCTGCGGCGGCTTCGGCGCGGGTTCGGCGGGCGGCTGGCCGCCGAACAGGCGCTCCACCTGCTGGCCGATGCGCGCGCCGATCGCCGTGCCCACGCCGGGCAGCACCGCCGTGCCGGCCGCCGCCCCGGCGAGCGCGCCGCCGGTCAGCGAGAGTTCGGGCGATTCGACCGTGCCGCCGATCTTCAGCGGCACGCCGACCACCCCGTCGACGATGTCCACCGCCGCCTCGCCGTCGAGCTTGCGGTTGAACACCCGCGCGTTGCCGCTGGCGCGCAGGATGCCGGAGCGCGCCTTCAGGTCGCTGTAGCGCAGCCGCACGCCGTCTCCGGTGGCCTGGGTGTCGAGCGTGCCGGTGAGTTCGTCCAGCGCGGTGGTGCCGCCGCGGCTGGTGCCTGCCGTGACCACGGCGCGCGCGAGGTCCAGGCGGGTGAGCGTGGCGGGCCGCACGGTGAACTGCGTGCGGGTGTGCAGGCTGCGCACCAGCGCGGCCGGGTTCGGGCCGCGGGCCTCCAGCGTGGTGCGGCCCTCGACGGTGCCGGCCACCGGCGTGCGGCGGCCGAAGGCCTGCACCAGCGCTTCGACGTCGACGCCGCGCGGCGCGAGTTCGGCCGTGAGGTGCAGTTCGCCGTCCGCTCGCGCATGCAGCCGGGATTCGCCGTTCCACGTGCCGCCGCCCACGTCGATGCCGGTGCGCCAGCGGTCCTCGCCGCCCTCGCGCACCAGGTGCAGGCGCGCAGGCGGCGCCACGCCGGGGCGCTGCACCCACGCCTCGCGCGGGCGCCAGCCGGGGTCGAAGACGGCCTCGCCGTCGTAGGCCAGCGCGATGCCCCGGCGGTCGACCCAGGTCAGGCCGTGCACGCGCACCTGCTCGACGGGAATCGGCGCCAGGCGCCAGCGGGCGGGCACCGCCTCGTCCGGCGACGCGCGGCCGCGGAACGCCCGCATGGCGGCGCGCGGCAGGACAGCCTCTTCGATCTCGAGCTCGGCAAGCGCAACCTCGCGCCGCCACAGCCCCCACAGGCGCGGGCGCAGCGCCAGGCGCTGCACGGTGATCGGCTGCGGCTGCACGGTTGCCAGCTCGGACAGCACGAGCTGCGGCACCGGCCACAGCGACAGCCGGGCGCCGCCGACCGTCAGGCCGATGCCGGTGGCCTGCTCGAAACGCGCCGCCAGCCGGGCCGCCAGCTCGGCATCGCCGGGCAGCCAGGCACGCGCCAGCAGGCCGAGCGCGCCGAGAACGGCGGCCACGGCGAGAAGGAGGCCGGCCAGCCGGCGCCGGGCGCGTGTCATCGGGCCAGCTTAGCGCGCGACGGCGCGTGCCGCCATCGGCTGTGCTCGCTATAGTTCCGGCCAGCCTTCTCAGCCGCCCGACCTGGAGCCCCGCATGCGCATCTGGCAAAAAGACATCTCGATCGAGGAACTGACCCGCAGCCACGCCGATACCGCGGTGGCCACGCTGGGCATCGAATTCGTGGAGGTGGGCGACGACTTCATCCGCGCCCGGGTGCCGGTGGACAGCCGCACGGTGCAGCCCTTTCGCATCCTGCACGGCGGCGTGTCGGTGGTGCTGGCCGAGACGCTGGGCTCCTGCGGCGCGCACTACAGCGCGCCCGAGGGCGACCGCGCGGTGGGCCTGGACATCAACGCCAACCACATCCGCGCGGCCACCCGCGGCTGGGTGACCGGCACCGCGCGGCCGGTGCACCGCGGCCGCAGCACGCAGGTGTGGCAGATCGACATGA
>Ga0160467_100579_pt1 | contig 31566 bp, 28 predicted proteins | sample HID1972I_E11MG_FD_108221 | JGI IMG/M metagenome (GOLD analysis project Ga0160467, IMG submission 108221) | Enriched pill bug-associated microbial communities from UW Madison campus, WI, USA - HID1972I_E11 MG | ecosystem: Host-associated > Arthropoda: Insects > Digestive system > Unclassified ... | reverse complement strand
TATCCCCCCCAGCAGCATCGGTTTGAAGACCAAGTTCGCCCCTTTCTCCGCACATAGCCTTGGCAGTTGGGTCCACGCCAAATAGGACGCAGGGCTACCAACATCAAAGTAAAACTCTACGGTCTTCACCATGCTCACTCCATTGGAAAACGATCGTTTAGCAAACGGACCATATGCTACGATCTATTCCATGTCAATCCAACCCTGAGGAACTCGAATGCGCTACTCCAAAACACACAAAGACGAGACGCGCACAAAGCTGATTGAAACGGCTAGGGCGATCACGAAAAAAGGTGGCTTCAGTTCGACGGGAGTCGATGCGCTTATGTCGGCTATCGGTATGACCGGAGGTGCTTTCTACAGTCACTTTCCATCGAAGCAGGCGCTGTTTCAGGCGGTTATTGAGGATGAAATCAGAAACAGCAGTGAAATGCTGGCAGGCGGAAAAAACGCATCAGGCGATCAGCTGGAGCAATGCTTACGTAACTATCTGAGTACCTCTCATGTCCTTCATCCAGAAGAAGGCTGTGTTCTTCCGGCCCTTGGGGGAGAGATCGCACGTGCCGAACCTGAGGTACGAGAAACTGTCGAAAAAGGACTGAAGCAGATACAGAAAGCTTGGGCGAACCGTCTCGACAGCCCTGATGCGGCATGGGCCATCATAGCTCAATGTGTGGGAGCGCTGGTTATTTCCAGAGCAGTGGAGACAGAACGAACCCGCAAGGAAATCATCACCTCGACCCGCAAAGCTATTGAAAAGAGCTATTTCCCAAGAAAAAATAAGGGAATACTCCTAAGCACACCTCATAATGCTCGCTCCCTCGATGACTAGGCATGACGCAAACTAAATTAGTGTTATTGTCTAAAGCTGTACGCATTCGGATGGTTCCTACGAGGGGATGCAGCATGTTGTAAGCGGATTTTTTGGTCGCCATCGAAGACCTTGGAAAACCGACATATTTGGGGAAAAACTATCTGCTGGTAGGTTAAATCGGTACTCAGTTTGAGACTGCCTAAGCCGGACAAAGCCAGCCCTCTGCTGAAACTCGCCCCTCCTTGCAAAAAAGCGTGCCAGCAGCTCCGTTATGGGTGATAAGCAATCTAGGCCAAACTCGGAAAATATCTCTTGATCAGATGCCATAGGTCGTGATGACACAGCACGGCATCCGTGCAGCCAAGAGCGAAATTGCACGCCTGCCACAGTTTCAAACACCGAGTTGCCTTTTGCGGGCATCTACGTCCGAAATGTTCGAACCTCTTGCGCATTTTTCCTGCCCCCTCTCTGCTCCTACACTGGACCCGTCGAATTTTCCGCATCTGGAATTCCTTGGGCTTAAGCCAATTCATCCAAGTCAAACGGCCGCTGTATTGGTTGTCTTTAGGCACGTTTGCCTTCGATATCGAAAGCGTCATGATTTTAGGCATGATTCCCGGTATGGCGAAGGATCTTGACGCTAGTCGTGCGAATCGGCCCGATGAATGAGGTCGGGGCCTTCGCTGCAAATGATGAAACGCTGCCCATGGCGGAATATGCGATCCGTAAACGCAGTGGCTATGGTCTATCCCACGCCATGATCATGGGCGCAAACACCGATTTCACCGGTACGCCCCATGAGCATCTCCCTGGTGACGCAATGTTTCATCACTTTCGCTCCATCTTCAGGGGAGCACTGATCGCTAATGTCGGTATGGTCGCTGAACGCACCAACCGATTGATCGCTTTCGGTCGCCCCTTCATCGCCAATCCAGATCTGGTTGAGCGACTCGCAGCCAGTGCACCACTCACCGAGATTGATTGGAACACGGTCTATGCGCCAGGAGCACATGTCTACACCGACTACCCTCGCTACATTACTTCCACCAACGCCTGACATTGCTAGGCAACTGGGCATCCCTAACGGTCGCCTACCACTAACATTGCTATCAGGATCAAGACAATGAACGCACGTACACCCCGCCGAAAACAAAGCAATTGCTCTCGAAGGCTTCACCCCCCTATTCAATCGCAAAGATTTGGTTGCCGCCGAACAATTTGGTCGCCCTCCTACATCCAACATAGTGGTCATGTCCCCCCAGGTCGCGGGGGCCTTTTTGAGCTTGTCGCATCGGGATCACCAGAGCTGCATTACGAATGCCAGTTCACAGTGGCAGAGGGCGATCTCGTCATGTTGTACGGACGATTCTCCGGCCACGGCCTACTGGCGAACTTGGTCGTAGTCGATATCCTGCGTCTCGAGGACGGCATGATGGTTGAGCATTGGGATGTAATCCAGGACGAAGCGACACGCGAAAAGTTCCTGGAGGCTATTCAATCTTCGGAGATCAGTTCCCAGGCTAACGCTCTGAACAATCTCACAAGGGCGTCAATGTGGCGGCTATCAACATAGTCGATTTGCTATTTTCCCGCCCGGGAAAAGGACCAAAAAAACAAGCGGTTGATGTCCTACATTACAAGGGCGACCGGTGATATTGCTGTCATTCTCGCCGACCATTAACTCGTCGCCGACGAAGACCACACCGCCCGGTATCTCCAGCAGGGACATCGATCACATTAACAGGAGCGTCGAAAGTCACGAATCGATATTAATTAACTTAATTTGAAATCGCGTTGGAGGAAGTGAGGATGGTATCGATGGCTGAGTTCAGAGCCGACGTACCACCGTACAGGGCCTCACCGTTGATCAAGTGATCCACGCCATCGACCGTCATAACCAGCAACGGAATACCGCTCCACGATAGGCGCTGCATGAGTTTTTTGCTGGACGAGATGCGCTTTTGAGTCTCTGTCTCCCACTCAGCATTACTGACCAGAGAGTGCGCGAATTCGGCTTCGTCGAGTCTGATCCCGGCTTCTGCTGCAATTTTTACCGCGACGGTGGCCACCTCGTGCGCCAAAGTGGTGTCGCGGCCGGCGACATAACGCGCTATCTGAACCGAGTGCAGGAAGCGCGATTCTAGAGCGGAGTTTATCCTGCCCAACGCAATAATTGCGCGGGTAGCATTACCCGAATCGAATACTCCCTGTGAGTTAGCCAATACACCGCGTTCATAAGCTTTGCTAAAGACCTGGCCGGTGAGTCGTTCGATCCTCTGGTCATTGCGCCATGCGTGATCGGCAATCGCCGCGACTGCGCACGCACCGGCGTTAGTGAACAGGCCAGAAGGCATCATGTGCAAATTCTCGCCCGATTTATCAGCGAGCGCTGCGAGTGCAGGAGCACTGGCGTAGCACCACCCGCAGAACGGATCGAACAGATATTGGAAGGTAATAACTGGCTTGGTCATAATCGCGCCTCTTTTGGTGTGAATCTCACTGTATCGCCACCAGAGATCGATGTTATAGACTGCAAAAAATAACAAATTGTTGCGCAGATCGATCATATGGACCGCATCACCTCTGCCCGTGTTTTTGTTGAAACGGTCGAGCGTGGCAGCTTGTCTAGTGCCGCATTGCACCTGGACATGTCGCGGGCGATGGCATCCCGTTATGTCAGTAGTCTCGAGAATTGGGCCAATGCCCGGCTGCTTCATAGAACAACGAGGCGGCTCAGCCTGACAGAAGCAGGTACGCAAATGCTTTCACTGTGCCGGCAGATGCTCGCGATCGAGCAAGCTGTCGGGCAGGTGTCGATTCCTGACGACATTCCACGGGGTACACTGCGCATAGCGGCACCCACAGTATTTGCGGAAACTTATCTCGTAGGCGCGCTCGCCAAGTTTCTGCGTGTTAACCAGATGGTGTCGATCGACCTGCAAACCTCTGATAGCACCGTTGATCTAGTGCAAGAGCGGATCGATGTCGCAATTCGTATCGCCCATCAACTTGACCCGAACCTGATATTCCGCCGACTTGGATCGTGCTCATCGGTTTTGTGTGCCTCTCCAGCCTATCTGAGTGCCCGCGGAGTACCCGGCACGATCGCAAATCTTAGAGATCATGACTGTCTCACCTACGCATTTTTCGGCGATGGCGAATGGAGACTGGATGAAGGACGCGGAATTGAGGCTGTAAAGATCAACGCCCGCTTTCGGACAAACGAGACGCTAGAACTGCGCCGCGCGGCCATTGAAGGTATAGGTATCGCAGTCCTTCCTGAGTTCGCAGTCCGTGCGGACATCGAACGCGGGGCGTTGCGCACATTACTGAACGATTGTCAGATTGAGCGCATGGACATCTTTGCGATCTATACCTCCCGCCAGCATATGCCGCTGGCCACCAGACACCTGATTGATTTCTTGGCAGACGATTTAAAAAAAAATTGGGTGACCCCGTGATTCAGTGTAACCGTCCGGCGAAGTCACCTACCCGATCCTTGCTATAAGGGCGATGTTCTCCACTTGAAAATACGTGGACACTATCGCCCTTATCGTCAGGATTCCCATGCGCCAAAGAACCTCTTATCCCAAACCCTTTAAAGCCCAGATCGTCCAAGAATGCCTGCAACCTGGCGTGTCGATGGCCAGCGTAGCCTTGCGCCACGGCATCGACGCCAACCTGGTTCGAAAGTGGATACCTGCTTATCGTGATCATCAGGCGCCGGCGTTACCCGCTTTCGTTCCGATGAAGCTAGCGCCCGCAATCCAGCCCGATCAGCAAATGTCTGTCAGCATCGAGATTCCTTTCGGGCAGCAAAAACTTACCCTGACGTGGCCTTCCTCAGATCCTGATGGGTGTGCCCGTTTTATCCGTGAGCTTGCCCAGTGATCCGCATCGACGCCATCTGGCTAGCCACCGAGCCCATGGATATGCGCGCCGGCACAGAAACTGCGCTGGCCAGGGTGATTACGGTGTTCGGTGCGGCGAAGCCGCACTGCGCTTATCTGTTTGCCAATCGCCGGGCCAATCGCATGAAAGTTTTAGTGCATGACGGAATCGGCGTTTGGCTGGCCGCCGGTTAAACCAGGGCAAGTTTCACTGGCCAGGCATTCGACGAGGTAGCGAGCTTGAACAGGATACCGCGCAACTTCAGGCTTTGGTACTCGGCCTACCTTGGCAGCGCGTTGGCGCTGGCGGTGCAATCACGACCCTTTAAAAGGCTGTAATTAACGGTTGAGTCTGCTGCCGAAGGCAGGCTGCTTTGGTAAAATCCACGGCATGACTTCTATGCCCGACCTCGACCCAATGACCCCCGACCAACGGCGTGCACTCGCTGCGCAGTTGATGTCGAAGGTCGACACCATGAGCAGAAAAACCCATCGCGATCAAACCATCATTGAACAACCGACCCACGAGATTGCGATCCTCAGGCGGCACCGGTTTGCCAAACGCAGCGAGCAGATCAGTCCTGAGCAAGGCAGCTTGCTCGACGATCTGCTTAACACCGATCTTGAGGCTATCGACGCCGAGCTGACGGCACTGCTTCCGGCTCCAGAAGAAGCGCGCCAAAAGCCAAAGCGCGCACCCCTGCCGCCGCAGTTTCCACGCACCGTCATTCATTACGAACCAGAAAACACTCAGTGCACTTGCGGCTGCCAACTCCAGCGCATCGGTGAAGACGTCAGCGAGAAGCTCGATTACACACCCGGTGTGTTCACCGTCGAACAGCATGTGCGTGGGAAATGGGCCTGCCGTGAGTCGAAACACTGATCCAGGCACCGGTGCCAGCCCAGGTGATCGACAAGGGCATCCCAACCGCAGGTCTGCTCGCTCATGTGATGGTGGCGAAGTTCGCTGACCACTTGCCGCTGTATCGGCAGAAGAAAATCTTCGGACGCGATGGTTTAGCGATCCCGCGTTCCACACTGGCTCAATGGGTTGGACAGACCGGTGTACAGCTTCAGGCGCTGGTTGATGCCCTGCGAGAAGCCGTCCTGGCGCAGCGAGTTGTCCATGTCGACGAAACGCCAGTGCAAATGCTTGCGCCTGGACAGAAGAAAACTCACCGTGCTTATGTCTGGGCTTACTGCACCACGCCGTTTTCGGCGCTCAAGGCCGTGGTCTATGACTTCAGTCCGAGCCGCGCCGGTGAGCATGCACGTAACTTCCTCGGCACTTGGAACGGCAAGCTGGTGTGCGACGACTTTGCTGGCTACAAGGCTGGCTTCGAGAAAGGCATGATCGAAATCGGCTGCATGGCCCACGCTCGGCGCAAGTTTTTCGATCTGCACGTGGCAAATAAAAGTCAGTTGGCAGAACAGGCACTGCACTCGATTGGCGGTTTGTACGAAGATGAGCGCCAGGCTCGGGACATGAGCGACGAGGATCGCTGCCAAATACGGCAAGAAAAAGCAGCGCCGTTGGCGAAAGCGCTGCACGACTGGATGTTGACCCAGCGCGATCTTGTGCCCAACGGATCAGCAACGGCCAAAGCCTTGGATTACAGCCTTAAACGCTGGGAAGCGCTGATGCGCTACCTGAACGATGGGGCTGTGCCCATAGACAACAATGCAGTCGAAAACCAGATCAGGCCATGGGCGCTTGGACGTTCCAACTGGTTGTTTGCCGGATCGCTACGCAGCGGGAAACGGGCAGCGGCGATCATGAGTTTGATCCAGTCTGCGCGCATGACGGGCATGATCCGTATGCTTATCTGAAGGATGTGCTGACTCGTCTGCCAACGCAGCGGGCGAGTGAAATCACGGAGTTGCTGCCACATAAGTGGGCGCCCGCGTATTATGGCTGTAAGTAGATAGTGGCGCCGGTACAGCGATACCTAATTCAATGTGCCAAGATTCGGCCACCAAGGATGAGCACCAATCGAATATGCCTAGCCCCCGCTCCAATACCGATTTCATGCGGCTCGCTCTTGCCCAAGGGCGCTTAGCCTTACCTGGGTGCCTTCCAAACCCGCCAGTAGGTTGCGTGCTGGTAAAGGACGGCGTGGTGATCAGCCAAGGCTATACACAGGCACCTGGGCTCTATCACGCGGAAGCGATGGCGTTAAGCCGATTAACGAATGACTGCTCCGGGATGACTGCTTTTGTCACGCTTGAGCCATGCTCCTTTCATGGTCGAACTCCGTCATGTGCTCTGGCACTGATAAACAGCGGAGTCGAGAAAGTTTTTGTTGGGTTGCTTGATCCCGATCCGAGAAACTCGGGAGCGGGCATAAGAATGCTGCGAGATGCAGGCATTACAGTTGTTGTCGGCTTATTGGCGGAGGAAGCCGCTGATGACTTAGCTGATTTTTTGGTAAGCAAACCGGGTGGATCGTCGGATCGCAACGATCAGTAAATCGTTGGCATCTCAGCGCAAGGTGGGATGCCCGGACGGTTACGATTCAGTGACCTTTGGCCCGATCGGGTCAGCCAAGATTCATGTGTTTGTGATTGGGTGCGCGCACCCTTCCATCCTGCGAGAACATTTCGAGCGCACTAAGAGTCGTCATTTGCTCGCTCCAAGCAACAAATTGTCAACGACAAGCGCCTATATCCCAGTCAATTACCCAAATAAAGTGCGGGCGTTCATTGAAAGACAAGGACGGTTACGCCGTGCCGTGCGTCTAACTTGAACACACATTCGTCGCACTAAGTGGTTGGTGCCCTATCAGAGCCTACGTGCCGGAAGACTTCGCGTGCCTGGTATGCGCTTCCTTTACGTGTCTATTTTATTAGGTGATTTACTTTATGACCAAGATATCTATCGTCTATTTCAGCGGCTACGGTCACACCGCCAAGCAGGCCGAAGCGGTGCATCGAGGTGCTGCCTCTGTGTTCGGCACGGAAGTTACCATTTTGCGCATCGACGAACACGGCAACTTACCCGATGGGGCGCTTGAATCCTTAGCTGATCAGCACGCGATCATCTACGGAACCCCCACTTACATGGGGGGTCCGGCTTGGCAATTCAAAAAGTTCGCCGACACCACGTCCAGACTGTGGTTCACGGAAGCACTAAAAGACAAGGTAGCCGGGGGCTTCACGAACTCCGCCTCAGCCAACGGCGACAAGCATTCGACCGTGCAATACCTATTCACGTTATCCCAGCAACTGGGGCAGATCTGGGTAGGTCTGGGTCTAATGCCGTCCAACAAGAAGGACAGCACTCGAGACGATATCAATTATGCAGGTGGTTTTGCCGGTGCGTTCGCAATCTCACCTTCGGACGCTTCGCCCGAAGAGGCTCCTTCGAGCGGCGATCTGCATACTGCCGAGATCCTTGGCCAGCGCGTAGCAGAAATCGCGGGGAAGCTATCTCGCTGAAGTACTTCCATTGCGTAGGAGAGGAACTGCCATGATGAGCTATTAGCCTATCCATTCGCCGACCAAAACTGCCGCCACCGGTATGCGGCGGGTATCATCGGCTACGGCGTGGCTGCTCATGAAGGCCAATTGTTTGGGCTAACCAACCACCCCGACGTAGATTCACTATGCGCCGCTAATCATCGACCAAAGCGTTTATCGATGACGCGAAAAAAAACACCAGCGGAGCAATTCAACCTGCGGGGGTTTGCTCCTGCCTTCCTCAATCTCTTACCTGAGCTTTCACTCTCACCAGCCATGCATGACTCATGAGTCTGCAATGATCGATACATACTCAGCAAATCTCGAAACCAAGCTCAGTAATTCGTTTCTCCTCGTCAGGTTTCAATGCCTTGACCGCCCATATCAGCAAATGTCGCGGCCTTGAACTGGCGACATAAGCAAATCTTGCAGCCTCGGCAAGTGGGTCTTTCAGCCAATCTTTCCAATGCGACTGGGCGCCAGATCTGAGTGACGAAACCAGTACTGTCACGTCATGGGTTTCCCCCTTAACCTGGTGAATCGTTGCATAGCGATGAGTCGATGCTTGCTTCTGGTAGGCCACCGACAAACGATCAGACAATACTTGTTCGCCAAGGCCTGCCGGGGCAGACAAACTCAAGGTTCTCAATCCTTCAAGTTTTGCGGCTATGGTCTGCGGGACGAAAGGTTGGTCAGGGAGCTGACGTAGCGCTCCTTTAGCGCAAGCCGCCCACTGCTTCCAAGTCACATTGGAGTCTGATGCCCCGCAATGGCTCAGAAACTTTAGACATTTAAAGATGAATTGGCGCCACGCAAGCTTGGACTCAAGCTCAATTGGGCAATAAAGACTCGCTGGCGTAACTTCTAGATCAAGCTTGAACGCCAGCCACTTTGCAAACAACTTTAGTGAGCGCTTGACCTCCTCTAGATTATGGCTGTCAATCGACACGCAGGACAAAGCGAGGTGTTCGACTGCATTAAAGTCCATACCACCGGTGAAGCGCTCAAGCGTGCTGTGCCCTCGCGCAACAACAACCACATTGCGATACCCCAGAGCCATATTGATAATCTGCGGCGTAAGCTCTGAGGGACATTTCTTGTATTGAATTAGTTTCGGCTTTAGCGGCTCAATGTTGGGGTTGCCGGCACTCTTCGCGACATTCAGAAGCTTGCTACACAAGTCGACGACGAGTTGACCGCTACGCCAATTCGCGGTCAAGGCGTACTCAATGAACTTCAGATCATCGAGGAGTTTGCGCACACGAGCGGGGTCTGACTTCCTGAATCCATAAATGGACTGATTGAGGTCGCCAACGAAGTGAAACTTCATCCCACGCCCCGCCAGCTTTCTCACGATCGCAAGTTGCTCTGCTGAGAGATCCTGGCACTCGTCCACAATCATGACCGGAAAGCGGCGAATTACCCTCGCAAAATATTCATCGAACTGAGGGTCATCCAGCGCCATGAGGGCTAACATGTCGATGTCCTTGTAGGTGGCGAAACCCGCCTTCCAAAACCGTTTCTTGGTAGCTACCAGATCTTGCACGATTTCAACACTCAACTCTGCTGCATTGAGCTTTGCATCGGTCAGTTCTCCCGTTGAGAATACAAAGCGTCGACTTTCCAGATCGTAGTCGTATTTACAGGCGGACACGGTTCTCCCACAAATTTTGGTTTTTGTGGAAAAAATGTTGGCAGTCTTATCCAGCAAGCGGATCCTGAAATCTCCGTCTTTCCCTTGGTAACCGGTTATCCGGCTCGCAATTTTTGCCACGATGTGCGTCAACAGGAAGCTGTCAAATGTAGCGACGCAGTGAGGGTGCGGAACCGACTCGCCCAAGTGCTCACAGAGCCGCGCCTTCAATTCGTCAGTAGCACTATTGCAGAACGTCAGAACGGCAACCCCCGATGGAAATCGCTGCCACGCCAAAATCGTCTTGCAGACCATGGCGGCTACGACTTCCGTTTTGCCACTTCCAGGGCAAGCCCTTAGGTACACGTTTTCTTCAAGCGAGGCGTCTATGTATGCACGCTGCTCGTCAGTGGGGAACGTCATTCCTTATCCCCCACTTGTATGTCACAAGCCCAATGGATCGCTTCACGAATGTATTCAGGCACCACAAATCCCTCAAGATTCTGTGCCAGGTTGTCTGCCAGGAGTTGTGCATAGAGCCCCTTTCCCATGTCATCAGAATCGATACGTTCTAGTAGCTCCCAAGCGTACGACGCCTTCTCGGCGCTGGGCATGCCCCCAAACCTCAACTCAGACCTTTGTTTCAGGCCTTTCTGCACAGCATATCCTTGAGTAGGCCAATGCTCTGACGCTACCGCAAACATCCGGCTTAGGTTGTTGCCTTCGAGGGCGATGTCGTACTCAAATGTCTTGTATTTACCCGCATAGAGCCTTGCGTATTCCGAATCCGCGATAATGGGTACGAGCTTTAGAGCAGGGTTATTTCCGTGTTGGTAGTCTTCCTTGTGCGGTAGGTACGGAAGCGCGATGTCTTTTCCGTTGTCATCTTTAGCTGTCTCGATCGATTTGGGTGGATCGTTGTCGGTGAGACCAGCACAACGAACGGGAACATTTCGGCTCTGCCCACCCTCAACAACGTCGCAAAACAACTGCATGAAGTGATTGAAGTAGATGCCATTCAGATTGATAACAGAGACACCGTAATCATCCAGGGAATCTCGACCTGCCCCATATTCCCCAAGCACTACGCGAGCAAGCTCAGGAACAACGATTGCTTCGGCGATACCTTCGACGAGGATCACGCCCTTCGAAAAAAGCAGGTTTGATTTGGTGACATCCAACCAACGATCAATAAATCGACGACTTGGCTGTGTAAGTCCGCACTGGCGAAGCGGGACTGCAACCGGTTGTACCTTACGAGACAGATGAATGATGTCTTCCACGGACACTGCTGATGAGATGACCGTTGAATGAGTGGTGACGATGACCTGAATACCTTGCTCGGCAGCCACTGTGTGCAAATGTCGCAGCAAACGGATCTGTAACTGAGGATGTAGGTGCGCCTCAGGCTCTTCGATCAGCAGCAGGCGCATACAGGTCTCCTCCCCTCGATCCTCTTCTACTTCGAGGGTGAGTTCGGCCAGAATTGATGCGATGTACAAGAGGTTGTTGTAACCCAGGCTGTTCTCTTCAAGCGATCTGAACTGCGTTGCATCAGTTTCCCGAATATCTGGGTAATACAGAAGCCTCAGCCCCTCCACAATCTTCGAAAAGTTGACCTCTGAAAATTGAATGAGTGTGCCTTGAGACAAATTCATCCCTAGCGCTTCTTTGAGGCTATCCCCTATCCGCTGGTTAGCCTGCTTGATGGCATAGTCGTCACTTTCGGCTAGCTCCTTGTTGAACTCCCCTACTCGCTGCTCAAGCGGATGAGCAGTTCCGGCCTTGTGACAATCATCAAGCTCCTTGCGGCACAATGCCTTGAGCAACCGTGCAAGGCGGGACTGTCGTCCTTCGCGAAGTTTCACCTCAGCATCACGCAGCGGCGGAAGATAGATGCAGTGGATCAAGTCGAGGGTTTCGACATCGACAGGCTTGATCCTCTGATGCCCCCCCCAGATCACGTGCCTGTATCGGCCACGTGATTCGCGATTCGTTGCGGTGAAAGTAAGTTTGGCTTCAGGCTCCTGACCACACCAGTCGAGGAAGGCTATGTGCTCATCCTCATCCAGATCACTGAACGTCGCCTCGATACGAATGGTTTCTGCAACTGCCGCACCCTGCTCAAAACCACGGTAAAAGTCACGTTCATTGATGTTCCGCTTGCCGGATTCGGAGTCGTTAAATAGCTGCCGGATCGCACTGATTACTCCGGTCTTACCGGCGCCATTCTCACCAACCAATACGTTCAAGCCGTCGTGAAGCTCAATCGAGAAACCGTCGCTGAAACATTTGAAACCGTCAATTTCCAAGACACGAAGATACATGTGATTCCTTTCGTTAAATCTAGGGGGAACGTTTTAGAGTTCGACAGCTTCTGCTCTCGAGCTACAAGGAGCATCCTGTGTTTACTATGGCGCACGACTGCTCGACAGTCGTGTGCCATTGCGTTGGAGGCATTTGCTATAGCTGGCGTGCTCAATCGTCAAGCTGAAATGGGTTACGAGCGAAGCAATGTGCTCAGGTTATTCAAAATCTGGGCGGCGACCGCCTCGCCGGTAAGTCCTCTGAGTAACGCAATTTCCTGCACCGTATCTACAACGTCAGACGGTCTTATGGGTTTCCCCTCACGCTCGACGAAGGGGCCATCCGTTTCAGTCAGCAACCTTTCAACCGGCAATGATTCGACCAATGCCCGATGCTTAGCGGACTTCATCATCTCGGCGTTAATGGAAAAATAGCAGCCCAGATCTAGCGCTCGTTTAGCCTCTGATGCGCTCCCGGTAAACCAGTGCAACACCACTCGCCCTCGATCCTGCGGCAGACACCGCTCGACGTGTCCAAGCACCTTTGAGACAGTGCGCACACTGTGCACGGTAAGAATTTTGCCTCCTTGCTCCGAGCAGGCTCGCAGGATTCGTTCGAAGACACGCTCCTGAGCGTCGAAACTGCTATAGAACCTGGGACTGGCATCAAGCCCGATTTCGCCAACGTATTTGGCTTCCTCTAGGAGCCGTTCAAAGAGCGTAACCTCCGACTCGCGCTCGGACACTAGCTGCGGGTGTAAACCCAATGCCACGCGCACATGCTTTGAAGCCTCAGCCAGCTCCCTGTTTCTTGCCCAGGCCTTGGGCGTCGTGGTCACTGCAAGGGTTGCAACTGCGGCGGCGTCACACCCCTTGATCAGCTCTTCATGATCTGGATACAGATCGAGATGACAATGAAAGTCGACCCACTTCGGCCGCTGGGCAGAGGAACTACTCATAATGGTTGCGCCCTTACGCCTGTGAGAAAGCGATCAACCTCTCTCAATCCCTCTACAAATACCTGCTCGTAAGCCGCGAGTTCGGTCGGGTGGTCGATCAGCGGGCCTGGCACGTGGATATCAAATCTTGAGCTGCTTGGAACGTTTTTCATTCGGGAAATCGCCAGTTGAAAAGAACGCACATGCTCACCATCGGCCTTGTTGGTATCCAAGATATCGGAGTGCAGGTCTGGTATGACGTATGGCGTAATGTCCTCCCCGCAGCCGTGTGAAATCGCGGCACGCCGGATGATACAGGGCACACAGTAACCGCAGTGCTTGGGGTGCCGGTTGGCTGCATCTCTTAGATACCTTGCCTTGCCGGCAGATGAACATGACATGGTGAGATGCACATGGTCGCGCAAAAATTCCACATCAGCACACTCCTGTGCCATTTGACCTTTTGTGCGATGGCCAAACATATTGTGCAGGCACATGCGCAAGCCCAATCCTTCAAAAATCTCATTTACCCTGGCCATATAGTAGGGATGAGTGGTTCGAGTGCTTAAAGCGCCCAATCGTAGCGGATCAAGCGGCACATTCAGAGATATGAGGCCATTTTCAGGAACATGTATCACCATTTCCTCGCCAGTGGCATCGGCAGACAACGCAGCCAAGGCGAAGAAAAGGAACGACCTCCCCCTTAAGGTATCTTCACTTTCAGATACCTTGACTGTGCCCTTGGGAAAACCGACGCGCGCCTGAACGTGGTTGATCTCGGAACCTGGATATCGCGCTTTCAATGCAGCCAGGCACTGATCCTGGTAGGTGCTGGTGCTGTTCGCATCCCAGTAATGGCTGACCAGCAACGGAGTATCGCCTTGGGCCACCAGGTTGATAGCGCCAATGAAGCTGTCCATTCCTCCAGAGAACAGACACACGCTCGTTGGATGGGCTGTTCTGAGTTTTCCCGGTACGGGCGCTAAAGCTTCCAGATGCTCCGGGCGGGAGCGGAAATAGACCCCCCAGCGATCGCCGGTCAGAAAATGCAGAGTTGAAGACAGCAGCGGAGCCACGGAAATCCAGAGCGCAGGATTAGCCACGGGAACGTACAGATCAATCTCTCGAGTCCATGCATTTTGCGACTCCGAGGCGCGAGACACCCGGGTGTCAGCGGCGGTCAGGACAGCAGCCAAAAGAGCCAGATCGATAGAGGTGTCACCTGGGCACATGCCCAGTTCTGCCAACTGATCAATCGCCTGCCCAATACCAAATCCAAGCCGGTGATTGCCGTCGATGAACGAAATCTCAGTGATATAGCTGCCGGGGTGCTGAATATCAATCACGTCGGTGTCACTCGCACCCAAACGGCAAACAATGCTGTGATGTCTCATTCTGCTGATTCTCCCGCTGCCGCAATGAGTTCGAAAGCTGCCTCATAGATTCGGCTTACTACTTGGTTGACCTCCTGATCGGTCAGTCGGGGCAGACCTTCAAGACGATCAGACAAGCGACCTCGTGTTGAGCCTGTGATGAAGCTGTGGAGCTGGCGCTGCATGCGTTCGACTGCGGCCACATCATCAGGAAGCGTAATACCCCGTCCGCCGAGATCAGCCATCACCATTCCTTCGATGGACTGCCCGACAAAGTCCAGGAAGAAATCATTCATCTGTTCAGAGGTCATGTCCTCGAAACTGCCATCGCTCGTAGCGGCTAGCTCACCTATGTTCTCCAGCATCGCCTGGCGTGCCACAGCTTCGTCGATCGCACCACCTGCAGGACAAACAAACTCCAGCATGGCAAGAAACACATTCGATGCAGGTTGACCCGCGAGTCCAGCCAAATTGAGCTGGCGCAAAACCTCGGCAGCGCCCAACTGCTGAACGTCGCGGATGACTCCCAGCAATCGCCCAGCGGCGACACGAGATGCTCCCATCCTGCGTGCAGCGCGTGAGGCGCCCCCCGTTCCCTTTCGCACGTAAGTTGAAAGGGCTCTTCCGAGTGAGCTTTGACTACCCGTCCTGGCGAAGCGGGTAAAATTGCCACGTGCACCCGATAGTGCCGACGTGCCGCTGTTATCGATGGGAGGTCGATCATGCCGCGGATTGCTCGAAGGCTGAGCCGTAGGCTCAGGAGAAACGTTTAGCGGGTCGTTGGCAGGTTGCGCGGGCACGACTGGCGGGCCTACGTCGTCAACCCATGATGGAACCAATCCCGATGCGGGGCCGCCATATCCTTTTGAAGTACCCATCTGCTTCCCCTACTTTGAAACGCCAATACTTAAAATTCCGTTGGCTGCGGCTTGCAGCATCTTGTTCTCAGACTGTTCGCCCCAGCCCTTCAATATGCCGGTAAACTCCCGCTTTGCTTCGGACTCTGAGAGGCATTCACCCCATGCAGAGGCGGCCCAAACACCAATTCGGCCAACAGGCAACGCACGAATGAACTCGACCAATCTGTTCTGAAGCCCACCCTGAACCTTGACCAGGTTTACCAGTCCATCAACGCCTTGCGGCGGCTCTTCGAGGCTATCGGCTTGCAGGATGCGGTCACGCACAGCGTCAAACACCTCCTCCGACTCGGGGCCGGACAGATTACCAATCTCCTGAAGCACGGGCTTGCTCCTCACTCTCATGCGCGGCCCCATTAACGTTTCGACCAACGCCTCAAGATGACTTGTCGCAACATAGCCTCCAAGAGAGCTACGCTTGTCGCGCGTTACAAATACATAGGGCCTGAGATCGACTCCCGCGAGGGCGGGCTCAATTGCGGCCCAACTCCTCGCCCAGTCACTCTTGGCCCATTGCGCAACATCTTCGGTAATGCCCCTTGCCTTAGGCTTATCTTTTTTTGCGCCCCTATCTTTTTCGTCCTTGTCCTGCGATGCCTTAGATTGCGAGTCCTTCACCAATGCTTCAAAGCTTGCGAGTGCGGCGGGTTTTCCATCCGGATCTGACGATGCAAGACGGGCAAGCTGCTCGTAAAAATCACTGTGAAAACGCTCAGCGAGCATGATTTTGGCAAGGACGGGACGTCGTATTTCCTTCCCAAACCCGCGCTCCTCAGCGATGGCTTGGCGCAACATCATAGAGTTCAGAAACCGCTTGATCTGACGGGGGTTACCACGCGTGCCCTCGCTCAAAATCTTCGTGACATGAGCACTGATTTCCAGTGCCAGCTGCACGTCTTCAGGAAGTGTGCCCCCCATTGCAGCCTGGACAACACTCCGCTCCAGCCCCTTACTCTTCCAGGGTTGCTTCATGTCATCCCGAGCCGCCTTCAGCAGTGCCGTGAAGCGAGGGTCGTCTGCGGTAAGGGCATTCTCGATCTGAAGCAAGGTGATGTATACACGAGTCTCAGCCAGGCCGAGGGCCGGAATTCGGAAAGGCACCTGGATCAGTTTTTCCAGATAATTGCGGGCGTAGCCTGCTGGGCCAGAACTCTGCGGGAGATCCGGGAAATGCTCGCGCACCGCATATTCGATCATGACTTCATCTGCACCAATCACGAATGCGGTTCGCTCGACAAAAAGGAATAGCCTGATCGCCTCAAGCGTTGCGATGGCAGTCTTAGGTAGGCATCGATCCAAGTCATCAACAATGACCACCAATTGATCAATGTCTGCCGCATCCAACAGTTCCTTGAACTCCTCACGAAAGGCGTGAATGTGTGCGGGTAGCTGTTCGGACTCTTCTTTGGCGTCCTTGACGTAGTCACCGATTTGCTCAGCAACACCCTTCAAATCCTCCCGACTGACGTGATCGTACGGGTTGCTGGCAATGGAACTGACCAGATCAAACACGCCCTTCAACTGGTCGAGCGTCGGAATACCCGTGGCGGCGGTGAATGCAAAACCGCCCGCTTTGCGGGCGAGCTTTAGCCAGTCAACCCGTTTGAGCACCTTGCGGGCAGCCTCTGCGACCTTGGTTGAGTTGGGTCTCGCTCGTTTTAACTCATCGACAATAGTTTCGATAACCACCGTCTTCGCATCTTCAAACCCTTCAAATGTCCAACCGTTAAACCAGATACAGCACACGCGGTCATTTGATTGAAGTTCGGCCTGAGTCATACGCAGGACACTGGATTTTCCTGCGCCCCAATCGCCATGTACGCCAACTGTGATCGGCGTATTCGGAGTGTCCCGAATGAGCCGGACAACCGTTTTGGCGATGGCGTTGTAGTAGAGAAGATCCGTGGCGGTTTCTTGATCATTTAAAAACATTGCGCCCTCCCTCGCATGTGAGCGTCCCTGATCACCGTTTTATACAGCCATTAGGCTATCCGAGACTATCCGTCTGCAACATCGGCGTGGAGGGAAGCTGCCGAAAGCGTTATGTGCTGATCGACGTTGGAACTGGTCGCCAATCAACGTGGTGATCTTTCGACCGATTTCAAGAACGCCATCGCGCAGGGCGAGGAAAGATTCGAGCGGCATCACCAAACTTCACCTTTCCCCCCGAAGGCCCGCCTCACACGTGTGCGCCAGCATCACGCCGTCGGCGTGCAACGCTTTTAACCATCCGTCCAATGCTTCCATGATCCACCCCGCAGAATGAGACGAATAGACATGATTCAGCACCGAATCGCTATGGATCGATCACCTCCCGGCTGCTTGAATAAAAATTAGAGCCTCAAATGACCAATCATGAAAGAAGAACACGTCTGGACCATAGTCGACACGAACTACCACAAGATTTTCAACCAAGGACAAACCGACCAGTAGCCGGGGTTAGTTTCAGGAACGTAATTTCAGCACAATCCGCTTTTCCGAAATGGGCTCGATGGCGTCATGGGGTACATCAAGTAATCGAGACGTATCGCATGCGAGGTCAAACACGTTGCCATAGATGGTGCTTTAGCGTTTGTACACGCGCGCTTTTGAATTGGAGGAGTAGAGACGGCTGGGATCGACATCTTCTGTTTGGATACTGACGGCAAGATTGCTGCCTCGTCTACGCGGTCGCTCGCGTCTAGAGGGCCAAGTATCTATTTTCTGCCTGAGAACCTGGAACGACACGCCATGTCTAACTATGAAACACTAAGGGTTCACGTCGCTAATGCGGTGATGACGGTCACTCTGTCCAATCCGCCTATCAATCTTGAGACTGATGCGATGATGGCGGACCTTGATCGTCTGGTTACGCTCCTCGAAGGCGATCGCGATATTAAAGTGGTTGTCTTCCGCAGCGATACTCCCGGCTATTTCATGGCTCATTTCGATATCGCACCAGGGCCGGGGCGCGTACTGCCTCCGCTCGGAGCAGCGCCGCTGCACGGGGTGCTTCACACGCGTATCAGCCACCTCGATCAAGTCACGATCGGCGAACTACGTGGCCGAGCGCGCGGCGGTGGTAGTGAATTGTTACTGGCGCTCGACATGCGCTTCGCCTCGCGAGAAAAAGCGCTGATCGGACAACCGGAAATTATGCTCGGCCTACACGCTGGTGCTGGCGGTACCGCTCGCCTCGTGCAGTTGATCGGCCGGGGGCGAGCGTTCGAGGCCGCATTAAGCGGTCTCGACTACGACGCCGATACCGCTGAACGTTACGGTTGGATCAATCGAGCGTTGCCAGATGCAGAAATTCACGACTTCGTTGACCACTTGGCGCAACGCATCGCAAGTTTTCCCGCCTCCGGGATCGCTAGCGTCAAGTCGATCATTAACCAGACAAGCCCACTAAGCTCCAGTGTGTTGAACGAGGACTCGGCGCGGTTTTGGAGAGAGATTCAGTTGCCTGAGGTGCAAGAGCGCCTTACTTGGATGCTAGCCAATGGCGGTCAGACGAAAGGACCGATGGAGGACGACCTCGGGACGAATCTCGCGCGTTTTCCAGAAAACCTTGATTGATATCGAGGCACTAAGGCCCTTTGTACGGTGCACCGGGAAATAGGTGAACTGCCATCAGCCTGCGACGAAGTCGGCGTGGAGGAAAACTCCCCCCCTACTTGACCACTAACTTTTTATTGGCTCTAACTATTTATTTGAATTCGACTCGGCCCACGGGCATGTATTGATCTCTCATGTTTACGGGCTGGCTAGCAGAAATAGTTGTATCGATTACCTTAGGATTACATTCGAACGTTAAGCATTGGTGGAGACGCACCTTGTGATCAGACTCATGCCATGAATGCTGCGACGGGGCCATGAAACTCGTCAACGGGAAGGTTCGTAATAGAAAAAACCATGTCACAACCGACCCAGAATAGCGCTGCCTTGCAGCTGCCTAACTCTGTTGTGCGCGGCGGTACTGGATCGGTGAAAGCCCTCGTGCCAACTTGAAAGCACGACTGAACGAAAATTCCGACTTATAGCCAACTTGGGAGGCGATTTCACCAAGTCGCAGCTCGGTATCCTCCAACAGTTGTGCGGCAATTCCCATGCGCCAGCGCGTCAGATATTGGTGCGGTGGTTCGCCCACCAAGGCGCAGAAGTTGCGGGCAAATGCAGCACGCGACAAACGAGCCTCTTTGGCGAGTTCCTCTAGCGTCCATGAACGCGCAGGTGCTTCGTGTATGCGCGCAAGAACTCGTGTCATCTGCGGAGAGCGCAAAGCTGAGAACCAGTCGTTTGCCGCTGGAGAAGCTGTATCGGCCCAACTGCGTATGAAGTAGACGAACAGAGACGAGAGTAGGTTGCGCACCACAATATGGTTGCCGAAGTTCGGCGTCTCCACTTCGTGACGGAGCATACGCAGCGTATCGCTTAGCGATGAACTGCCAGGTTCCATTCCGGCGCGCAACGACACCGACTGCGGTAACGCCCGTAGCGCAGGAAGTACCAGATGCTGATCCACCTTGAACTGACCGCAAATAAGCGTGGTGGCCTTTGGACCGCTGTCGAGGACGCCGTCGCGCAGGGCGAGGAAGGACTCGAGTGGTATGACTCGGCCGCGCTTCGAATACGCAACTTCATGCGCATGTCCACGCGGAAGCATGACCATTTCACCAGCTTGAAGCTCGATGGTTTCCGCATCCACTTGGCGGACGAAGGCTCGTCCTTCCGCGACGAAATGAAACACTACGGCTTCACAAGCTTGTACCGAAAAACCCCATGGCCCTGCCACGCGGGTGCGCGCCAGTACCAAGCCATCGGCCCGAACCGCTTTCAACCAACCATTCAATGCGTCCATCTCGTTATATTAGCAGAATGAGACGAATTGGTATGTTTTTGCGAGTTTTAGACATGGTTCATCTCCTTTTCGACTGATGAGATACAGGTCACAACAACCAAAAGGTGAAACCATGAATAGAGATCGCATTCAGGCAGCAATCGACATCATCTACGCGCGCGTATTCAACCAGGGCGAGTCCGAACTGCTGGCAGGTCTAGTTGCTGGCCCCTATATCCAGCACAACCCTCTCTTTCCGGATGGCACCGATTTTATCGCTGGATACATTAAGCAGGTTGGGAAAGTGGCGTGCGAAGTTAAGCGTGTTGCGATCGATGGCGACCTGGCATTCATCCACGTGCGCTTCCTCGATTGGGGAGGCAAGGAAACCGCAGGCGTGGACATCTTCCGTTTCGATGCTGATGGGAAAATCGTCGAACACTGGGACGTACTGCAGCCCGTACCGGAAACGGCCAACAACACGAACACGATGTTCTAAATGCAGATATGGCGGTGGCGAAGACCATTCCATGGGCGGATGGCTCTCGCCACCGCCTCCGTTTTCGTTGCCTTGTCACAGTTGTCTTTTTATTAGACGCAGAGCGCTGGTGCAGGGCCGGTGGGGTAGAGACGATAGAGTTCTGTCGCCCAAAGCGGGCGAGTTTCGAGCTGCTCTAGCGCGTCGTATCAGACGCGTAGCCGAAGACTTCTGCTGCGCGAGCGCGCGCTCGCCTGCAACCATCGCATGACCAACCCCTCACAGGGAAATTGCATGCAACCCGAGGAATACATCATGACTAAATCGATAAACTCAGACGACATGAAGTTCATCGAAGTCGATGGCTTGAAAATCCGGTTTCAACGTAACGAAGTGGAAGGACGAATCCCTATCGTACTCACGAGCCCTTGGCCGGAAAGCCTATACGCTTACCATCGAATTTGGCCGTTCCTCAGCGCGGAAGCGCCCCTTCTTGCATTCGATCTGCCAGGCTTTGGGCACTCCGAAAGCCGACAGCAATTGATGTCGCCCCGAGCCATGGGTGAATTCATTCCCAAGATTCTGGCTGCGCTCGACCTTGACCGTGTCCACGCTGTAGGACCAGATGTCGGCACCTCTGCATTTCTTTTTGCGGCCCAGGCCCGACCAGAGCTGTTCGAAAGTTTGGTGGTAGGTAGCGGCGCCGTCGATACGGCGCTCACGACAGGTGCATTGAAAGACATCATCAACGCGCAATCGACAGTCGCTTTCGAAGAAATCAGTGGCGAGACATTTGTCGCTGGCGTGATTGAATCAATGATGAAGTCGGCACCGGAACCTCAAGCCCTGACGGATTATCAGGCTGCATCAGCTGGTAGGCGCCTCATCGAAGCGATGGCCTATGTGCGAGCCTATCCTACCGACCTCCCAATCCTGCACTCTGAACTCCCCGGAATTCAAACCCCGGTCCTTAGTATATGGGGTACGGAAGACCCGCTCGTCCCTCCTGAAAACGCCGACGTTCTGAACAGGTCATTGCCGAGAACTCGCTCCTTGCTGCTCGACGGCGGCCACTTCGTCTGGGAAGACCGCGCGGACGAGTACGCCGCGGCAATCCTGGAGTGGGTTCGAGGCGGCTACAGAACCGCTTAACGACGACCTGCCAGAACACGCACGAACTTGTTTATCAGGCCCTAAGAGTGGAGCAAGCAGTCGAATACTGCCGATCCGCCCGAAGAGATGTATGTCGTTTTTCGGCCGGTAATATTTACCGTATGGCCGGGCATCTCATTGTGCGAAAACTCTCACATCATCCTTATATAAAGCCCGAGCCGCACCGTCACAAAATGGTCTAAAACGGAGCGACATCCCGTCGTATATAAGTTTTTAAATCCTGGCCTTTCTTTTCGCTCGTTGGGATTCACCGAGCTTTAAGGGGGAGGACGCCGGACCAAAATCTCCGAAAAAAAGGCCCCAATCGGGGCCCTGTAAAAAGCAGTCGAAGCTTGCATGCCAATTTGAGGCATTTATCTCCGACCGCTAAAATCATGATCTGAAAACCCGGCTTGCAGCATTAACGCGATTGGCTACACTCGCCGGATTTCTGACCTAAACTTGACGGCTCGGCAGAATAGAAATTTCGGAAAGATTAACATGCGATGGCAAACCAACCGTGAAGCAGACCACCTTCGCAACATCCTCCGGAAGCAACCATTTAATAACCTGTCGCGTAGCCTCAAGCCTCTCTCGAATGTTTGTATCCTCAATATGACTTTGCAAAGGGGTATCAACTATTCCCGGCTCAATTGTACTTACCCGCACCCCTTTTTGACCTAACTCCGCACGCAAGTTATTACTTAGATGAATAACATACGCTTTTGATGCAGCATACACCGAGAAACCTGGGAACATCTGTTTACCTGCGATGGACGCGGTATTGATAAGATCGGCGACACCCTGTTCAGCGGCTGACTGTAGCAATTGCGGTACAAACGCAGCTATAACAGAATTAAGTGCACCAATGTTGATCTCAACTAGGTTACGCCACTCCGAGGATCCAGCTTTAGTAATTGGCGTCGGCAGCATCATGCCCGCATTATTAAAGACAATACTGGCAGGTCCCAGATCGCGAGCAACCCGTCTAGATATAACCGCTAGTCCTGCAGGATTTGTGATATCGACCGCATATACTTCAGCGGTCCCGCCCGCAGCACGAATCCGCTCTGCAATAACTGTTAGCCTATCGGCGCGACGCGCAAGTAACGCGACACTAGCACCATCGGCAGCCAAAGCGACAGCCGCAGCCTCTCCGATTCCGCTCGAAGCTCCTGTGACCACGGCGACGCGCCCGGCGAGCGGTAGCTGATTATTTGGCATTATTTCTGACTCAATGATGAAAACTCTACTTGGCCAAATGCATTGCTAGCAATGCCCCGACCGCCCTTATCTCCCTCCGTAACCAGTACCCAAGCTCGTTAGGCCAGTGTCGTTTCCAATTTCGGCGACAATCGAGATGGCTTCCCTCACGAACTGCTTTTGGCCCTCTTAGGTTCAAAAATATTTGGTGGTATCAATACCCCAATCCAAACATCGCGCACATTCCTACCTGCAACCGCATGTATAAGCTCGGAGGGAAGTTTAGACATGTTTGCAGCACTGTTATGCAAGTGAAGCGGCCCAGGCTCGGACACTCCTGCGGCCCCAAATAATGCAAAGGTCTGGGTCTCAGCAAGCTTCCGATCAGTACCAACGGGTAAGAGATCGCTAGCAAGATACATATCAACTACCACCCCTTTTATACCCCCCAGGCACCTGCCAAGCAACCAAGATTTTATAAATAGCACCATCTAACACGACCCCTATATAGTAGTGGTCGAACTGAAGAAATCATTCACCTGAATAATTAAACATAAACAAATCGAATCATAACCCAACGGACAACAACCTCATAAAAGTGGCTATGCATCAACTATCCTCAAAAGCACACCAAATAATAAAATGTTTTATACATATCCTTTTTCACTACGGCGCCCCATCTTTTTTAGCATCGAAACGGAACAATCTTTACTCTAGCTGGCGATATATTTCGGCAATATTACCGGGAAACACCGAAATGATTTCCTGCTGCTCACTGGTTCGCTTCCTCAATCTATAGCGATATTGGAGAAGAGCATAAGCACGGACTGTATTTGTTAATGCAATCGACTTAATCACACAAAAATTCTCAAATTTCAACCAGTTCTCAATAATCCAATATCTTCAAGGAGCGCTGAACAGCGCTTCGGCTATTTTTGGGCCTTAACAAGTTCAGCGATCGAGTTCACTGAACTGACTGATTATCTCTACGACCTGTCGAGTGCCTTCGCGAATTTCCACCAGCAACTTCCCCGCTTGGTCGGCTAGGGTCACACCGTGTTCCACATGCTGTTGACTGGCCTGCATGCGATCCACCGCGCTTTGCGTTAGCTCATGATTCAAGCGCACTACATCCTTTATCTCCAAGGTCGCCTGACTGGTGCGTGAAGCCAGATTACGCACTTCATCAGCCACCACCGCAAAACCGCGTCCCTGCTCTCCTGCTCGAGCTGCTTCAATAGCAGCATTTAATGCAAGAAGGTTAGTCTGCTCCGCGATCTCACGAATCGTCTGGACAATGGCCCCGATCTTTTGCGATTGCTCACTGACTGCGCCGATAGAAGCGGCGGCTCCTCCTAACTGACCTGCGATTGTCTGCATCACCTCAACCGTCTGTTGGACAACACGCGCGCCAAGTTGAGTGCTCGAATCGGTCTGCCGGGAGGTGTCATAAGTACGCTTGGCAGTCTCTGCCTCAGCCTCATGCCGTAAAACTTGCGAAGTGATGTCAGTGGCAAATTTGACCACTTTATACAACCTGCCCTTGGCATCGAAGATCGGATTGTAACTGGCCTCCAGCCAAACCACCTGACCAAAACTGTTGTAGCGCTTGAATCGGCCGGAAATATACTCACCGCGATTAAGTCGGGCCCAGAATTCGAAATATTCGGTAGAAGCGCTCTCTTTCGAATCACAGAAGAGACGGTGGTGCTTGCCAATGATTTCATCTAGGCGGTACCCCATGACGGAGCTGAACGCGTCGTTGGCGCTGAGCACTTCACCTTGCATGCTGAACTCAATTTCTGCCATCGATCGCTTGATGGCGACGACCATCCCTGCTTGTTCCTGCTCACGACTCACTTGCGAAGAAATGTTAGTGGCGATTTTGACGACTTTGAAAACTTGACCATTGTCATCGTGTACCGGGTTATAGCTTGCTTCCAGCCACACTTCCACTCCACGTTTATCAAGGCGCAGAAATCGGTCGCGAAGGAACTCACCACGACCCAGGCGACTCCAAAAATCTGCGTATTGCGTACTGTTTGCGTACTCCGGCTCGCAAAAAATGCGGTGGTGCTTACCACGGATCTCATCCAGCTCATAACCGGTGGTCGTGAGGAAATTGGCGTTAGCAGTGAGGATGGTGCCGTCTGGCTGAAACTCGATCATCGCCATAGAGCGGTCGAAAGCGTCCACTACCGCCCGGATCTCGCTGAGTTCAGATTGGCACTGCTGCAGAGCTTTGTTAGAGCGCGAAGAAAACATGTCGACCTCTCATTTTTTGTGGATCTAAATTACACATGGAATGGGTAGACACGTTTATCTGCCTTGATAAGCTTTTGTGATTGCATCCTTGCTGAAAAAGTTGCCTAGAAGTAGCAATTGATCTGTGTGGTTCATTAAGTTCGTGTAATGTCCTCGAATCGGGACAATCAGACCGATTCTTCACGAACATTCAACGCTCGCGCAAAGCCTCAGCCCTTGCTCTCAAGATCGGCTTGAGCAGGTAACTCAGAATGGTTTTCTTACCTGTCATTATGTCAACTGAGGCCACCATCCCCGGGATGATTAGCAAGGATTTATCTTCTGGCCCCAAATGGCTTTTGTGCGTGCGAAGGTAGATGAGGTAGTAACTTTTGCCCTCCTTATCTTTGTCAGTAATCGTGTCAGCGCCGATCTGCTCCAAATCAGCCTCAAGCCCGCCATAAATGGTGTAATCATAAGCCGTAAACTTGACCGTCGCGTGCTGGCCAGGTCTCAGGAAAGCGATGTCCTGGGGACGAATTCGTGCTTCCACCAGCAACGTGTCGTCCAAGGGAACGATTTCCAGCAGATCGCTACCCGGCTGGATCACACCGCCGATGGTGTTGACCAACAATTGCTTGACGATACCGCGCACCGGTGACGTAACCAGCGTCCGATTGACCCGATCTTCAAGCGCCTTACCAGTTGCTTCTGCTTTACTGAGGTCTGTGCGCGCTTCGTTCAGCTCCTTCAGCGCATCGCTGCGAAAGCGTGATCGGGTTTCGGCGATCTTCCGGTCAACCTCTTTCACCGCAGCCTCTGCACGGGGGATTGCCAAGGTAGTGCCGTCGAGTTGCCCCTGGTTTTCAACTTCAGAGCGTTTCAGGCGTAACAACTCCACCTGTGACATCGCGCCCTGGGCTACCAGCGGCGCGGACATGGCAATTTCTTGGCGCAACATCGCCAGACTGTTTCGATACTGAATTTGTTTGGCAGCGAATTCGCGCAGCTCTTGTTGTTTCTGAACGGATTGCTGTTGCAGGCCACCGACCTCATCTTTGAGTTGCTGCTGCCGGCTCTGAAAAAGCGCTTCTTCACTGCTGGCTTGATCTGGCGCCTTGTCCCGCACTTCGTCGGAAATGCTCAGCTCGCGCTCCTCCACCTCAGCAGAGAGGCGCTCCACCCGCAGGAACATCGCCATCCGATCAGCCTCGGTCTCGCCGACATTGGATTTAAAGCGCGTCGGGTCCAAGCGCATCAGCGACTCCCCAGCCTGTACGACTTGTCCTTCGTGAACGAATATCTGGGAGACGATCCCACCTTCAAGGTTCTGAATCTTTTGTACTTTTGACGACGGAATTGCCTTTCCCTCGCCTCGGGTGACTTCATCAATTTGCGCGAAATTTGCCCATAGGCCGAGAAACAGAATGAAGCCGGAAATAATCCAGATAGTCATGCGCACCACTCTTGGGGCGTCCTCGATCAGGACTTTGCTGACCTCAGGAAGCGGTTGACCTGAAAGACTGTCACTGCCCTTGAAATAACCGCGGATTGAATGGCGAATGCCAGATGGATTAAGTGACATTGATATGCCCTTTCTTCAGTGCATCCATCACGACGTCCTTCGGGCCGTCGGCGATGATGTGGCCTTTGTCGACAATCACTAGGCGATCCACCAGGCTGAGCATGGATGGGCGATGGGTGACCAGCAGCAATGTCTTACTGGCGATGATCGCCTGCAGACGCTGTTTAAGACGCTCTTCACCGGCGTTATCCATGGCGCTGGTCGGCTCGTCGAGAAGCAGAACTGGCGGATCCAGTAGCAACGCTCGAGCGAGTGCCACATTCTGCCGCTGCCCCCCCGAGAGATTCTGACCACGCTCTCCCACTTGCAACTCGTAACCATTGGGATGCAACCGAGCGAACTCGTGCACTCCTGTGAGTTCGGCCACTTCCAGTACCCGCTCATCATCGATGTAGCGAGCGCCGTAAACCAGGTTGTCACGTAGGGTGCCACTGAACAGGTTGATGTCCTGTGCCACATAGCCAATGTTGTGGCGCAACTCACTGACATCGAGCTGACGCACATCGGTAGAGTCGACCAAGAGAACTCCATTGTCGGGCTGGTAAAGACCCACGATTAGCTTGGCCAGCGAGCTTTTACCTGAGCCGCTACGGCCAATGATGGCAACCTTTTCCCCTGGGCGAATACGCAGGCTGATACCACTCAACGCAGCAATCTGTTGATTGGGATATGCGAAATCCAGATTGCGCATTTCGATGGCACCTTGCAGTTGCGAGCGTGTCAGTGGGCGCTCATCGACACTGCGCTCCTGCGGCAACTCCATCATCATGTCGGTAGTGTCCATGCTCAGGCGTGCCTGCTGATAACGCTGGATCAACCCGGAGAGTTGAGCCAAGGGCCCGAGAGCACGACCGTTGAGCATGTAGCATGCGATCAGGCCGCCCATGCTGAGGTTGCCGGCCATGATCAGGTATACACCACCGATGATCATGATCACGCCGGCCAGCGCTTGAACCAGAACCGTAATGTTCATAGCCAGGCTGGACAACAACTTTACTCGCAGTTCCAAACGACTCAGGGTGCCGATGGTCTGCTCCCAGAGATACTGCCGCTCGCTCTCCGCGTTGTGCACCTTCACGGCATCCAGCCCGGCGAGTGTTTCAATGAGGCTGGACTGACGTTCAGCAGCCAATGCCATCGTACGGTTCATTGTTTCCGCCAATGGTTTTTGCAACATCCAGCTGATTCCCGCTGCAAGCGGGAAAGCAATCAGTGGCACGAATACCAGTGACCCACCGAGGATGCCAATCACCAGCAGAATCAATAGGGTAAACGGCAGATCGATAAGCGTGGTGAGGGTCAGTGAGTTGAGAAAATCACGCAGTGCCTGAAATTCGTGGATGTTTTGCGCGAAGCTGCCAACCCGTAGGGGACGATACTTCATGCTCATGCCGACGATGCGTTCGAACAATGTCGCACTGATGATCAGATCGGTTTTCTTCCCTGCCAGATCAAGGCAAAGGCCTCGCATGCTTTTGAGCATCAGGTCGAAGAGATAAGCGCCACTGATACCCAGCGCCAATACCCAGAGTGTCGCCTCCGCCTGGTTCGGCACGACCCGGTCATACACGTTCATGACGAACAGCGGTGCACCAAGTGCGATCAGGTTGATCATCAAGCTGGCGACAACAGCGTCGATGTACAGCCAACGCGAGCGCTTGAGGGTATCGCGGAACCATTGCCGTGCACGCGGGATGAACTCGCCGTGTGGCAAATCGAACTTGTGTTGCGGCTGGGCGAAGAAAACCTGGCCGACGTAATCCTTGGCCAGCACCTCACGGCTCACGCACACCTCGCCACCGTCGCTCTCACTGAGCAGCAGATGCGCGTCGCCATTGTCCTTCCACTCCAACAACACAGCACAGCGCCCCTCCTGCAACAGCAACATTGCCGGCAAGGCCAATACGGGGATTTGCTCAAGACTGCGCCGAAGTAACCGGGCCTGCAAACCGGCACGCAGGGCTGCACGTGGCAACAACTCGGGAGACAGTCGCTGCTGCGCAAGTGGTAAGCCGCTGGTCAACATGGCCCGGCTAGCCGCTTTCTGATGCAGTTGACAGAGTATTAACAGGCCGTCAAGCAGCGGATCATCCAGTGCACCGCGCGGATCATGACTGATGGAGACTCGAGTGACTTCTTGATCCACGCTGGCACACTCCCGTTAAGTGAACATAGGCAACTACTGCGTCCGGCTCAATTGAGACCGGGGAGTTGTACCTGTGGCTTGATGTCGTTGGTAACTACAGCAGCCATCGGTGCGACTACACCTTGGCTCTTGAGCAACTCGCCAATCGTGGCCTTGATCCGGTACTGGCTGAACAATTCGGTGTACTTCAGATCAACCAGTCGACGCGAAGCGTTGAACAGCTCGTTTTCGCTATCCAGCAAGTCGAGCAGCGTGCGCTCGCCGATGGTGAACTGCTTCTGATAGGCCTCGCGGACCCGGGCGCTATGCACCACATACTGCTGGGCAATTGGCACTTGACCTCGGGCGTTGGCCAAGGCATTCCAGGCGAGTCCGAGTTCTTCATTCAGTTGTCGCAACGCGTTGTTGCGGATATCCAGCGCCTCATTGGACTGGTAGGACTTGGCCTCAAGCTCGGCTTTGTTGCTACCGCCAGCGAACAGGTTGAAGCGCATGCGCAGCATCGCTTGCCATTCATTGTTGTGGCCCGGGTCGCCGTCGAGATTGCTGTCGGCACCGCGAGAAAGCTCGGCGTCGAACCGCGGATAGAAGGTCGATTTGGCGGCTTCGTATTGCTTCTCGGCAGCGGCAACATCGGATTCCGCAGAGCGTAGTACCGGACTGTTTTCCAGTAGTTGACGGCGGGCCGAGGGCAGATCGGCCGGCAGTTGTCCGGCAAGACTGTTGGGCTCCGACAGATCGGTTGGTTCAGTGCCGACAACGCTGAGGTAGTTGATGTGAGCATCGGCTAGGTTGGTCTGTTCGGTGACCAGATTATTCTGCGCCTGAGCCAGACGCGCTTCGGCCTGATCCAGGTCGGCAAGACGACCCACCCCGCGCGCGCTACGCAACTGTATCTGGTCGTAGACCTGTTGGTGATGCTTAAGATTGTCTTCGGCCAGTCGGACTGATTCCTGACGGCGAAGCACTTCGATGTAAACCTGAGCGACGTCAAGGGCTGTGCGCTCGGAAGTGCCGAGCAGCGCGTAGGCCCGCGAATTCACAGTGGCCTGCTGGCGACCGACTTCGCTGGAGGTTGCGAAGCCATCGAACACCATCTGCTGCAACCGCAGGCTCGACTCACCCCGGCTCAGGGTACGCCAGTGATCGCCGGTGCCATCGGCACGAGTCGTGGGATTGTCAGAACCCTCCCGACCATAGCCTCCCAGTAAATCCACTCGAGGCAAGTAACCGCCCTGTGCCGCCCGTAGCTGTCGATCGGCCGACAAGCGACTGTTCACGCCGGCCTGAATTTCTGGGTGGTAATCCATCGCCTTCTGCATCGCCTGATTCAGGTTGTCGGCATGCGCAGGGAGCACAAGGGTGAGAGCAAAAGGCACTACTGAAACGAATCGCAGACGCATGGGTAGAACATCCTAATGAGTGAGGCGGCCGCATCGAATCAGCAAGCGTCTGCACTTCGATGAGGAGCAGCAGAACTCGCTAGCGATATGCAACCCCCACCTGTACAGACACTCAAGAGCGATATGCCCTTGGATACCGGCCTACAGATATTCTCCAATAAAATGTTTTAGTTGACTACACCTTTTTTCATGAGTTAAAAGTTATAGCAAAGAATACCCTCTCCCGGAGTAACGAATGAGCAGCGTTGTAGCGATAGTCAAAAGCATCATTGGCCAGGTGTTTGCGGAATCTCCAGGGGGAGGCAAACGCGTCTTGGTTGAAGGTGATCGGATTTTCCAGGGTGAACTTATCCTGACGGGCGAGAGTGGCGCAGTGAGCCTCGATACCGGCAAGGGCAAGATCGTCGACCTCGGGCGCGATAGCCGTTGGAGCGGCACAGGTTTGGTGACTACGAACGACTCGTATCACTTGGATAAAGATGCCGAGAACCTGCTGAAAGCTATCGGCACAGGGTTTGATCCGACTTTGGGGCTGGCAGCCACGGCAGCAGGACCTCTGGTCGTTACAGGCGGAAATGTCAATAGCGCGGGAGGTGAGCACACCTTCGTCATGCTCACCGAGACGGCTGGCCGAGTAGATCCGACCATCGGATTCGCAACTCGCGGACTGGAGGGGCGCATCGAGGGCAGCGAAGACCGCCAGCCAGGTATGCTGCAAGATCCCGAAGCTGAAAATACCGACACCAACGACAATACCGTTTCAGACCATTTGAACTTCACGACGCTAGAAGATACGCCGCTCAATGGCGTATTTAGCCATCAAGGCGGCACGTATTTCATCAGTCAGGACCCGACTAAAGGCCAATTAGTGTTGACGCCTGAAGGTACTTGGCAATATGTCCCCAATGACAATTACAACGGAGTCGATAGCTTCACTGTCGCCGTCACCGACAATCACGGCGTAACCAGTACAATTACCGTGACCATCGGCATTACGCCTGTGAATGATGCGCCCATCGCACAACCAGGCACCGGCAGCACCGAGGAAAATACGATCCTCAACAGCCAGGTTCCAGCTGCCAGCGACGTCGACGGCACCATCAGCGGCTACCAGCTGACCACCGACGTTGGCACCCACAACGGCAGCCTCACCTTCAACCCGGACGGCAGCTACAGCTTCAACCCCGGCACCGATTTTGATCACCT
>Ga0160467_100578_pt1 | contig 31582 bp, 14 predicted proteins | sample HID1972I_E11MG_FD_108221 | JGI IMG/M metagenome (GOLD analysis project Ga0160467, IMG submission 108221) | Enriched pill bug-associated microbial communities from UW Madison campus, WI, USA - HID1972I_E11 MG | ecosystem: Host-associated > Arthropoda: Insects > Digestive system > Unclassified ... | reverse complement strand
GATAATAACATTTACACGACTGCGAACATTGGGGAAAGCGACGGAATAACTATTTATGTAACTACCAATCAGCAAGGTTATGACGTTCCTGTAAAAGGTGCGTTTTCTTTGTTCGTGACTGCCGACAATAAAATCGAGATAAAAGAAGGTGAAGAGGGCAGCTGGGTAAAGCGAGATATTAAATCAGTGCTAACCAACACAAGCAAAACCAATACTTCTTACAAGCAGGAAATAGCAATCCCATGGAGCCTTCTGGGAGGGAAACCTCCTGTTAATAGTGAAATTGCTCTTAATCTCGGAATAACCGAAACCGGAGAATTCAGTGAAACGATCACAAACTGTATAAATATGCAGCCTAGTACCTGGATCAAAGTAAAGATTAAGTAAATACCAGATCACTAAAAACCACTAATTATAAGCCAAATGAAAAATCTGAAAACAAACGTCAGCATGATGTTGATGGCAACAGCCTGCTTGCTCATTGCTTCTACTGAATCTTGCGAAAAATCGTCGTACCAACCGCCTGCAATTGAAAGTTCAGGTTCTGTGGGTAAGAACGTTAGTAAAACAAGCGCTGTTACGAGGTACCTGGCCATTAACAGCAATAGTGCTGACTTTCAAAACCTCGTTAATCAGTCAGTCAGTGGAGACATTATTATCATAAGAACCGGTAGTCATTATGTAACTACACCAATAAGTCTACCGATTGGAAAGAATGGCATTACAATAAGGGGTGAAGCTGGAGCTATAATCAGGAAGGCGCCGAATTCTTTTGCCGCGGCCGCTATCGAGATTAGAGGCAACTCAAATACTATTGACTTAATTGAGTTAGATGGCGGAAATCTTCCAGAAGCTGGCATCATTATTTATGGTCAATACAATACCGTTTCTAATTCAAAAATACATAATTGTGGAACTGCTGCAGCGAAAGGGGCGGGCATATTAATACACAACACGGGTAATCCGGTTTGTGCTTACAATGTTGTTAGAGGTTGTACGGTTTACTACAATTATATGGTGGGGATTTCTCAAAACGGACATTCTGATGGAACCGTTAGAGATAACATCATTTATGAAAACGGGGCCGAAGGCATAACTATCGATTTATTGAGCCATAATAATTTAACAGAGAACAACACTGTTAATATGAATAATACTGCTGACAGGGGCGTCGGTGGCATAGGGATAGATCAAGCCAATGGAAACAGAATCCTTAATAATACCGTGAGTAATACACGGTACAGAAGCGGACTTACTTTTCAAAACAACATTGGTGCTGTGACGGTACGATTGTAACGGGTAACCGTTTTAATAACAATGCGATGTACGGTATCTTGCAAAGACAAACGCAGTATCAGAATACCAACACTACTATTTCTCCTAATACTTTTTCAGGCAATGCTTTAGGCACTACGTTCATTCAGAATTAGAAAGGAAAGAATCAGCCTTGAACAGCTAATTATCTTTCTATCAATTAGATCGTTTCACGAAATGCTATTACTTTGCTTGCCGAGCATTCTTCCTGCATCGGTCTGTTCGAATCTAGCAATGCCGCTTTTAAATATGTGACTCACAAAGGAAAGATGAAAAGCCTCGAGAGGGTGTTAACACAGCTTAATTACCTCTAAACAAGAAAGCTTCAGAGAGATCTGAGGTTTTCTTGTTTAGAGGTAATTACTGCGCTTGAAGCAGGTGACCCCTACCTTGTCGAGACAATGCTCAAAACAGCTGAGCGATAATACGAGGCTTCTTTTGATCACTTTGAGACCCTACTTAGCACACCTATTACTTTTTTCCTGAGTTTAGTTAGTCCATCGAAAAAAACTATACCCGATTCTTATCTGAATTGTTCCGATTTTTATACTTTTCATAAAATGAAAGCACCTATTGAATTTCCCGGTACCGACTTAAAATCAATCCTACAACATAGAGGTTTTAAGGTGAGCTGGAATAAAGACCGGTGATTTAATGACGCCGCCGCCTCGTTCTAATTAAGGGTTTTCTAAACTTTAACAATAACAGACGAGTATGCTAGCTTACGTATGATATACTTCTCCACACGAAATATCTTATACCATAACCGATGGTAGAGAATATTATAATTACTGTTAGAACCCAATTTAGTCGGCCGCTTGCTTTATTAAGTTCAACAAAAGCTGCTGACCAACTACATTTGCCTTATTCTGCGACGAGTTGTTAAAGGTTGTTATTGCAGCATTTTCACCATCACCTTCAGCTTTCTTACCTATTCTAACATCGTTAATTGTAGACAACAGGTCGAGTGCCGAAAGGATGATCTTACCCCTTCCATGAGGCACAATACTAAGTGCTGTGTAGACTTCAGGTTTGTGGTCAGCGACTGAGGCAACAACGGTTTCTCCATTAAACAGGCGTAAGCCAATACGAGATTTATTGTAGGTTGCCAGACTTTGATATTCCCAGTTGAAGACACAATTTTGAGGAAGTCCGGTAAATATTTCATGCTCCTTAACAAAGAAATTTCCACCGTACCAGGTTGTACCCATTTCTTTCAATCCCCGGTAATCGATAATTTCTTTACGCCCTAAAAATGTGGCCCATTTTTCAATGTTTCCAGCCACAATAAGAGTGTTTCCTTCGTTCACCCATTCGAGGATTTCTGTAACCAGTGGATTGCCAGTTTGCTGAGGATCAAAAGCACCGGTAATCATGTATTTCCCAACAGGGCGACCAGACCTGAACTCTTTAAAAGTGTTTACGCCAACAGATTTAAGGAAGTTCGGTATTACTTCGCTCGTATCAGCCACCATACCTTCTAAGGGGATGCCGTTGGTATTTAGCGCTACTGCAAACATCCTATCATCGCCGGAAGCCAACACTTTATCACTGCTTTTCAGCTGTGCATTCACTGTAGTATATCCGGCAATTGAAGGAGCTACACGCAAACCACTAAACAGTAATTCACCATAGATTGAGCCACCGGTTACTTTAACGGGGATGGTTTTAACAAGAGCTGGTTTTCCAGTTTCTGTTTTGACGCTCACCTCCAGATCGTAATTACCGGAAAGACCCGTTTCGTTTACGACATAAAAATCAACAACAGATGTATCACCAATCGGTAATACTTTGTGTTTCATTTTTACTGCGACATAAAGCGGCTTTGCGTATCTGGATATTAACTCGGTATCGCCTTTGGGATTTCTATAATTATCCACTATTCCCGAATGATTTTCAAGCTTCATACTCTCCCAACCATTAATGGCATAGCCGTCAGCCTGGTTACCTATTCTAATATTTTCGATAATTCTTCCCTGATAATAGTAAGCCACATTCCCCATCTTTCTGGTTAACGAATCTACATTCGGGAAAGCTTTGTTAAAGCCTGGAGTATTTTGAAGAAAATCGTCATAAGCTTTATACCATTTTAAGTAAGCCTCGCTTTCCCAACCTATCTTTTCTCCTGTTTTTAAAATCTCATCGCGAATAAGCTGAAGCCGGGGCGGCGTACCTATTGCTCCTTCCTCACCCCAGAATTGAATTTCATCTTTATGATCGAAATACCTGAGGTAATCTTTTGGCCCCTTGTATAGATTATCGTGATAGGTTCCAGGACCACCGGCATGATGTTGATCAAACCAACCATAGTTTCTGAAGTTAAAATCGTAAGGAAGAAGGTGAAGTTTAAAGCGAGAGTCAGGGCCAGGTTTAATATCTCCATTTGACGAATTATAGGTAATAATTCTTGTAGGATCAAGTTTATGCGCCGCAAGCATTTGCAAACTATCTTGCTTTTGTGGCTGGGCACCACGCTCGTTATGCATATTATAAATAACCAGAGAAGGGTGGTTTCGGTCCCGCTTGATCATTCTGAAAAGTTTTTCATTGCGGGTAGAAAAGTAAAAATCGGCTTGTTTTTTACCCAATAAATCCGAAGCATTGAACCTTTCTGCAGGATATTGGTTTCCTCCTGGTTCTGCAAAGTATAGCAAACCCAGTTCATCAGCATAATTAAGCACGTTTTCTTGTCCAATTGTACGATGAAAATTGAGCATATTCAAGCCTATCTTCTTGGCAGTTTCTATCTGCTTTCTCGCCAATTGATCGCTGGGCGCTATCCCGTTTACCGGCCAAAAACCCCAGCTTATTGAAGTTAAGGTAACAAAACGTTTACCGTTAAGATAGAATTGTTTATCACCATCAACGTCCCTAACCTCAAACCATCTAAAACCAAATCGCTGATGATATTCGTCTGAGATCTTATTGATGCCTGTCCATTTAGCTGTTAATACGTAAAGATCAGGTCGTTCAGGACTCCAGGATTTCACGTCATCCACCGCAATCGTGAAAGTTACAGGTGTTGCGCCATTAGCCTGGGATTCCAATGGATAAGACTTTTCAAATATCAACTTCCCGTCACCCTTCGCTTCATGTATTTGAAGCAGTAAATTTCCAGAGATTTTCTTAGAAGTTTGGTTAGTAGTAGTTATATCTACGTCTATTTCGTTGACCTTAGGCTTATTCTTTACAAAAACATCACTAATATACACCTTATCAGTTGCGATCAGCTTCACTTTTCCGGTTATGCCGCCAAAACCGTGTGTGGGATTCGTTCTATAATCGCCCCACATAAAATTTTGAGAATCACGCCAATCGAAATTTCCATTAGGGTCTGTAATTCGTACTGCTATTTCGTTCTTTCCTCCATATTTTACAGCGTTTGTTATATCAATTTCAAAAGGAGTCCCATTTACCAAATCATAGCCTACTAACTTTTTGTTTATAAATACTTCTGCTCTGAAACGAACGCTTTCAAAACTTAACACAAGCCGCTTGCCTTTTAGATCTGTAGCAACGTCAAACGATGTGGTAAACCAAGAAACGCCCAGATAATTTCCGGATACACCAAACGTGTTAGCATTGTCGCCCCAAAAAAATTGCTCAACTGTAGCCGGAAGTGTTGTGATTACGCCTGTTTCTTTATCCAGAGCATCCCACCCGCCTGTTGGCAAGTTGATTTTCATTTTTGTAACATCTACAGGAGGTACATACAAAGGATCCTCAATCCAGGACGCACTTTTATCCAATATTATCTTCCAGTTATTATCAGATAAATCTTTAATTACTCTTGAAGATTTATCTTCATTTCCCAAGTGTTTTTGAGACCAGCCCGGAAAGGAGAGCGCTAAAAACAATATTGTTTGTAATATAAATTTTGTCATATCTTAAACTTAAAACGGACTCCAATTGCCCAGTACTTTCTCTTTGGTATACTCACTTGCTTCCGCCTCGGTTAGTTCTTTTGACCATTGAACTCTGGCTCCTTTTTTATAGCCTTCTCCGGTACTTTTATATTCTGCATATCTGGCGGTCTTTTCATTTTCAACATTGCGCCAATTGTGCCATCCTTCTGCTCGAATATGAGCACCCATGTTGCTGTGCAAAAAAACCACATTGGCATGGGGACGCCAAGGCCTTCCAAGATATACCGAGCTACTGCTCAAGCTTGGAGCAGCGGTTAGTTTGCATCGAAAAAAGACATATCCATATTTACTCTCCTGAGGTGTGGAGGCAGCTGTAAGATAGCCGTTTCGCAAGCTATGCAGAGTGCAGTCTTCGAAAAACGCTGTTGAACCGCCAAACATAAAATCCACAGTACCAGCTATGTAACAACTCCTTAAATATTGTAATGTATTACTAGCGGCATAATACGTATCCTGATGGCCAAGGAATCGGCAATTTCTAAAGGCTGCGAAATCTCCACCAATATTAATTGCTAAAGCCTGCCCCGCATCTATGCCTGCGGAATTTTCGAAAGTAAGATCTTCAGCAGTAAAGTTATCTGCTTTGATAAACACAGAGGCCGAGCCTGAGGTTCCATATTCTTTCCCGGCAGGATCAAGCTTCTTTGAATAATTGTCGTATGTTAGGACGGTCTTATCGGCACCTTCTCCTTTGAAATGAATGAATTTTTTTTCTTTCGGTACTGTAATCACTTCTTTATAATTACCGGTTTTTATGAAAATAAGATAAGCCCTGGTTCTACTTGCCGGCGCGGCATCAACTGCTGCCTGCACAGTTGTAAAATCGCCCGATCCATCTTTTGCTACAACTTTGTCAGGTTTTGTAATCTGAGCTTCTGGAACATTTTCTTTTGCTGTAACACCCTTCAAAGTTATACAGGAACTCGTAATGATGAACAGGAATATCAAAATCAATGATTTCTTGAATAGTCGTATCATACTCTTTTATTAATATCCGTTTCTTAGCACAGCAAACAGCATGCGATTTTATTGTTTCATCAGGTAGACTTTCAGCTCCGTAACCAGCTATTTAATGGCTAATAAAGTCCGCAAAATATTTCCACTGGTTTTATTGGTTTCGTCCGGCTGGCTTCCGCCGATGGCTATTTCCACTTTGCCCGTAATCATTTTTCTGGAACCATCAGAATCTATATACGATAAATCTTCTGACGTCAGGTTGAATTGGACCGTCTTACTTTCTCCTGCTGCCAGACTAATGCGTTGAAATCCTTTCAACGCCTTTATCGGCGCTTTTATTGATTTATCCTGATTTACTATGTAAAGCTGTACAACTTCTTCACCCGCCATCTTACCGCTATTGGTTACTCTTACAGAAATGGGTACATTTTTACCTCGCGCACTTTTAGACGAAATTTTCAAATTATCATAGTTAAAGGTGGTATAGCTTAATCCGTAACCAAAGCCGTAAAGCGCTTTCCCTTTAAAATAACGATATGTTCTATTCTCCATACTGTAATCGTTAAAATCAGGGAGATCACTGTCACTTTTATAAAAAGTTACTGGTAACCTGCCGGAAGGGTTATAATCACCGAAAAGAATATTTGCTACAGCCTCTCCTGCTGCCTGACCGCCATACCAGGCATTAAGGATCGCCGGCACATTTTCCGACTCCCATGGTGTAGCGATTGCACTACCGGTCATCATTACGAATATAACCGGTTTACCGGAAGACTTCAGAACTTTCATCAATTCGGTTTGAATGGTTGGAAGCTGAATAGTTGTACGATCTCCACCATCAAATCCGGGCTCGTCTACTCTCATTTGTTCGCCCTCCAACTGAGGTGAAATACCACCTACAAATACAAATGCATCTGCATCGCTATGGCGGTTTTTCAGTGCGGCAAAGTCGGTTTGAATATAGTCGCCTACGCCAAGCTTAACACTTGCCTGTCCATCGCCCTGCCAAAACTCAACGACCAAATTATAAACCGAATCGGCTTTAATATCTAACTTTACTCGCTTTATTTCCTTACGCTTATTTGCCCACTCATCTAAAACAATTTTATTATTCACAAACAATCTATAACCATTATCGGCCTCAAGTTCAAAAGTCAGCGACTGGTTTTGAACCGCTTTAAAGTTCGTTGTGTATCGTGCTGAGAAATCGTTTGCGTTTATCTCGCCGATTACCGATTCGCCTTCCTGCCAAAAGCGGTCTACATTGCTCTCGAAGCGTGTGGCATGCGGTTTTCCATTTAGCGATATATTGTCGAAATACTCGGCTTTAAAGCCTCGCTGTCCTTCATAAGAACAGTGAGCACTGATATCCTGATATGTTAAAATACTGTTATTCGTATAGTTGACAGCTTTCTCGTAAACAACTTTAGTATCGTTACCAACCTGCTCTTTAATCCCGTTTAATACGGTTGAAAGTTTGGAAGGATTTCCGTTATAATTTCCCAGGATAGAAACCTGGTTATCGGCGTTAGGCCCTAGTACAACAATCTTTTTCAGCTTTTTACTCAGAGGAAGCGTTCTATTTTCATTCTTTAACAAAACCATCGACTGGTGTGCCATTTTCAGAGCATGTGCTTTATGTTCTTTAGATTCAAGTACTGAAGCGGGAGTTTGCGCCCAATTCACCATTTCAATAGGGTCGAATAAACCAAGCTGAAATCTTAATAAAAATAAGCGCTTAACAGAAATATCGATTTGCTCTTCGCTGATCTTACCATTTTTTACTGCCTGAACCAAAGCATAGTATGCTTCCTTCCCACAATCAACATCTGTTCCATGAAACACAGCATCAGCTGCAGCAGATTCTGCATCAGGATGAGTCTTATGTTTCTTATAAAAATCATCAATTGCTCCACAATCTGAAGTGACATATCCGGTAAATTTCCATTGATTACGCAGGATATCGGTTAAAAGCACATCGCTGGCACAACAAGGTTGTGTTCTGAAAGCGTTGTAAGCACACATTACTCCTGCCACCTTTGAATCAACCACTAGCTTTTGAAAAGCCGGCAGGTAAGTGTCCCATAGATCATAGGCACTGGCATCTGCATTAAAAACATGTCTTAGCGGCTCTGGCCCGCTATGGACGGCGTAGTGTTTCGCACAGGCTGCAGCCTTCAGATATTTAGAATCGTCTCCCTGCAGCCCCCGCACGAAAGCATCACCCATCACAGCAGTCAAAAAAGGATCTTCCCCATAAGTCTCCTGCCCGCGTCCCCAGCGAGGATCCCGAAAAATATTTATATTGGGAGTCCAGTAAGTAAGACCCTGATATTTCGCTCCTTGTTTTCCGGCCGCAACGGATTTATTGTAAACTGCCCTTCCTTCTAATGCGGAATAATCTGCCATTTTAAAAAGAGAGTTCGAGTCGAAAGTTGCGGCCATCGCAATTGCCTGTGGGAAAACGGTGACAGGATACGGCGTTCTGGCCACCCCATGAAGTACCTCATTCCACCAATCATATGCCGGAATTCCAAGCCGGGGAATTGCAGGGGCAGCATTTAGCATTTGAGCAACCTTTTCTTCAAGAGTTAAATGGCTAACCAAATCGTCTACCCGCTGTTCAAAGGTTAAATTATAGTTCTGAAATGGGTATTTATGGTTTTGAGAATACGAAACCACCGAGAAAAATAACAGGCTTAATAAACTAAGAATAGGTTTAATTTTCATGAATATACAATAATTGCCTAAGCAACATATCGAGCTCTACCTTTACGATGCTTGATAAAATTTACTTAACAGGTTTACTACTTACAATTGATTATCTCACAACAAACGTAAGCGACTAGCCAAAAGAAAAGGTTCAAAAATCGATCAAACAAGTCAAAAATTAGGTAATAAGCCATGAAAAGACTATTTGGAGAGGACCATGGATATATTATCTAATCGTCACTATTCAACAGGCGCTTTCTTGTTTTATACATATAAAGGAAGAGAAACAATAAAAGAAGAGTAAAATGAAATAACATCATATTGAATGATACTTTCTTGTAAGTCTTGAAATGGTTTATAATTACCTTATCACCTTTCATGACTTTTACGATTATTGTTTCGATGCTGCTTTTTACAAAAAAAATGGGGAAGCGTTTTTCTGTATAAAATGTAATCTCGTCTCCGGATATAAAATATCTTTGAACTTGTGGTGCATTAGCAACAGGAAGTTCATATGTAATGGTGGGCTCCGACGATATTCTAATTTTTATGCTTTCATACTTAGCGTCGTTCTTGATCCTATCAGGCATCGGGATCCCCATAAAGGAAATCATTCCTGAATGAGCGACCAAATCATCTTCTTTTAACATATAGCTATAGAAAACATCGGCAGAATTTCTAAAAAAAATAAAGATAGGTATTAATAGGAAAGCCTGTTTATGGAACAATATCCGTTTAATTTTATTCATTCGATCATCACTTAATGTTTCGTGTTTTTTTCGTGAGCCATTAAGCCAGTTCGCTAACCTCTTTCTTCCGATGGCCTCGCTAATTCTTTAATATACTCTGTAGGCCTTTTATTGAACCTTGCTTTAAAGCAAGTGCTAAAATATTTCGGATCACTAAACCCGACAGAATAAGCGACCGTTGAAACATTTTTTTCACCTGACTCAAATAGCGTCTTACCCCGTTTTAATCTTGTTTCTCGCACAAACTCGACAGGAGCAGAATTGGTTAAGCTTTTAAACTTCTTAAAGAATGCAGAACGGCTCATCCCAATAGATTCTGCAACGTCGTCTATATTGAAATCAGAATCGGCCAGCCTGTCGTCAACAATCTTAATAATCTTTTCCAGAAACTGCTGATCATGTGAGGTTATAACTACATCCTGAGAGCGAAGCTCGTTTATGTTTTTACCTTTTATTAACGCTTCAAAAAGCTTTTTCCGCTGAATAATTAAACTTTGTATTACCGTTTGCAGCAAATCCATTTGGAAAGGCTTACTGATGTAATAGTCCGCTCCGTAATTAAGTGCTTCAATCTGGCTTTGAACAGAAAACTTGGCGGTCAGTAAGACCACCGGAATATGACTGGTAAGTAAGTTGTTCTTCAGTTGGTCAAGTAATTGAATTCCATCTACTTTAGGCATCATAATGTCAGAAAGAATGAGATTTGGCAATAACTCATTAGCCATTTTGAACCCTTCTTCTCCGTCTTTGGCCGTTGTAATAATATAGTATTCTGATAATTTGTTGGCCAGAAAGATTCTCAGCTCGTCATTATCTTCAACGAGTAAAACCGAAGATCTATCTTGCAGATTAGGGTTTAACGCAACTTCAGACAGCTCGAAACCATCCTCTACAAAATCTTCGTTTTTATGAACGACAGGAAGGTTAACCAATTGAGTATTCTCTGAATCAAAATGATCTTTACCCAGGCTCATCTCCACAATCACTCTAAGTCCCTGCGGACTATTATTCATTGCGCATATAGTACCTTTATGCAATTGAACCAGTTCTTTAGAAAGTGCCAGGCCAATACCTGTACCTTTTACCGGCCTTGCCGGACTAGCAGCCCCTTCATAATACAGTTCGAAAATTTCTTCCAGCTCATCCTCCAGAACTCCAGGCCCTTCGTCAGCAACCTCTAACCTGAATAAATCTTTGCCTGAATGTTCAGCGATAATTATTTCAATGGTTCCATTATCCGGAGAAAATTTTATTGCATTAGCCAGAAGGTTATAGATCACAATATCTGTCTTCTCAATATCTATCCACACCAGAAGCTCTTTTAGATCTGACTGTATATTAACGGCTAAATTGCGGTGTCCTATGGATTCCTGAAAGTATTCGACAACTCCCCTGATGAATGAGATGATCTCAACTTCGCTTATCTTTAAAATAGCTTTGCCACTCTGCGCCTTTCTCAAATCGAGCAATTGGTTCACTAACCTCACCATCCTTCTACCATTTTTAACCACAACATTAATATATTCGGTCCCTTTCACCGACAGTTTCTCGCTCTGTAAGATCTCTTCTGCAGGATTGAGAATTAATGTAAGCGGTGTTCGCAGCTCGTGGGACACCTGAGTAAAGAAGCTTGATTTCAAATCGGCTACTCGCCTTTCGATAGCTATCCGTTGTCTTAAGCGCAATAACGTGAGAGCAAACTTTCTGCCCGCCACTAGCAGGAGCATTCCAACACACAGGTATATTAAATATGCCCACCACGTTTTCCATGGCGGCGAAGAAATGGTGATAGTCAAGGACCGTTGCGGAACTTTATCATACAAATATTCTGTCTGGCTTCTCACCTCGAACACATATCTGCCTGGCGGCAAATTGGTGTAGGTGGCTCTTTTCTGTCCGTTGCTGACTTGCCACGACTCGTCAAAACCAAGTAAGCGGTAGACGTAGTTATCGTTATCCCCTAAGCGATAATCTAACACGGCAAAGTCGATGCTAATTGTGTTTTGGTGATGTTCTAATTCTATTTCCGTTGAATTATTGATGCTTCGTTTTTGAGGTAAAATATCACCGGGAAGAACTTCCTGGTTATTCACCTGGAACCGGGTAAGTGCCAAATTAGCTCTGATTTTCTTTTTTCCGATATCCTTTGGATTAAAAGTCCAGTATCCCGCCAACGATCCAAAGATCAAATCCCCATTTTCCTGTCTGGTACCTGCACCTTCAGAAAAAGCAATATCAGATAATCCATCGTAAAAACCGAAGTTTTCGAACTTTTTGGTCCTTACCACAAACTTTGAAATTCCGTTCTGTGTAGTTAGCCATAGGTCACCGTTAAGGTCTTCTATACAACCTAATATATAGTCACTTGGCAAACCATCTTTAGTTGAAAAATTCTCAAAAGTTATCTTGTCGCTTACCCCCTTCATAACAGCCTTGTTAAGGCCACCGGTTGACGTGCACACCCACATATTGTCTCGCGAGTCTCTGAATATGCTTTGAACATCCCCACCCCCCAAACTATGGATATCTCCAGGCTCTTTTTTATACACTTGAAAAGTGTATGTATCGGGAGATCCGGAATTCGGATTAAACACGACTAACCCCTCGGTAGTCGCCACCCATATTCTGCCATATTTATCTTCGGCGATGTTTCTTATTTTATTGTGGACTTTCGGATAGTTTTTAAAAGAGGTTTTCCTGTTTATAAATTCTTTGCGACCGTTCTTTTCATTGATAAGAATTAAGCCATCGCCGTAAGAACCCACCCAGATGCGCTTTTTACTATCTTCAAAAATGGCATAGATAGTCGTTGTATTTATAGATTTAGGATCAGAACGTTCATTTACATAGTGTTCGATTTTGTATTGGTTTCTTGCCCCGTTTACAGGGCTGGCCATATACAATCCATTATCCTTAGTTCCGAGCCAAACTCTACCCTTGCTGTCTTCAAAAATGGAATATATTCCCTGCCGGCTGCCTGGCTTATTTATAAATAAATTCTCCAGCCTTTTTCCATTCTCGAAAACGAAAAGTTCTCCAGCCTTGGAGGCTACCCAAAGCCGGTTCTTCCGGTCGGTAAGAAGCCCGCGAACTTCATTATCCGCAGTAAGGAAACTGCCATGTTTTAGAATATTTTGTTTGAAATCACTTCGCTGAAACACAATTTTTTCCAGGCCACGAGTATCTGTACTTAACCATAAAACTCCTGCGCTATCATAATACAAAGCAGAAACCGCGTTCGAGAAACGTCTGTACTGACTACGGGGATGATTGTGAAAATATTCTATCTCATCTTTTTCTCTATCATAATACCCGAAACCACACCCTTTCATGTAAGTCCAAACGCGGCCTTCGTTGTCTTCAAAAACTTTATAGTCTTCGGGAACATGTAAGTAGTTGCTTTGGTTTTCCTGCACGAAATGCCGGGCCTTGCCCCTTTCTCTATCTAACTTAAAAACTCCAATACTTTCGGGCTCGGCCCAAAGCAGTCCTAAGTGGTCTTCGAAAAGAGAATACAAAGCTTCCCCGTTAGACACCTGATATGTCTTTTGCTTTGTTCCATTTTTATCTATGGCAATAATGGAACCGCTTTGGGTTGTGCAATAAACTCTATTGTCTTTCTGCGATACACATAAACCATTGAGAGATACATCGCCCAGCTTATACCTGTTAATTTTTTTCAACCTGGTATTATAGCTAATTAGATATCCTTGAGCTGTTGTAAACCATAAGGTGTGATCTGCTTTGCAAACATTCGTATAAATAAGTTTCCCAAACTGTTTGTCAGCTAATTTTATGAAACCGTTATTTCCTTGCTTTGAAAGCGCAACCATTCCCTTCGCTGTTCCAATCCATGCCGTTTTTGTATCATCAAGATGCATGAAAAGGATATGGTTGGATGGAAGTTGGAAGCGGGCCTCCAATCCCTCCGCAAATCTAGTCACCGACGGCTGCTTAGTATTCCTGACAATGAAAAGACCATGATCAAGGCTTTTTAGCCATACTGTTTCCTTATCTGCGTAAAGAATTTTACTAAATCCAATATTCTTAATTTGAAATAAATCTGAAACGGAAAGAAATTGTTGTGAACGTTTGTTGAAACGGTAAATTTGATTATCATAAGCTCTGAGCCACAAAAAGCCAGATCTGTCATCCACAATCTCATTAATCCGGTTACTCTTAAGGCTTGAACTGTCGCCTGGGTACGACTTGAAATTAACGAAATTACGGCCGTCGAATCTGCTTATACCAGCCCAGGACCCTATCCATATAAACCCTTCATCATCTTTAACAATGGAGCGAATCCGGTTATCCGGCAAACCGTCACTAGTGGAATAATGATCTATAAAGCTTTTTATCTGGGACTGTACACTAAGAGAACCTAGCAGTATAAAAAACCACGCTGCTATTTTAAATATCCTTAAGGCCATCAATTCTACCCACGTTCTTATATTCTAAAGGAATTAGAATTAATATTAGTTATAATTAGTCCGCAAAGAATAGCAAATATAAAAAGAACATGTGGTTCACAAAGCGTTATGTACAATAAACTAATAAGGGGCCACCTATGCCGTAGCCCCTTATTAGTTTAATAAGTCCAGCGTGGATCACCAATTGCTGTACCAACGTTGCTCACGGTGTGCAGAACTGAACCAACCGGTAACGTAAAATCCGTTGTTGATTCTGTCCAGCCAAGATTAATCGACTGATTCCCAATTTGTGTAATATTTGTTGTAGGGAATTTCAGAGGAGCTCCCGCTGCATTATTGAAATTAAAAATATTATTGTTGCTGAATACGGTGAAGCTTTCTGCGGATGTAGCAGAAATGGCCAGATCGTTCACCGTACTTGTAGCCGAGCGTGGCACATTTGCAATTATACTGTTAGTCAAATTAAATTTAACAGGATTTGCGCCTGCACTTAACAAAACGTTCATATTATTTGCTCCAAAACTGTTTAAAGTACAGTAATCAAACGTTATAGATGGCGGCATGGAAGTCAATACAGTAGAACACGTTATTAAAGCCCGTCCAAAATTATGTATCGTAGATTTTGAAACGTGTAAGGATTTGAATTCTAATTCATTAAGATGCAAGAAAATGTAATTCGCATTTGGATCTGATACCGAGTAAATTAACGAGTTTTTTATTACGATCTGATCCATCTTGTAATCCCCACCTTTCGCCCCTCTGTCTGTTCTCATAAAACTTGTTGCAATGTCATGGATAATACAATTGTCGACAGTTATCTGTGTATATGTCGCAAGTTCAGCATCAGAGCTCACTCCACCAAGGTTAAAGAAGTATAACGCATTAGCGGGTTTTCCGTCAAACTCTATCCCCGATAGGTTGATACCCGCACCTGTTCCTTTTAGAGTAAATTCCTTAATGTTTACTTTCGTGTCTTTTGGATCAGAGGAGGTGGACTTTAAAGTAATCGTCTTCTGTAATAGAGTAAAACCGGAATTAGCTGTATTGTACACACCAGGGTTCAATCCGATAATAGCATTATTTTCCGCGGCATTTATAGCTGCTGCAAGATCATCTCCCGGATTGAGAACCACATTATATACGGAAACAGGTGGTGTACGAAATGTTAAAAATCCTCTGCTTCGGGTGCCTGAAAATAATTCTGCTATGTAGGTAGTATCGGCAATAATGTCGGTTATAGTTTTAACTCCTGCAGCGACTTCTGCCGGGGAGAGAGGATATTTCACAAGTCTTCCAACAGTCGGGATAAGCGTTATATCGGTTAGGTCTTGATTAACTTTCCATCTTAGCGTTACACCGGTCTCCTTAACCTCTGAATCTCGAACCGGCAGAAATAGTTGCTCTCCGTTAATTGAAAAGCCCGAACTTACCATCCATTTTGATTCCGGCTGATCTCCGAATGCGTTCGCTTTAACTCTTACATAATATTTTTTTCTCACAGAGAGCATTGCATCTGTCACAGTAACCCCCATTGTGTCGGTATCTAATGAGAACTCTGATGTAGCAAATGTTGAGTCTTGCGAAAATTCTGTCGTGTACGTTAAATCCTGCCCTTCGCTTAAAATCGGAGCTTCCCAGGTTATTTTAGCTGTTGTTTCCGTTCTCTCTATAGAAATTCGGCTGGGTTTGAATATCCTCGGACTTTCTAATCCCCTGTTAATGTCGTCTTTTTTGCAGGATGACATGACGATCATCACTATCCATACCACTAATAAGGTATGACTATTTAATATTTTACTAAGTCTCATATCTTATCAAATTAATAGCCGAAGTTTTGCTCAATATTCGTGTTGAACAATAAAGTATTCTGGTGAAAAGGAAAAACCTCCTTTTTGTTGGATTCGAAATAAGTAGCGAACCCGGTTGAATTGCCTGTTATATATTCTTCATTTAGAGATTTTCTCCAGCTTTTAGTTGTATATCCGGTTGGAGCACTTGATGTGCCGAGCCCCGGCTGAAATAATGTAGTCGATGGAGAGCCACCATAAGTATCCAGTGTAGCAAACTCCTGCTGGGATGCAATTACATTATATGGTGCCGGCTTCACGTATACATATAAAGGCACATTAACGTATTGTCCCTCACCATCCATTAACTGACGTAACTTTATCCGCGTCTCCTCGAATTTACTGCCCATAATATTCCAGCGGATCAGGTCATATTTTCTGATCGCTTCTCCTCCGAACTCTAATAATCTTTCTTTAACAATAGCTTCGAAAAATTCACTGTAGCCAATAGGCATAGGAGGAATACGGCTTTCGAAACCAGCAAAAGCCCGCTCTCTCACTTCCAGTAAAGCAGCCTGACCTAATGCAGTTGGCCCGTTATTTAGCTCATTGTCTGCCTCGGCGAACATCAAAAGAATATCAGCAAAGCGAAGTACCGGCCAATTAACCGCCAGGGTCTGTGTTGTACCTACGATACTTGTCCATGATCTTCTGAACTTCGCATCCGTCATATTATTAAGCGTATTCATAACCTTTTGGCCGGTAGCGTCAATTTCGTAAGAACCAATGGTAACATCCCTGCGGCTGTCGCCCAATTGGTCAAATTCATAGAAGTATGTCGCGATAGCCATCATTCCACCACCGCCACCGCCAAACCTCGCTGCTGCGTTTATACGAAGCCCGTTATAATAACCAAGTTTAGTATCTGTTCTCGATCCTGCACCATAAGCCCCGACTTCAAACATCAGTTCGTAATTCGCATCGCTTCGCGTAGCACTATGCAGGGATTTGAACACGTTTTCATAAACCGGATTAAGATTATGCTGGGTTCTGTTGTCCATAATTGCCTTACATTCATCGTAAGCAATCTGATAATACTTTTTATAGTCAGCACTTCGCTCCATTGTGTGCGTTGCCTTGTTCATCATATAACCACCCCGGAACAATGCTATTCTCGCTCTAAGGCCTTTTATCGCTCCCTTAGTCCAGCGTGTAGAAGTGTAACCAGATTCCGACCTCCAGGGTACCAACTCTGCAGCTTGTTCAAGATCTTCCAGCACCTTATCCAGAATCTCCGTTCCAGGTGTTACAGGAATATCGAGTAATGGTGTTTCCGATGAGGGTTGAAACTGAGCGACTACACTTCCCCAGTTACGAACCAGTACGAAATAATAGTACGCTCTGAGGGTTAGGGCTTCGCCGAGATATTTCCCCATAAGTTCCTTACTCGAAGAACCATCGGCAAACAGTGGCGAAGATTGAATTCCAGATATACAAATGTTCGCTCTTTCTATACCTGTGTATAACTGATTGAAACCTCGCTCTATCTCGCTGTTCTCTGCGGTTGCGCCGTACATGGCTATACCACGACGATCTTGAGCACTGTAACTTCCCGATGTTTTGAAATCGTCGGCCATGTTGGCCCAGATAGTACCTTCTTTAGTAACACCATTGTCTCCACCTAACTGGTTATAAACACCGATAATAGCGGAATTTGTGTAAGAAGTACTTGTAAAAGTGACTTCCTGCGATATGGTGGAAGGAGATTCAATATCCAGGTAATCTTTGCAAGAACTGCCTAACAATAAAATATTTACCGTACACACCGATAAGAGTGCTTTTATATGACTGAATTTCATGCGAATACTATTTAAATTAAAAACTAATGTCAAGCCCACCCAAAATGTAGCGGCTACGAGGATAGGCCGCATAGTCGACACCAGGAGTCAGAGGATTGCCTCGTCTCGTATTTGCTTCCGGATCGTAACCTGTATACTTAGTGAATGTATGCAGATTGTTTACGGTCGCATAAATTCTGACCCTGGAAAATACTCTGGTTCTTTGTAGAAGCTTTTGTGGTAGCGAATAGCCCAATGTAATGTTCGAAATACGGAGGAACGAGCCATCTTCTATGGCATATGAGGTTAAGATATACTGACCAGAAGCTGGCGTCCAGAAAGAAGTTCCGGCATTCATTTGTTCTAATTGCGCTGGATCTGTTACTTTTAGCCCATTTTCATCATACCATTTCCAACGGTTAGCTACATCGGCCAGCATGTTGTTGTCTTTGTATAAATACTGTCCGGTAAATTCCGTTTTGTTGGCGTTATAGGTTTCATTCCCGTAAGAAAAGTTCATAAATACAGACAAGTCGAAGTTCTTGTAACTGAATTGCTGGTTAATTCCCCCTGCAAACTTTGGAAATGCATTTCCCAGTACCGTTTTATCGGCTTCGGTAATCATATCACCTGGTGTGTCCGACAGTTTTTTAAGCTTCATATCACCAGGTTGCGGGTTCTTACCTCCTAAAGCAATCTCACGACCATTAGGTATGCCTGGCTTTAGTGTATAAGAATAAGTATTGGCTGTTTCATTATAAGCAACATCAAAATCGCTTATTTGATACCGGCCGTCACTTACATACCCATAAAACTGGCCTACCGGGCCGCCTAGTTCCGCCAAGAAATCCGACCCGTTTATACCGCCGGACGACACGGTGTAAGAAGCATTTGGATTACCATATTGATCTAAACCCAAACTTTCAATCCTGTTTCGGTTATGAGATATATTGAAGTTTACAGAATAATTGAAGTTTTTGGTATTGACAACAGAGGCGCCTAGCTGCAATTCAACTCCTTTATTTGAGGTTTCACCGATATTTTGAATCTGATCTGAGTACCCCGAAGTGCCCGCAATCTTTGCAGAAAGCAACAAATCTTTTGTGTTATTATTGTAGTAATCGATCGTCAAGTTTAACCTGTCATTAAAAAGACCTAGATCAAGTCCCAGATTTCTCGAAACGGTGGTTTCCCATTTAATTCTTGGATTAGCGAATAAAGTAGGTGCAAATCCGGGGGTTACAGATTCGTCAATCGCATAACCGTTATTGCTGCTTGCAGCATACAAGATCTTATAAGCGTCGATAGGGATGCGATTATTGCCTCCCGCCCCATAACTAGCCCTTAGCTTGAAGTTGTACAGCCAATCAAGACTTTGCTTTTTGATAAACTCTTCTTCGCTGATTCTCCAGGCCAGTTGTCCTGAAGGGAAAAGAGCGTACCTGTTTTCAGGGCCGAACAGAGAAGAGCCGTCACGTCTTAAAATAAATGAAGCCAGGTATTTATCCTTGTAAGAATACGATGCCCTTCCAAACAAAGAGAATAACCTGTTACTGGATTCGAAAGTAGTAGGCGGGTCTTGCAGAGCGCCTGACGGAGGAGTTGCCTTTTGAATCCCAGCGAAAGCCTGCTCCGGCGTGATATCTACGGGCAGCCATTTTGTGGTTACAGCTAAATTGTTGGTTTTTGTTTGGTTAATCTCCTGTCCGGCTAATAAAGTCACTTTATGGGTTCCGGCGATTTCAAAATCGTATGATAATGTATTGGAGTTTGTTAGTGTTAATATAGATGAATTTGAAAGATTAACAACTGGCATATTGGCGTTTTGGCGGGCCACACCTGTTATAGCGCTGCTAAATTGATCGGTCTTACGTTCTGTGTTAGTTATACCGAAAACTGTACGAACCCTTAAATTCGGGAGTATAGCGTATTGTGCGTTGGCACTGGTGATAATCTGATTATTATAATCATTTTTCTCCTCTGCGAACGCACCGAGAACAGGATTAATCAGGTTGGTTTGGTTAGCGTAATCCGGATCGAATTCATCGATGTCTGATTCAATACCCGGACCTTGATATGGCCTAAACCTTACTGCATTTCTTAACCTGTTGTTACTTTGTGAGCCGGTATGCGATGTGCCTACTCCAAGCACTTTTTGACGGCTGTAGCGGGCATTAAAACCAAACTGGAATTTTTCTACCGCCTTGTTATCGTAACGGAAAGCCGCAAACGTGCGTTGAGCGCCCGAATTAAGCATTATGCCTTCATCTTTATAATTATTGGCGGTAAAATTAAAACTAGAGCCCTTATTCCCACCGCTGATATTAAGGTTTTGAGTACTACCAAAAGCATTGCGGCCGAAAACTTCATCCTGCCAATTGTTGTAGGAAATGTTTTTATAAATATCTAAGTCTTCAAATGTACCGTACCTACGTGCGAATGACTCCTTTGTCTGCTCGTCGGTATTGTTATTATATAACTGGTATTGATACATTACAAAGTCGTAAGGCTTAAGTACATCCAGTGTATTAGTTATCGTACGCACGCCAGCAAAAGTGTTAAAAGACACAACCGTCTTACCCTCCCGGCCGCCTTTGGTAGTTATCAGAACGACGCCATTGGCACCTCTTGCCCCGTAAATAGCTGTCGACGCAACATCTTTAAGAACGTCGATAGACTTAATCTCCTGCGGAGAAATTACTGACAAGGCGTTCTCAACCTGAACACCATCTACAATATATAAGGGTGAATTATCCTGAGTGATAGATCCGCCGCCACGCACTCTGATATCTATGTCGGCACCTGGCTTACCCTCCGAAGTGGTAACAGAAACCCCTGCAAGTTTACCGGCCAATGCCTCAGCCGCTGTCGCTACAGGAAAGTCTTTGATGTCTTTGGCTCCAACCGAAGATACCGCACCAGTTACCGCGTCCCGGGATACTGTACCATAGCCGATGTTTACAATACTCACTTCTTCAAGCATTGCGCTGTCAGTCTCCAGTGTGATTTTTAGGTTATTCTGAGTGCCTACTGTAATCTCCTTGCGCTTAAAACCGATAGAGGTTACAACTAGAACTGCATTACCCGTTTGTGGTACGTTAATTTTAAAGGCGCCGTCAGCGTCTGTAACAACACCTCCTTTTTCACCTTTTATACTAATTGTTACGCCGTGAATCACATCTCCATCCGATCCGGTGACTACTCCGGTAAGCGTTCTTGTTTGAGACCATCCCTGAAAGGAGAACAGTAAAATAAGAACAGTTTGAAATAAAAATTTGGTCATAATTTGATTGTTGGAATTTTATAAATGGCCTTGGAGTTTTGGTTAATCATAGTCCGTTAAACTTCTCGCTTAGTTCGATTATGAATATTCTTGTTCATATGCTTCTATCCATCTGGTGGAGACATAACGTTCCAATTGCTCCTGATGGAACGGCTGGACTGCAACAGAAAAAGCTCTTTGCTGTTAGTAGGTATATAAACTAGCATTTCGGTCAGTTGGCTTTGGTTAATTTCTCACAAATTCAGCGCATTGGACAGAAGGAGAAGTCCTGTTCAATGCCATCGTTTGCATTCTTATTTAAGTTGATTCCTGATTCAGCGCATTCGGCTTATAAGATCAAATATCGATCAGAACATGTAGAGGGAGGTTTAAAATCAGGTTTTAGAAGTTTAATTTTTGATAAATTCCCCGATTCGAGTACAGAAGATGTTATAGAATACTTTCGGTCGCTGAGAAAATGTTGACTCTACCAGTATCCTTTTATGAAGCTAGAAAGTAGGTCATGATTGTTGTAATGAAATATATCTCTTAAGCTCTTACCCCACTGTGCCAGTTGATACTTACGGGGTAGACTGATCCTCGTAATTGTGAGCAACCAGTTTGGTGCAGGCAGATTCACTTACCATAAGTTGTAGAAACTAGCTGTTGTAGCAAGGGTGGAACCTTTCGACAACTAGCGACAATTTAAATTGCACACTCATTTAAAATACAAGGTTTCGTTTTTCTTTTGCAAAGAAGAACGAAACCTTCTGAACGGTTCAATATTGCTTATTGCTGAGGCAAGCCATAGCCGTTAGTTATTTTTCCATTCGATTTACTAATCGTTTCGAAGGGAATAGGAAAGAAATATCTTGGAGGAGCATCTGCTGATTTGATTCCTGAAAGAATATTCCTATCGTAACTGGTTTGATTATTGACAATGTCAATAGCCCAGTCTGTCAGGTTATAACCTTCTTTCAGCAAAGCAGCAGCTTCTGCTCCATTAGGATCTATGTACTTAAACAAACCCTTAATGGCCACGTTATGATCGGTGCCTTTTACCTTATTAGCTACAGCTGTAGTGGCCCAGTCATATTGACCTCTCCATCCTGGGAAAAGAACCGGATCAGTGACGTTTGGTGAATCATAAGTCAATGGCTTATCCAGCTTTACATTCTTTGTTAGAATATAGTTAGATATTATATTACCATTGGCAAAGGCATAATATCCATTCGAGCGCAGGCCATTTATCATAGCTGTCATTTCATTACGAACAGCAACGGCTTTTTCCGAGAATTTACCGGAACGTATTAAATCCCAACGTCTCATGCCTTCTCCTGCAAATTCAAATTTCCGTTCCTGAAGTATCGCTTCTTTCAAAGCCTCTCCACTAAGTCCAGACAAGTTATGAGCCGAATTACCAAAGGCTCTTTCTCTGATTTGATTAACCAGACTAAGGGCATCGGCTGATCCTGTTTCTGCTTTCGCTTCAGCCAGCATTAGCATGACATCGGCAATTCTTAAAATTGGGTAATTGATTCCAGACTGTCTTTGCGCGGCTGAATACGGTGGATTCATCCGATTTTCGTCCCATTTGTTAAGGGAAATCCCCCCTTCTAGCTTGGAGCCGGGCTTGAAATTTATCATCGCTTCATTGCCATCTCCGGTGCTTCCGGTTACGGTTGCACTTACATCTCTTCGCTTATCGGCATTATCAAATTCGCCATAATAGAATGTGGGAATAATACGTACCGCTGCGAATGTTTTAGTTGGTGCAGCATTCGACCCCCCGCCATTCGAAGGACGACCGAAGGCATAAGGGTATTCGCTTGTAGTAGTTTGCCCGGACTGACCTCCCTGGACATTCCCCACTTCGAATAAAGACTCGGGGCTGACCTGCAAATCGTGCATATATTGAAAATGACGTTGAAAAGGATTACTTGCGTAAGCTCTGTCATCGGCTGTAATTAATCGCGCACTTCCTTTATTATCCAGGGCAGCCTGCAGATATTGCTCAGCTATTTTCATGTAATCAAGATAATCAGTACGACGGGCATATTTGCAATTGTTTTGTTCTATACCTTTCACTGTGAACTGAACAGAGCCGTACAAATCGCCAACATCCGTACGCACGGTCTGATAACTTCCTGAATAAAGAGCTATTTGACCGATTAATGCATTTGCAAATGTCCGGGACAAGCGTTCTGCAGTGATCCCCCCCTCGCCTATTCTATACATTAGGGGTTCTACCTCTTTTAGAGAAGCTATTAAGTTATCGTAGATTTCGAATCTTGAATTTAAGGTATAATCTTCTATATAGTTATTTTCATAACCATAAGGAACATCTCCATAATATTTAACCAGATTGAAGTAGCAAAGCGCGCTTATGGTTTTTGCTTCTCCGTACAGATGAGTCCAGTCTGAAGTCTTCCCACTTGCTACATCAGCCAGGTATTCAGGCTTGGTTGCTATTATTTCTGCTACTTTCGAAGCGCGGGCAAGTGTGCTATAAAGATTATTAAATGGATCTTTAAGCGCATCAACTGTAAGGCCTTCAGGCTGAAGAATAGCATTGATATTATTCGTAGAACTTGCTTCAGGATACATTTCTGCATCAGACCCGATCGGATCATTCCAGGCATATAATCCGACTACACAATTCTGACGATAGTTTGCATAACACCAGGACAATGTTTTAAATGTCTCTGAAGGTGTCGATGTTACAAATTCATCACCTGCGTTTGACGGTGATGAAACTTCCAGATAATCCTTGCATCGTACAAGTGAAACACATAGTACGACTAAAAGCATATAATTATTAAATCTTTTCATTATCAACAAGTTTTAATTTATTAAAAGCCAACATTTATCCCGAAAACGAAAGATCTTGCGCGAGGATAGGTTCCCCAATCGAGGCCTGAAGTTGGATAAAGTGCATTATTCTGGGCCGTATTGGTGTTTACTTCAGGATCTAATCCGGAATAACCGGTAATAGTCAGCAGATTAGATATACTACCATGTACACGAAGGGAACTCAATCCGATTCGGTTTACCACTTTCGAAGGAAGCGTATATCCCAATGTAAGGTTGTTTAAGCGCAAATAGGAACCATCTTCGATACCTAATGAAGAAGAAACTCCGCTTTCATTATATGCCAGAGGTAAAGAGGCGTTTTGGTTCGCTGCAGCGAGCTGTTCAGGGGTTGACAACCTCTTAAGCTGGCCATCTACCACATCATAAATCCGGTAAGCGTTATTCAGGATAGCAAATTTATTCTCGTACACACCAGATTCTTTATATCCATATAGAGACCCAAGTTTGTTAACATTATAGAGTTCATTACCATAGCTCCAGTTGAGAAATACTCCAAGGTCAAATTGCTTATATGTTGCATTCAGATTAAATCCTCCCGTATGAGTTGGGTTCATATTACCGATAGTCGTAAGGTCTTTCTCATCTATTGTTCCGTCGTTATCCAAGTCCCTGTACTTGACTACACCTGGATAAGCGATTTGTCCGGCAGGGCGTTCGGTCGTTCCGATACCATGTAAAGGGCCAATAAAATTGCCTACATCTGTAACTCCCTGCTTCAATGTGTAAACACCGTTTTGATAATTGAAGTCATCAGTAGTGTAAAATCCGTCGTAAACCAGTCCTCTGACAATTCCAACCGGACTACCTACTTTAAATATATAGTCAGCAGCTGGATAGGTACTTGAGCTAGCCCAGGAAGTTCCGTATAAACCGGTTACATTATCTGCCAGCCTATCCACATTGCCCTTATTAAAGTTGATATTAGCCCCTGCCGTGATGTTCCAATCTTCGCTCTTTGCAATGACTCCGGAGAGCGAAAACTCAAGTCCTTTGTTACTTGTCTGTCCTATATTCGCGTAGGTTGTGGTAAAACCAGTAATTCCAGGAAGGCTGGTTAGCATCAGTAAATCCTTAGTCGTATTCTTGTACACATCTACTGTACCCCATACACGATTTTTGAACAAGGAGAAGTCGACTCCAAGATTTCGGGTAATCGTTGTTTCCCATTTCAGATCTGGATTCGCCATTTGAGCTGATGTCAGATCATACGCGGTTTGATACTTATTATTTAGCACGTACTGCCATCTTCTATCCGTTTCCGAGGTCCATGTTTGAGACCACAAATTAGGGCCAATGCCATCATTCCCCACTTCTCCATAGGACAGACGGAACTTTAGGTTATCCAGCCAGCTGATGTCCTTCATAAAAGCTTCATCAGATACTCGCCAGGCAAGAGCTGCTGCAGGAAAATATCCCCGTTGATTCAGTTTTGAAAACTTAGTGGAACCATCAGAACGGAAAGTCAGGGTTAACAAATAGCGGTCCAGCAGATTATAGTCTGCCCTGCTAAAGTATGATATGATACGACTTGGAATATTGATTCCGGTCGAGAATGCACTTGTTCCCGCTGTCTGATCATATTGGTTAATCATAGCGAATGCATTGTCCTTGGTAAAATTAGCGGGAAAATGATTAGCGGTGATTCGCATATTATTGCCTCCCGAATTTGAAAGCTCATAACCTCCCAACACATTTATCTTATGGATCTTAGCAACCGTGGTTTCATAAACTAATGTATTTACCCAACGCATTCCCCAACTGTCTGATTTTTGATAATCGGCAGAGCCAGCGAAAAGCTTTTCTCCGGATGCATCATCCAGATAGTTATTATAGGTGGCTCCCCCCCAGATTTTAGACTCGTTCCATGCTCTGTTTAGCGTGAGATCGGTATGATAAGTTAGTCCTTTGATAATTTTCCAATTCACTGCAGCAGTAGCAAAGAGGTTTTCTCTATCTGTGAGCGGATCATAATCTTCAAGGCGGCTCTTCGGACTATATGTATCCCAGGACGAGAACTTCCCATACTGTTCCATATTCCCTTCACGAAGAGCATTTAAATCGCCTAAAATATTGGATGTGGCTATAGGACGAAAGCGATAAGCAGAAGAAAGCAATGATCCACTGCCACTGGTTGTACCTTCATTACCAACATTTGAGATATTGGTATAACGTGTATCAACACTCACATCGATCTTATTATTAATCTTCTGATTGATACGAAGAAAGGCATTTGCACGTTTGGCCGAGGAATTTATCTTCATTCCCTGGTCATCTATATAATTAGCCGAGAACAGTACCTTAGTTTTGTCAGATCCTCCTGTTATGGAAATATCGTGATTTTGCGAGACAGAGCTGTTGTACACATCCTTCTGGATATCATCTGATGCTAAATCCCGATAGCTTTCGATCCCACCCGGATTGTTAGTTGTATATGCTCCGATTCCATATAATTTCTCAAACGGTACCCGGTATGCCGCTCCGTTGGCATCTGCATTCGCCCACACATATTTCAAATAGTCGTAAGGACTCAGTGATTCCAAATATTTTGTTGGTCGATTGAACCTTACATAATTACCATATGAGATAGATGCCTTACCCGATTTTGCCTTCTTAGTGGTGATAAGAACAACACCGTTAGCTCCACGAGCTCCATAAATAGCAGTTGAAGAAGCATCTTTTAATACATCCACACTTTCTACTTGATTAGGAGAAATATCATTCATGGAACTTACAATAACTCCGTCAACCAAAATCAAAGGCTCATTGCTTTGTGAAATAGACCCACCACCACGAATACGGATGGAAACCGCTGCATCGGGACGACCGTCTTGTGATACTACGTTTACACCTGGAAGCTTTCCTTGCAAGGCCTGGGCAACATTAGCAACAGGCATAGCTGCAATGGTTTTGCCGCTTACAGAAGCGACCGAACCTGTCAAGTCTTTTCGCCTCACAGTTTGATACCCAATAACTACAACCTCATCCAGTTGCGCCATATCATCCTTCAATATAACACTGATCGGCTTTCCACTTACAATGTCTACAGTTTGCGATTGCATTCCGATATAATTTATATCCAACTGCCTTGCAGTCGCCGGAACAGAAAGAGAAAAATTTCCATTTGCGTCTGTAGCTATACCAACAGAAGAGAGTCCTCTGACTTTAATAACCGCTCCGATTATTGGTATGCCTTTTTCATCCTTCACATTTCCCTTAACAGTAATGTTCTGAGCATACACGTCTCCAACAGCACTGATTAATAGCAATGCCAGCAGCAGAAGTATCCTTCCCTTCAAATTTACTCTTGTTTGTCTCATGTCTTTTATAATGTACTTAGTTAATTAGAATGTAATTCAAAGAATAACTACATTTTGCGCTTTTTAATTGGTGCCGGAGTGTCGGGCTATTGACATTTGTAAGCGTTCTTCATACTTCTTAATTCATTAGGTTAAATTCAAGCTTTAATATCTGCTTACATTCGTCGTCTGTAAACCATGATAATAGAAAATGATTATGTCATTATGCCTCCTTTTGGTTGATTAATTGATCGTAAGGCTAATCTTGATACCAGCCTTTCAATAGTACATTTGGTTATGTGATTGGATTAGAAGCTTTGCTTCTGATGGGATAAAGGTGGATAAACAGCTTTTAAAGCAGGTTTAAAAAATGACATAATAGGTTTAATATTTGACATTAATACGCAATGACAAACAGATCGACGGAGCATGCGGACTCTAACTTTTAAAGTCATTGTAAATCATTCCACCAATCAATATCTCAACCCAAATTCAATTGATAGCGTACAGCCCTGCCAGCCCCTTCCTGGCGAAGTAAGCCCACCTGCTGAAGTTCCTGTAAATCACGAGTAGCGGTAGCTTTAGAAGTTTTGGTAATGCTCATATATTTTTTAGCGGTCATTCCACCCTCAAATCCTTCGATGCCTTTTTCCAACATCTTATTGATGGCTTTTAATTGCCGCCCATTCAACTGAGCTTTATGACGGTCGAAAAAGAGCGTCTTTTTCAATGTAAACCCTACCATCTCTTTCGCGTCACGTTGTGCCATCAGAATTACCAAAGCAAAGTATTTCACCCAAGCAGTGATGTCCAATGATCTTTGAGCCTCCTTAAGTGCCTTGTAGTAAGCAGCTTTATCGCCCTCGATAATCTTTGAAAGACTAAGCATTACAGGTCGTCCCATTGATTGTGATAAAGCTTTCTCCGCAACCGCCCGACCGATACGACCGTTGCCATCTTCGAAAGGATGTATAGATTCAAAATAAAGGTGAGCCACAGCTGACTTTAATACTGCCTCTGCAACTCCACCCTTTAGCGGAAAAGTGGCATTGTTATACCAATGAACAAACCGTTCCATTTCCTTTGGGACCTCTGAAGAAGGAGGTGCTTCATAATGTACAATTTCTCGTCCGTAAGCACCAGAAACAACCTGCATGGGTTCGGTTCCCGTTCTCCATTGTCCGGAGTTAATATGCTTTGCTCCTACCATCAACATGCGATGCCAGTCGAGGAGTGTATTAAGATGCAAAGGTTCACTAAAGGTTTTACGCACTTCTATCATCAGTTGAGCCACGCCTCCTGCTAGCTTGTCCTTTATAAAAACAGGATCGTCATTTAATCCAAGATTGTTTCGAATAGATGACATTACGTCTTCACGACTTATAAATTCCCCTTCGATTTCTGATGTTTTTACAGCTTCAGACAGCATTAACTGCAGCAATGTCTCTTGTCTTAGTCCCTCCGATAATCCCAGAATCATGCCGTTTACTTCGCCGGCTTCGTGTGCTAATTCAAGAATTAAGGATTGCAATTCTTCTACATCGTAAACGAAATGAGGCCAGTTCGGATGTTGCCAGTTATAAACCATGAGCCAATTAATGAAAACATTCAACTCAAATATATGAAAATCATGAGCCGATTAACAGCAAAATCAGCTCATTGTTAAATTAAGAGGTTCCCTGAATGATAACTTTTCATATTTTCTTGTTGAGGCACAAAATCGGTTCTTCACAAATTAAGGGTGAGCTTGTTTTCCAACGACAATAAAGGCACCGTTGGTCGGCATAGACACTTTCAGGCCTTTATTTTTCGACAAACGCAAGGTTTTAAATTGCGCTGTCCTATCCTTGCTATCCGAATGCAACTGCACTTCTCCTGCAGATAACATGGGTAACGATAATGTGGTTGTTTTCCCCTTTGCTTCAGCATTGATCCCGGCAATATACCAAGTATCGCCATGACGTCTTGCCAAGACCACATACTTACCGGGATAACCGTCAATAAAGATGGTCTCGTCCCATGTTGTGGGTACCTCCCTCATGAATCTGATGACACTCTCCGGCATTTCATCTAAATTATTGGGAGTAATGCCAAAGTTCTGAACCGGCGTTTGGAATAACACCGCGGTGGCCAGCTGAAAGGTCTCCGTGGTTTTTCTGATCGTTCCACCATTATTTTCTCTGTTGTGGCGCTTATTAAGTAAGACCGGTCCGAAGTCCATAGAGCCAACAGCATTCCGGATAAAGGGGTGTAACGATGCGTTGAAAGCCTCGCGGTCATTGGCATGCTGTGTAAAAATAAGATTTTCTGAAGCCAGAACGGCTTCACTTCCCACAAAGTTCGGATACATACGTTCCCATCCCCGCGGTAAGGTGGAACCATGGAAGATAACCACCAGCCCGTATTCGTTCGCATCAGAAAGGATATCTTCATATAGCTTGAGGGTTTCTTGCTTGTCCCCTCCAAAGAAGTCTACCTTGATACCTTTAATGCCGATCTTTTGCATCCAGGCCATTTCCTGTTTGCGTGCAGCGCTCTGATTCATGCGATTTTTAGGGGTTTGAGGTGCATCGCTCCAGAATCCGTTGGAGTTATACCAAAGACAGAGACCAACGCCTTTCTGCTTTCCGTACTCTACCAGTTGTTCAATTTTTTCACGGCCTATACGTACATCCCACCAATTGTCTATTAATACAAACTCATATCCCATTGTAGAAGAGAGATCAATAAACTTCTTTTGATCTTCGAAATTAATACTAGCATCCTGCCATTCCAGCCAGCTCCAGGTAGCGCGACCGAAAGTATAGTCCTTAGAGGCCTTATACTGAGGTTCTGCAACATCAAACGATATAGTCGTCTCGACAATCGGTTTCAGGTTCGCTCCCACGGTTATAGTACGCCACGGAGTAAGAGCCGGCAGAGCGATGGTCGGATTGGCGCTCCCTATGCCGTTATTCTCGCCGGGTTCTGGAAAATCGATCTTATACAATCCGTCCTTTGTGCCTTCGCTCAATTTTGATCCGCAATAGGAGGAATTTACGTTTGTTTCTGAGAGCAATACCCATCCTCTGTCTCCTACATGAAACAAAGCAGGGAAAGTATATCCTACACCGTATTTGGAAGGAATACCCATTGGCTGATCAGGCGTATACTCCTCTTCGTAGCTGGGCTTTGTTTTCATCCAGCCGATCATAGGGGTTGCCTGCGGCGTGAGGAAGGTCGTTGTGAGTGCGGGGAACTTATATCCGCTCAACTCTTCCTCTACAGTGAAATTTGCAGGTTCACCCGTTTGATAAATATGATAGCGGAAAGCAATATCGTTATTGCTGACCCGGAATATTACATCGAACTTGTGCTTTCGCGAAGTGGTGAAGGTACAAACCAGTTCATTTGCCCGGTAATTAACTGTGCTTGCCTTAATCTTAGGCTCTGAGTATGTGTGATTGATGACGCGGGAACGTTTGTCAACCAACTGAAGATTAACAGACAGATCACCCTGTCTTCCCTTTAGCCCTAAAGGCGACTTCTCCAGCATCTCCTTATTATCAAGAGAAACCTTATAGTAGAGTTTTCCCTGCTCTAACGAAAGTTTAACGGCAAGCTTCCCGTCGGGACCTGCCACGGTTACATCCTGAGCAAGAGTCGTTGTGACATAAAACAACAATAAGAATCCAAAGAGACTATTCCTGATCATACCCATAAGAATTATTCGAGATTTGATTGTTAAATTGGTTAGCAAGAATTAGTTACTAACAAACATAAGAATTTAATTAAATGTTAGAATTACAATTATAGACGAATTATTGAAAAAAGCCTTCCAGCTGTGCACTGAAAGGCTTTTCAATTGCGGGGATTAGTGCGTTCCGTCCCGGAGAACGATGAGACCTCTAACTAGTCTTTCCACCTTATCTACTATATCCCGGATTCTGCACAAGCGATTCCCCTTCTTTATTATTAAGCTGAATATCCTGTAGCGGAATAGGCAACAAAACATTAAAATCCTGGAAACCAGTGTTTATTTTATTAGCAGGACCGGCGTCACCATTTCTAGCGATCCTGTCTTTAAGTTTATTCGTACGAACAAGGGTCATCCGACGATTCTCTTCTGAAATAAGTTCACGGGCGCGTTCATCAAGAATAAAATCAATATTGATGTCGCCCGCAGTTACTCTTCCAAGATTTGGGTTAGCCTGCGCCGTCCTTGCAAGTTTAAAGGCCCTGTCGCGCAAAACATTGATATCCTCAGCTGCCCCACCGAGATTGCTCTGACGGAAGCGAGCTTCAGCTCGCAATACATAGGTCTCCCCAAAACGCATTCGTTGGCCATAAAGGTCAGACACAAGCACGCGGAGCCGTATACTATGACAACGAGTTCCTATATGTCCTTACTGATGCCAAGGATAATAACATTTACACGACTGCGAACATTGGGGAAAG
>Ga0160467_100577_pt1 | contig 31816 bp, 25 predicted proteins | sample HID1972I_E11MG_FD_108221 | JGI IMG/M metagenome (GOLD analysis project Ga0160467, IMG submission 108221) | Enriched pill bug-associated microbial communities from UW Madison campus, WI, USA - HID1972I_E11 MG | ecosystem: Host-associated > Arthropoda: Insects > Digestive system > Unclassified ... | reverse complement strand
TGCACCACGAGGCGCTGCGTGCGCCCGACGCGGATGCCCGGGCGCGCGCCGCCGCGCTGGCCGCGGCACTGCTGTGCAGCGCCGATGGCGAGCCGCGCGCGCTGGCGCATGCGCTGCCGGTGCCGCTGCGACTTCGGATCGATGGGACGCCGATCGCCATGCGCGTGCAGCCCCTGGCGCCGCGCGTCTTCCGCGTGAACCCGGAGGCGTCGGACGCGCCGATGCAGGTCGCGCTGCTCGAATGGGATGGCACCGCCGTGCGCTTCGCGTGCGACGGCCTGCAGGAACACGCCGTGTGCTGCCGCGGGGAGGGCGGGGCGCTGCTGCTGCACTACCGCGGCACGCCGCTGCACGTGGTGGATGCGACGCGCGCTGCCGTGCTGCGCGCGCAGGACGCGCAGGGCGATGGCCGCCTGGCCGCCTCGATGACCGGCCGCGTGGTGGCCGTGCTGGCCGCCGTCGGCGACGCGGTCCAGGCCGGCCAACCACTGGTCACGCTGGAAGCGATGAAGATGGAGCATGTGCACGCCGCGCCGGTGTCCGGCCGCGTGGCGGCGCTGCACGTGCGCGAAGGCGAGCAGGTGACGGCCGGCCGCGTGCTGGCCGACCTCGAGCGCGCGCCGCACGGCGCTTCGCACTGAGATTCCCCGCGCCCTCCCGCCGCCACGGCCCGGGCGGCCGGCGCACGGGCGCGCCCGCTGGAATCACATGATTGACACTTAAATCAATGCAAAGTAATTTATATGGGTGCGGCGGGCGACGCGTCGCACGCATCCACGAACTCTTCCTTTCAACCGGGGCGACTCATGAAAATTGCAATCCTGGGCGGCGGCCACGGCTGCTACGCGGCGGCGGCCGACCTGTCCGAACACGACCATGAGGTCCGCCTGTGGCGGCGCGACGCGGCCGCGCTGGCGCCGCTGCAGGCCGCCGGCGCCATCACCCTGAAGGACGAACGCGGCACGCGCGAGGTGCCGATCGCCCTGGCCACCGCCGACATCGGCGAGGCGCTGCGCGGCGCCGAGCTGATCCTGATCCCCTCGCCGGCCATCGCGCAGGACGACATCGCGCGCGCCATGGCGCCGCACCTGGCCGACGGGCAGGTCGTGTTCCTGCCGCCCGGCACCTTCGGAAGCTACGTCATGGCGCGCATCGTGCGCGAGGCCGGCAGCCGCGCCGACGTGGCCTGGGCCGAGACCGGCACGCTGCCCTACCTGGCGCGCAAGCACGGCGACCGGGAGGTGAACCTCACCATCCGCGCCGTGCGCCTGCCCACCGGCGTGTACCCGGCCCGCAAGACCGAGGAGGCGATCGCGCTGATCCGCCGCGCGTACCCCAGCGTGCACCCCTGCGGCGATGCGATGTCCGGCGCGCTGATGAACGCCGGGCCGATCATCCATCCACCGCTGATCGTGATGAACGCCGCGCCGCTGCAGCACTTCGAGCGCTGGGACATCCACAACGAGGGCACGCAGCGCGCCGTGCGCGCGGTCACCGACCAACTGGACCAGGAGCGCATCGCGGTGCGCGAGGCGCTGGGCCACGGCGCGCCGCACTATCCGCTGGCCGACCACTACAACAACGACCGATGGATGTACGGCGATGCGCACCGGCAGCTCGTCAAGTCGGGCGACTGGCGCGAGCACATCGACCTGTACGCGCACCGCTACGTGACCGAGGACACCGAGCTGGGCCTGGCCTTCCTCGCCTCGGCGGCGCGCTACGCCGGCGTGGACGCGCCGGTGGCGCACGGCCTGCTGGCCGTCGTCGGCGGCTTCCTCGGGCGCGACCTGCGGCGCGGCCCGCGCACGCTGGAGGCGCTGGGCCTGGACGGCCTGTCGCGCGAGGCCCTGGCACGGCGGCTGCACGATGGCGACTGAGCTGCCGCATCCGCGCTTCGCCGCGGTCGGTGCCGGCCGCATGGGCCGCGGCATCGCGATCGCCTTCGCCTATGCCGGCCACCGCATCGCGCTGGTCGATCTGCGCGTGCGCGACGATGCGGCATGGCAGCGCCTGCAGGCCGAGGCGCGCGCCGAGATCGCGTCCAGCCTGCAGGCCCTCGCGCAGCTCGGCGCGATCGACGCCGCGCAGGTCGAGCCCATCGCGCAGCGCGTGGTGCTGGTGCCGGCCGCGGAGGCACCCGCCGCGCTGGCGCAGGCCGAGCTGGTGTTCGAGGGCGTGCCCGAGACCCTGCAGGCCAAGCGCGAGGCCTTCGAGGCGCTCAACCGCCATTGCCGCGAGGACGCGGTGCTCACCTCCACCACCAGCAGCATCCTGGTGACGCAGCTCGCCGAGCTGGTGCACCGCCCCGAGCGCTTCCTGAACATGCACTGGCTGAACCCGGCCTACCTCATCCCGGTGGTGGAGCTGAGCTGCCACCCCGGCACCGATGCGCAGGTGCTGGCGCGCACGAAGGAGACGATGAGCGCGATCGGCAAGCTGCCGGTGGTGTGCGGCCCCACGCCCGGCTACATCGTGCCGCGGCTGCAGGCGCTGGTGATGAACGAGGCGGCGCGCATGGTGGAGGAGGGCGCGGCCACGGCCGAGGAGATCGACAAGGCCACGCGCTACGGCCTGGGCCTGCGCTTCGCGGCGCTGGGCGTGGTGGAGTTCATCGACTTCGGCGGCAGCGACATCCTGCACCACGCCAGCCGCGAGATGTCGGCCAGCATCGATGCCGCGCGCTACGCGGCGCCGGAGATCGTCACGCAGATGGTGGCGCAGGGCCGGCTGGGGCTCAAGAGCGGCAGCGGCTTCTACGACTATGCGGACCGCGACGTCGGCGCCTACCGCCGCGACGTGCTGGCGCGCACGCTGGGCATGCTGCGCCACGCGGGGCTGTGGCGCCCGCCGGCGGACGAGCCCCTGCCATGAACCGCATCCGGCGCGCCTTCGCCGACCTGTCCGTGGGGCAGGTGCACTACGCGGCCTGCGGCGATGCCGGCGCGCCGGCGGTGCTGCTGCTGCACCAGTCGCCGCGCAGCTGGCGCGAGTACCGCGAGGTGCTGCCGCTGCTGAGCGCGTGCTGGCGCGCGATCGCGATGGACACGGCCGGCTTCGGCGATTCCGAGGCGGGCGATGGCCCGGTATCCATCGAAGGCTGGGCGGCGGTGGCGGTCGAGCTGCTGGATGCGCTGGGCATCGCGCGTGCGCACGTGGTGGGGCACCACACCGGCGGCGTCATCGCGGTGGAGATGGCGGCCGCCTTTCCTGAACGCGTGGGCGCGCTGGTGCTGTCGTCCACGCCGTACACCGATGCCGCCTTCCGCCGCGCGCGTGCGCAGCGGCCGCCGATCGACGAGGTCGAGCCCAGCGAAGACGGCAGCCACCTGGCGGCGCTGTGGCAGCGGCGCCAGGCCTTCTATCCGCCGGACCGGCCCGATCTGCTGGAGGCCTTCGTGGGCGATGCGCTGCGGGCTGCCGGCGGACCGGAAGACGGGCATCGCGCCGTCGCCGCCTACCGGATGGAGGAGCGGATCGGGCGCGTGACGCAGCCGGTGCTGATCGTCCGCGCCACGGACGACCCCTTCGCGGCGCCGCATGCGGCCGAGCTGCAGGCGCATCTGCCGCAGGCGCGCATCGTCGACATCGAGGGCGGGATGGTGCCGCTGCCGGATCAGATGCCGGAGCGGTTTGCGCAGGTGGTGATGGCGTTTCTTTCGCAGTAAGTGAGGCGGTGGGCGCCGCGGCAGGCGGTCCGGGCCGCGGGCTCATACTGGGTCGGTCGGCGCTTCGCACCGACTTCGCTGCGGTGCTCGCCTGGGAGCGGCGCCGCAGAACTCGCGCCGTTCACTTCGTTCACTCTGCTCAAACAGCTGCGGCGAGTCAGTCAACGAAGCGCGTGTCTTCGCACGCGCCCGCTCCCAGGCTGCGCGCCTCGCCGACCCAGAAATCGCCCGCGCCCCGGACCCCCTGCCGCGGAGGAGGCGTTGCGCTCGATCGGGGCGCATGCGAGGCGGAGAGGAAACTGGCGCAGCGTCTCCGGCAAAGGTGTCTGCGGGCTGTGCGGTGGCGCGCCTCTGGGGCGCCGAGAAGCGCAGCGCGGCCGGCCGCGCGCCTGCCGAAGGACAGGCGTGCTTCGTGATCTGACTTGCCGCAGTTGTCTGAGCGGAGAGAACGAAGTGAACGCAGCGAGTTCTGCGGCAGGCCGGTTGCGCGAGCATCGCAGGGGAGTCGGCGCGAAGCGCCGACCGCCACAGTGAAGCGCCGCCGCACAGCCCGCAGGCACCTTTGCCGCCCCCAACCTCAAAAACCGCGGACCCCGCTACCCCTCCTCATCCCCCACATCCACCCCCTCCGGCCGCGCATGCAGCTCGATCATCTGCCGCAGCGTGTTCTTCAGCTCCTCCGCCCGCGCCAGCCCGAAGGGTTCGAGCACCCGCAGTTCGTGCTCGCGCGCCAGCTCCATCAGGTGCTCCACCTTCTTCGTGCCTTCGCGCGTGATGCGCACCAGCGTGATGCGCCGGTCACTCTCATGGGGCAGGCGCTCCACGTGGCCGCGTTCCTCCATGCGGTCGAGCAGGCGCGTCACCGTGGGCTGCTTGGTCACCGTCACCTGCGCCAGCTGCCCGATGCTGACCGGCACGCCGCCGGCCAGCGAAGCCATCACCCGCCACTCGGAGACCGAAAAGCCGTGCTGGCGCGCCACCACGTGGAATTCCGACGAGATGAGCTGGCTGGCCTGCGCCAGCAGCGCCGGCAGGTAGTCGTCGACGAAACGGCGCGGTTCAGGCTTGCGCGATGCCATGGGTACTCCCCGGAAAAGACATGGGCATGCAGATTGCTTGTCTAGGGTTATTCATGATTGTGGATAGATTCATTTCTAAACAGTATAGGGGCCTGGCTCCCCCCACGATGTGCGTGATGACCCGAAGAAAGAAACCCCATGGCTGAGCGGTCGTTTGTCGAAGAAGTCAAGAAGCTGCGGCTGTCCGCAGGCGAAGTATTCCGTGGCGAAGGCATTCTGGCGGTCACGAAGGCGCTGCTGGAATCGGGGGTCTCCTACGTGGCGGGCTACCAGGGCGCGCCGATCTCGCACCTGATGGACGTGCTGGCCGACGCGCAGGACATTCTGGCCGAGCACGGCATCCGCTTCGAGAACAGCGCCAGCGAGGCCACCGCCGCCGCCACCCTGGCCGCCTCGGTCAACTACCCGCTGCGCGGCGCCGTGACCTTCAAGGCCACGGTGGGCACCAACGTGGCCTCGGACGCGCTGGCCAACCTGGCCTCCGGCGGCGTCACCGGCGGCGCGCTGGTGATCGTGGGCGAGGACTACGGCGAGGGCTCCTCCATCATGCAGGAGCGCAGCCACGCCTTCGCGATGAAGTCGCAGATCTGGCTGCTCGATCCGCGGCCCAACCTGCCGAGCATCGTCGCGGCCGTCAAGCAGGGCTTCGCACTCTCGGAGGCCAGCCGCACGCCGGTGATGCTGCAGCTGCGCATCCGCGCCTGCCACGTGCACGGCCACTTCGTCGCCGACGACAACCGCCGGCCGGCCTTCACGATCAAGGAGGCGCTGGAGCAGCCGCAGCGCGACGTCAGCCGCATCGTGCTGCCGCCGGCGAGCTTCGTGCACGAGCAGGAGAAGGTGAAGGACCGCTGGCCCGCGGCGGTGCGCTTCATCGAGGAGAACCGGCTCAACGAGTTCTTCGCCGAGGACGCCGACGACATCGGCATCATCGTGCAGGGCGGCAGCTACAACACGCTGCTGCGCGCGCTCGAGCGGCTGGGCCTTGCGGATGTCTATGGCAACACGAAGGTGCCGCTGTACGTGATGAACGTCGCCTATCCGCTCATCGACAGCGAGGTGCTGCGCTTCTGCGAAGGCAAGCGCGCGGTCATGGTGGTGGAAGAGGGGCAGCCCAATTTCGTCGAGCAGAACCTGGCCACCATCCTTCGCCAGGCGGGTTCGAGCACGGCGCTGCACGGCAAGGACCTGCTGCCGGTCGCCGGCGAATACACCGCGGCCGTGCTGCTGAAAGGGGCGCGCAGCTTCGGCGAGCGCTATGGGCGCGTGCAGCCGCTGCCGGTGCCCGCGCCGGTGCGCAAGGTGATCCCGCTGGTCGAGGTCGCCGAGATCGGCGTCGATGCCGCGCCCGAGCCGGTGCTGTCGCTGGACGAGAGCGTGCACGCGCGCCCGCCGGGCTTTTGCACCGGCTGCCCGGAGCGGCCGATCTTCAGCGCGATGAAGCTGGTCGAGCGCGAGCTGGGCGTCCACCACGTGAGCGCCGACATCGGCTGCCACCTGTTCTCCATCCTGCCGCCCTTCAACCTGGGCAACACCACCATGGGCTACGGCCTGGGCGCGGCCGGCGCGGCGGCGCTGAACGTGCCGGCGGGCAAGCGCGCGATCTCGGTGATGGGCGACGGCGGCTTCTGGCACAACGGCCTGACCAGCGGCATCGCCAACGCGGTGTTCAACCGCAGCGACAACCTCACCGTGGTGGTGGACAACAACTACACCTCGGCCACCGGCGGGCAGGACATCCTGTCGTCCAGCGCCGCCAACCCCACGCGCAGCACCGGCCACGAGATCGAGCAGGCGGTGCGCGGCGTGGGCGTGAAGTGGGTGCGCAAGCTCACCCGCACCTACGACGTGGCGGCCATGCGCGACACCCTCAAGGAGGCGCTGACCACGCCCGAGAAGGGCCCCAAGGTGGTGATCGCGCAATCCGAGTGCATGCTCAACCGCCAGCGCCGCGAGAAGCCGCTGGTGCGCAAGGCGGTGGCCGAGGGCAAGCGCGTGGTGCGCGAGAAGTTCGGCGTCGATTCGGACACCTGCACCGGCGACCATTCCTGCATCCGCCTGTCGGGCTGCCCCTCGCTGTCGATCAAGCCCAACCCCGACCCGCTGCGCAGCGACCCGGTGGCCACCGTGCTGGAAAGCTGCGTGGGCTGCGGCCACTGCGGCGACGTTTCGCAAGCGGCGGTGCTGTGCCCCTCCTTCTACCGCGCGCGCGTCGTCAGCAACCCCAGCCGATGGGACCGTCTGCGCGAGCGTTTCCGCAGCGCCGTCATCGGCCGCATGCAGCGCGCCGAGGCGAAGCGCCGCGCGCGCTATGCCTTCTGAGAGCCGCCGGATGCCTGCCCAACCCATCAAGATCGCGATCCTCGCCATGGGCGGCGAGGGTGGCGGCGTGCTGGCCGACTGGATCGTCGACCTCGGCGAGCACCACGGCTACGTGGCGCAGACCACCTCGGTGCCTGGCGTCGCGCAGCGCACCGGCGCCACCATCTACTACGTGGAGCTGTACCCGCAGGCGCAGGCCGAGGCCGACGGCGGCCAGCCGGTGCTGGCGCTGATGCCGCTGCCCGGCGACGTGGACGTGGTGCTGGCCTCCGAACTGATGGAAGCCGGCCGCGCGGTGCAGCGCGGCCTGGTGACCGCCGACCGCACCACGCTGATCGCCTCCACCCACCGCGTCTATTCCATCGCCGAGAAGAGCGCGATGGGCGACGGGCGCGTGGACAGCGCGCAACTGCTCGCGCATGCCGAGGCCGCGGCGCGGCGCTTCATCCGCTTCGACATGGCCCAGGCCGCCGAGCGCGCCGGCAGCGTGATCAGCGCGGTGCTGTTCGGCGCGCTGGCCGGCAGCGGCGTGCTGCCTTTCCCGCGCGCGCAGTTCGAGTCCACCATCGAGCGCGGCGGCGTCGGCGTCAAGCCCAGCCTGAAGGCCTTCGGCGCCGCCTTCGCGCGCGCGCAGGGCGAGGCGGCGGAGCCCGAGGCGCCGCCCGCCGACGCGCCGCCGCCCCGGCCGCAGCATCCCGCTGTGCGCGCGCTGGTCGAGCGGGTGCAGCGCGGCTTTCCCGCCGACACGCAGCCGCTGCTGCTCGAGGGCGTGCGCCGCCTGATCGACTACCAGGACATCGACTACGCCGGCCTGTACCTCGACCGCATGGCCGCCGTGTGCGCGCTGCCCGCCGCCGACGGCGGCCGGCTGGCGCGCGAGACCGCGAGCCACCTGGCGCTGTGGATGTCCTACGAGGACACCGCCCGTGTCGCCCAGCTCAAGACCCGCGCCACCCGCTTCGAGCGCGTGCGCGCCGAATCGCAGGCGAAGCCGGAGCAGGTGGTGGAGATCCACGAGTTCATGCACCCGCGCCTGCAGGAGATCTGCGAGACCCTGCCGGCGGGCCTGGGCCGCTGGCTGATGGATTCCGGCGCGCCGCGCCGGCTGGTCGAGCGCCTCACGCGCAAGGGCCGGGTGATGCACACCAGTTCGCTGAGCGGCTACCTGATGCTGCGCACCGTGGCCTGGGCTGGCCGCTGGCGCCGCGCCACGCTGCGCTACGAAGAGGAGAACCGGCGCATCGAGGCCTGGCTGCAGGCCATCGCCGACACCGCCGCGCGCCACCCGGAACTGGCGGTGGAAGTGGCGCAGTGCCAGCGCCTGGTCAAGGGCTACAGCGACACCCACGAGCGCGGCCTGCGCAACTACGACGCCGTGATGGACGCGGTGCGCCGCGCCGGCGCCACGCTGGCGCCCGCCACCCTGCGCGAATGGCGCGATGCCGCGCTGGCCGACGAGCACGGCCACAAGCTGCGCGCCGCGCTGGCGCGCCGCGCGGTGGCCTGAAGGGAGCGAAGACGCGATGTCCGAACCGATCACCCCCCTGTCGCTGCGCGTCGCCGAGGCGCATGCGCTCAACCCGCTGATCCGCCTGTTCAGGCTGCGCGCCGACGACGGCGGCGTGCTGCCGGCCTACAGCGCCGGCGCCCACGTGCGGGTGCGCGTCACGCTGCCCGACGGCGGCAGCGACTGGCGCCACTACTCGCTGGTGGACCTGTCCGGCGATCCCGCCGCCGCGCAGGCGCCGCGCGAATACACCATCGCCGTGCGCCGCGAGGACGAGGGCCGCGGTGGCTCGCGCTTCATGCACGAGCGGCTGCAGCCGGGCGAGCTGATCGCGGTCGAGCCGCCGAAGAACGACTTCCCGCTGCACGAGGGTCCGCAGGGCGCCGTGCTGGTGGCCGGCGGCATCGGCGTCACGCCGCTGGCGAGCATGGCCGCATGCCGCCGCGCCGCAGGCCGTGCGGTGCGCATGCACTACGCCGGCCGCAGCCGCGCGCTCATGGCCTTCCTGCCCGAGCTGCAGGCGCTGCTGGGCGACGACCTCGCGGTGCACGCCGACGACGAGCGCGGCGCGCCGCTGGACATCGCCGCGCTGCTGGACGGCTGCGCGGCCGACGACCGGCTGTACGTCTGCGGCCCCAAGGTCATGCTCGACGCCGTGCTGGCCGCCACCCAGGCGCGCGGCTGGCCGCACGAGCGGGTGCACTTCGAGCTGTTCACCACGCCGGCGGTGGAGGAGGGCGATGCGCCCTTCGAGGTGGAGCTGGCCCAGTCCGGCCAATGCTTCACGGTGCCGGCCGACCAGACCATCCTCGACTGCCTGATCGAGCACGGCTGCGACCCGATCTACGACTGCAAGCGCGGCGAATGCGGCGTGTGTGCCACGCCGGTGGTCTCGGGCGAGATCGACCACCGCGACTACGTGCTCATGCAGCGCGAGAAGGACGCCGGCAACGTCATCCAGATCTGCATCTCGCGCGCCAGGGGGCGCCTGGTGCTGGACATGTGAAGGAGGCCCACGACATGAATCGCTACACAGGCAAGCCCGAGGCGGTGCGCGCGCTGGTGCAGCCCGACCGGGTGCACCGCGACCTGTACATCAGCCAGGAACTGTTCGAGCTGGAGCAGGAACACTTCTTCGCCAACACCTGGAACTACGTCGGCCACGACAGCCAGGTGCCCAAGCCCGGCGACTACATCACCAACGAGATCGCGGGCCGGCCGCTGATCGTGGTGCGCCACACCGACGGCTCGGTGCGCGTGCTGATGAACCGCTGCGCCCACAAGGGCTCGCGCCTGGTCAGCGCCGACTGCGGCAGCACCGGCAAGTTCTTCCGCTGCCCTTACCACGCCTGGACCTTCAAGACCGACGGCGCGCTGCTGTCCATTCCCCTGAAGAACGGCTACGAGGGCACGGCCCTGCACGAATGCGAGGCCTCGAAGGGCCTGACGGCGCTGCGGCACGTGCGCGTGTACCGCGGCTTCATCTTCGTGAAGATCAACGACGCGGGGCCGGACTTCGACGAGTACTTCGGCGATTCGCTGTCCTCCATCGACAACATGGCCGACCGCTCGCCCGAGGGCGAGCTGGAGATCGCCGGCGGCGTTCTCCGCTTCACGCACCAGTGCAACTGGAAGATGTTCGTGGAGAACCTCAACGACACCATGCACCCGATGGTGGCGCACGAGTCCTCGGCCGGCACTGCCAAGACCATGTGGTCCGGCCAGCCGGCCGACGCGCCCAAGCCGATGGCGATCGAGCAGTTCGTGCCCTTCATGTCCGACTACAAGTTCTTCGAGGACATGGGCGTGCGCGTGTACGACAACGGCCACAGCTTCTCGGGCGTGAACTTCAGCATCCACAGCAAGTACTCCACCATCCCCGAGTACGACGCGGCGATGAAGGCCGCCTACGGCGAGGAACGCGCGGCGCAGATCCTGGGCATGGCGCGCCACAACACCGTGTACTTCCCCAACCTCACGATCAAGGGCGCGATCCAGGCAATCCGCGTGGCCAGGCCCATCTCGGCCGACCGCACGCTGATCGAGAGCTGGACCTTCCGCCTCAAGGGCGCGCCGCCGGAGCTGCTGCAGCGCACCACCATGTACAGCCGGCTCATCAACTCGCCCTTCTCGGTGGTGGGCCACGACGACCTGCAGGCCTACCGCGGCATCCAGGCCGGGCTGCACGCCAGCGGCAACGAATGGGTCAGCCTGCACCGCAACTTCGACCCGGCCGAGATTGGCCAGAAGGAGCTGACCACCATCGGCACCAGCGAGGTGTCGATGCGCAACCAGTACCGCGCCTGGCTGCGCTACATGACCGAAACCATGCAAGAGGAGGGCGCGCGATGAGCACCGCCACCGTGAGCCGCCAGGACCTGATCGACTTCGTCGTGCGCGAGGCGCGCCTGCTCGACGAGAAGCGCTTCGAGGAATGGAACGCGCTGTTCACCGACGACGCCTACTACTGGGTGCCGCTGGTGCCGAACCAGGAGGACGGCATCAACCACACCTCCCACATGTACGAGGACAAGCTGCTGCGCACCCTGCGCATCGAGCGCCTGAAGAGCCCGCGCGCCTTCTCGCAGCAGCCGCCCAGCCGCTGCCACCACCTGCTGCAGACGCCCACCGTGGAACGCTTCGAGCCCGAGGCGAACCGCTTCGAGGTGCGCAGCGAGTTCCACTACACCGAGTCGCAGGGCGACGAGCTGCAGTTCTACGTCGGCACCTGCATCCACCACCTGCGGGTGGAAGAGGGCGCGCTGCGCATGGTGCTCAAGCGCGTGAACCTGCTCAACCCCGACGCCGCGCTGCCCGCCGTGCAGCTGTTCATCTGAGGGCGCGATGCACACCGTCCACGACGCCTTCGCCGCCAGCGCCGCGCGCACGCCGCAGGCCGACTTCCTGTTCACCGATGCGGTGACGGCGCAGGTCTACGGCATCGCGCCCGGCGCGGTGCGCTGGTCGGAGGCGGCGGCCGAAGTCGAGCGCCTGCGCCTCGCCTACGCGGCGGCCGGCTACGGCCACGGCCACCGCGTCGGGCTGCTGCTGGAGAACCGGCCGGCCTTCCTCTACCACTGGTTCGCGCTCAACGCGCTGGGCGCCAGCGTGGTGCCGGTCAACGCCGAGATGCGCGCGGCCGAGCTGGCCTACCTGATCGGCCACAGCGGGATCTGCCTGGCGGTGACCCTGCCGCAGCGCGCCGACGACCTGGCCGCGGCGGCGCAGAAAGAGGGTTGCACGCTGCGCATCGCCGGGTCGCAGGACACGGACTTTCCACCGGCACCCGAAGCGCCGCCGCACGCCGGCGAGCCGGTGGGCGCGGGCACCGAGTGCGCCCTGCTCTACACCTCCGGCACCACCGGCCGGCCCAAGGGCTGCATGCTGGACAACGCCTACTTCCTGCGCGCCGGCCAGTGGTACGCGGGGCTGGACGGCGTGTGCGAGGTGCGGCCCGACCGCGAGCGCATCATGACGCCGCTGCCGCTGAACCACGTCAACGCGATGGCCTTCTCGACCATGGTGGTGCTGGTGGCCGGCGGCTGCCTGGTGCAGCTCGACCGCTTCCATCCGAAGAGCTGGCTGCAAAGCGCGCGCGAGAGCGGCGCCACCATCGTCCACTACCTGGGCGTGATGCCCGCCATGCTGCTCGCGGCCGCACCCTCGGCGGCCGACCGCGAGCATGCGATCCGCTGGGGCTTCGGCGCCGGCGTGGACCGCAAGAACCACGCGCCCTTCGAGGAACGCTTCGGCTTCCCGCTGGTGGAGGCCTGGGCCATGACCGAGACCGGCGCCGCCGCCTGCATCATGGCCAACCGCGAACCGCGCGAGGTGGGCACGAGCTGCTTCGGCCGGCCCGAGGATTTCGTCGAAGTGCGCCTGGTGGACGACGAGGGCCGCGAGGTGCCCGACGGCACGCCCGGCGAGCTGCTGGTGCGCTCCAGTGGAGACGATCCGCGGCGCCACTTCTTCCGCGGCTACCTCAAGGACGCCGCCGCCACGCAGGAGGCCTGGGCCGGCGGCTGGTTCCACACCGGCGACATGGTGCGCCGCGATGCGCAGGGCAGCCTGTACTTCGTGGACCGCAAGAAGAACGTGATCCGCCGCAGCGGCGAGAACATCTCCGCCGTGGAAGTGGAGAGCGTGCTCAACCAGCACCCGGCGGTGAAGGCCTCGGCCGTGGCCGCCACGCCCGACGCGGTGCGCGGCGACGAGGTGCTGGCCTGCATCGTCACCCACGCGCCCATCGATGCCGCATCGCAGCCCGCGCTGGCGGCCGGCATCGTCGCCCATGCGCTGGCGCAGCTTGCCTACTACAAGGCGCCGGGCTACATCGCCTTCGTGGACGCGCTGCCGCTCACGTCGTCGCAGAAGATCCAGCGCGGCGAGTTGCGCGCGCTGGCGCAGCAGTTGCCGGGGCAGCCGGGCTGCATCGACACCCGCGATCTCAAGAAGAGGCTAGGCTGATGGCACGCCGGCTCTCCTACGAAGGCGTCGCGGTGGCCGTGCCGGTCACCGTGCCCTACCAGCGCTATTCCACGCACGGCGCGCACTGGTTCCTGGGCCAGGCGCTGCAGGCGCTGGTGCAGGCCGGCGGCGTCCCCAAGGACGAGATCGACGGGCTGTGCCTGAGCAGCTTCTCGCTCGCGCCCGACACCGCCGTCGGCGTGACCCAGCACATGGGCCTGTCACCGCGCTGGCTGGACCACGTGCCCACCGGCGGCGCCTCGGGCGTGATGTGCCTGCGCCGCGCCGCGCGCGCGGTGCAGGCGGGCGACGCCGAGGTGGTGGCCTGCGTGGCCGCCGACACCAACCACGTCGATTCCTTCCGCCAGACGCTGGGCAGCTTCAGCAACTTCGCGCGCGACGCCACCTACCCCTACGGGTCGGGCGGGCCCAATTCCATCTTCGCGATGATCACCGCGAACTACATGCGCAGCTTCGGCGCGAAGCGCGAAGACTTCGGCCGCATCGCGGTGGCCCAGCGCGCCAACGCGCTGAAGAACCCGCACGCGATGTTCAAGAAGCCGCTCACGCTGGACGAATACATGGCCGCGCGCGTGATCGCCGAGCCGCTGCACCTGTTCGACTGCGTGATGCCCTGTGCCGGCGCCGAGGCCTTCCTGGTGATGAGCGAGGCGCGGGCGCGCGGCCTGGGCCTGGACTACGCAGTGATCCGCGGCGCCATCGAGCGCCACAACGCCTATGCCGAGGATCCGGTGATGGTGCGCGGCGGCTGGCGCATGGACCGCGACGACCTGTACGCGCAGGCCGGCGCCCAGCCCTCGGACATCGACTTCATCCAGACCTACGACGACTACCCGGTGATCGTGATGATGCATTTCGAGGACCTGGGCTTCTGCGAGAAGGGCGAGGGCCCGGCCTTCGTGCAGTCGCACACGCTCACCAGCGACGGCAGCTTTCCCAACAACACCAGCGGCGGCCAGCTCTCGGCCGGGCAGGCCGGCGCGGCCGGCGGCTTCCTGGGCATGACGGAGGCGATCCGCCAGCTCACCGGCACCGCCGATGCCCGCGCCGTGCCCGATGCGCAGCTCGGCCTGGTCGCCGGCTTCGGCATGGTCACCTACGACCGCTGCCTGTGCACCGGCGCCGTGATCCTCGGGAGACCAGAATGAACCCCCACGTTTGCCGCTGCGCGGCTGCACTGCCCCCCGAGGGGGCCGCGCGCCTGCCTTGGGGCGGCCCGGCGGAGGCGCCATGACCATGCCCCTGATGCCCCCCAAGCGCAAGAACCCCGTCCTGCGCACCCGGCAGATGAACCTGCCGCCCTGGGCGCGCGGCCGGGTGGCGCTGGGGATCACCGCCGCCGCCGCCGAGGGCCGCTTCGCGCTGCAGACCTGCGCCGACTGCGGCGCGGTGCAGTACCCGCCGCGCGAGGCCTGCCACCGATGCCTGTCGCCGCGCCTGCCCTGGCGCACCCAGGGCGGCGAGGGCGAGCTGCTCGGCAGCACCACGCTGCACCACAGCAACGACCTGTTCTTCCGCGAGCGCCTGCCCTGGCGCCTGGGCCTGGTGCGGCTGGACGCCGGCCCGACCCTCATGGTCCACCTGCACGGCGAGGTGGGCGAGGCCCCGGCGCGCGTGCGCGTGGGCGCACGCCTGGACCGCGCCGGGCAGGCGGTGCTGATCGGATTTCCAAACGAAGGGAGCCCCCACATGGCCGACGACACGATGCTGCGCGAGATGACCAGCGACCCCAGGTTCCGCAAGGTGCTGGTGACCGACGGCAAGACCGCGGTCGGCCAGGCGATCGTGCGCGCGCTGGTGAAGGCCGGCGCCGACATCGTGTGGGTCGGCCATGCCGAGCCGTGGAAGAAGTTCGGCGGGCTGGACGACATCACGGCGTTGCCGCAGGTCACGCTGGTGCCGCTGGACCTGACCGACGGCCGCTCCGTGACCGAGCTGGCCGGCGCCATCGGCGGCAAGGTCGACATCGTGATCAACAACGCCGAGGTGCACCGCAGCTTCGGCATCGGCGCGCGGCGCGGCACCGACGTGGCGCGCGCCGAGATGGACATCAACTACTTCGGCCTGCTGCGCCTGGCGCAGGAATTCGGCCCGGCGCTCAAGGGCCGCTCGGCCGATGGCACGGCGCATGCCACGGCCTGGGTCAACCTGCTGTCGGTCTACGCGCTGGCCAACTTCCCGCCGCACGGCACCTTCAGCGCCTCGAAGGCGGCGGCGTACTCGCTCGCGCAGTGCCTGCGCGCCGAGATGCGGCCGGCCGGCATCCGCGTCGTCAACTGCTTCCCCGGCCCGATCGACGACGAGTGGAACCAGCACATGCCGCCGCCCAAGCTGGCGCCCGAGGCGCTGGCCAACGCGATCGTCAAGGCGCTGCGCGACGGCGTCGAGGACGTGTACCCCGGCGACGTGGCGCAGGAATGGCTGGAGCGCTGGCGCGACGACCCCAAGGTGCTCGAACGCGAACTCGCGGCCGGCGGCCACTGAGCGTCCAAGGAATCCATCATGACGAACACCGCTTCCACGATGCCCGTCGCCGAGCTGCTCGGCGGCCTGGTGAATGCCCTGGGCAACGGCCGCATCCGCGTGGTCGACCTCACGCAGACGCTCACGCCCGACTTTCCGCAGATCGCGCTGCCGCCCGAGATGGGGCAGTGCTGGCCCTTCCGCATCGAGGAGGTGTCGAAGTACGACGAGCGCGGCCCCGGCTGGTACTGGAACAACTTCTCCTGCGGCGAGCACACCGGCACGCACTTCGACGCGCCCATCCACTGGATCTCCGGGCGCGACCTGCCGAACAATTCGGTGGACACCATTCCGGTGCAGCACTTCGTGGCCGCCGCCTGCGTGATCGACTGCTCCGCGCAGGCCAAGGCCGACCCCGACTACCTGCTGACGGTGGAGGACATCGAGCGCTTCGAGGCCGTGCACGGCCGCATCCCGCAGGGCGCCTGGGTGCTGATGCGCACCGACTGGTCCAAGCGCCAGGACCCCGAGGCCTACCAGAACTTCGACGAGACCGGCCAGCACACGCCGGGGCCCAGCGCCGAGGCGGTGCGCTTCCTGGTCGAGCAGCGCGACGTGCTGGGCTTCGGCTCCGAGGCCATCGGCACCGATGCCGGGCAGGGCTACCACCTGCGCCCGCCCTATCCCTGCCACTACTTCATGCACGGCGCCGGGCGCTACGGGCTGCAGTGCCTGAGCAACCTGGACCTGCTGCCGCCCACGGGCAGCGTGCTGATCTGCCCGCCGCTGAAGATCAGCCAGGGCAGCGGCAGTCCCTTGCGCGTGCTGGCGCTGGTGGAGAGCCGGGCATGAGCGCGCAGAACAACAAGGTCGCGGTCGTCACCGGCGGCAGCGCCGGCATCGGCAAGGCGATCTGCGAAGACCTGCTGGGCCAGGGCTATGAGGTGGTGTCGCTGGCGCGCCGCCGCTGCGAGATCGACCACCCGAAGCTGCACAGCCTCGAGGTGGACCTGGCGGACCGCGCGGCCACCGCGCAGGCGGCGCAGCAGGTGGCGCGGCGCTTCGAGCCGACCACCGTGGTGCACAACGCCGGCGTGATCCGCGCCGCGCTGCTGCCCGAGGTGAAGCTGGAAGACCTGGATGCGCTGGTCGAGCTGCACCTGGGTTGCGCGGTGCAGCTCGTGCAGGCGGCGCTGCCGGCGATGCGCGCGCGGCGCTTCGGCCGCGTGGTGCTGCTGTCCTCGCGCGCCGCGCTGGGCTTGCAGACACGCACCAGCTACTCGGCCACCAAGGCCGGCATGCTGGGCATGGCGCGCACCTGGGCGCTGGAGCTCGCGTCCGAGGGCATCACCGTCAACGTGGTGGCGCCGGGGCCGATCCGCACCGACATGTTCTACGACGTGGTGGAGGCGGGCAGCGACAAGGAACGCGCGCTCGCCGCCTCGGTGCCGGTGCGCCGCCTGGGCGAGGCGGCCGACGTGGCGCGCGCGGTGCGCTTCTTCGCCGATGCCGGCAGCGGCTTCGTCACCGGGCAGGTGCTGTATGTGTGCGGCGGCACCAGCGTGGGCAGCCTTGCGCTGTAGCGGTGCATGGCCGCAGCGAAACGCACCTCGGAAGTTCGGGAAATTCAGTAGGCCGCGCCCTTGCCGTCCAGGTTCCTATTCACTAGTATTTATTCATAACTAAACAATTGATAAATCATGCGGTTGACCGGCGCGCACAGGCGGCCTCCGCGTTCTTCGGTCCCCCTCGATCCTTTGGAAGGAACGCCATGAAAGTCTTGAACCGAATCCGCGCCGTGGCCGGCATCGCCGTGGGCTTCAGTGCCTGGGTGGCGTCCGGCGCCCTGGCCGCCGACCTCAAGGTCGGCTTCATCACCTCGCTGTCGGGGCCGGTGTCCTCGCTGGGCATTCCGTACGGCAAGGGCATCCAGGCCGCGGTGGCCTACAAGAGCGAGGTCGACGGCCGCAAGGTGCAGCTGATCCAGCTCGACGATGCCTCCGACCCGTCCACCGCGGCGCGCAACGCGCGCAAGCTGATCGACGAGGACAAGGTCGACGTGATCATCGGCACCGCGGGCTCGCCGGGCGCGCTGGCGATCGCCGCCGTGGCGCGCGAGACGAAGACGCCGCTGATCTCCATCGCCAACGCCAACCTGCCGGGCGAGGAGGGCGCGTGGATGGTCACGCTGCCGCAGCCGGCGCCGCTGATGGTCAGCGCGGTGGTCGAGCGCATGAAGTCATCCGGCGTGAAGACGGTGGGCTACATCGGCTTCTCCGACGCCTGGGGCGACCTGGTGTACGACGCGCTGCAGAAGAGCGCCGGCCCGGCGGGCATCAAGGTGGTGTCCAACGAGCGCTATGCGCGCGCCGATTCGTCGGTGACCGGGCAGGTGCTCAAGATCGTGGCGCTGCGGCCCGACGCGGTGATCACCGGCACATCCGGCACGCCCGGCGCGCTGCCGTACCTCGCGCTGGCCGAGCGCGGCTACAAGGGGCAGATCTACGGCATGCACGCGCTGATCAACCCCGACTTCGTGCGCGTCGGCGGCAACGCGGTGGACGGCCTGCTGGCGCCCACCGGCCCGGTGGTGGTGGCCGAGCAGCTGCCGGCCGACAACCCGATCCGCAAGGTGGCGCTGGACTTCCGCACGGCCTACCAGAAGGCCAACGGTGCCGCGCCGACCGATGCCTTCTCGGCCTATTCCTTCGATGCCTGGCTGCTGTTCGCCGATGCGGCGCAGCGCGCCATGGCCAAGGCCGAGCCCGGCACGCCGCAGTTCCGCGTCGCGCTGCGCGATGCGATCGTCAGCACCAAGGAGCTGGTGGGCACGCACAGCGTCTACAACTTCAAGCCCGATGACCGCTACGGTTCGGACGAGCGCTCCCGAGTAGTGGTGAAGCTCGAAAAGGGCCAATGGAAGCTGGTGCCCTGACATGAAGCGCCCACTCTTGCGTCTTCTCGCCATCGCCGCGGCCTCGCTGGCCGCCGCGCAGGCCTGGTCGGCCGACCTCAAGGTCGGCGTCATCAGCTCGCTCTCCGGCCCGGTCTCGGCGCTGGGCATTCCCTACGAGAAGGGCATCCGCGCCGCGCAGGCGCACCAGGCCACCATCGCCGGGCGCAAGGTGCAGGTGATCGTGCTCGACGACGCCTCCGACCCGACCACCGCCGGGCGCAACGCGCGCAAGCTGGTCAACGAGGACAAGGTCGACGTGCTGATCGGCACCTCCGGCGTGCCCGGCGCGATGGCGATCGCGGCGGTGGCGCGCGAGCTGCAGACGCCGCTGATCTCGCCCACGCCGGTCACCATCCCCGGCCCCGAGGGCGCCTGGACGGTGACCGTGTCGCAGCCCTTCGAGCTGATGGTGGCCGCGGTGGTCGAGCGCATGAAGACCTCCGGCGTGAAGACGGTGGCCTTCGTCGGCTTTTCCGACGCGCTGGGCGACCTGGCCTACGACTGCCTCGTGAAGAGCGCGGCCGAGGCGGGCATCCAGGTGGTGGGCAACGAGCGCTATGCGCGCAGCGATGCGTCGGTGGCGGGGCAGGTGCTCAAGATCCTGTCGAAGCGCCCCGACGCGGTGTTCGCCGGCAACTCCGGCACGCCCGGCGCGCTGCCCTACCTGGCGCTGGCCGAGCGCGGCTACAAGGGGCAGATCTACGGCACGCACGGCCTGATCAACACCGACTTCGTGCGCGTGGGCGGCAAGTCCATCGAGGGCCTGCAGGTGCCCAGCGGCCCGGTGCTGGTGGCCGACCAGCTGCCGGCGGACAACCCGATCCGCAAGGTGTCGCTGGACTTCCGCAATGCCTACCAGAAGGTGCACGGCGCGCTGCCGCAGGATGCCTTCTCCGCCTACACCTACGACGCCTGGCTGCTGCTGGCCGACGCCGCCGCGCGCACCCAGGGCGAGCCCGGCACGCCGCAGTACCGCACGGCGCTGCGCGACGCGATCGTGCAGACGAAGGAGCTGGTGGGCACGCACGGCGTGTACGGCTTCAAGCCCGATGCGCGCTACGGCTCCGACCGGCGCGGCGTCGTCATGGTGAAGATCGATCAGGGCCAGTGGAAGCTGGCTCCCTAGCATGAAGCCCACCCCCAGCCTCGCCCACTGCGTGTGGCTCGGACACCCCCTCGAGGGTGCAACCCCGGCGGCCCGGCAAAGCCGGCTCCGCGGGGTTACCCGAACGGGCCTCGCTGCGCGGGTCAGCGGGTGGCATGGGCCATGCGAAACATGAAGAGCCACTGAACGGGATTCCTCATGACCAGCTACCGCCATCATCCGGAGCGCGTGCGCGCCCTGGTGCAGGACGACCGCGTCCACCGCGACCTGTACCTCAGCGAGGAGCTGTTCGCGCTGGAGCAGGAACACCTGTTCGCGCGCACCTGGCTGTTCCTCGGCCATCTGAGCCAGGTGCCGGAAGTTGGCGACTATCTCGCGCAGGAGGTCGCGGGGCGGCCGCTCCTGATGGTGCGGCAGGCCGACGGCGGCGTGCGCGTGCTCTACAACCGCTGCGCGCACAAGGGCACGCCGCTGGTGACCGACCCGCGCGGCAACGTGGGCCGCTTCCTGCGCTGCCCCTACCACGCCTGGACCTACCGGCTGGACGGCGCGCCGCTGGCGATGCCGCTCAAGCAGGGCTACGACGGCACGCGGCTGCATGACTGCGAGGCCGGCCGCGGCCTGTCGCCGGTGGGCGCGATGGCGGTGCACCGCGACTTCGTGTTCGTGCGCCTGAGTGCCGAGGGCATCGGCTTCGAGGAATGCTTCGGCGAGGCGCTGGGCGCGATCGACGACATGGCGGACCGTTCGCCCACCGGCCGCCTGACGGTCGCCGGCGGCGTGCTGCGCAACGTGGTGCGCTGCAACTGGAAGATGTACCTGGAGAACATCAACGACACGGTGCATCCCATGTCCACGCACGAGTCCGCCACGCAGGCGGCGCGCAGCGTGTGGCAGGGCCAGCCGGAGGACGCGCCCAAGCCGATGGCGATGGAGCAGATCCTGCCCTTCGGTGCCGGCTACGACTTCTTCGAGCGCATGGGCGGGCGCGTGTACGCCCATGGCCACAGCGTGCTGGGGGTGAACTTCAGCATCCATTCCGGCTACGCCGCGCTGCCCGCGTACGAAGCCGCGCTGCGCGAGGCGCACGGCGACATGCGTGCCGAGCACATTCTGTCGCACGCGCCGCAGAACGCGGTGCTCTATCCCAGCCTGTCGGTCAAGGGCTCGCCGTTGGCGATCCGCGTCATCCGCCCGCTGGCGGTGGACCGCACGCTGGTGGAGGCCTGGAGCTTCCGCGCCGAGGGCGCCCCCGACCTGCTGTTCGAGCGCGCGCTGAACTACAACCGCCTGGTCTTCTCGCCCATGTCGGTGGTGGCGCACGACGACGTGCACCTGTTCCAGAGCATCCAGCGCGGCCTGCGGGCCGAGGGCAACGAGTGGGTGAGCCTGCACCGCGGCTTCGAGGCCGGCGAGGCCGCGCAGCCCACGCGCACCGTCGGCGGCACCAACGAGCTGCTGATGCGCAACCAGTTCCGCGCCTGGGCGCACTTCATGACCCATTCCATGGCGCAGGGCGTGCCGGCCGGTGCCTGAGCTTCTTTCCACCCACCTGGAGTCCACAAGATGAAGAGCCTGATGTCATCCCCGATGCGCGGCGTTCTCGCCGCGGCGCTGTCGGCTTGCGCGGCCGCGACGGCGATCGCCGCCGACCTCAAGGTCGGCCTGAGCGTGTCGCTGTCGGGTCCGAACTCCTCGCTCGGCGTGCCCTATGCGCGCGGCATGCAGGCCGCGCAGGCCTACAAGGGCGAGATCAACGGGCGCAAGATCCAGCTCATCGTGCTGGACGACGGCTCCGACCCCACGGCCGCCGGCCGCAACGCCCGCAAGCTGGTCGAGGAGGACAAGGTGGACGTGCTGATGGGCACCTCCGGCGTGCCCGCCGCGATCGCCATGGCGCAGGTCGGGCGCGACGCCAAGGTGCCGATGATCGGCCTCACGCCGATCATGCTCGATCCGGCCGACAACGCCTGGGTGTTCACCGTCGCGCAGCCCACGCAACTCATGGTCGACGCGGTGGTCGAGCGCATGAAGAAGGACGGCGTGAAGACCGTGGGCTACATCGGCTTCTCCGACGCCTGGGGCGACCTGGTCTACAACGCGCTGACCAAGGCGGCGCCGGCCGCCGGCATCCAGGTGCTGGGCAACGAGCGCTATGCGCGCGCCGACGCCTCGGTCACCGGCCAGGTGCTGAAGCTGCTGGCGATGCGCCCCGACGCGGTGATGACCGGCGGCGCCGGCACGCCCGGCGCGCTGCCCTTCCTGGCGCTGGCCGAGCGCGGCTTCAAGGGGCGGGTGTACGGCCAGCACGGCCTGATCAACCCCGACTACGTGCGCGTGGTCGGCGCCGCGGGGCAGGGCGCGCTGATGCCCACCGGGCCGATCATCGTCGCCGAGCAGCTGCCGGCCGAGCACCCGACGCGCAAGATCGGCCTGGACTTCCGCGCCGCCTTCCAGAAGGTGCACAACGCGCCGACCAGCGATGCCTTCTCGGCCTATTCCTTCGACGGCTGGCTGGTGTTCGCCGACGCCGCGGCGCGCGCCAAGGGCGAGCCGGGCACCGCCGCGTTCCGCGAGTCGCTGCGCGACGCCATCGCCAGCACGAAGGAGGTGGTGGGCACGCACGGCGTCTACAACTTCAGGCCCGGCAACCTCTACGGCGTGGACGAGCGCGCCCGCGTGATCGTCCGGCTCGACAACGGCCAATGGAAGCTCGCGCCTTGAACCTCGAAGTCCTCATCCCACGACGTCCACGACGCGCCATGCACGCCGATCGCCTTTCTTCGCACCAAGGGACCTGTCCATGACCTGGGACGTGGCCCTGATCCTCCTCACCGATGGCCTGGCCAACGGTGCCATCTACCTGCTGGCCGGGCTCGGCCTGGTGCTGATCTTCTCGGTCACGCGGGTGGTGTTCGTGCCCTTCGGCGACATCGCGGCCTTCGCCGCGCTCACGCTGGCGGCCTTCGAGACCGACCGCCTGCCGCCCACCATCGGCATGGTGGCGGTGCTGGCGCTGCTGGCCACGCTGACCGAAGTCGGCAGCCTGCTGCGGCGCGGCGAGGCGCGCCGCATTCCGAAGGCGGTGCTGGCCTGGGGCGTGCTGCCGCTGCTGCCCTGCGTGCTGGCCTGGCTGGTGGCGCGCCCGGGCATGCCGGCGGCGCTGCACATCGCGGTGTCGGTGCTGCTGGTGGTGCCCATCGCGCCGCTGCTGGCGCGCGTGGTGTTCCAGCCGATCGCCGATGCCTCGGTGCTGGTGCTGCTGATCGTCTCGCTGGCGCTGCACTTCCTGCTCTCGGGGCTGGGGCTGCTGTTCTTCGGGCCCGAAGGCTCGCGCACCAGCCCGCTGGCCGACGGCGTGCTGACGCTGGGCGACGGCTTCACCGTGAGCGGGCAGGTGATCCTGATGCTCGCCGCCGCGGTCGTGCTCAGCGGCCTGTTCTTCCTGGTGTTCGAGCGCACCGTGGCCGGCAAGGCGCTGCGCGCCACCGCCGTCAACCGCGTGGGCGCGCGGCTGGTCGGCATCCGGCCGGCGCGCACCGCGCTGCTGGCCTACGGCTGCGCCTCGCTGCTGGCCGGGCTGATCGGCGTGCTGATCGCGCCGGTGACCACCATGTACTACGACTCGGGCTTCATCATCGGCCTGAAGGCCTTCGTGGCCGCCATCATCGGCGGCCTGGTGAGCTACCCGATGACCGCGCTGGGCGCGCTGGCGGTGGGCGTGGTGGAGAGCTTCGCCTCCTTCTGGAGCGGCGCGCTCAAGGACGTGATCGTGTTCAGCCTGCTGATCCCGGTGCTGATGCTGCGCTCCTTCCTGAGCGTGCATTCCGAGGAAGACGAAGAGGAGGTGGACCAATGAAGCGCATCGATCCGTCCACGCTCGTCATCGCTGCCGCGGTGATCGCGCTGGCCGTGGCGCCGGCGTTCACCGGCAACTTCACCGTCTCGTTGCTCAACGACATCGGCATCGGCGCGCTGGTCGCGCTGGGGCTGGTGCTGCTCACCGGCGTGGGCGGCGCCACCTCCTTCGGGCAGGCGGCCTTCGTCGGCATCGCGGCCTACGCCAGCGCCTGGCTCACCACCGCGCAGGGCCTGTCGCCGTGGCTCGGCCTGGCGTTCGCGCTGCTGCTCACGGGCCTGTCGGCGCTGGCGATCGGCATGCTCACGCTGCGCCTGGGCGGGCACTTCCTGCCGCTGTCCACCATCGCGTGGGGGCTGTCGATCGCGATGCTGTTCGGCAACGTCGACGCGCTGGGCCGGCACACCGGGCTGTCGAACATCCCGCCGCTGCACATCGGCGGCTGGTCGCTGGCCGATCCGCGCGCGATGTACTACCTGATCTGGGCGCTGGTCGGCCTGGCGCTGCTGTTCAGCCACAACCTGCTGCGCTCGCGCCCGGGCCGCGCCATCCGCGGGCTGCGCGGCGGCGCCACCTTGCTGGCCAGCGTGGGCGCCGACGCCTACCGCGTGCGGCTCACGCTGTTCGTCACCGCGGCGCTGTTCGCCGGGCTGGCCGGCTGGCTGTACGCGCACATGAACCGCTTCGTCAGCCCCTCGCCCTTCGACGTGCGCATCAGCATCGAGTACCTGCTGATGGCCGTGGCCGGCGGGCTGGGCCACCTGTCCGGCGCGCTGGTCGGCTCCGCCCTGGTGCTGGTGCTCAAGAACAGCCTGCAGGACGTGCTGCCCATGCTCACGCAGCGCGCCGGGCAACTCGAGGCGATCGCCTTCGCGGCGCTGTTCATCGCGCTGCTGCACTTCGCGCGCAGCGGGGTCATGGGCTTCGTCGCGCGCTGGGCGCGGCGGCGCGTCCGCCCGGGCGGGCGCCGAGACGGCGACACCGTGCTCGTCGAGCCGCTGCCGCACCGCCAGCTGCCGGCGCGTGGCACGCCGATCCTGTCGGTGAAGGGCGCGGTCAAGCGCTTCGGCGGGCTGGTCGCGGTCAACGACGTGAGCTTCGACGTCCACGCCGGCGAGATCGTCGGCCTGATCGGCCCCAACGGCGCCGGCAAGTCGACCATGTTCAACCTGCTGACCTGCACCTTGCCGATGACCGCCGGGCAGGTGCGCTTCCTCGACCGCGACATCGCCGGCATGCGGCAGCGCGAGGTGGCCCGCCTGGGCCTGGCGCGCACCTTCCAGCACGTGAAGCTGCGCCCGCATATGAGCCTGCTGGACAACGTGGCGCTCGGGGCGCACTCGCGCACCCGCGCCGGCGTGCTGCGCGCCGGCCTGCGGCTGGACCGCGCCGAGGAGCGGCAGATCATGCAGGAGGCGCGCCGCCAGCTGGAGCGCATCGGCCTGGGCGACCGCGCGCACGAGCTGGCCGGCAGCCTGCCGCTGGGCACGCAGCGCATCCTGGAGATCGCCCGCGCGCTGGCCGCCGACCCGGTGCTGCTGGTGCTGGACGAGCCCGCCGCCGGCCTGCGCCGCAAGGAGAAGATGGCCCTGGGCGAGCTGCTGCGCAAGCTGCGCGATGAAGGCGTGACCATCCTCATCGTGGAGCACGACATGGACTTCGTGATGAAACTGGTGGACCGCCTGGTGGTGATGAACTTCGGCGCCAAGCTGGTCGAGGGCGTGCCCGCCGCGGTGCGCGCCGACGAGCGGGTGCAGGCGGCTTACCTCGGGAGCGTGGCATGAGCGCGATGCTGGAGATCGGCGACCTGCACGTGGCCTACGGCCAGGTCGAGGCGGTGCGCGGCATCACGCTGTCGCTGGAGGCGGGCCAGATCGTCTCGGTGATCGGCCCCAACGGCGCCGGCAAGACCACACTGCTGGCCGCCGCCATGGGGCTGCTGCCCTCGCGCGGCGTGCTGCGCTTCGAGGGCGAGGACCTGCACGCGCTGGACGTGGAGGCGCGCGTCGAGCGCGGCCTGTGCCTGGTGCCCGAGAAGCGCGAGCTGTTCGGCGAGCTCACGGTGCTGGACAACCTGCAGCTCGGCGCTTTCTCGCGCCGCCTGCGCCCCGATGCGCTGCGCCGCCGCCTGCAGTCGGTGTACGACCGCTTCCCACGCCTGGCCGAGCGCCGCGCGCAGCGCGCCGACACGCTCTCGGGCGGCGAGCGGCAGATGCTCGCGGTGGGCCGCGCGCTGATGTCCGCACCGCGCCTGCTGATGCTCGACGAGCCCAGCCTGGGCCTGGCGCCGCTGATCGTGCGCGAGATCCTGGCCATCGTGCGCACGCTGCGCGACGACGGCGTGTCGATCCTGCTGGTGGAGCAGAACGCGCGCGCCGCGCTGGAGACCTCCGACCACGGCTACGTGCTGGAGACCGGCGAGATCGCGCTGTCCGGCGCATCGCAGGCGCTGGCGGACGATCCGCGCGTGCAGGCCACCTACCTCGGCGGAGGCACGCACGATGACGGCTGAGCTGCTGCCGCCCGCGCGCCGTACCCTGCCCGAGATGCTGCGCCGGCAGGCCGAGGCCTTCGGCGACCGGCCGCTGCTCGCAGTGGGCGGTGCGCGCTGGTCGCACCGCGACGCCGCGCAGGTCGCGGCCGCGCGCGCCGGCGCGCTGGCCGCCACCGGCGTGATGCGCGGCGAGCGCGTGGCGCTGATGAGCGGCAACCGCGCCGAGTTCCTCGAGTGCTTCCTGGCCTGCGGCTGGGCCGGCGCGGTGGCGGTGCCGGTCAACACCGCCTCGATGGGGCCGCAGATCGAGTACTTCCTTGCCAACAGCCAGGCGCGGCTGCTGGTGATCGAGGCGCAGTTCCTCGATCGGCTGCACACCGCCGACCTCGGCAGGACCGCCCTGCAGGCGATCTGGGTGCTCGACGCCGCCGAGCTGCCGCCCGCACTGCAGGGCGTGCCCGTGCAGCCCTGGCCCGCCGGCGCCGAGCCCGTGCCGGCGGCCCCGGTGCAGCCCGGCGATACGCTCGCGATCCTCTACACCTCGGGCACCACCGGCCCGGCCAAGGGCGTGCTGTGCCCGCACGCGCAGTACTGCTGGTGGGGCGTCAACAGCCTGCGGGTGCTGGGCGTCGGCGCGGACGACGTGCTGTGCACCACGCTGCCGCTGTTCCACATCAACGCGCTCAACACCTACGCGCAGGCGGCCATCGCGGGCTGCCGCGTGGTCTTCGAATCGCGCTTCTCGGCCTCCGGCTTCTGGCCCGCGATGCAGGCCTGCGGCGCCACGGTGGTGTACCTGCTGGGCGCGATGGTGCCGATCCTGCTGGCGCAGCCGGCGGGGCCGGGCGAGCGTGCGCACCGCGTGCGCACCGGCCTCGGTCCGGGCGTGCCGGCGGCGGCAGGCGAGGACTTCTTCGCGCGCACCGGCGTGCGTTTGTTGGAAGGCTACGGCTCCACCGAGACCAACTTCGTCATCGCCACCGCCCCCGATTCGCCGCGCCGCGGCGTCATGGGTTGGGTGCTGTCCGGCTTCCAGGCGCGCGTGGCCGACGAGGACGACGTGGAACTGCCGCCCGGCGAGGCGGGCGAACTGCTGCTGCGCGCCGACGAGCCCTACGCCTTCGCCGGCGGCTACTTCAACATGCCCGACAAGACGGTCGAGGCCTGGCGCAACCTGTGGTTCCACACCGGCGACCGCGTGGTGCGCGACGCCGACGGCGCGCTGCGCTTCGTCGACCGCATCAAGGACGCGATCCGCCGCCGCGGCGAGAACATCTCCTCCTTCGAGGTGGAGCAGGTGCTGCTGGGCCACCCGGATGTCGCCACCGCGGCGGTCTACCCGGTGCGCTCCGAGCTGGCCGAGGACGAGGTGATGGCCGCGCTGATCCCGCGCCCCGGCTGCACGCTCGATCCGGCCGCGCTGGCCGAATGGTGCGAGGCGCGCCTGCCGTACTTCGCGGTGCCGCGCTACATCGACGTCGTGGACGACCTGCCGCGCACCGAGAACGGCAAGGTGCAGAAGTACAAGCTGCGCGAGCGCGGCGTCACTGCCGCGACCTGGGACCGTCAGCCGGTGCCGTGTGCACGGAAGGCCTAGGGTGAGATCGAACTTTTCGAACCGATGCGGCCTGGGTGGCTTGGCGGATGCGGGTCGGTGTGGGCGGGCTCACGCCGACGGCGTACCCTGCTCCGCGAATGTCCCCCGGCCTGCGGCCTCCTCCTTTATTTCGCTGCGCAGGGCACGCCATCGACGTGATCCATCGGTGCTGCGGTGGATCGGCCGGCACGACGCGGCGTGTCTCGTGCCGAGGGCGGCGGGTAGCCCCCGCAGCGAAATAAAGGAGGAGGCCGCAGGCCGGGGGACATTCGCGGAGGGGGCTACCCGGTGTCCTGGGCACGCGCCCCGGACACCAGCACATAGCGCAAAGGATCACTGAAATGGACACGCACCCGCTCGCCGGACAAGCCGCCTTCGTCACCGGCGCGGCGCAAGGTCTGGGCGCGGCCATCGCGCATGGGCTGGCGCAGGCGGGAGCACGGGTGGCGTTGGCCGACATCGACGAGGCTGTGCAGGCGCAGGCCGCCGCGCTGGCAGCGGAAGGTTTCCAGACGCTGGCGCTGCGCCTCGACGTGCGCGACGAGGACGCCTTCGCGCAGGCCTTCGCCGAGGCGGCCGCGCAGTTCGGCGCCATCGACGTGATGGTGAACAACGCCGCGCGCACGCCATCCACGCCGCTGTGGGACATCGGCGCCGGCGAGTGGGACGAGGTGCTGGCCGTCAACCTGCGCGGCTGCTTCTTCGGCTGCCGCATCGCCGGGCGCCACATGCGCGAGCGCGGGCAGGGCGGGCACATCCTCAACATGGCGTCGATCGCCGGCCAGCAGGCCAGCGCCGCCACCGGCGTGCACTACGCGGCGTCCAAGGCCGGCATCCTGGCGCTCACGCGCAGCTTCGCGCAGGAACTGGCGCCGCACCGCATCACGGTCAATGCGCTGGCCCCGGCGGCGGTGCGCAGCCCGGCGCTGGACGCGCTCGACCCGCCGCGGCGGCAGGCGCTGGCGGCATCGATCCCGCTGGGGCGCTTCGGCGAAGCGAACGAGGTGGCCGCCGCGGCGGTCTACCTCGCCTCGCCGGCGGCGGCTTTCGTCACCGGCGCGACGCTGGACCTCAACGGCGGGCGGCTGATGCGCTGAATCTGGTTTAGAGTTAAATAATTCAAGCTTTCCCGATATCGGCGCGGCAGGCGGCGCTGGGGAAACGGAGACGACATGAACATCGTATGCATCGGAGGCGGCCCGGCAGGGCTGTACTTCGGCCTGCTGATGAAGCGGCAGGACCCTTCGCACGAAGTCACCGTGGTCGAGCGCAACCGCGCCTACGACACCTTCGGCTGGGGCGTGGTCTTCTCCGACCAGACGCTGGGCAACCTGCAGCAGGCCGACGCGAAGAGCGCGGCGCAGATCCTGGATGCCTTCAGCCACTGGGACGACATCGAGGTGCACATCGGCGGGCGCACCGTGCGCTCGGGCGGCCACGGCTTCTGCGGCATCGGGCGCAAGCGCCTGCTCAACATCCTGCAGCGCCGCTGCGAGGAGGAGGGCGTGAAGCTGGTCTTCGAGACCGACGTGCAGGACGACGCGCAGTACCCCGAGGCCGATCTGGTCATCGCCAGCGACGGGCTCAACAGCCGCATCCGCGCCAAGTACGCCGCCACCTACCAGCCCGACATCGACACCCGGCGCTGCCGCTTCGTGTGGCTGGGTACGCACAAGCTGTTCGAGGCTTTCACCTTCGCCTTCGAGCGCACCGAGCACGGCTGGTTCCAGGCCCATGCCTACCGCTTCGACGAGCACACCTCCACCTTCATCGTGGAAGCGCCCGAGGAAGTGTGGCGCGCCGCCGGGCTGGACAACATGGAGAAGGAGGAATCCATCGCCTTCTGCGAGAAGCTGTTCGCCAGGTACCTGGACGGGAACGCGCTGATGTCCAACGCATCGCACCTGCGCGGCTCCTCGCAGTGGATCAGGTTCCCGCGCGTGGTGTGCCAGCGCTGGGTGCATCGCGACGACGCGCACCGTGGCCGGCCGGTGGTGCTGATGGGCGACGCCGCGCACACCGCGCATTTCTCCATCGGCTCGGGCACCAAGCTGGCGCTGGAGGACGCGATCGAGCTGGCGCGCTGCATCGGCCGCCGGCCCGACGACCTGGACGCCGCGCTGGAGGCGTACGAGGCGGTGCGCAGCGTGGAGGTGCTGCGCATCCAGAACGCGGCGCGCAACTCCACCGAATGGTTCGAGAACGTGGCGCGCTACGTGAACCTGCCGCCCGAGCAGTTCGCCTATTCGCTGCTCACGCGCAGCCAGCGCATCAGCCATGAAAACCTGCGCCTGCGCGACCGCCGCTACGTGCAGGCGTACGAGGACTGGATCGCCGCGCGCGCCGGCGTGCAGCGCGCGGGCGCGCAGTCGCCGATCCCGCCCATGCTCACGCCCTTCAGCGTGCGCGGCCTCACGCTCAAGAACCGCATCGTGGTCTCGCCGATGGCGCAGTACTCCTGCGTGGACGGCCTGCCGGCCGACTACCACCTGGTGCACCTGGGCGCGCGGGCGATGGGCGGCGCGGCGCTGGTGATGGCCGAGATGACCTGCGTGTCGCCCGACGCGCGCATCACGCCCGGCTGCCCCGGCCTGTGGAACACCGCGCAGCGCGACGGCTGGCGGCGCATCGTGGACTTCGTGCATGCGCAAAGTGACGCGAAGATCGGCCTGCAGCTCGGCCACGCCGGCGCCAAGGGTGCGACGCACGTGGCCTGGGAGGGCATCGACCAGCCGCTGGAAGAGGGGGGCTGGCCGCTGGTCTCGGCCTCGCCGCAGCAGTACCTGGACGGCGTGAGCCCCTGGTCGCACGCCATGACCCGCGAGGACATGGACCGCGTGCGCGAGGACTTCGTGCGCGCCACCCGCTGGGCCGCCGAGGCGGGCTTCGACTGGCTGGAACTGCACTGCGCGCACGGCTACCTGCTGTCGAGCTTCATCTCGCCGCTGACCAACCAGCGCACCGACGACTACGGCGGCTCGCTGGCCAACCGGCTGCGCTATCCGCTGGAGGTGTTCGAGGCCGTGCGCGCGGCCTGGCCGCAGGACCGGCCGATGTCGGTGCGCATCTCGGCCCACGACTGGGTCGAAGGCGGCATCACGCCCGACGACGCGGTGGAGATCGCACGGGCCTTCAAGGCCGCGGGCGCCGACATGATCGACTGCTCCTCGGGCCAGGTGAGCAAGAAGGAGCGGCCGGTGTACGGCCGCATGTTCCAGACGCCCTTCGCCGACCGCATCCGCAACGAGGCGGGCATCGCCACCATCGCGGTGGGCGCGATCAGCGAGGCCGACCACGTCAACAGCATCATCGCCGCCGGCCGTGCCGACCTGTGCGCGGTGGCGCGTCCGCACCTGGCCAACCCGGCCTGGACGCTGACCGAGGCGGCGCGCATCGGCTACCTGGACATGGAATGGCCACGCCCCTACCGCGCGGCCAAGGTGCAGCTCGAGCGCAACCTGGAGCGCGAGCGCGCGCAGGCGCAGCAGGCCGCGGGCCTGTCGGCGCTGGAGCAGGCCAACCGTGCGCAAGGCATCTAGAAGGGCAGCGATATGCTCCGCATCCACGCACCGCTTTCGATCATCCCCGTCTGTCCGGCATTCGTCCCGGGAGGAGAAGTGACATGAAACACAACGACGTCTCGCACGCGCTGCTCAGCGATGCGCAGGAACTGGGCCACGAGGCGCGCGCCGGCATCGAGGATCATGCGGTGCTCAAGCTGTGGCTGCGCATGCTGGCCAGCACCACGCAGATCGAGGCCGAGATCCGCAAGCGCCTGCGCGAGCGCTTCGGCATCTCGCTGGCGCGCTTCGACTACATGGCGCAGTTGCATCGCTACCGCGACGGGCTGAAGATGCGTGTGCTCTCGCGCTACCTGATGGTGACCGGCGGCAACGTGACCGGCCTCACGGACGAGCTGGAGCGCGAAGGCCTGGTCTCGCGCGCGGCCAGCCCGGAGGACCGCCGCGCCTGGATCGTGAGCCTCACGCCCAAGGGCCGCCGCGCCTTCGAGACGATGGCCCAGGCGCACGAGCAGTGGTTGCTGGAGCTGTTCGCCGGCCTGGACGCGAAAGCGGTGCAGCAGCTCTATGCCCACCTGGGCGAGCTGCGGGTGCACCTGGTGCGCAACGAGCAGACGAACGAGGAGGCATGACGATGACCGACACCCCCCGCGTGGACCCGTCCCTGGAGTCGGGCAACCGCCGGCCGCTGAGCGGCTATGAGGCCCGTCACTTCGAGTGGGCCGTGAGCGGCGCGGTGGCCACGATCACGCTGAAC
>Ga0160467_100576_pt1 | contig 32116 bp, 25 predicted proteins | sample HID1972I_E11MG_FD_108221 | JGI IMG/M metagenome (GOLD analysis project Ga0160467, IMG submission 108221) | Enriched pill bug-associated microbial communities from UW Madison campus, WI, USA - HID1972I_E11 MG | ecosystem: Host-associated > Arthropoda: Insects > Digestive system > Unclassified ... | reverse complement strand
TTCACCGTGGTGCTGGCCTTCGTGGCCGTGGTCATCCTGTTCAAGGCGGTGCGGATGGTGCCGCAGGGTTATGAATGGACCGTGGAGCGGTTCGGTCGTTACACCCACACCATGACCCCGGGCCTGCATTTCCTGATTCCCATCGTGTACGGGGTGGGGCGCAAGGTGAACATGATGGAACAGGTGCTGGACGTACCCAGCCAGGAAGTGATCACCAAGGACAACGCCGCCGTGCGCGTGGACGGGGTGGTGTTCTTCCAGGTACTCGATGCCGCCAAGGCCGCCTACGAGGTCGCCAACCTGGAAGTGGCGATGATCGCCCTGGTGCAGACCAACATCCGCACCGTGATCGGTTCGATGGACCTGGATGAATCACTCAGCCAGCGTGAGGTCATCAACGCGCAACTGCTCAGCGTGGTCGACCAGGCCACCAATCCGTGGGGCCTGAAGGTCAACCGCATCGAGATCCGCGACATCCAGCCGCCGCGCGACCTGCTCGACGCGATGGCGCGGCAGATGAAGGCCGAACGCGAGAAGCGTGCGCAGATCCTCGAAGCAGAAGGTGCCCGGCAATCGGAAATCCTGCGCGCCGATGGCGAGAAGCAGGCGACCGTGCTGGAAGCGGAAGGTCGTCGTGAGGCCGCGTTCCGCGATGCCGAAGCGCGCGAGCGCCTGGCCGAGGCGGAAGCCAAGGCGACGCAGATGGTGTCCGCGGCGATCGCCGAAGGGGACGTCCAGGCCATCAATTACTTCGTGGCGCAGAAATATGTCGAAGCCTTCAAGGAGCTGGCGACGTCACCGAACCAGAAGCTGGTGCTGATGCCGATGGAGGCCAGTGGAGTCATCGGCTCGATCGCCGGTGTCGCCGAACTGGCCAGGAATGCATTCGCCAGGCAGGACGACAAGCCCGTACGCGCGGTGCCGCCGCGCTTTGGAGACTGACATGCGCTGGGAAGTGGTGGGATGGGGCGCGCTGGCGCTGCTCCTGTTTGCTGCCGAGACGCTGGCCCCCGGCGCCTTCATGCTGTGGATCGGGATCGGCGCTGCGATGGTGTTCCTGATCGTCGCCTTCGTGGCCGATGTTCCGCTGCTGTGGCAGGTGGTGGCGTTCGTGGTGTTCAGCGTGGTGGCGATCCAGTGTTATCGCCGCTGGGGCAGGGCACGCGCGCGCGCCAGCGATGCGCCGTTGTTGAACCAGCGCACCGCGCAACTGGTGGGCCGGGTGACGGTGCTGCAGCAGGGCATCGTGGCAGGGCAGGGCCGGCTGAGCATCGATGATGCGTGGTGGCAGGTGACGGGGGAGGATCTACCCGCCGGTACGCGCGTGCGCGTGGTGGCCGTGCAGGGCGCAGTGCTGCAGGTGGAACCGGCCTGATCCGGGCGGCGTGGCAGGAGGGTGGCCCATGGTTGGCTGCTTTTTCCCCCGATGTGTCCTTCGAACGCAGCCGGCCATGGGGCGGCTCTGCCGTGTGGGTGCCGGCTGTGCCGTCGCTGCGGCAATGCAGCGCGCAGCGCTGCCGGTCTATCTGGGATAATGCAGGCTTCGTTTCCCTGTTGCCGGACCGGTCATGACCCAGAAGACGCTGCTCAACGATACCCACCGCGCCCTCGGCGCCAAGATGGTCGACTTCGGAGGTTGGGACATGCCCATCCACTACGGCTCGCAGCTCGACGAGCACCACCTGGTGCGCGGCCAGGCCGGCGTGTTCGACGTCAGCCACATGACCGTGGTCGATCTTCGCGGGGAACAGGTCAAGCCGTTCCTGCGCCGCCTGCTGGCGAACTCGGTGGACAAGCTGAAGGCGCCGGGCAAGGCGCTGTATTCCTGCATGCTCAACGCGCGCGGCGGCGTCATCGACGATCTGATCGTCTATTTCCTGGCAGATGATTTCTTCCGCATGGTGGTGAACGCTTCCACGCGTGAAAAGGACCTGGCCTGGCTGGTCGAACAGGCACAGCCGTTCGGTGTGACGGTGGAGCAGCGTCCGGACCTGGCCATCCTCGCCGTGCAGGGCCCGCAGGCGCGCGACGCGGTGATCGGCCTGGTGGACGACGCCGGGCGCGATGTACTCGGCAGGCTTGGCCGCTTCGCGGCGACCGAGGTGCGTTCCAGCGAAGGGGAAACCTTGTTCGTGGCACGCACCGGCTATACCGGCGAGGATGGTTTCGAGATCCTGCTGCCGCAGGATGCGGTGGTCGCGTTCTGGAACCGCCTGCTGCAGGCCGGCGTCAAGCCGGCTGGGCTGGGTGCGCGCGACACCCTGCGCCTGGAAGCAGGCATGAACCTGTACGGGCAGGACATGGATGAAGAGATCACGCCCTACGAGGCGGCGCTGGCCTGGACCGTATCGCTGGACGAAGGCCGTGACTTCATCGGCCGCAACGTGCTGGAGGCACAGAAGGCGGCGGGTGACGCCCGCCAGATGATCGGCCTGGTGATGGATGAGAAGGGCGTGCTGCGGCACGGCCAGGTCGTCACCACGGCCAGCGGCCAGGGCGAAATCCTGTCCGGCACGTTCTCGCCCACCCTGGCCAAGGGCATCGCATTCGCGCGCGTGCCGGCTGGCGACATCGGCGAGGTCAGCGTGGACATCCGCGGACGCCAGGTGCCGTTGCGCGTGGTGAAGTTCCCGTTCGTCCGCGAGGGCCAGGCCCAGCCGGGCGTGCTTGCCGCCGAATGAGTCGATGATGTCGGCGTGGGCCTGCCAGCAGGCCCTTCCGGTTGGTTACACTAGCCGCGTTTTTCCACCCTTGTAATCCTGGAGCAGTGTCATGAGCGAGATCCCCGGCGACCTCAAGTTCCTCAAGTCCCACGAATGGGCGCGCGTCGAAGGCGACGGTCGCGTCACCGTGGGTATTTCCGATCATGCCCAGGGCCTGCTGGGCGACCTGGTCTATGTCGAGCTGCCCGAAGTCGGCGCCGACGCGAAGGCCGGCGAAGCAATTGCCGTGGTCGAGTCGGTCAAGGCCGCATCGGACGTCTACAGCCCGGTCAGCGGCACGGTCGTCGAAGTGAATTCGGCGCTGTCGGACAAGCCGGAAACCATCAACGAAGATGCATACGGAGAAGGCTGGCTGTACGTGCTGGAAGGCGTGGAGGCCGATGAGCTCAACGCGCTGCTGGGACCGGACGCCTACGCCGAAGTCCTGGAAAACGACGACCACTGATTGTCGTTGCGAAGGGCACTCGAAGACCGCCTCCCGGGGCGGTCTTTTTTTGTCCATGCATCATGCCGGGCATGGTTGCAGGCACGGCGGATGCCGGTACCGGAACAAGCGGATGGCATGCGCGCGATGGTCGCGGCAACCCGATGGCGGACCTGCCGGCAATGCGTCGCAACGGGATTTTTTTTGCGCAAAACCGCGTTTGCGCCATGCGCGGACGCGTCATCGGCGTGAAAAAAAAATACGCGGTTGTTGCAGCGTTGTGCGATGCCTTCCAGCCGGCGCGCTCAGGGTGCCGATGCGGCGACACATGCGTGCGATGTTTTTGCATGCATGGAGAAAGTGCTTGTTTAAAGCCATTTCCTGCATCCACTTCATTGCAGTGAGCACGTTCCATTGCGCGCCGGCATGCACGGATGCGGTCTGCACCAGGGTGCATGCGGGTTGTCGGCGAGGTCGTTTCCCCAGCCTCCATGTGAATTTTTTGGCGGGGGGTTGTTGACAGCAAAAAAAACCGTGATTAGGTTTCGCCCAGCAGACCTTTACTGCCAAACCGAGTGCATCCGATCAACCGCCAGACGCGAAGCAAGCTCCCGACATCCACTGCACGTCGACAGACCGTGCAGCCGGCGCAGCCTCCCCTGGCAAAACACACGATCCGTTTCGCAACGATGCAGGCTTCGCCGATCGAAGCGTGTCCCGTTGCATCCGTCACGGCGCGAACGACACGTCGGCGGCCCCCGCCAGCAGCATCGGTGGGTTCGATTCACCTGGGCGTTTCAACTCTCCATCACTGACGAGGAGCCATCCCATGGCAACTGCGAAGAAGAAGCCCGCCGCCAAGAAGGCGGTAAAGAAGGCAGCCAGGAAGACCGCTGCCAAGAAGGTCGTAAAGAAGGTCGCCAAGAAGGCGACCGCCAGGAAGGCAGTGAAGAAGGCCGCCAAGAAGACCACCGCCCGCAAGGCCACCGCCAAGAAGGCGACCGCCCGCAAGGCAGTGAAGAAGACGGCGAAGAAGGCCGCGAAGAAGGCAACCGCCAGGAAGGCGGTGAAGAAGGCTGCCAAGAAGACCACGGCCCGCAAGGCCGCCAAGAAGGTCGCGCGCAAGCCCGCAAAGAAGGCAGCGACCAGAAAGGCCGCCAGCAAGAAGTCGGCCACCCGGAAAGTCGCCAAGAAGGCGGTGAAGAAGGCGACCCGGAAGACGGCCGCCCGCAAGGCCGCCCCGAAGAAGGCGGTGAAGAAGGCGACGGCGAAGAAGGCCACCGCGAAGAAGGCCACCCGCAAGCCGGCTGCGAAGAAGGCCGCAAGCAAGCCGGCAGCGCGCCGCAAGAAGGCTGCGCCGGTAGCATTGCCGGCAACCCCGGCACCGCTGATCTAAGCATCTCCCGATAGCCGTACCTGCAACCCCTTCTCCGTCAGCCCAGCGGAGAAGGGGTTTTTTTATGTGCCGGGGAGGGTGCGGGGTGCTGGTGAAGGGGCATGAAAAAGGCGACCCGCAGGTCGCCTTCCTTGAATGCACATACCGTTGATGTCAGCGCGGCGATGCCGTTGCCCGGGTGGAGGATGCGCCCTTGCGCTTTTCCTGAGTCGGCACGCCTTCAGCCATCAGGCTGTCGCTGCCGAAATCGGTATCGACATCCAGCCAGCGCTGCGCGGGCAGGCCGATCGCCGAATCCAGCACCGTCGGCAGCAGGCCGCTGGGGAGGCTGCTTTCGCCGTTCCACAGGATGGCGATGCCGAGGTCACGTTCGGGTACCAGCGCGACCAGCCCGCGGTAACCCTGCACGGCACCGGCATGGAACACCACTTCATGCCCGGCGTAGTCGAAATTGCGCCAGCCCAGTGCATAACCGGCCGAACGCAACCGCTCGCGGCGCCAGCCCGAACGCATTTCGCCCGGTGTGTTCACCAGGGTGGAATGCAGCGTGGCCAGCAGCGGCGCGGGCAGCACGTCGGGGCGATGACCCGTCTGCGCCAACAACCATTGCGCCATGTCGCTGGCGCTGGCATTGACACCGGCGGCGGGTGCCAGGCGGTAATAGGTGGGCTTGGGCGTCAGCGATACCCAGCCGTTGCGGCTGCGCACGTGGGGACGCGCCCAGCGCGAGCTGGCCTGGATGCCTGCCAGTCCGAGGCTGGCATCGTCCATGCCCAGCGGCTTGAACAGGCGACGTTCTACGGCCTGCTCGTAGAAGCTCCCCGATGCCGCGTACACCACGTCTCCGATCAGGCTGTAGGCCACGTTCTGGTAGGCGTAGCAGTCGCCGGGCAGGCACTTCAGCGGTGTGGACGCCAGCTTGTGGGTGAGCGTGTAGTACTCGGCGTTTGCTTCCACATCGCGGTCGTAGGCGTTGTACGGCAGCCCGACACGATGGCTGAGCAGGTCGGCCACGTTCAGGCGTTCGGTGGCTTCGGGCGAGGACAGCTGGAAACCGGGCACGTAGTCGGTGACCTTGCTGTCCCAGCGCAGGGTGCCGTCGTTGACCAGCAGGCCGGCCATGGTGCCGGCGAACGCCTTGGACAGCGAAGCCAGCCGGAACACGGTGTGCGAATCGACCGGCAGCGGATTGCTGATGTCGGTGACACCGTAACCGCGTGCACTGAGCACGCGCCCGCCCTGCACGATGGCTACCGCCATGCCTGGCACGCGCTCTCCGTAGGTGAGTTGGCGGGCCATCGCTTCGATATGCTCGACGTTGAAGCCCGGGGCGGGTGCCTGCACGTTCGCGGCCAGCCCGGTGCGGTAGGCCGCCGGCTGGGTGTGCACCGGCGCGGGCGTGGCCGGCTCGATGTTGGCGGGCATCGGCCGAAGGGCCGGCGTCTGCGCCGTGGTGGACATGGCCAGGGGCATGAGCATGCCCAGCATTCCGGTGGCCGCCGTGCGGAACGGACGACGCCTGCTGTTGTTCTTCATCGATGGGGACCCGAGCGCGACTGCTGCGTTCGATTCTAATCCTGCTTTTCCTTGTTACACAAACAAAGCGAAGATGAATGCGCATCCTGTTGAAAAAGTTGGTCTTTTTCTTTGCTTTCCGGCCTTGGCGGAGCCCCCCCGAAAGCGCGCCGACGTCCGGCGCTCCGTCCGCTGCCGCCGTGGCGCTGGCGATGTTGCAGTGCATTGGATAACGTACGCGCTCCCCCGCACCCGGAGTCGCAGATGCCTTCCTCCAGCCGCCTCGCGCGCGTGCCGGGCGACGCATGAACGTGCCGGTGAAGCCCGATCCGCTGCGGCGGCTGCTGCATGCGCTGCGTGAGTCGCCGGCGTTGTGGTGGTCGTTCCTGTATTTCTTCTGCCTGCTCAGCGGGTATTACGTGCTGCGGCCGGTCCGCGAGGCGATGGCGGCCTCTTCGGACATGCAGGATGTGTTTCCGCCAGCGTTGATCGGCTGGTTCAGCGCTCACGGGATCGCGCTGCAGGACTTCGTGCTGCAGTTCCTGTTCACCTGTGTCTTCCTGATCATGCTGGTGCTGCAGCCCCTGTATGGCTGGCTGGTCAGCCGGCATCCGCGACGGGTGTTCATGCCGGTGGTGTACGGCTTCTTCATCGCCACGCTGCTCGGCTTCCACGTGCTGTTCGACAGCAACGTGCCCGGCCGTGGCATGGCGTTCTTCTTCTGGATCACCGTGTTCAACCTGTTCGCGGTCGCGGTGTTCTGGAGCTTCATGGCCGACGTGTTTTCCAACGCGCAGGCGCGGGCGTATTACGGATATATCGGCGCGGCGGGCACCCTTGGCGCCTTCCTGGGCCCGATCATCACCGGAGCGCTGGTGCAACGGGTTGGCATCGCCAACCTGATGCTGGTGTCGGCCGGCTTCCTGTGCGTCTGCCTGCTGTGCATCTGGCGGCTGCGGCACTGGGCGGTGCAACGTGAGCGCGAACAGGCGCTGGCATCCGGCGAGCAGCCGATGGGTGGCAGCGTGCTGGACGGCCTGAAGCTCATCGTGCGCGAGCCGCTGCTGCGCTGGCTGGCGCTGCTGGTGGTGTTCGGCGTAGGCGTGGGAACGCTGCTGTACAACCAGCAGGCGGCCATCGTGCGCGTCGCCTATCCGGATCCGGAGGCACGCACGGCGTTCTATTCGCATATCGACCTGGCCGTCAACGCCCTTACCCTGCTGGTGCAGCTGGCGCTGACCCGGCGCCTGCTGACCCATCACGGCATCGCCCCGGCGTTGTTGATCCCCGCGTTCGCGATCATCGTCGGCTTCTCGGTGCTGGCCGCTTCGCCGCTGCCGCTGCTGGTGGCGGTGGTCCAGGTGGTCACGCGCGCCAGCGAATTCTCGTTGTTCAAGCCGGCACGGGAAACCATCTATACCCGTGTGGACCGCCAGTGGCGCTACAAGGCCGGCGCAGCCATCGACACCGTGGTGTACCGCGGCGCGGACCTGAGCTTCGCCTGGCTGCACAAGGGGCTGTCCCTGCTGGGGTCGCACCTGGTGTTCGTCGGCGGCGTCGGCGTGGCGGTGGTGATGACCCTGGCGGCGCTGGGCGTACTGCGCGAAGAGAAAAAGCTGCCGCGCGATCGTTGAGCCGGGCGCAGGCCGGAGGATGGCGCGGCGATGCCGGATATCTGCCGTGATTGATCCGCAGGGCGGAAAATGGCGGATCATGGCCTGGAATCACCCACCGGAATCCAGCCGATCATGGATCGGTTTCCCCCTGCCGGAGTTGTCTCGATGGCTGCAATCGCGCTCGTACTGACCCTGCTCGTCGCTGCACTGCACGTGTATTTCCTGGTGCTGGAAATGTTCCTGTGGACGCGCCCGCTGGGCCTGAAGACGTTCCGCAACACCCTGGAGAAGGCCGGGATCACCCGGGTGCTGGCGGCCAACCAGGGGCTTTACAACGGCTTCCTGGCCGCAGGCATCGTGGTCGGGCTGGCGATTGCCCAGCCGGTGCTGGTGACCTTCTCGCTGGCCTGCGTGGTGGTGGCAGGGGTGTATGGCGCGTTCACCGTGAACCGGCGTATTTTCTTGGTGCAGGCACTGCCGGCGATCCTGGCATTGGTACTGCGCGCGCTGGACTAGGGTTCCGTGCCGGACAGCGCCGGGCGTTACGCAATGCGACGTTGCGCGGATGGCAGGGCAGCTTTTCCGCGATGTGGCCCGGAAATGCAAACGGCGAGCCGAAGCCCGCCGTTCGCGTGAACATGGCTCGTGGCCGGATCAGGCCGCCTGCTGCGAACCCGATGGCTTCTGTGCGACACCGTCGCGATAGCCCGCCGAACGCAGTTCCCCGGTATCGAAGTCGTCCACCGTAATGGTTTCCAGGGTGATTGCACGCAGCTCTTCCAGCAACGTCCGTTCGTCCTGGGTCAGGACTCCTTCGGCGACAGCTTCATCCAGCTGCCTGTTGTAATCCAGCGCTTCGATGCCCTTGCTCTTGAGCGCCTTCAGGAACTTGCGCTCCACCGGCTCGGCCATGATCGCCTTGGCCAGGTAGCTGTTGATGCGGCCACCGGGGTTGTTTTCGCACGGGGTCAGGAACACCCCGTGGGCGAGGCGGTCGCGGGCTTCGTTCGGCGCCATCAGCAGCGCGGCGACGCGACGGCTCAGGCGATCTCCCGGGGCTTCCGCACGGCGGCCGAGCGGGAAGATCAGCGCCCACATCAGCCAGCCGATCGGACGGATCGGGAAGTTGCGCAGGGCGGCCGACAGCGATTCCTCGATCTTGTGCACGCTGTCGTGGAACGCCCACGCCAGCAGCGGCTGGTCGGCCTGCGGCGCACCTTCATCGTGGTAGCGCTTGAGCATGGCGCTGGTCATGTAGACATGGCTCAGCACGTCGCCCAGGCGGCCGGACAGCGATTCCTTGAACTTCAGCTTGCCCCCGAGCGTCATCATCGAGATGTCGGCCATCAGCGCCAGGTTGGCCGAATAGCGGTCCAGCTTGCGGAAATAGCGCCGGGTATAGGCATCGCCCGGAGCGGCGCCGAAGCGCGCTCCGGTCAGTCCGAACCAGAACGAACGCACGGCGTTGGAGATGCCGTAGCGGATATGGCCGAACAGGCTGCGATCGAAGTCCTCCAGGCCGGCCTTGCGGTCCGGATCCTGCGCGGCCTTCATTTCCTTCATCACCCACGGATGGCACAGGATGGCGCCCTGGCCGAAGATCAGCAGGCTGCGCGTCATGATGTTCGCGCCTTCCACCGTGATGGCGATGGGCGCTGCCTGCCAGCTGCGGCCGGCGAAGTTGCGCGGGCCCAGGATGATGCCCTTGCCGCCGATGACATCCATGACGTCGGAAATCACTTCGCGGCTCATGCTGGTGCAGTGGTACTTGGCGATCGCCGACGGCACCGACGGCACATCGCCACGATCCACCGCCGCGGCCGTCGCCTGCGACAGCGCGCTGATCTTGTAGGCCTTGCCGCCGATGCGGGCCAGGGCTTCTTCCACGCCTTCGAAACGGCCGACCGAGAGGCCGAACTGCTTGCGGATGCGCGCATAGGCACCGGTGACGGCTGCACCGGCCTTGGCACCGCCGCTGGCGGTGGAGGGCAGGGTGATGGAACGACCGACGGCCAGGCACTCGTTGAGCATGTTCCAGCCCTTGCCGGCCATCGCCGCGCCACCGATCAGCTGGGTCAGCGGAATGAACACGTCCTTGCCCTTGATGGGGCCGTTCTGGAACGGCGAATTCAGCGGGAAGTGACGGCGCCCGATCTCCACGCCGGCGGTATCGCGCGGCAGCAGGCCCAGGGTGATGCCGATGTCGCGGGTATCGCCGATCAGGCCATCCGGATCGTACATGCGGAACGCCATGCCGATCAGGGTGGCAACCGGTGCCAGGGTGATGTAGCGCTTGTCGAAGGTCAGCCTGACGCCAAGCACCTGCTCGCCATTCCACTCGCCGTGGCAGACGATGCCGTAATCGGGAATGGAGGTGGCGTCGGAACCGGCGAACGGGCCGGTCAGGCCGAAACAGGGCACTTCACGGCCGTCGGCAAGGCGCGGCAGGTACTGATCCTTCTGCTCCTGGGTGCCGTAATGCACCAGCAGTTCGCCCGGGCCCAGCGAATTGGGCACGCCGACGGTCGAACTCACCACCGACGACACCGAGGCCAGCTTTTGGATCACCTTGTGATGCGCCAGCGCGCTGAAGCCGAGACCACCGTATTCCTTCGGAATGATCATGCCGAAGAACTTGTTCTTCTTGATGAAGGCCCACAGTTCCGGCGGCAGGTCGGCATGGACGTGGGTGATTTCCCAGTCGTTGACCATCGTGCACAGTTCTTCGACCGGGCCATCCAGGAAGGCCTGTTCTTCGACACTGAGCTGTGGCCTGGGGTAGTTGAGCAGGATGTTCCAGTCCGGATCGCCGGTGAACAGCTCACCTTCGAACCCGACCGAACCGGTTTCCAACGCGATGCGCTCGGTCTGCGAGAGCGGCGGCAGCACCTTGCGGAAGACCTTCATCATCGGCGCGGTCAGCAGGGGCTTGCGGATGAAGGGCAGCAACAACGGGACGGCGATGACGGCCAGCAGGGTGACAGCCACCAGGGTGGCGGTCTGGTTGACGTAGGGCACGAACCAGCAGACGGCCAGCAAGGCCAGGCTGATGAGGGTCCAGGTGATCAACCGCATGCGGTGATAGGCCGCGAACGCACCTGCAAGCAGCAGGGCGAGGAAAGGAAGAACCATGCTCATGAGCGTGCTCCGGTGACGTGCTCGGTAGGGGTGGACGATGGCGCGGCGAAGGCCGGTGGCAACACGTCCAGATAGTGCAACACAGTAGCGGTAAAGGCGTCGTTGTCGTCGCCGGCCAGCATGTGCGTGGCCTGCGGCAGCTGCACATGCTGCGCGTGCGGCGCCAGGGAGAGGAAATCGGCGATGGTCTGCGGCGTGACCAGGTCACTGCGGCCACCGCTGACCAGCAGCAGCGGACACTTCACCTGCCTGGCAGCGTGAGCCAGCGCGTCCTGGTGCTGTTCGCCGTCGCGCGCCAGTTCGGCCACCAGGCGCGGATCCCAGTGCCAGCGCCAGCGGCCGTGGCCGTCCTCGCGAAGCAGGGCGCGCAGCGAATCCTCGGATTTGCGTGGACGATGCGGCAGGTAGGCCGAGATCACGTCGGCGGCGCTGGACAGTGAAGCGAAGCCATCCGGATGAGCGGTCATGAAGGCCAGGATGCGCTCCACGCCGGCGGTCTCCCAGCGTGGGGTGATGTCCACCAGCACCATGGCCGAGAACAGCCCTGGCCAGCGCGATTCGGCCAGCAGCCCGAACAGCCCGCCCATGGACGCGGCCACCAGCACGGGCGGGCGTGGCTGTTCGCCGGCGATGACGATCAGGTCGTCCACGAATTGATCGCCGTGGTAGCTCAGCTGCGCCGGATTCCAGTCCGAATCGCCATGTCCGCGGGCGTCATAGGCAAGTGTCTGCAGGCCGTGCGCGGCGAATGCCTGGGCGCTGGATGCCCACGCGCGACGCGTCTGGCCGAAACCATGGGCGAACAGTACCGGACCGCGGGGGCCGCTGGTGGAAGAGGCGGCCAGCGTGATGCCGTGCGCGGTGTCGATGCGCAGGTCTTCAAGGACGGGACGGGGTGGAGGATTGACCATACTCGTTAGTATGGATTGCCCCCGCCAGATGTCAATACTGCACGGTATGGTGCGTCGCAGCGCGCACTACCCAGTGAGGCATCCCGCGTGTTTTTGCATACGCATACTGCAACGAACTGCGCCGTATGGTTAAATCAACCGATGAGCGAACCTGAAAATCCCGCCAGCGACACCCGCGCTGGCCGCAACAGCCGCCTGAGTGCGGAAGACTGGGCCCAGGCGGCCCTCGATCTGATCGCTGAGCAGGGCGTGAGCGCGGTGGCGGTGGAGCCACTGGCGCGGCGTCTGGGCGTGACCAAGGGCAGCTTCTATTGGCATTTCCCCTCGCGGGATGCCTTGCTGCAGGCGGCCCTGGAGCGCTGGGAACTGTTCGAGCAGGAGCAGGTATTCGGCAGCCTGGAAGAAGTGCCGGATCCGCGCGTCCGGCTGCGGCAGTTGTTCCAGGTGGTGGCGCATGAGGTGCAGCCGCACATCATCTACAGCGAACTGCTGAAGGCGCTCGATCATCCGATGGTGCGGCCGGTGATCGACCGCGTCTCGCAGCGTCGCATGGATTACCTGATCGCCTCGTTCCGCCAGGCGGGGCTGGCGTCCACGGACGCACGCCACCGCGCACGACTAGCCTATGCGGCCTATGTCGGTTTCCTGCAGCTGTCGCTGCAGCTGCAGCAGCCGAAGCAGGCGCGCGAGGATTTCGAAGCCTACGTGGAGCACGTGATCGAGACGCTGATTCCAGGCTGAGTTCCGGATATACCGCGCTGCAGGCAGGAAGGCCGCGAGGAGATCGCGGCCTTTTTTATTGCCGCCTGCCAGTGCCCTGTCCGGCACCGATCGCGGAAAAGACAACGGCCCCTTTCGGGGCCGTTGCTTCAGGTGTTGCTGATCAATGGATCGATCAGAACTTCTGCTTGTACTGCATGTAGATGAAACGACCGATGTCGTAGCCGCCGTAGTAGGCGTACTGCGAGTTCGGGTTGGAGTACATCTGCGGACCGTAGTGGTCGAAGACGTTGCGGGCGCCGATGGCGACGGTTCCATTCCACGGCGCGTTGTACGAGAACTGCACGTCGTGGAACGTGGTCGAACCGCGCTTGTTCATCGGGTAATCGCGGGTCGGATCCGGCGAGCCATAGTTTTCCAGGCTGCATTCGTCATCGTAGTAGCAACGTTCCTTGACGCTGGAGTAGTAACGGGTACCCCAGGTCACGCCGAAGTCGCCGATTTCCCAGCCGAGGGTCAGGTTCGAACGCAGGCGGAAGTTGCTGCCAAAGCCGTTGAAGATCTGCTCTTCGGTATCGTCGTTGGTGGTCTTCAGAACGTTCTTGGTGACGTACGTGTTCTGCAGGTTGGCATTGAACGAACCCCAGCTGTCGGTCTCGAAACGGTAGGCAACGTCGAAATCGTAGCCGGTGGTTTCGATGTAACCGGCGTTACGGCCGCCGTACAGCATGCTGTTGACGTAGCCCAGCGTAGCGTCACGAGTGAAGCTGTTGCAGCGCTCGGCAACACCCAGCACGTAGCAGTCATTCAGCTGGTCGTCCGGCGTATCACCAACGATCGTGTTTTCGATCTTGATGCTCCACCAGTCCAGGCTCAGGTTCAGACCCTGCGCGAAGGACGGGCTCCACACCAGGCCCACGGTCTTGGAGGTCGAGGTTTCCGGGGTCAGCGTCGGGGTCGAGCCGGAGGTGAACGGCACCGGGCTCTGCTCATCCGGTCCGCCTGCCGGCACGAAGCCCTGACGCAGCTGGCGGAAAGTCGCCGCGTTGGCGATGTCCGCCGCGCAGCGCGCAGCCGTGGTGGCATTGGTAGCGGCCGAGCCGAACAGGGTGTCGCACGGATCGGTGAAGTATTCGAACGACTGCGACTGACCGCCGTACAGGTCGGCGATGGTCGGAGCACGGAAGCCCTCGGCCCAGGTGGCACGGACCAGCAGTTCGTCGATCGGCTTCCACTTCAGGCCGAACTTGCTGTTGACGGTGTCGCCGAAGGTGCTGTAGTCCGAGTAGCGGGTAGCTGCGCTCAGGCTCAGCTCACGTGCGAACGGCAGATCGGCCAGGATCGGCACGTTCAGCTCCAGGTAGACCTCGTTCACGTCGTACTTGCCCGAGGTCGGGCCGGCGGCCAGATCGGTCGAATAGCCCGACTGCGACAGCGCGTCCGGATTGAAGCTGCCCTTCTCTTCGCGGTACTCGTAACCCAGCGCGAAGCCCAGATCACCCGCCGGCAGTGCGAACAGGCTACCCGCGATATTCGCGTAGTAGCTCTTCATCGTGGTCTCGCCACTGTTGTGCGTGGTCGGGAACAGGAACTGCTGCAGGTCGGCATTGTCGGTCAGGCCGCCGTCGCCGCTGCGACCATACGGAATGGCCGGGTTCCACGGCACGCAGCCGCCCGGGCCGGGGCCGTAGGTCGGGTTGGTGCCTTCGGCCAGGCCGGCAGCGCTGCCGCATTCCACGCGGCCGGTGGCTTCGTTGTAGAACGATGCACCGGTGGCCTGGTTGGCGGCCAGCACATTGTAGTTGCCGGTCTGCTTCTGCAGGTTCTCGGAGTTCTGGTACAGGTAACCCGCTTCCCAGTCGAAGTACTTGTCGTTGAACTCGAAGGAGCCCTGCAGACCGCCGCTGAAGCGGAAGGTGGTCAGCTGGTTGGTCGACAGGCGCGGCACTTCCCAGCCACGACGGACATAGGACATGTCTTCGCCGAAGGGGTTGTAATAGCTGTCTTCCGACAGCACGGCGCCGAGATCGCCATAGGCTGCGGACTGCAGCGGGTAACCGGCCACCTGGGCATTCGACTCGCGGCGCGTATACAGCAGATCGCCGGTGAAGCGGATGTTGTCGGTCAGGTCATACTGGACGTTGGTGAAGACGCTGCGGCGCTCGGTCGGGGTGAGCACGTGCATCTGCTCATTCGAGTTGCTCACGTCGCCGGTGATCGGCGTAGCGTCGGTGGGGTGGTAGTCCGCCACATCGTACGGATTGCCGCCACGATCCAGGGTCAGCGACGGGCCGCCGGACAGGCGACGCACCGAGCCCCACTGGCTGACGGTGGTCCAGTTCGACGCGGTCTCCGGGTGGAATGCGGTACGGCCATAGCGGCTGAACCAGCGGTCCTTTGCCCATACAGCCTTTTCTTCGGAGTATTCGGCACCGATGGTGACCGAGCCACGATCACCGGTGAAGCCGGCAACGAAGTCGTAGCTGGTCTTCTGGCCGTCGCCCTCATCGTACTGACCCGTATAGACGTTGGCTTCCAGGCCTTCGAAGTTCTTGCGGGTGATGATGTTGATCACACCGGCCATGGCGTCGGAGCCGTAGATCGACGACGCGCCGTCCTTCAGGACGTCGATGCGCTCGACGATCGACGACGGGATCTGCGACACGTCCTGATAGCCGCTGACGCTGGCGCCCAGGCGCTTGCCGTCGACCAGTACCAGCGTGCGCTGGGTGCCGATGTTGCGCAGGTCGATGTAGTAGCCACCGACCATTTCGCCGGAAGACAGCGGGGACGAGCGGCTGATGGCCGGGCTGCCCGCTGCAGAGATGTTCTGCAGGACGTCAGCGACGGTCTTGAAGCCACTCTTTTCGATCGCGGCGCGAGTGACGCTCAGCACCGGCTGCGCGGTTTCGACGTCGACCTGGCGAATACGCGAACCAGTCACCGAGATGCGGTCAAGGTTGGTGGTGCCGGACGCATCCTGCGCAATGGCGGTGCCGGTGCCGGCGGCGCTGGTGATCAGCGCGATGACGACAGCGTCACGCAGTTTGTTGCTGTTGCGGTTCATTGGGCTCTCTCTCCAAGGGATCTTGGTAGCTACGTGGTGTGGCCCCCGAAGGAAACGAAGTGCGCTTCCAAGTTTCGATGGGCTGAGCCCGATACTACTTCCGTCTTTTGCAAAATTAAAGCTTTGTTAATGAATCGCGTGATTTTGGTGAAATTCGGCAAAGCCGCTGACGAGGCCCGCACACGAAAACGCCCCGGCAGGCGGGGCGTTCGTCAATAAAAATCCATTTGAATCAGTTTGTTACAGATCCTGCTCGTAGCGGACGTAAGGAACGGTACCGTCGTCGTTGCTCTCATTTCGTGGTGAGAATGGATTCTTGCCACGGCTTACGACGTTCTCCGCGCCTACGGTCAGCTGGCCCGACCACGGCGTACGCCAGGTCAACCCCAGGCCCAGGCCTTCCCATTTTCCGGGCTGTCCAGGCACATCGACCACGCGTCCGATGATGTTGCCGCTGAAATTGCCGTAGCCCGCGCCCAGGCTGAGGCTCTTGCTGTCCCAGCGGTTCACGATGGATGGCGATGCATCGGCGAGTGGAACCAGGCGTGCCTTGGCGTAGGTGCCGCCGATGGAAACGAATCCTTCCCGACCGATGTTCTTCTGGCCGAAGACGGTCAGGTCATTCTGCTCGGCGCGCAGGGACGGAGACTTGTTGGGCCCGGCCAGCCAGGCCGGCAGCGTATCGCGACCACTGCCGGCGGTCAGGCCGACGCGCCCGCCGGCGGTATTGAATGCGGCGGTGCCGCTGAAGCGACGCGACAGCGTGTCTTCGTCGTCGCCCAGGCTGGCCAGCATGCAGTGGCTGGCCAGCCCGCTGATGCTGGTGCCGCGGCTGCTGTTGCAGAGCAGGCCAAGCGAATCGCCCGAGGACAGGCCGAACGCCGCGTCCAGCGAGCTGCGGCCGAAGTGCCAGCGTGCGCCGGCCACCTGTTCACCGGTCGGTTCCAGGTAGAGCAGGGCTTCCACCTTGCCGCTGCCCTTGTTCCATACGGGAAGGACGGTCCGCGTATCCCTGGCCTGCGCATGGGCACCCGCGACCGCGCCAAGGGCGATCAGGAGGGCCAGCGGTAGACGCAGAAGATTTCGCATGGGACCTGTCAGACAGACGGAAACGCAGCAAGTTCCCGGGGAGCCGGGAACTGGAGCGTAGGCGGTTTATGATTCTTTAACAAGTCGCCGTCCTCCCCAGAACACGAACTCGCTGCCGGTATGGCCTGCTACTGCAGGCGCTCGGGCGCCGGGATGGAACTGTCGGCACCGTGGAACAGTATCTCGAATTCCGTCAACGGAAAGTGATACTCCCGTCCGCAGAATTCGCAACGGACCTCAACTGCGCCGCTCGGCTCGGCGGCGGCCCTGGCCTCTTCCTCACCCAACGAGTGCAGCATCGCCGCCACGCGGTCCCGCGAGCACGAACAGGCGAACCGCAGCGGCCGGCTGCCCATCGCCTCGGCGTTTTCCTCATGGAACAGCCGGATCACCAGTGCCTCGGCGGGGGTTTCCAGCAGTTCGGCCTTGCCCAGGGTGTCGAACAGGGCATTGGCGCGGTGCCAGCCGTCTTCGTCGCCTTCGTCGCCCGGGAGCTTCTGCAGCAGCAGTCCGGCGGCACCTTCGGGACTGGCGGCCAGCAGCAGGCGCGTGGGCAGCTGCTCGGACTGGCGGAAATAGTCTTCGAACGCCTCATCCAGGCTCGGCGCGTGCAACCCGACCAGGCTCTGGTAGCGCTGCGGCTCGCGCGGGTCCAGGCCCGGGTTTTCGATGGTGATGGCGAGCACGGCGTCATCACCCAGTCCGGTGAGCGCGCGCGGGGCGTCCTGTCCATCCTCCACGCGGGCGATGCCTCGCAGCGTTCCGGCAGCGGTGCATTCGGCAAACAACGTGCGCAGCGAACTGCTGCTGCGCAGCTGGATCGACAGGCGGCCGTCGATCTTGGTGTGGCCGGTGAACAGCGCCGAAGCGGCCAGGGCTTCGCCCAGCATCTCCATCGCGGTGGGCGGATAGTGTGCGTGCGACAGGATTTCCTGCCACGTCGCCTGCAGGCGGACATGCACGCCGCGAACACCGGCCTCGGGCAGCAGGAAGCGGAACAGGGAGTCGTTGGAATCGGTCATCGGTATGTGCGCGGTTGGCCGGTTGCCGGATAATGGCCGGACAGCCGTGTAGACGAAGGGATGGAGCATCAGATGGGGGCAGGCGGGCAGGACCTCAAGGCGGGCAGCGCCGGGAAGCGGCGACGTTGGCGCTGGTTGCTGTGGGTGCCGGTGGTGTTGGCCGGGCTCAGCGTGCTGCAGGTGCTGGTGCTGCGCTTCATCGACCCGCCGGTAACCACGGTGATGCTGTGGCGCCACGGCGAGGCGTTGCTGGCAGGTGATCGCGGATATCGGCTGCACTACCAGTGGCGCGACCTGCAACGGATGGCGCCCAGCCTGCCGATTTCGCTGGTGGCTGCCGAGGACCAGCGGTTTCCGCTGCATCGTGGTTTCGACCTGCAGGCGATCGAGAAGGCGCGCGATCACAACGCCCGGGGCGGCCGGGTACGTGGCGCCAGCACGATCAGCCAGCAGGTCGCCAAGAACCTGTTCCTCTGGCAGGGACGCAGCTGGGTACGCAAGGGGCTGGAAGCCTGGTACACGCTGCTGATCGAAACCTTCTGGCCGAAACAGCGCATCCTTGAAATGTACGCGAACATCGCCGAGTTCGGCGACGGCATCTATGGAGCGCAGGCCGCGGCACGGCAGTTCTGGAACAAGGATGCCGCACAGCTGAGTCCTGCGGAAAGCGCGCGCCTGGCGGCCGTGCTTCCCTCGCCGCGCCGCTATGATGCCGCGCACCCGGGGCCCTACGTGCAGCGACGCGCGGCATGGATCCAGCGGCAGGCGCGCCAGCTGGGCGGCGGCGCATATCTGCAGGCCGACTGAGTACAATCCGACGATGAGCCCGGAACACCTGACCGTCGTCGTCGCCGCCTACAACGAAGAGTCGGTCCTGCCGGAGCTGCATGCACGGTTGCTGGCTGTTTTCGCGACGCTGCCCGATGTCGAAGGGCGGGTGATGTACGTGGATGACGGAAGCGACGATGGCACCTGGCGGTGTATCGGCGACCTTGCGCGCAACGATCCGAGGGTGTCGGCGATGCGGCTGTCGCGCAACTTCGGCAAGGAGGCGGCGCTGACCGCAGGCCTGGACCAGGTGCGCGAGGGCGCAGCGATGATCCTGGACGCTGATTGCCAGGATCCACCGGAACTGATCCCGGCCTTCGTAGCACGCTGGCGGGAAGGCTATGACAACGTATATGGCACCCGGCTGGCACGCGCCGGAGAAAGCCTGGCCAAGCGGGCCACCGCGCGGATGTTCTACCGGGTCATCGGCCAGCTTTCGCCGACGCCCATTCCGGCCGACACCGGCGATTTCCGCCTGTTGTCACCGCGTGCGCTGCAGGCGCTGCGCGAGCTGCGCGAACGCCACCGGTTCATGAAAGGGCTTTTCAGCTGGGTCGGTTATCGGCGTATCGCGGTGCCCTATCATCGCCAGGCCCGTGTGGCGGGCGACAGCAAATTCAGCCTGTGGCGCCTGTGGAATTTCGCGCTGGAAGGCATCACCAGCTTTTCCACGGTGCCGTTGCGCGCGGCGACCTACCTTGGGCTGGCCACGGCGGCGGGCGCTTTCCTGTTCGCCGTAGGGGTGGTGGTGAAGGCAGCGCTGTACGGCGATCGTGTCGCAGGCTGGCCGACGATGATGGCGGTCATCCTGTTCCTTGGCGGTGTCCAGCTGATCGCACTGGGGTTGATCGGCGAGTACCTGGGACGGCTGTACGAGGAGTCCAAGCAGCGGCCGTTGTACCTGGTTGACACCTGCATCGCACCGGACGTGGCAGACTCGATCCAACCCACCCTGGGAGGGCAGGCGGATGACCACGGTTCGGCAGTTGTTGGACGGCAAGTCTCCTGAAGTGCACGCGGTACCGCCGGATGCGGCGGTGATCGACGCGATCCGGATGATGGCCGAGAAGGGCATCGGCGCGGTGTTGGTGATGGACGGCCCACGATTGGCCGGCATCCTTTCCGAGCGTGATTACGCGCGCAAGATCGTGCTGCGTGAACGCTCCTCGCGCGATACGCCGGTCGCCGACATCATGACGTCGCAACTGGTGACGGTGGCGCCGGGGGAGGCGGTGGAACGGTGCCTGCAGCTGGTCACCGAACATCGCATCCGCCACCTGCCGGTGGTGGAGGGCGGTTCGGTACTCGGCGTGATCTCCATCGGCGACCTGGTCAAGGCGATCATCGACGCCCAGCAGCGTGAACTGGACCACCTGCAGCAGTACATCGTCGCCGGTTGACCGCCACAGGTGCGTCGGGCATGGCCCGGCGCTGTGCGATGGTGTTTACAGCCGGGCAGGGCCCGGCTCCAGGCTAGCGGGCATATTTGCCGCCGCAGTCGGAATCCTTGCCCGGGCCCGGCTCGAAGGTGGCGAGCAGTGCGGCGGGCGGTGCGATGCTGCCCAGCGTCAGTGCGATGGCGCCGCGGATGCCCAGTGCCTTGAAGTCCGGCCGGAACGAGGGGTCCTTGAATGTGCCGCCGATACGCAGCGGCGAGCGCAGGGCCAGGATGCTCATGTCCTTCGGACGTGGTTTCAGCAGCAGGTCCAACTGCTCGTTCTCCAGGTTGACGCTGCCTTCGCCGATGATCAGCGTATCGGTGGTATCCACGGCCATGGCGCGGCTGTCCATGTGTCCATCACTGACGCTGAAATCCGCGAAGGCGCAGCGCAGCGGGATCTGGCGATCGCCGGTGAACAGGAATTTCAGCGATTCGGCGATATCCAGCCCGGCCAGTTCCATGATCAGGTTGCCGACATGGCCCTTGCCCATGCCGACGGCCACGTTGCCGTTGCTGCCACCGAGCATCGCGGCGACAGAGTTGCCGTTGCCACTCAGGTCGATCTCGCCGCCGATGCCGCCGGAGGCCTGTTCGGCCAGCTTCGCATCCGGGAACAGCTTGCCCAGCTGCACCTTGCGCACGCTGGCCTTCAGCGAGGTGGCGATCTGCGGCTTGCGGGCGTCCATGCGGAGGGTGCTGCGGATGTTGCCACCGGCCACGCCGAAGTTCAGCGGATCCAGGCGCAGCACGGCATCATCGAGCTTCAGGTGGGCATCCATGTCATCCAGCGGCAGGCCGGGCGCGTTGATGCGCTGTGCCTTGAGGCGCACGTCGGCATCCATCGCGCGCAGCTTGGAGAGATCATAGGGCGTGTCGGGCAGCACGGTGGGGCGTGCCGCCACGCGGGCCGCTTCGGCCTGCTGTTCGGCATTGGCCGACTCGCCACCACCGGTCTTTGGTGGCGCTCCCACGAATCCCGCCAGATCATCGAAATCCAGCAGCCGCGAAACCAGGTCCGCGGTCAGGCGCGGGCGCTCGCCGCCCACTTCGATCTTCACATTGCCGCCGAGGTCGCTGTCACCCACGCGGCCATTGAATTTCTCGTAGCGCCATACCTGATGGTCGCGCTTGAGGCGGCCGTCGAGGTTGTACGGCGGTGTGGAAGGCAGGGCGATGCCGACCAGCGGATACAGGTCCTCGAGGTCGCTGCCGCTGAGCTGGAAGCGCAGGTCGAAGGTCTGGAACTGGAACGGATTGGTCAAGGTGCCGCTGGCAATGGCATGTGTCGGGCCGGCGCGTCCATCCAGGTGGATGCGGAACGGGTGTTCGCTGTCGGTCAGTTCAAGCGGGGATTCGGTATTGCCCTTGAGGGTGAACGCGTTGCCCTGCCAGGAACCCTTGCCGCCCACCAGCAGTGGCGGCGCGGCATCGGCCTTGCGGGGCGTGCCGCTGCGCACGTCCACGCGGATGTCGGTCCGGCCCAGCTCGTCCAGGTACTGCAGGCGTCCGTCGTCGATGCGCAGCCGCTTCAGCTGTGGCGATGTACCACCGCTGCTTTCGCCCAGGAAATCCCAGTTGCCCGGTTCCCCCTGTTTCGGCGCCGCCTGCAGCAGTACGTCCGGGCGGGTAAGGCGGATCTCGGGAAGCTGCACGCTGCCGCGCAGCAAGGGCCAGAACCGCACGTCGATCTCGACCCGGTCGGCGCTGGCCATCTTCGGCGTTGCTGCCCATTCGGCATTGGCGAAGGTGAGCGAATCGGCACGGATGGTGGTGGTGCGGCCTAGATCGACATCCAGGTTGCCAAGCCGGAGTTCACGGCCGGTCTTCGCCTGTACCACCCGCTCCACGGGACCCTTGAACCAGTTCCAGTCCCACAGCGCGATCAGCAGCAGGATCGCGGCGAGCAGGAACACCAGGAAGGCAAGCCAGCGCTGGCCTCGCTTGCCGGGACGACGGAAGCGCCAGCGCGAAGGGCGCGGCGCAGCGGTTGCAGTAGAGGGGGCGGTCGTATTCACATGGGCATGGTTGCCCGCGGATCGTGCACACCGCGCGAAACCTTCATTGTTTCTGCGTGCACGGCCATTCCGGCCTCAGAGGATCTGCTGGGTCACAGCGACGAAATGACAGACGCTGCCGCCAATCACGAACAGGTGCCAGATGGCGTGCGAATAGCGGATCGATTCGCGGTGGTAGAAATAGGTGCCCAGCGTGTAGGACAGCCCACCGGCCAGCAGCCAGAGAAGCGTCGGGACATCGATCGCGGCCAGCATCGGCTTGATCGCCACCACGATCAGCCAGCCCATGGCGATGTAGATGGCCGTGGACAAGACCTTGAAGCGGCCGGTATAGAACAGCTTGAACACCACGCCGGCCAGCGCCAGCGCCCAGATGGCGGTGAACAGCCCCCATCCCCATGGGCCGCGCAGTCCGATCAGGGTGAAGGGTGTGTAGGTTCCGGCGATCAGCAGGTAGATGGCGCAGTGATCGAACACCTTCAGCCGACCCTTGGCGACGGGGTGCTGGATGGCGTGATACAGGGTGGAAGCGGTATAGAGCAGCAGCAGGGCCACGCCGAACACGATCGAGCTGACAAGCTGCCAGACATCGCCGTATATGGCGGCCAGGGTAATCAGCACCGCGCTGGCGGCCAGCGCGAACACCGCTCCCAGGCCATGGGTGAGCGCACTGGCGATTTCCTCACGGATCGAAGCAGCAGACGTCATGGCAATCCGAAATGTCGCGGGGAGGGGGACCCGCGTCCCCCCTTATCATCGCCGCGATGGCCGGCGCTTGCACAGCCGGCCGGGCAGCCGGGGTTCAGCCGGCCGATACCGTGTGCGCGGCCTCGCGGGTGGCGGAGAAGCGCACGTCCGGTGCGCGTTCCTGCGCCAGCTGCAGGTTCACGCGGGTGGGTGCCAGGTAGACCAGGTGACCGGCGGCGTCCACGGCAAGGTTGAGCGCGTTTTTCTCGCGGAACTCCTCCAGCTTCCTTTCGTTGTCGCAGTGCACCCAGCGCGCGGTGACCACGCTGACCGGCTCGAAGGTCGCTTCCACACCGTATTCGTCCTTCAGGCGGTAGGCGGCCACGTCGAACTGCAGCACGCCGACCGCGCCGAGGATCAGGTCGTTGCTCATCAGGGGACGGAAGAACTGCGTCGCGCCTTCTTCGGACAGCTGCGCCAGGCCCTTGTGCAGCTGCTTGAGCTTGAGTGGGTCACGCAGGCGCGCGCGGCGGAAGAGCTCGGGCGCGAAATTGGGGATGCCGGTGAAGGTAACGGCCTCGCCTTCGGTGAACGTGTCGCCGATGGAGATGGTGCCGTGGTTGTGGATGCCGATGACATCGCCCGGCCACGCTTCGGCGGCGATTTCGCGATCGCTGGCCATGAAGGTCAGCGCGTTCGCCAGCTTCATGTCCTTGCCGGTACGCACGTGGAAGGTCTTCATGCCTGCGGCGAAACGCCCCGAACACACGCGCATGAATGCCACGCGGTCGCGGTGCTGCGGGTCCATGTTGGCCTGGATCTTGAACACGAACCCGGTCAGCTTGTCTTCCTGCGGGGCGATGTCGCGGCCGGTAGTGGCACGTGCCTGCGGCGACGGTGCATGTTCGACGAAGAAATCCAGCAGCGGCTGCACGCCGAAGTTGTTCACGCCGGAGCCGAAGAACACCGGGGTCTGCCTGCCGTCGAGATAGGCCTGCAGATCGAACGGATTGCTGGCGCCCTGCACCAGTTCCAGCTCGTCGCGCAGTTCGGCCAGCATCTGCGGGCCGATCTTCTCGGCCACGCCGGGGGCGTCGATGGACGCGAAGATGGTCGAATCCTGGCGCGTGAAGTTGCGCCCCGGTTCGTAGAGATGCACTTCACCGGTCAGCAGGTGGACCACACCCTTCAGGCGCTGGCCCATGCCGATCGGCCAGGTGACCGGCGCGCACTGGATGCCCAGCACCGTCTCCACTTCGTCCAGCAGGTCGATGGGGTCCTTGCCTTCGCGGTCCAGCTTGTTGATGAAGGTCATGATCGGCGTATCGCGCAGGCGGCACACCTCCATCAGCTTGATGGTGCGTTCTTCCACGCCCTTGGCCACGTCGATGACCATCAATGCCGAGTCCACCGCAGTCAGCACGCGGTAGGTGTCTTCGCCGAAATCGGCGTGGCCGGGGGTATCGAGCAGGTTGACGATCTTGCCTTCGTACGGGAACTGCATCACCGACGAGGTGACCGAGATGCCACGCTCCTTTTCCAGCGCCATCCAGTCGGACGTCGCGTGGCGTGCGGCCTTGCGGCCCTTGACCGAACCGGCCATCTGGATCGCGCCTCCGAACAGCAGAAGCTTTTCGGTCAACGTGGTCTTGCCGGCGTCAGGGTGGGAAATGATGGCGAAGGTGCGGCGACGCGCGGCTTCGGTGGCGACTTCGGACATGGCGTGGGCGCCCGCCGGGGCGCTGTCGAAAAGATAAGCCGATGATTATAGAAGAAAAGGCAGGGCAGCGGATGCCAGCGCTCAATCCGCCGGTGCCTCGGTGGCGAAGCGGAGTTCGCCCTGCGGGCCGAGCAGGCGCACGGGAATCGAATGCAACTGCATGCCGCGGTTGACCTGGACGACGAAGTGCAGGTGTGGGGCGGTGCTGTAGCCGGTGTTGCCGGACAGGCCGATCGGCTGGCCGGTCTCGACAGGCTGGCCCGGTCGTACCTGGATGCCACCAGGTTGCAGATGGGCGTATACCGACATGCTGCCGTCGGCGTGCAGCAGGCGGATGAAGTTGGCCCGTTGGCCGTCGTACCGTGCATCCTGGCCGCTGCCCCGGAACCGGTCCTGCACCTGCATCACGGTACCGGCACGCGCGGCCAGCACCGGCGTGCCTTCGGGCAGGGTGAAGTCCACGGCATCGCGGTTTTCGGCGTCGCGGTGGCTGGCATGGCCCTGTGGTGGCTGGCTGACGCGTATGCGCCGGGCGTCGAATGGAAGCAGATACGCAACGTCGCCGGGCCGGGCGTCGGGGTCGCCGGGGACGGCCAGCAGGCGCAGGTCCAGCGGCGTGTCGCCGGTGGGCGCCGGCAGGCCGGCGAATACCGTACTGCCGGCCGCAGGCAGCAACCGGGTCGATGCCAGCGCCATCGGGGTCCGTGCACGTGGCAGGCGCAGCGCGACCTGTACCGGCCCGGCGATCCGGTTGTCGATCCGCGCCCGCCAGGTGTTCCCGGTGTGCTCCAGGCGCAGGCGCGCGATGGCGCCGTCGCCGTCGCCGGCGTCCGCATCGGTGGTATGGGTTTCCGGTGCGCGCACGAGCCCCCAGCCGTTGCGCCACCCGGTGGCGGGACCAGCCGATGCCACCACCGGCAGCAGTACAAGCAGGATCAACAGCAGGCGCATCACGGGTCCCGGCTGGACAGGTGGGGGGACTTTACGCAGATGCGGCGGCAGCGGGGAAGAATGTGTCGTTGCGTGACGTTCATCGCTTCATCCGCATGAAGGGATTGACATGTGCGGATGGCGCTGTCATCGTGGTTCCACCATCGAGACCGGCAGAGGGACAGGCCCTTTGAAGCCGGGGCAGCCCGCAGGCGCGCAAGCGTCGGCGTAGGTGCCAAATCCTGCGGGGACCGTGGCGTCCACCGGAAGATGGTTCGAGCCGTGCACCCGCCGGGTGTACCTCGAACACGGGCCCGCGAAGGCTCGATGGCCGATTCCTCGGGCTTCTTGCCCCAACCGGATACCGCCATGAGCTTCGCCACCAGCACTGCCGCCCGCCTCGAACCATTCATCCCCGCCAGCGTGCCGGTTGAAGACCGCGTGCATGCCGTGCGCGGTGAGTTCACCACGTTGCTGGACATGCGCCACGCAGGCCCGCTGGCCGTGCGCCTGCGTTACGAGTGGGTCGGGCCGGCGGATGCGCCGGTGGTGGTGCTGGCCGGCGGCATCTCCGCACACCGCCATGTGGCCGGCAACGCCGGTTTCCCGGAAAAGGGCTGGGCCGAGGGCCTGGTCGGCGTGGGCCGTACGCTGGATCCGCAGCAGCTGCGTGTGCTGGCCTTCGATTTCCTCGGTGCCGATGGCGCGCTGGATGTGCCGATCGACACCGCCGACCAGGCCGATGTGCTGGCGTTGCTGCTGGACCATCTCGGCATCCGCACGCTCAAGGCCTTTGTCGGCTATTCCTATGGAGCGCTGGTGGCGCAGCAGTTCGGCCTGCGCCACCGTCCACGCGTGCAGCGTCTGGTGGTGGTCAGCGGTGCGCACCGCGCACATCCCTATGCCGCCGCATGGCGCGCACTGCAGCGCCGCGCGGTGGCGCTGGGCCAACTGCAGTGCAGCGACGAGAACGGCTTGGCGCTGGCCCGCCAGTTCGCCATGCTCAGCTATCGCACGCCGGAAGAGTTCGGTGAACGCTTCGACGCCGCGCCGGAGGTCGTCAATGGCCGCGTTCGCGTGGCGGCCGAGGACTACCTGGATGCCGCCGCCGCGCAGTACGTGGCGCGCACGCCGGTCACTGCCTGGCTGCGCCTGTCCGAATCCATCGACCTGCATCGCATCGATCCGGCACAGCTGCTGCTGCCGACGGTGGTCGTGGCCGTCGAAGGCGACCGCCTGGTACCGCTGGCCGACCTGGTTTCGCTGGTCGAAGGCCTGGGGCCGCGCGGCAGCCTGCGCGTGCTGCGTTCGCCTTACGGCCACGATGCCTTCCTGAAAGAAACCGATCGCATCGACGCGATCCTCGCCAACGCCATTCGCATCCCGGGAGAAACCGCATGAGCCTGATCTCGAACAACGCTTCGCCCGCCGAGGCGGCCTGTAGCCGCACCACCTCCGCAGTGCGCGCCGGCATCGACCGCGACACCGCATTCGGCGCGGTGACGCCACCGATCGTGCTGTCGTCCAACTTCAGTTTTGAAGGCTTCGGCAACAAGCGCCAGTACGACTACACCCGCAGCGGCAATCCGACGCGCGATCTGCTGGGCGACGCCCTGGCCGAGCTCGAGGGCGGCGCCGGCGGAGTGGTGACCGCCACCGGGATGGGCGCGATCAACCTGGTGCTGCAGGCACTGCTGGGCCCGGAAGATACCCTGGTAGTGCCGCACGATGCCTATGGCGGCAGCTGGCGCCTGTTCAACGCACTGGCGGCCAAGGGCCAGTTCCGGCTGGTCACCGCCGACCTGACCGATCCCCGTTCGCTGGCGCAGGCGCTGGCCAGCCAGCCGAAGCTGGTGCTGGTGGAAACCCCATCCAATCCGCTGCTGCGCATCACCGACCTGCGCTTCGTCATCGACGCCGCGCACAAGGCCGGTGCGCAGGTGGTGGTGGACAACACGTTCCTGTCGCCGGCGCTGCAGCAGCCGCTGGCTTTCGGCGCGGACCTGGTGCTGCACTCCACCACCAAGTACATCAATGGTCACAGCGATGTGGTGGGCGGCGCGGTAGTGGCGCGCGATCCAGCACTGGCTGAACAGCTCACCTGGTGGGCCAACGCGCTGGGCCTGACCGGTTCGCCGTTCGATGCGTTCCTGACCCTGCGCGGGCTGCGCACGCTGGACGCACGCCTGCGCGTGCACCAGGAAAACACGGCCGCCATCGTGTCGCTGCTGGCGAGCCATCCGGCGGTCGCCAGCGTGTATTACCCGGGCCTGGCCGACCATCCGGGCCATGCGATCGCGGCGCGCCAGCAAAGTGGCTTCGGCGCCATGCTGTCCTTTGAACTGTCCGCCTGCGAAGGCGACGATCCGCATGCGGCGGTGCGGGCTTTCGTCGATGGCCTGCGCTGCTTCACCCTGGCCGAATCGCTGGGCGGGGTGGAAAGCCTGGTCGCGCACCCGGCCACCATGACCCATGCGGCGATGACTCCGGAGGCGCGCGCTGCCGCCGGCATCAGCGAAGGCCTGCTGCGCGTGTCGGTGGGCATAGAAGCAGAACGTGACCTGCTGGCGGATCTTGCCGATGCGCTGCAGCGTGCCGAAGTGGCGATCGCCGCCGCCGCCCGCCGCCGACAGGTGGGCGACGCATGAGCGCGCAGGTGATCGAACTGCCATCGCCCGGTCACGGGCGCCTGGCGCTGCTGGGCACCGGGACGGTGGGTTCGGCATTCGTGGAGCGTTACCAGGCCTTGCAGGCACGTGGGATCGAATTGCCAGCGTTCCGTTGGCTGGCGAATTCGCGCACGGCGTTGCGCTGCGAAAGCGGACCGGAGCACCCCCTGCGGCAGGCTCGGCAGTCGCCTCGAAGGGAACGCTCGCTGCCGCCCTGGGCTGAAGCAGATGCACTGCATGCCGGCGATACGGTAGTCGACGCAACCGCCAGCGAAATTGTCGCCGGATGGCATGCGCAGTGGCTGGCGCGCGGTGTCCACGTGGTCACCGCCAACAAGCTGGGCAACGGCGCGCAGCTTGCCCGCGCACAGGAAATCGGCGAGCGGTGCGCGGCCACCGGCGCGCGCTATGGAGACAGTGCGACCGTGGGTGCGGGCCTGCCGCTGCTGAGCAGCCTGCGCGCGCTGCGCGATGGAGGCGATCGCATCCATCGCATCGAAGGCGTGCTGTCCGGCTCGCTGGCCTGGCTGTTCCATCGCCATGATGGCAGCCAGCCATTTTCCGCGCTGGTGCGCGAAGCGCTCGCGGCAGGCTACACAGAGCCCGATCCACGCGTGGACCTGTCCGGAGAAGACGTTCGCCGCAAGCTTCTGATCCTGGCGCGTGCCAGTGGTTTGCCCCTGGATGCATCGCAGGTACAGGTGGACTCGCTGGTCCCCGCCGCACTGGCCGGACTATCCGCGGACGAGGCGTTGCAGGCGTTGGCGTTGCTCGATGGCCCATTGCAGGCCCGTTGGCGGCAGGCCCGCGACGACGGCCGCGTGCTGCGTTTCGTGGGGACCGTGGATGCCACCGGCGCGCGCGTCGCGCTGCAGGCGCTGGAGCCGGCGCATCCGCTCGCGCAGGGCGCAGGCACCGACAACCGCGTGGCCATCCACAGCGACCGTTACAGCTGCCAGCCGTTGCTGATCCAGGGCCCCGGTGCGGGCGCGGAAGTCACTGCGGCGGCGTTGCTGGACGATGTGCTGCGCATCGCGGCGAATACGACGGGTCCTATCCGCTGACGTTGGCCCGGCTGATAACCTCGCCGGCACGACGCAATCGACCTGTTCCCGTGCCCGACACCGACCCCGCCCTGCTGCAGGTGGTCGTCCTGGAAGACGACGCCCTGCTGCGCGACCGCATCCTGCTGCCGCGCCTGTCCGACCATGGCTTCAGCGCCATCGGCCTGGGCAGCGCCGCCGATCTTGAGCGGCGGCTGCTGCAGGAGGTGCCGGATATCGTGGTGCTGGATGTAGGCCTTCCGGATGCCGATGGATTCATCGTCGCGCAATCGTTGCGCAGCCGTCATCCTGGCGTCGGCGTGGTGATGTTGACCGGTCGCCAGGACCCTGCCGATCGCCTGCGCGGCCTGGTGGACGGCGCGGACGCCTACCTGACCAAACCCGTGGACGTCAGCCTGCTGGCCGCGACCCTGCACAGCCTGGGGCGGCGCCTGCGCTCGACGCGCAGCGCACCGGGGGTACAGGCTGCCACCGGCGGCGATGACCGGATCGAAGCAGGTGGCTGGCGGATGGATGCCAACGGCTGGCGGCTGCAGGCGCCGGATGGCAAGGCCATCGCCCTGACCCGCAGCGAACGTCCGCTGCTGTGCTGCCTGCTGCGACAGGCCGGCGACGTGGTACGCCGCGAAAGGCTGATCGCTGTCCTTACCGACAACGTCTTTGATTTCGATACCCATCGGCTGGATTCGCTGGTCCATCGCCTGCGTCGCAAGGTCGCCACGCAATGTGGCCGGCCATTGCCGCTGCTGGCGGTGCACGGCGAAGGCTATGTGTTCATGGGCTAGGCATCCGTGGCGCGGCCTGTGTGAGGCGCCACCGCAGGCAGCGCCAGGGTGATGCGGGTGCCTTGGCCGGGGGCGCTGTCCACGTCGATATGCCCGCCGCTGGAGTGGATGACATCGTGCACCACCGCCAGTCCGAGCCCGGTGCCCTGGTCGGGCGGCTTGGTGCTGAAGAACGGTTCGAACATCCGCTGCCGGGTCAGGTGGTCCATCCCGGGTCCTCCATCGGCGACCGTGATGCGCACCTGTGCATCGCGCAGGACCGCGGAAATTTCCACCCAACCCTGCCCGCGCTGCGCATCGCGTGCATTGGCGGCCAGGTTGAGCAGGGCCAGGTCGAACTGGTTTCGATCCATGCAGGCGTGCGCACCGGGGGGGATATCGCCCAGCCGCAGCAGGCAACGCCTGCCCAGCAGCTGGCGCACCATCGGCTGCAGCTGACGCAGCGCCTCGTCCACGCAGAACGCTTCACGCTGCGAAAGATCCTGTCGGCTGAACCTGAGCAGGCTGCGGCTGATGTGCTGGCCACGCCGTGCGGCCAGCGAGATGCCATCCAGTGCGTCCACCAACGCCTGTTCGCGTTCGTGGCCGTTGGCGGCATCGCGTTCGCGTTCTTCGCAGAAGCCATGGATCACCGCGAGCACATTGTTGAAGTCGTGTGCGATACCGCTGGCGAGGCGACCGCTGATCTCCAGCCGCTGCGCGTGCAGCAACTGTTCCTGGAGCTGTTCGCGACGTGCCATTTCATCCTGCAGCGCCTGCCGGTGACGGCGTTCCCGGGCCAGGCTGGAGCGCAACGCACCGGTGGTACGGTCGAGGATGAAGGTGATGATCAGGTAGGCCAGCAGGAGCGAAGGCCCGTTGCGCATCGCGTTGGCGACCCAGCGCGGGTCATGGGCGCCCTGGTAATCGGTGTGCATGCCGACCGCGAACACGGCGATTACGCCCAGCAACGTCAGCCATAGCGCGCGTCGTCCCAGTACCAGGCCGGCGACCACCAGCAGGAGCAGCAGCGCGGTCTGGTCGATCAACAGCGCATGTGCGCCCAGCTTGTGCCAGGTCACCAGTGCATTGCCCAGCAGGGCGACGATGAAAAGCTGCACGGCATGCCGCATGCGGCCCATGCGGATCAGTACGAACCCCGCCAGCGCGGCGCCGGCACTCAACAGATCCATCGCCAGTACCAGTTCCCAGCCGCGCGGAATGGGGCGCTCGGCCAGTTGCCACAGCCAGTTCGCCGGCAGCGCCAGCCCATACAGCAGGAACAGCAGCTGCATTGCCGGTGCAGTGCGGCGTTGCACTTCATCGACCAGGGCGGCCGGTGCCCAGGCTCGGCGCCGGAACAGCCAGCGCATGGCAGCCGCCGGTCCGTGAAGGCGGGCGTCGGATTCGCTCATGCAGTTCCTGTCAGGCGCCGTCGCGGCGTCCCGGTGAGAAGTGGTGAGTATCCGGTGACAAGGCGTGCGTGACACCTGCCAGCCTGAACCTTACGTTCACCTTTCGCCGCGTCCTGGCATCCGCATGGGATCTGCAAGACGCACTGCGCGGCGTTCCCCCGACATCCGACTCCGCTGGTCGTGCTGGCATCCGCCTGCATGTCGCCAGACGGGTGTGCCTTGCCCTTCGAACGACCTGAGGTAGTGCATGAACAAGATTTATCGTCGCGTCTGGAGCCGCTCGTTGCAGCAGCTGGTGGTGGCGTCCGAGCTGGCACGCGGCACCGGGCGGCAGGGCCGCCGGGCGCTGCTGGCATCCAGCGTACTGGCAGGCGCCCTGATGCTGCCGGCCATCGGCGCCTTGGCATCGAATCCGACAGATGGCGCTGGCGTCGATGCGCAAGGAACGGCCGATACCGTCAGGGCCCTGCAGCCGGCGGCCGCCGGTGCCGGCTACGTGGCCATCGTCGGTGACGATGACGGCAGCGATGCGGCCACCGCCGAGGGCGAAAGCGCGGTCGCAGTCGGTGTGCGGGCATTCGCGCAGGGCAACGCCACCACCGCGGTCGGTTCGCTGGCGCAGGCGGTGGGCATCGGTGCTTCGGCATTCGGACAGAACGCTTCCGCCTACGCCGATGCCGGTACCGCGATCGGCCAGAGCGCGCTGGCTACCGGGCTGGGCAACACGGCGGTCGGCGCCAGTGCGGCGGCGGAGGGCGATCAGGCAGCCACCGCACTGGGCACGCTGAGCGTGGCGGCGGGCGAAGGTTCGACAGCGGTGGGCGCAACGGCGCAGGCCTATGGGCCGGGCAGCCTGGCGGCCGGCTACAACGCGGGTACCAACAGCGAAGCCGGCGTGGCGATTGGTGCCAACGCGCGGGCCCTGGGGGGGGATTTCACGGTTGCCGTGGGCGGCTACGCGA